>ENA-UOOH01000077-UOOH01000077.1-fermentation-metagenome-genome-assembly--contig:-NODE-77-length-107657-cov-32.083391_pt1 | contig 107657 bp, 96 predicted proteins | sample MGYA00245778_ERZ724025 | MGnify/ENA primary metagenome ERZ724025 (study PRJEB28704, sample SAMN03018313) | fermentation metagenome | biome: anthropogenic terrestrial biome; feature: soil... | reverse complement strand
GATTCGAAGTCATTATCGCTATAGTTTGGGTATTTATCATGGCGGATCCCTTCTAATTTGTTAAGTATTTCCTGTTCAGACAAGTCTTTGATGGCGAAGTTTTTGTCAACGGGTTTATCGAGATCGACATCGCCTTCGAGGGCATCGTTTAGTGGATAGACCTTATCCTGGGCAGCCAGAGCCCGGCAGATATCACTGGTGCGGTCATCCGGGATCACCACGAGCTTGTAGAATCTGGCTTTGGATTTTTTGTAACCTTGTAGCCTTCCGAACTCCCTAATTCGTAGGGCTGTATGCTCTGCCAGTCCTAGCCGGTAGCGGGATGATCTGTTGGCAAGATCATTAAACTGGTCTTTGAGGGTATCAGCCAGCATCTCCTTGGCATAGTCTTGCTCGATGGCTTTGGATAGGGTATCTACGAAGTTCTGCCTGACATCAGCTTCAAAGTGGTTGCCGATCCGGAACAAAGCTGTTTCTGGAAGGTCTGTGATCAGAGATTCGCCCCAAAATCCCATTGGCATTTTCAGTGATCAAATACTGACCAACAAATACTGATCAAATACATACAGTCAAATATCACAGATTTCTTCCTGCCTTATCGCCGTTCATCACTTCTTTATCAAGCGTTCATCAAGCGTTAATTATTAACGCTTGATTAAGGCTTGATGACCACTTGATTAACACTGTCAACAGAGCTAACAATGGACACAGCATTTTAGGAAAAATGCCCCAAATGCCCCCGGAATAACAACAAATGTTAAGGAATATATCTCCACTATCTCCTCTGCTAATGATATCTAAGCTCTATCTATAAAAGCTCACTGAAGACCGCTACAGATGCCGGCAAGACCGGGTAGATGCCAAAGCAAGATTTGCCGGGACAACAACATTGTGCATGCCAAAAAGCTGAAAATCATTGACAGCAAATACCTCCACAATACAGATACTTACAGATATCTGACAAAGGAATATTGTAAGAGAGAGAGGAGTGAAGCTAATGCTGGATATTAACATCAAACGCCTATACTATGGTGACAAAACCTTGCTGACCGACCTAAATCTAGTGGTGAAACCCAGAGAGAGAATTCTGATCGTGGGACCCACCGGGATGGGGAAAAGTTCCCTCTTGCACACCTTCAATCTGATGAACCAAAACTATGACGGCAGCATCATGTTTGAGGGCAAGGATCTCCGCGAATATGCTCCCCACGATCTGCGCAGCCAGATCTGCCAGGTAATGCAAGAGCCTTATCTGGGTGAAGGAAGCGTGGAAGATGTGTTGCAAGAGCCGCTGTCCTACCATTCCAATCACCATAGTAACAGCAAGGAACGCAGACAGCGAATGCTGGCATTGTTCGAGAACTTCCGCTTGCCTGAAAGCCATCTCAGCAAACAGGCCGAACAGCTTTCCGGCGGGGAGAAACAACGCGTAGCACTGGTGCGAACACTGCTGCTCAATCCCAAGATACTATTACTGGATGAAATCAGCTCTGCCCTGGATCAGAATACTTCCGGCATCATCTCAGATTGCATTTTCAACAATTATCCCGGTGCAGTAATCGCGATCTCTCACGATCCCTTGTGGCGCGAACGCTGGGACAGAAACTGGACCTTGCAGGACGGCAAGATCATCGATAACAGGGAGTTTTGAATGGATATCAGTTACATTGGTTTAGTTTTTGCCCTCTTGCTGCTCATCTTTCCGATACTCATCTTTCTCCAGTTGAAGCTGAAGCTGATCGGCCAGCTTTTCACTTCCTTTGGCAGGATGATCGTGCAATTGAGCCTGATGGGTGTGTGGCTGGAATTCCTCTTTACGCAAGAGATATCGTGGCTCACACTGATCTGGATGGTGGTGATGGTGTCGAACGCTGTATTCACTCTACGCGGCAGGCTCAAGTTTCAGCGTCATATACTGTTGCCAATTATTGCCACTGCTTTGGCGACAACCAGTTTGGTGCTGATGCCCTGGATCTTGATCATGGTGATTCGCCCTCAACCGATCTTTTCACCCGAATTTGCCATCCCCATCTACGGCATGGTGCTGGGTAACAGCATGAACAGCCTGGCTCTCGCCATGGAGCGCTTTGAAAGCGGGATGAGCGACAATTGGCGGGCATATTACACTCGCCTCAGCCTGGGCGCAAATCTTTGGGAAGCCGCCCTGCCCACCTTTCGCAAAGCCATGCATGCTTCGCTGTTGCCGCAATTGCTCTCTGTGGCTTCAATGGGCGTGGTAAGCCTTCCGGGCATGATGACGGGGCAGATTTTGGGCGGTGCTTCTCCCCTGGTCGCGATCAAGTATCAGATGATGATCATGATAGCAATCTTCAGCGGCGTTTGCCTCACAGACTATCTGGGCATCAGGCTGTATCTGCGCAAGCGTTTCGACATATACTATCTACCCAAAGAGGATAAATGATAAAAGGCTATACGCTTCCGGCTCCCACCCACATGGCGGTGCTTTCCACTATCAAAGACAAGCGCCCCAGCTTGCGTCCCATGACCATGATCAACCAAAACGGCCGGTTGTTCTTTGCTACCGGCAGCAAGGATGCCAAGGTAGCTCAAATAGATACTAATCCCTATGTGGAATGCCTTGTCTTGCAAAGCAATGAGCATGGTAACGGTTATTTCAGGATCGCAGGAAAGCTGCATACCGTCACAGATCATACGATCAAGCAAGCTGTGGCGGATTATGCCCCCTTTATCTATCAATATTGGGACGATGTGGCCAATGAAGACTTTGTGTTATACGAGCTTGATGTGGAAACTTGTCGCTATCTGAAGCCCGGGGCAAACTTGGAAGAAGAGTGTAGATAAGACCTTGCTATATTTATTTTTAAGCGTTCTCTGCTCGGTATTGATCGCGAATTTCCTGATGCTTTTGGGACGCCGGGAATCGCTGTATATGATGCCGGTGTTTTTGGGTAACTACTTTGTGGCATCGCTGTTCAGCGCCTTCAGCCTCCGTCCCGGGGCAGCGGGCACATTTGATATTCTCTTCGGCTTGCTAACCGGAGCTTTCTTTCTGGTCAATTTCTGGGTGTACCAAAAGTGCATCGTCGTAAACGGCTTGTCACTCTCTGTAGGCTCGATGCGTATAGCCATGATCATTCCTATCTTGATAGCCTTGGTCTTTTTCCAAGAAAGCTTGGGGCTATGGAACATTCTGGGCATTGTTTTGGGGGTATCCGCGTTCAGCCTCAAAGCTGATCCCAAAGCGCTGCGCAATTTGCTTTGGATCCTTTTGCTGTTCTTTGTATCCGGTTTTAGTGATGCCAGCATGAAGATCTTTAAAGAACTGGGTGGGGGCAACGAATCTTTCTTTGTGTTCCTGATCTTCGGTTCTGCTTTTTTCTATACTCTGGCCTCGATCATCTCCGGCAAAAGGAGCTTTCCCAAACGCTTGGTGTTATATGGCTTTGCACTGGGAATACCCAACCGCTATTCCACGGTATTCTTTCTGCGAGGCTTGGACAGCGTACCTGCAACGATCTCCTATCCCCTTGTGGCCGTATCCATTGTGCTACTTAGCATCGGTAGTGATGTGTTGTTCTGGCGCAGGCGTCCCGATTGTCGCGACTACCTGCTGTGGGCCTTGCTCATCATCAGTCTGATCTTGCTAAACATCGCCTAGCAGGGTTGATTATTATCCACAGTGCCCGCCATCAAGCCGGAATCTGCGGCACAAAGCCATTGACAAGCAGCAGCCATCCCTGCCTTTAGTATTTCTACTATCTGATATGGAGACCCAATGGATTGGATGATGTATATTGAAGACATTCTGCAAAAAGTAATTAATGCAGACAAGGACACGCGTTCCAAGCTGATTAAAGAGCTGTCCGACAAACTGGCGGAGTGCGAAAAGTACAAATCCTATCTGGAAAATGCCAGTGATACTATAGCTGAAATGGATGAAAGCGGCACCGTGATCTACACTACCAATAACTGGATCAGGCAATTGGGTTACGATCCTGAAGATATCAAAGGCAAAGCCATCTTTCATCAATTCTTCCATCCCGATGATGCACCCAAGGCAGAAGAATATCTCCAAAAAGCTTACAAAACCAAGAAAACCCAGACCGGATTTGAGTATCGTATCAAAAACAAGCAGGGTCAATATCGCTGGCACAGCGCCAATCTATCGCCCGTGTTGGATGACCGGGGGAAGGTGAGCTCTGTAGTTGCAATCGCCCATAGCATACACGATCGCAAGATGGCAGAGCTACAACTCACCGAGCGAGAGACACTCTACAGACTGCTGTTAAACACCATGCAGGAAGCGGTCATAATGGTGGATAACGACGATATCATCAAATACGTTAACCCCAGATGCTGCCAGCTCTTTGATGTATCCCCGGAAGAAGTGATGGGCAAAATTGGATACGAAAGCTTCATCATCCCCGAAGATCAACAGATCATCCAAAATCAGAACCGCAAGCGTGCCCGGGGATTGCCCGATGAATACACAGTTCGCGGACACAAAAAAGACGGCACTATCATCTGGCTGAAAATCAACGGCAGTCCCCTGTACGACGAACAGGGCAAAGCCATGGGCTCCGTGGGCATCATGACAGACATCACGGAATCCAAGAAAGCAATGGATGCCCTTAAGCGCAGCGAAGAGAAGTTTCGCGACCTCTTTGATAACTCTATGGCAGGCGTATTTCAATCCAGCATGCAAGACCGCTATCTGAATGTCAACAAACGCTTTGCCACGATGTTTGGCTACGATTCTCCAGAGGAAATGATCAATAGCGTCACAGACATCAAAAAGCTCTATGTGAATCCGGACGAACGCGAGAACCTGAAAGAATTGCTGATCCGGGACGGCATGGTAAGCAATTACGAAGTGGAGCTTTATCGCAAAGATGGCAGTCGTTTTTGGACATCCCTCGCAGCCAGATACAGGGTGAGCGAAGAGGGTGTTTCCGTGATGGAAGGCGCTAATATCGATATCACGGAAAGCAAGAATCTGCGGGAGCAATTACTCTCCGGGCAAAAGATGGAAGCCATCGGCAAGCTTGCCGCCGGAGTGGCACATGATTTTAATAACTTGCTTACTCTCATATTGGGATACTCCGAAGACATCGTGGAAGAATTGCCTCCCAACAGCCCCGTGCGAGAATCTGCCGATGAGATCGTGAAAGCGGGACTCCGTGCCGCCACTCTCACCAGAGAGCTGCTCACATTCAGCAAAAAGCAAGCCGTGAGGTGTCAAGACCTGGATTTCAACAGTCTTTTAAACAACCTGAAAAGCATATTTGTGAGAATTCTGGGCGATGAAATTACCTTGAACTATCATCTGGCAGACAACATCGGAGTGGTGAAAGCCGACTCCACTCAAATGGAACAGGTATTGGTAAACTTGGTGCTGAATGCCAGGGAAGCCATGGCGCCGGGCGGTATTCTGCGCATCAAAACCAGAAATGAGAAGAAAGACTCCAACCGTCATTTGAGACAATTGGACTCCCCCGCCGAAGAGTATGTACACTTGGTAGTTTCCGACACAGGTATGGGTATCGATAAAAAGAATAAACACAAGATCTTTGAGCCATTTTTCACCACCAAATCCGATGCCCGTGGCTTGGGACTCTCAACCGTGTGGGGCACTGTTCAACAGTACGGTGGCATCGTGTACGCGGAAAGCGAAGCCGGAAAAGGCTGCGAAATGCATATCTTGCTTCCGGCTAATGCCGCAGAACAGGATATCCGGCCCCTCTCTCTCGGAAAAGCGGATAAAGGCAAAGAAGAAAGCATCCTGGTAGTGGAAGACGAAATCGAACTGTGCCGCCTGATCAAGAAAATGCTTTCAAACCTGGGCTATAAGGTGATGGCAACGACCAAGGCCAGAGAAGCTTTGGATCATTTTCATAACAACCATGTTCCGGATTTGCTGCTCACAGATGTCATGATGCCCGGCATGAACGGCATGCAATTAATCGAGGCAGTAAAGAAACTTCATCCCCGGCAAAAGATCCTGGTTATGTCCGGATATACAGACGATATCGTGAGCGATCACGGCCTGCTGGGAAATATTATCCCATTCATCCCCAAACCCTTCACCGCCAGCCAGATAAACCCTATTATCCGGCAAATCCTGGATCAATAGCCATACCGCTTCCATGGCAGCTGTAGGCCACGGAGCATCGCCTGATCGGGATTCATACATGATTTCGGACTAGGGTAAGCCCTATGGATTGATCCTCATGACGCATTTTGTGCGGGAATCAGAGATTGGATGCGTATTATAGGCAAAAGCACTATCACTGTATCGTCCGATGCGGCTCGCTTGCCTTGCTGGTGGGGCAAACCGGGCAAGATGAAAAGCTCTATCGGATCAGACCGGGTCTCAAGACACGGGAACCAATGGAATTTGGGCTTGACAAAAAAGTGACTTTGCTTGCTTTATGCCAAAATAGCAAGCATTCCTGAGGAATCAAGCTAACATGTTGCCCCATAATATGAATAAGCCCATACAATAAATGGAGGAAAGATGCAAAAGATAGCTATTATGGCCCTGATATGCCTGGCCCTGCTCGTGACAGCCTGCGGCCCCAGCGTAAAGGTTCAGCGTGTACCCACCGATACCGTTGCGGATTTGAGCGGAAAATGGAATTCTACAGACAGCCGCCTTGTGGCGGAAGAAATGATCCGGGACGTGGTATCTCGCCCGTGGTTGAGCACTTTTCAACAACATTTTGGGCGCAGACCGGTTGTAATAATCGGTACCATGCGCAATCTCTCAAGTGAACATATCGAGATGGGCACCTTTGTAAGCGATATCTCTCGCGAGTTGATCAACAGTGGTTTGGTTCGCTTTGTGGCCTCCCGCGATATGCGCGAAGAAGTTCGGGATGAACGGGCGGATCAACAGTATTTCGCTTCCGAAGAAACTGCCAAGAGAATGGCCGAAGAATTGGGCGCAGACTATATGCTGAAAGGCACCGTGAAGACCATTATGGACAGCGTGGATCGCACTTCCTCCAAATACTACCAGGTAGATCTGGAGCTTATCGACATGGAGACCACAGAGACCGTCTGGATTGGCAACAAAGAGATAATGAAGCTTGTTGAGCGCAGTCGCTTTAAATAAGTAGCCATACAATGAACCCGGTAAACAAGCGGAATAGTTTTGTTCGCAGTATCACTATGCGGATTCTGCTGCTGCTTGTTGCCTTGTTCCTGTGTTCCTGTAGCGCAAACATCACATCCTACCGTACGCGGATGGATCTGGACAAAGCTTTGGCGGTAAGGGACATCTCCAAAGCTCTCTCCATAGTGGAAAAACCCGGCATGTACAAACAAAAAGAGCGCTTGCTCTACTATCTCGATGCCGGGATGCTGTACCATTTCCAGGGCAATTGGCAGCAGAGCAATGAACTCTTGCAGCAAGCAGAGGACGCCATTCAAGAACTCTATACCAAGAGCGTGACCCGTGCGGCCGGCTCCATGATCTTGAATGACAGCTCCCTGGAGTATTCGGGCGAGGACTACGAAGACATCTACATCAATGTGTTCAAAGCCATTAACTATCTGGAATTGGGCGATCGCGAGGCAGCAATGGTGGAAGTACGGCGGGTTGACGATAAACTGAGCCTGCTGGAACAGAAGTATGCCCGTCTCGCCAAAGAAATGGGCAACGATAGCAATACCAAAGTGAAGCTAAAAAGCTCCCGCGCTCATTTTCACTCCTCTGCTCTGGCCCGTTATCTGAGTATGGCGATGTATGATGCCAACGGGAAAATGGACGATGCCCGCATCGATTATGACAACGTGCTTTTTGCGTTTGAAAGCCAGCCGGAGCTTTATCCCTTTCCTGCTCCGGAACTTATCCACCCTCATGCTACAGCTAAAGGCAATGTGCTGAGAGTAATAAGCTTTGTGAACCGAGGACCCTATAAAAGCCCGATGGAGATGCATATCCATACTTCGAAGGACCTCCTGATCATGGGCACAGTGGGACAGAACACAGATATTGACGCGATCCCATGGGAAGGCATAGATGAAGGTTATTACTTCAAATTTGCCATTCCTCAGCTGGAAGACCGTAAGCCCAAGGTGGGCAGAGTGGATGTTGTGTACCCGGATGGCAGACGCCAAACCCTCAGCAAACTGGAAGACATGAGTCTGGTGGCACGTAAAAGCTTTCAACTCAAAGAGCCCATGATCATATTAAAAAGCGTGAGTCGCACTGTTCTAAAAGGCCTTGCCGCCGAAGAGGCAAAGAAGCAAGCCCGACAAAATACGAGTGATCTCGCGGCTACTCTGCTGGGTCTGGTTGCCGATGCAGCGGTATTCCTCAGCGAAAACGCCGATCTGAGAATATCGCAGTTTTTCCCTTCAGAAGCCCTGGTTACGGAGATTGTGTTACCGGAAGGTGAACAGAGCTTACGCTTGGAATACTTTTCCCCTCAGGGCAAGCTGGTACACAGCGAAATCCACAATGTAAACATCGCGCGCAATCAAGCTAATCTGATCTGTACATGGTATTTTTAGAAAACAATAAAAGATAAATGGAGAACTGATGGAAATTCGAAAACTGGACCAGATGTTTGATGTTCTGGGAACTCGTGCCAAAAAGCGTCTTGTGGCAGCGTGGGCGATAGACGCTCACACCATTATGGCTGTGTCTGAAGCTGTGAAAATGGGAATCATCGAAGGCATCCTGGTGGGTGATGAGCAAAAGATAAAAGCGGTATGCAGGGAACACGGTATCGATGCCGGAACTATTCGCATCGTACATTGCGACAACGACATCGCGGCCGCCGCCATGGCAGTTGATTTGATCAATAAAGGCGAGGGTGATTTCTTGATGAAAGGCCTGCTCTCTACCGATCGCTATATGCGGGCGATCCTGAACAAAGAAAAGGGTCTGATGGATCCCGGTGCCATCCTTTCTCATGTTACCGTGGCAGAGCCGAATAACTACCATAAACTGCTCATCTTTGGCGATGTGGCAATCATCCCTCTACCCGATCTGGCACAAAAGGTTGCCATCACAAATTACCTGATCAAAACCGCTCACTTTCTGGGCATAGACAATCCCAAAGTAGGGCTTTTGGCAGCCAGTGAACAGACCTTGCCCAAGATCCCTTCCTGCGCAGACGCGGCGATCATCTCGAAAATGGCACAACGTGGCCAGATCAAAGGCGCCACCATCGAGGGCCCTTTGGGCATGGACTTGATCATCGACAAAGAAAGTGCCCACATCAAAGGTATGAAGAGCGCAGTGTGCGGAGACGCGGATTGCATCCTATTCCCGAATATTGAGGCTGGAAACACATTCTACAAAACCATCGTAAAGCTTTTGAAAAGCGAACTCTGCGCAGTTGTGATGGGTGCCAGAGTTCCCTGCGTGCTCACCTCCCGGGGCGACAGCGAACGCAGCAAGCTTTATTCCATCGCCCTCGCGGCAATGCTGGCATTTAAATCATGAAATCCCTAAGCGAAATAGCTCAGAAGGCAAAATCACTCTCTCGAAAGGTGAAGATAGCCGTAGCCATGGCTGAAGACGCCAATACCATCGGCGCCATCTGCAGAGCGGCAGCCGAAGGCTTCGTGTTCCCGATCTTGATTGGCAACAAAGCCCGCATTGTCGAATTGCTGTCTACTCAGAACCTATCTATGGACAAATATGAGATTATCGACCTGCCGGATGTGACCGCCGCCACCCGTGAAGCCGTAAGAATGGTAAAAGCAGGGGAAGCCGATGTCTTGATGAAAGGCTTGGTGGGAACCGATAAGTTTCTGCGGGAAGTGCTCTCCAAAGAGCGCGGACTACTGCCCCCCAAAGCGGTGATGAGCTACACCTGCGCTCTGGAACTGCCCAAATATCACAAACTGCTTTTGGTCTCGGATACCGCGGTGCTGCCTGCTCCCGATCTGGACCAAAAGATCGCCATGCTGAAATACAGCGTAAATATGGCACATACTCTGGGCATAGACTGTCCCAAAGTAGCCCTGATCAGCGCTACAGAAAAGGTCTCTCCCGGCATGCCGAATACGCTGGATTATGCCCTGATCTGCAAGATGGCAGAGCGTGGACAGATTAAAGGCTGCACGGTAGACGGTCCTCTGGATGTGTTTTTGGCTTGCGACCCCGCAGCCGGTGACATCAAAGGCGTTCAGAGCCCTATCGGCGGCAACGCGGACATCTTGATATTTCCGAATCTGGAAACCGCCAATGCCTTTTACAAGGGTTTGATGCTCTTTGCAGAGGGTGAACTTACCGGCCTCATCCAGGGAACCAGCAAGCCCGTGGTGGTGATGAGCCGCAGTGAGAGTGAAAACTCCAAATACTATTGCATAGCCCTCAGTTGTCTGATGGCGGAGGAACGATGAAACTTGCAATCGCCGGCGATCATGCCGGATTCTCTCTGAAAGAAGAGATCAAAATGGCCTTCCCTCAATATGATTTTGTGGATTTTGGCACGCACAGCAGCGACAGTATGGATTACCCCGATGCCGGCTACCCCGCTGCCCGGGCAGTAGCTTCCGGCGAGTGTGAGATGGGCATCCTGATCTGCGGCAGTGGCATCGGCATGAGCATCACTGCAAATAAAGTTCCGGGCATCCGCGCCGCGTTGTGTTCAATCACAGATGTAGCAAGGCTTTCCCGGATGCACAACAACGCCAATGTATTGGTGCTGGCAGGCCGTTTTACCGCTCCCGCCTACGCCATCGAGATTGTAAAAGCATGGTTGGAAACTCCCTTTTCCGGGGGCAGACACGAAAATAGAATAAATAAAATACATCAAGGAGAAAGGAAGTGAAACACATCCAAAAACAGGATCCCGAAGTCTTTGCCGCAATCTCCAAAGAGCTGAGCCGGCAACAGGAAAATCTGGAGCTGATTGCCAGCGAGAACTTTACGTCCCTCGCGGTGATGGAAGCCCAAGGCAGCATACTTACAAACAAATATGCCGAGGGCTATCCCTATCGCTGGAGCAAAAAGACCGGTAAAGTGAATTATAATCTTTATGGACGCTACTACGGCGGTTGCGAATACATCGATGAAGTGGAACGCCTCGCCATCGAACGCGCCAAGCAACTCTTTGGCGCCGAACACGCAAACGTGCAACCTCACAGCGGATCTCAAGCCAATATGGCGGCATACTTTGCCTTGGTAAATCCCGGAGACACCGTTCTGGCACTGGAGCTGGCCCACGGCGGACATCTGACCCACGGCCATCCACTATCCTTCAGCGGTCAGCTATACAACGTGATCCATTACAATGTGAATAAAGACACCCAGCAGTTCGATTATGAAGAAATCGAGCGCCTGGCCTTGGAGCATAAGCCTCAGATGATCCTAACCGGAGCGTCGGCATACCCCCGCAAGATCGATTTTGCCCGCTTCCGTAAAATTGCTGACATGGTAGGCGCGAAGTTTATGGTGGACATGGCCCACATCGCTGGATTGGTAGCGGCAGGGCTGCATGAAAACCCGGTTCCCTATGCAGACGTGGTTACTTCTACCACCCATAAAACCCTGCGTGGTCCCCGCGCCGGACTTATACTCTGCAAGGAAGAATATGCCAAAGAGATCGACGGCAAGGTGTTTCCCGGCATTCAGGGCGGCCCCTTGATGCACGCCATAGCCGGTAAGGCAGTAGCTTTTGGTGAAGCGCTGAGTCCTGAATTTAAAAGCTATATGAAGAAAGTGGTCGAAAACGCCACTGCTTTGGCTGAAGCCTTGAAAACGGCAGGCTTTGATCTCGTTTCCGGCGGCACGGATACCCACCTGCTGCTGATCGACCTGGGTCCCGAAGAAAAGGGCGGTCCCAGCGGCAAAAAGATGGAAGAAGCCCTGGATAAGGCAGGCATCACTGCCAATAAAAACACTGTTCCCTTCGATACCCGCAGTCCCTTTGTGGCCTCCGGCATTCGTTTGGGCACACCATCAGTCACCACCCGCGGTATGGGCACACAAGAGATGAAGACAATCGCCGATCTCATCCGCAAAGTACGTGATAATTTCGAGAACGAAGAAGAACTGGATAAAATAAAAGCCGAAGTACGCGAGCTAACCAACAGATTCCCGCTCTATCCTGAACTGAACGCGTAAACACAGCATCTGCCGGCACTCTTTTACCTAAATAGTGCCAGCGAATTTGGGCAGCCCGTGTGAGCTTGTATTCCACGGGCTCTGCCCCTATATAAGGAGCAAATGATATGGAATACATTATGATTGGGCTGATAGCATTGAGCATTGTAATGCTGGTAATCCTTTTAAGGCGCAAAAGCCATAACAACTCTGATGAACTGCAACAGTTGAAGACAGAGCTGGAAATGCTTTCCCGCATCGTAAAAGATGAAAGCCACAATACCAGGCAAGACCTTTTGAAGCTGAATTCGGACAATCGCATCGAACTTGCTACCCAGATCAAAAACGCAAATGACAGTCAATTGAAGGCTGCCGTGGATTCCCGCGCAGAACTGAGCACGACACTTTCTGCCCTCAGCAAACAGATGAACGAAGACGCCGCAAAAAATCGCCTTGAATTAGGGAAAGCCCTTAATGACCTTTCCGAAAGCCTAAATCGCAAACTTAGCGAGCTTACTACCGCCGAAGCTGAGCAATCCGAAAAACTGAAAAAGAGCATCGAAGACCGTTTGGAGCTGATCCGTAGCGGAAACGAAGTAAAACTGGAAGAAATGCGCAAGACTGTGGATGAGAAGCTGCATGCAACCCTGGAAAAACGCTTGGGAGAATCCTTCAACCTGGTGAGCAAGCAACTCGAAGCCGTCCACAAAGACCTGGGCGAGATGCGCAATCTTGCTACCGGCGTGGGAGATCTGAAAAAAGCCCTCATCGGAGTGAAAACCCGTGGTGTACTGGGCGAATTGCAATTGGAAAACATCTTGGAAGAAGTCCTTACCTGCGACCAGTACGAGAAGAATTTTAAGCCCAACAAACGCAGTGAAGCTGTGGTGGAATTTGCCATCGTATTGCCTGGAAAGGACGATGAAAACAGCCGGGTGTATCTGCCCATCGACGCCAAATTCCCCATCGAAGATTATCACAAGCTGGTGGATGCCTATGAAAGCGGAAATATCGAGGGCATCGCCACCCATCAAAAAGCTGTGGTAAACAGAATCAAAAACAGTGCCAAAGACATCCGCGACAAATACATCAATCCCCCTGTTACCACAGATTTTGCCCTGCTGTTTTTACCCTTTGAAAGCCTCTATGCCGAAGTGTTGCGCATTCCCGGTCTCTTCGAGCAGATTATGCGCGATTACTCCGTAATTGTGTGCGGACCCACCACCATTGCCGCCTTGCTGAACAGCCTGCAGGTAGGCTTCAAAACTCTGGCCATTCAAAAGAAAAGCAGCGAAGTCTGGAAGACTTTGGCTGAAGTAAAAAAACAATTCGGACTATTTGGCGAGGTACTGGAAAAAACTCGCAAGAAGATCGATGAAGCAGGACGTGAACTGGATAATGCCAGCCATCGCAGCCGCCAGATTGAAAAGAAACTGCGCAAGGTGGAACAATTGCCCGATAGCAGCAAACCTGCCTTGAAAGAACTGGTTCTGGATCTCAGTGAAGATGAGGAATCTTAAACTCTTTCCGACGCTGGGGCAAAAACTGCTGAGCATTTTGCTGGTGGTGCTTTTGCTATGCCTTGGCGGATTAAGCGGTGAAGAGAACAATCCCCCCGCCCCGATCGTGCAGCCATCGCCCGCAAAGGAAGAAGTACCGATTCAAGTACTTTTGGGCAAATTCAAACCGGCAGAGCATCCCGATTTTGTGCGCATCAGTGGCTATAACAACCATCCCGCGATGTACTTGCAGGCCCGCGCGAAGGCGGCGCTGGATTCATTGGTAGCCGATGCCGCGAAAGCAGGCATTCACCTCAACCTCGTCTCCGCCACCCGCAATTTTGATATACAAAAAGCCATTTGGGAACGTAAAATAGCAGAACAGGGCGGAAGGCATTTTGATACGCTGGATAAAGAACGCAAAATCAACATCTTACGAGATATCCTCAGCTATTCATCCATGCCATCTGCATCCCGCCATCACTGGGGTACAGACGTGGATTTATGTTCGGTAGAGCTCTCTTTTTGGAACAGCCCCAGAGGAAAACGCTATTCGGAATGGTTGACTGTAAATGCAGCGAACTATGGCTACTATCTGGTTTACAGCGCTCACAGAGAAGGCGGGCACAACTATGAACCCTGGCATTGGAGCTATCTGCCAATTTCCGGGCACTATCTGCAAGAGTATCGCCGGCAGGTGACTTATGAGGATATCACGGGCTTCAGTGGAGCGGAATATGCCCGGGATCTGGATATCTTCGAGCAATATGTGTCCAATGTGATGCAATCCATTTTGCCCTGATGTATAGTGCAGAATATCACAGCTTTTCCTCCTGAAGAGTCCATCCCCTGTGATTCAAGGTGTGCCGAAGTAGATATCAAGGCCTTATCAAGCTGTGATCACGCGATGATCAGCCGATGATATCAGCTTAATATCAAGATTAAACATAGGGGAAGGATAGATTTGCAAAGCTAAAAACTCCCTGCGCTATCTCAGCGCTGCTCCCCCTGTGGGTCTTCATCCGGAGAATAGGGCTTGTTTGGGCAGACAAGGCGGATGTTTCCAGCTTGTTTACAGATCAGCTGTTTGGGGGCCGGTGGCGCTATGATTCAGTGCCACCAAGCACATATACATAGTGGCAAATTGATTCACCCACAAAGAACCATGCTGTCCTTTTGAGGCCCGTGAAAGCCCAAGGATCACGAATACTTTGAGGTTACATCCTCCATGCCCGGTAGGTTCAAAACCTTGAATTGATCTACCCTGATGGCATTGTCTGCGGCAAAATCGATCTGATCGCGATAGCTGATGAAATCCTCGTTGTGTGCCTTGATATGGTTGAGCAGATCGGGGTGTACCATGATGCGAAGACGCTTGTTGCGAATGTAGTATTCACTGCGCACCAACCAGCGGTAGATGCGCATGGTTACCGCGTCTTTACTGATGATGCGGCCGCTGCCGTTGCAGAAGGGGCAGGGTTCGGAAAAGTTTGCTATAATAGTGGCACGCATACGTTTACGTGTAACCTGCACCATACCCAGATCGGTGAAGGGATAGACTTTGTTTTTGGCTCGATCGCGTCTGAGGCCTTTGCGCATCACTTCCAACACTTCTGCTTTGAATTTCTCATCGTTCATGTCGATAAAGTCGATTACAATTACCCCGGAGAGATCGCGCAGGCGGATTTGGCGGGCAGATTCGGCAGCAGCTTCCAGATTGGTCTTGCGCACTGTTTCGTCGTAGTGACTTCTGCCCGTGAAGCTTCCGGTATTGATGTCGATGGCTACCAGAGCCTCAGTCTGCTCGATCTTTATATTGCCACCGGATGGTAAATATATGCGGGAGTGAAATATAGTTTCGATTTTCTTTTCGATGGACCAGGCATCGAAGATGGGGCTGTCCTCTTTGTAAAGTTCAACCGAAGGGATAAGATCCGGCGAGATGTCATTCAATTGATCCAATATTCCGTTGTAAAATCCCTTGTCGTCGATTACAAGACGATCTACGTGTTCACCAAAGAGATCGCGGATGAGGAAGTTTTCCAGGGCGTTTTCTTCGAATACACATACCGGAGCTTTGGCATATTGCAATTGCTTCTCGATCAAGCGCCAAGTCTTGGCCAATGCCTTGTATTCGTTGCGGATATCGTCTTCATCGGCGCCATCGGCTTCGGTTCGAACGATCAATCCGTAGGCAGGATCTTTCACCTCGGAAAGGATGTTGCGGATGCGGGAGCGTTCTCCCTGGGAATAGATTTTGCGCGAGATGGCTATCTTGCTCTTATTGGGGAAGAGTACGAGGAATTTGCCGGGGATGGAGATCTGGCCGGTGAGGCGCGCGCCTTTGGAGCCGATGGGTCCTTTATGTACTTGCACCACAATCTCCTGGCCTGGTTTCAACAGTTTACCGATCTGAGAGCTGTCTGAGGGATTGGGGCGTTTGCGGGGTTTCTCGTCCTCATATATTTCCAGAAAGTCCAGAACGATATCGCTGTAATGCAGGAATGCTGTGCGTTCCAGGCCGATCTCGATGAAGGCGGCGCCCATGCCGGGCAATACATCTTTCACGGTGCCCTTATAGATGTTTCCCACCGGGTTTTGGCGGTCTTTACGCTCTACAAAGAGCTCGACGAGGCGATTATCCTCCAGGATCGCAACCCTCTTTTCGAGGGGATGCACATTGACGATGATTTCTGTATTTACACTGTCCTTTCGCATATTAGTCAACCTTGATCGGCATCAGATACAGCCAGCTATTGGTCTCTATCATGTCCGGTAATGCATCTGTCAGCTCTTCCAGGTTCAAGTGTCTGTATTTCAGCAGGTTCTTGATTTGCATGTTCATAAAATCGCTATCTTTCAGAAATTCGAAGATGGATTTTTTAATGGGGAAAATGCCGGTACGATAGTCGCTAAGCTTAGCCAATTCTGCTGCTTTGGCAATCGCGGTGTCCAAAGAGCCGATCTCGTCCACCAAATCTATGGCCATGGCGTCTTCAGCGCTGTACACTCTGCCTTCGGCGATGCTGTTGATCTTGTCCGGGCTGATGTTTCTGGCTGTCATCACGCGGGCCTTAAATTCGTCGTAAGTGCCTTGGGAATTTCGTTTTAGAGAAGCGATAAGCTCGGGAGAATATGCCTCCATCGGATTCAGAGCGCCGGCAAATTTGCCATATTTGATAGTCTGAGAGCGCAGGCCGACTTTGCGGCTGAGGCCGGTTAGCTCCGGCAGCATCATGATCACACCGATGGAACCGGTCAAGGTGCCGGGATCTGCATAGATGTATTGACCGGCGCAGGAGATGTAGTAACCTCCGGACGCTGCGGTCCCGCCCATGGAGATTACCATGGGTACCTTGTCGCTCAAGTGTTTGAGCTCCCGATAGATATATTCACTTTCCAGCGCGCTGCCACCGGGGCTGTTTACCCTTACCACTACGGCCTTAACGGCGGGATCGTCTTCGATGCTCTTTACGATCCTGCGCACTTTCTCGTGCGAAATCACACTCTGACTCATGGAGCCGTAGCCGGGCATGATATTACCTTCCAGATAGATCACTGCCACCAGATTGTTTTTGCCGAGCTCGGGACGCTCTGTGTATGAGGAGAAGCTTACCAGTTTATCCTTGCCGATGGCGTATTGATCCATGAGAGCTTGTCGCGAATCCGCTTTATCGATCAGTTTCATTTGTAGGGCTTGCTTGGCGGAAATGAAGAGATCATCACGGTTGTTGTAAACTGCCAGAACGTCGTCTGTAGTGATGTTGCGACGTTTTGCGATACCATCTACCAGTAGGTTGAAGCGATCCGACAGCGCTTCGGCGATATTGGCTCTGGTTCCCTCGGAAAGAGAAGTCTGGCTGTAGGGTTCACCCGCGCCTTTGAATTCTCCGGCCTGGATCACATGCATTTTTACGCCGATTTTGTCGAAAAGTTCTTTGTAGAAAGTCACGTTGGCAGAGCTGCCGGTCAAGAGCAATCCCGCGGAAGCGGAAGGATCCATATACACCTGATCAGCAAAGCTGGCCAGCATATAATCTCCCTGACCCATCATGTCGCCAAAGGCTACAACGGGCTTGCCACTGGTCTTAAAATCCTGTATGGCGAGTTCTAGTTCATTGAGTGAGGCATAAGAAATCTGGACGCCCATCGGTTCGATCAGGATGCCTTCAATACGTTTGTCGTTTTTGGCGGCGCGGATCTTTGCCACCAAGCCTTGCATGCTGTTCATCTCCTTCATGCCAAACCAGTTGATGGGCATAATCTCGCTGTATTCCGGCACATAGGCTTTGGGGTTCAGATGCAGCCAACTGCCCGCTGAAATCGGTGTCATACCGGCGTTTGCGGGACTGAACTTGCTCATTTGTCTGCCGGTCCAGAAGGACAGGGCAATCAGAACGATCAATACTGCTACTATGATCAAAATAATCTTTTTGGTGCTCATGAGAGCCTCCTTTGTAAAAAATGTGTTATAAAAAGGGAATGCAGCCTTGGCGCAGGCTGCAACAAAGATGCTTTGTAAAGAATGTCTTGCCCCTGATTAATAAAAAGAAGTGGCGGAGATGTAGGGATTCGAACCCTAGAAACGCTCACACGTTTACACGATTTCCAATCGTGCTCCTTCAGCCAACTCGGACACATCTCCGCGAGCGCAATAGCCAATCTTTTCAAGGACGCCATTCTGTCAAACATTTTAATGCTTAAAGTGTCGATATCCCGTGAATATCATCGTCATATCCAGCTCATCACAGGCATAAATGCACTCTTCATCGCCTTTGGAACCACCGGGTTGGATTACCGCAGTCACACCGGCCTGATAGAGCTCGTCGATGCTGTCGCGATAGGGGAAAAAGCCATCTGAGGCGCAGACAGCTTTATGCAAATCGTGTTTGAACTTTTTGGCTTTCCAGATCGCGATCGAGGTGCTGTCGATGCGACTGGTCTGGCCTATGCCAAAGCCTACAATCTGATTTGCGCAAGCCAGAGCGATGGCGTTGGATTTCAGCAAGGAAACAGCCTTCCAGCCGTAGACCATGGCATCAAATTCTTCTTTAGAAGGCTGCCGCCGGGTTACGACCTTCCAGCCTTCGATGTCTTCATCCACACGATCCCACTGCTGAGCCAAATAGCCCCACTGCATGGTCTTGATTTCGTGCGTATTCGATGCTTTGAGCAGGAATGAGGGCTCGTAAGAGATCAAACGGCGACTCTTCTTTTTCATCAACACCTCCAGCACTCCCTGTTCATAGCCGGGAGCAATGATGATCTCGGTGAAGATACGGTTTATCATCACGGCTGCTTCCAGATCCAGACGCCGGTTTACCACCACAATGCCGCCGAAGGGAGCCACCGTGTCTGTGGCAAAGGCGCGACGGTAGGCTTCGGCGAGGTCGTTGCCACTGCCGATACCGCAAGGATTACAGTGTTTTACGATGATCACTGTGGGATCGGTAAACAAGCGGATCGCCCTTAGAGAGGCATCGATATCCATGATGTTGTTGAACGATAGTTCCTTGCCGTGCAAAACCTTCCATCCATCGGGGCGATTGGTGTAGAAAGCTGCTTTTTGATGGGGATTTTCGCCATAGCGCAGAGGCTGAAATTTGTTCGCGCTGATGTCGATGAATGGTGGCATGTCTTCTTCCGGCACGGTTTCGCTGCGGAAATCTTCCATATAGTCTGCGATCACGGCATCGTAATTGCTTACCATGGCAAAAGCTTTTTGGGCCAGATAGCTGCTCCAGCACTCGGGAATCTGACTGTCTTGCTTCAGATGCGCGATAGTCGGTTCATAATCCCGATGGTCGCAGAGCACTGTAACATTGCGGTAATTCTTTGCCGCGGCCCTGATCAGGCAGGGTCCGCCGATATCGATGTTCTCGATGATCTGTTCGTGGCTGCTGTTTTCCTTCATCATCACTTCGGCAAAGGGGTAGAGGTTCACTGCCACGATATCGATCCGGCCGATACCGTGTTCTTCCAGACTGCGCAGATGGCTGTCTTTATCACGATCTGCCAGGATCGCGCCGTGAATCTTGGGATGCAGGGTTTTCACTCTGCCGTCCAGAATCTCCGGAAAGCCGGTGTAGTCGCTCACTTCCACCAGAGAGTTGCAAAACTGTCTGAGGTGCTTTGCGGTGCGTGAAGTGGAGAGAATTGTGTAGCCCAAGCCTTCCAATTCCATGGCCAGGGTTTCGATTCCTGTCTTGTCCGATACGCTGATGAGTGCGTATTTCTTCATGAATTTCCATCCTCGTCGAATTGCTCGACTAAATCTTTAATATCTTTTTTGTTTATAAAGCTTTCCAGGCGATTGTTCAGCTTACTGTCGCTGAACATCTCCAAAGTGATCTTCACCACTCGTTCCGGAGTTTTCTGAATCACCTCTTCGCGCACATCTTTGTCGATCACACTCACCAAAACAATGCCACCCAGAATGATCATCCAGTTGATATAGATCCAAAACAGGAATATCGGCAAAGCGGCCAATACGCCATACACGGCCTGGTAACTGGTGAGGTTGTAGATATAATAATCGAAAAAGGTCTTTATCAGTATCCAGATCACAGTGGTCCAGAATGTGCCCACTATCAGGCTGCGGCGCTTGATGCGCGCAGTGGGCAGCAGCATATAGAGAAAATAAAGCGCAAAGAACTGAGTTACAAAGGGCAGAATGTACATTAGCCAGGTAAAGATCTTTAGCTTTATCAGGCGTGAAATAATGGGCAAAGAAGAGCTGGAAAACAGCAGCACCAGAATGATGAAACCAAAGACAAGCGTACCAAAGAACTTCACAAACTGAGTAAGGATGTCGGGGTTCTCCGGGGCATGTGTGCTGAGGATGCGATCGAAAGTGGCGCGGATGTTGTTGAACAGCAAATAAGAAGAGATCAGTAAAATGGCAAAGACCATGATGTTCAAGCCCATTCTGCGCGCTATCATTTCGTTGATCATATCCATCACTGCCTCTGCCGAACCGGGAATGAAGTTTTTGGCGACCACGTCCGCGATCCTGTCCTTCAGATTTAGAAAGGGCAGATCCGGGGCGATCATCACAATGAAGGTGATAAAGGGAATGAATCCCAGAATGGTTACGTAGGCGAGGCTGCCCGCTTCACGGGGGATCCGTTCTTTGATGATCCGGTTTACCACCAGAGAGATGAAGCTGGTGGTTTTCTTCCATAACTTCTTGCGTCGGACAGGATTGGCGATGTTTAACCAAATGCGGTATAAACGGCTGAGAATGAGGCGCCAGAGAGCCATAAATATGTTGTTTATAAAGGAGTTACTGCTTCTTTTCTTCTTTCCCATATTATTCCTCCCTCAGTGCTACTACAGGATCCAAATTGCCGGCTTTGATGGCAGGAGCAATGCCAAAGACCAGGCCCACTCCCACCGAGACCAGTAGTGCCGTCATTATCATCGATGGATTCGCCACCATGGGCATCTTTAGATACTTGCCGACCAGATCCAGTATTGCGCATCCCAACACAATGCCCAGCACTCCTCCCAAACCGGTTACCAAAACGGTTTGTACCAAGAATTGGATGAAGATATCGAATCGGCGGGCTCCGACGGCAATACGCACACCAATCTCCCGGGTGCGTTCTTTGATGGACGCCAGCATGATGTTCATAATCACGATCCCGCCCACCAAAAGCGAGATCACCGAGATCATCACAAAGATCATACTGAAGATCTTGGCGTTTTGCTCCATCTGCATCATATCTTCCTGAGCGGAGGATACTCGAAAGACTTCTTTGCCTCGCTTGATATTCAGCAAGATGCCTTTCAGCTTTTGTTGCAGCGCCAGGGCTTGGGTGGGATTGTGGGCGATAACCTGTATCCCATCCACTTTCTTGTCTCCACCAAATTTGTTCATCGCCACCGAGATCGGTATGAAGCTGCGTTGATTCAGGTATTCCATCGCGTTGCCGCTCCACATGCTCCCGGCTTCGTTCATCCACACCTTCTCTTCCATGATGCCAATTACCTGAAACACGACGCCATTCAAGCTAACGTTTTGCCCCATAGGATCTTTGCCGGCAAAGAGATCACGCGCTACCGAGGAACCCAACACGATCACATTGCTGCTTTCGCGCAGATCCAGCAGGTTGATGAAGCGCCCTCTGCCAATCTGCCAGTTTTCCGCAATCTGAAAATCCGGCATCACACCAAGACAGGGGCCGTCGTAGGTGGTACCTTTGTTGCTCAATTGAGCATCCCAAATGTGCAGAGTGGGATTCATGGCTTTTGCTTCAGGGATCAATTCTCGGATGCGGTTCACTTCATACATATCCAGCGAGGCATAGCCACCTTTGCTGAAGTCATAATCCCAATTTCTGCCCACCTCAATCTTGTTGATGCCTCCGCTTTCTTCCATCCAACTGAGGGTTGTGGCATTCATCCCGCTTAAAATCGCCAACACTACCATGATGCACATCACGCCCAGCACGATACCCAGAATGGTAACCGCACTACGCACCTTGCGCGTCATGATATCGGAAAAACCTATGTGCAGGGATTCACTAAGCGAGATCGCCATTGTCTACCAGTCCGTCCTTGATTTTGATGATACGGTCTGCCCTGCTTGCTACCGCAGGATCGTGGGTAACCATAATCACCGTATTGCCGGCTTTGTGCAGATTGCTGAAGATTTCCAGGATGTCGCCCCCCGCTTGGGAATCCAGGTTGCCGGTGGGTTCATCCGCCAGGAGAATGGAGGGATCGTTCACAATGGCACGGGCAATGGCAACTCTTTGCCGCTGACCGCCCGAGAGTTCATTCGGCTTGTGTTTCAAGCGATCTGAAAGCCCCACTCCGTCCAGAATGTCCAAAGCTTTTGCCTTCCGCTTTCGCGCGGATATCCCGGAGTACATCAACGGCAATTCCACATTCTTCAAGATGCTTAAGTGCGGCAAGAGATTGAAGGACTGAAATACAAAACCTATCTTGCGATTGCGGATGCCGGCTAAAGTCCTTTTGGGCAATTTGCTCACGAGATCACTTTCGAGATAGTATTCACCCGCGCTGGGGCTGTCCAAACAGCCTATGATGTGCATCAATGTGCTCTTCCCCGATCCTGAAGGCCCCATTATGGCGACGAATTCCCCAGAATCGATGCTGACATCAATTCCATGCAAAGCTCTTACTTTCACTTTTCCAAGGTCATAATCCTTGACCATAGAGATGGTTCTGATGATTTCCATTGTTCTAATTTTTCCACCTATATATGCCAAGACAGCTGATATGCCAAAAGTGTCAATAAAATTCCTAACAATCCGAATAATACAGTATAAACTCTGAATAGTGCCTTCCTAACCTATTGCTAGTCCATGAATCGGTGTTGGATAGCTCATTTATGTAGCTGGGGCAGTCCTTCGCCTCTTCAATCGCATTACAGCGGCGGGATGCATATTTTGTTTGACAATATTGCTAATGCCCAGATTTATCACCACATTGGTAAGTATGCCTATCCTCTTGTGGAATGTGCCTTTACCAGAAATCATAGTTCAAAGGAATTGCGATGGATAAAGACTTCACTCAACTGGACGCAATTATCGGGCAATATCGGGGCAGGCCCGGAATCCTGATCCCACTCTTGCAGGAAGCACAGCAGATTCAGGGCTATCTCAGTAAAGATGTTATGCGGCATATTGCCCGTGAAACGGGTATCGCTGCCTCGGATATCTACGGTGTTGCTACTTTTTACTCTATGTTCAAGTTAAAACCTCAAGGCAGACACATCATCAGAATATGCAAAGGAACTGCCTGCCACGTTTCGGACGCCGATAGCATCAAAGACGCCCTAGTATCCGCTCTGAAGCTGAAAGCCGGAGATGACACCACCGATGATATGAATTTTACCCTGATGGAGGTAGCGTGTTTGGGTTGCTGTTCGCTGGCACCCGTCATCATGATTGACGACACTACCTACGGCAAATTGAGTCCCGAAGCGATCCCGGCAATACTGGAGCGCTACGCATTCGTGGAGGAACAATGAAACAGATATCGGTAAAAGTGGGCCTTGCCAGTTGCGGAGTAGCCGCCGGCGCGATGGAAGTGTACAATGCAATAAAAGAATATAAAGAGCATGCCGAAGGGCTTGATCTGAAGCAAACTGCCTGTATCGGCATGTGTTTTGAGGAACCAATAGTGGAACTGGACGGTGGAGCGCAGGGCAAGCTCAGCCTTGGCAAAGTAGATCCTGCCGGGATTATCGATATCATCGAAGCCTACCGTCGTGGCGAGTTGACCCAAGCTAACGTAATCTTAGCCGATGAGATCGAGGGCAGCCGCAACAGTTTGCTTGAAGGTCAGACCCGGATTGTGCTGCGCAACTGCGGTGTGATAGACCCCAAATCCATCGATGACTACATCGCCAAAGGTGGATATCTGGCATTGCAGAAAGCTCTAAGCATGAAGCCGGAAGATATTGTGAATGAAATAACTGAATCAGGCTTGCGCGGACGTGGTGGCGCGGGATTTACCACCGGTAAGAAGTGGAGCTTAGCTGCTGAAGCCGAGGGAAAGAAGAAATACGTAGTGTGCAATGCCGACGAAGGCGACCCCGGTGCTTTTATGGACCGCAGCACTCTGGAAGGCGATCCTCACAATGTGATCGAAGGCATGATCATCGGCGCTTATGCCATGGGCGCGGATGAAGGCTACATCTATTGCCGCGCCGAGTATCCCATGGCTATCAATCACCTGAAGCTCGCCATTGCCCGCGCTGAAGAACGCGGCTTTTTGGGACACAAGATTCTGGGAACCGACTTCAATTTTGAACTACACATCAAAGAAGGAGCGGGTGCCTTTGTATGTGGAGAAGAGACCGCATTGATGCAATCCATAGAAGGCAAACGCGGCATGCCCACCATTCGCCCGCCTTACCCGGCCAGGTGCGGTTTGTGGGGATGTCCCACCAATATCAACAATGTGGAAACCTGGGCAAACATCAGTTGGATCATCAATCACGGCGCGCAAGAATATCGCAAGATCGGCACCGATAAATCCCCCGGCACCAAGGTCTTTGCTCTGGCCGGAAAGATCGCCGGCAGCGGCTTGATCGAAGTACCTATGGGCATTACATTGAGGGATATCATCTACAATGTGGGCGGCGGCATGAAGACCGAAAAGCCATTCAAAGCAGTGCAGATGGGCGGTCCCTCCGGGGGTTGCATTCCCGCTTCGCTGCTGGATACCACAGTGGATTACGATTCCATAAACGCCACCGGCGCGATAATGGGCTCCGGCGGCATGGTGGTAATGGACGAAGGCACCTGTATGGTAGATGTAGCGCGTTTCTTTCTGAATTTTACCCAAAATGAATCTTGTGGAAAATGCACTTTCTGCCGCATTGGCACCAAACGCATGCTGGAGATATTGACCCGCATCACCGAAGGCAAAGGTGAACCGGAAGACATTGAGCGCCTGGAAGAACTGGCCTCAAACATCATCAAGGGTTCGCTCTGCGGTTTAGGACAGACCGCGCCAAATCCGGTGCTTACCGCTCTGCGCTATTTCAAGGACGAATATCTGGCCCATATCGAGGAAAAACGCTGCCCTGCCGGGGTTTGCACTGCTTTGATCCGGTATGAAATAATTGAAGACAAATGCATCGGCTGCACGGCTTGCGCCCGCAAATGCCCCGTGTCCTGCATCTCCGGAGCGGTAAAACAACCGCACTTTATCGATCAGGAAAAGTGCATTCACTGTGGAGCCTGTTACAAGGCCTGCAAATTCAACGCGATCAGAAAAGGATAATATAATAATGCAAGTATTTTTGAACGGAAAAAGCGTCGAAGCCCCCGAAGGTATCACAATCCTGGAACTGGCCCGCAAAGAGGGTATCTCTATCCCCACCCTGTGTCATGACGAAGAGCTGAAGCCCTACGGATCTTGTTGGGTTTGCGCGGTGAAAGTGGAAGGCCACAAAGGTTTTGTAACTTCCTGCGGAACCGTGATCAGCCCCGGAATGCAGATCACGACAGACAGCGAAGAGATTCACGCGGCTCGCAAAATGGCTCTGGAGCTGATCATCAGCAATCACTATGCAGATTGTGAAGCTCCCTGCAAATTGGCCTGTCCTGATCAGGTGGATGTGCAAACCTATGTCTCTTTGATAGCAAACGGCAAGTATCACGAAGCCGTGAAAGTAATCAAGAAAACCCTGCCCATGCCACTCAGCATCGGACGGGTGTGCCCCGCCTTTTGCGAAGCGGAATGCCGCCGCCAGATCGTGGATGAGCCCATCGCTATCCGGCAATTAAAACGCTTTGCCGCGGATGAAGACCTCAAGGACTATTGGCAATATACCCCGGAAGCAAAGAGCGACAACGGCAAAAAGGTGGCCATCATCGGTGGCGGACCAAGTGGTCTCACCTGTGGCTATTATCTCAGTTATGAAGGCTTTGAAGTAGATATCTTTGAGGCCGAAGAAGCCTGTGGCGGCTGGTTGCGCTATGGCATTCCCGAATATCGTCTGCCCAAAGCGATTTTAGATGAAGAAATCGCGCTGATGTGCAGCGGCGGCATGCGGATTCACTATGGCAAAGCCTTGGGTAGAGAGCTCGATTTGCAGAGCCTCAGCACTTCATACGATGCCGTGTATCTGGCTTTGGGCGCGCAAAACGCAGTCCCCATGCCCGTCCCCGGCAGCGATCTGCAAGGCTGCTATCTCGGGGTCGATTTCCTCAAAGCACATGCCAAAGGTAACACGCCTTCTCTGAACAAAAGAGTAGCCATCGTAGGCGGAGGAAACACTGCCATAGACTGTGCCCGCACCGCGATCCGCCTCGCTTGTGATGTTACAGTCATATATCGCCGCACCAAAGATGAAATGCCCGCCGAGCCTTTTGAGATCGAAGCAGCAGAACACGAGGGTGTACGCTTCCACTTCCTCTGCAATCCGGTGGAGTATCTGGGCGAAAACGGCTCTCTGAAAGAAGTGAAGATCGAGCGTATGCGCTTGGGCGAAGCGGATAAAAGCGGTAGAAGAAGACCGGAGCCTACAGGCGAATTCTTCACTGAAGCTTTCGACAGCATCATCGCAGCCATCTCACAAGTGCCCGATGTAACGGCCTTCACTCTTCCCGAAAACGAAGTAAATGGCAAGCAATTTCCCATCTCCCGCTGGCAGACCGCGATAGTGGATGAATACACCATGCACAGCGGACTGGCGAACATCTTTGCCGGCGGAGATTTCCAGCGCGGCGCGGCTACTGCCATCGAAGCCATAGCAGACGGTCGCAAAGCCGCCGAAGCTATCACGGAATACTTGCTCAAGGGAATACTACCCCAACCCCGGTTCTTGTTCAATTCCAAAAAGGCAAATAAAGTAGCCGATGTTTCCCCTGCTGAGTACGAAATATACTCCAAAAGCCCGCGTATCCGGATGCCGGAAATAGATCTCGCAACCGCTCGAAGCACATTCACGGAGGTGGAGAAAGGATATTCCGAGCTTCAAGCCCGCGCCGAGGCCTCTCGCTGCATAGAATGTGGCTGTCAAGTGAACACAAACTGCGCTTTGCGCAACTACTGCACAGATTACCATGTAGACAGGGAACGCTTCATCGGCGGCATCTCGCGTCATCCCATCGACTACAGCCATCCCTACATTCTGCGCGATGCCAATAAGTGTATCAATTGTGCCCGATGCATCCGAACCTGCGCCGAAATCCAGGGCGCAAACGTTTTGGGCTTCATTTACCGCGGTTTCGCTGCCGTGATGGCTCCAGAATTTGGTGAATCCCTCACCCAAACAAGCTGTCTAAGCTGTGGTAAATGCATCGACGTATGCCCTGTGGGAGCTTTGGTAGAGCGCAATTTGCACTATAAACTCAATCCGGCCGAAAAGGATAAAGTGTTGCAAGACTGCGGACTGTGCGGAATGGGCTGCAAGATCGAAGCTGAACTGCAAGGTGGAGAGCTTGTGCGCATCACCACTCCTGAGGATGCCCCGGGTTTCAACGGCAAAAACCTCTGTTTCAAAGGTCGTTTCGGCTGGCAAGGCTACAAAGATAATCTGCAAACGCCACTTTTGCTGAAAGATGGGGCCTACAGAGAGATATCCTTTGCGGAAGCATTGGGTGTGCTACAAAGCAAAATCCATGCCGACAACAGCTACAGCGTGGAAATCAGCCCCCATATCACCCTGGAAGAAATGCTGGTAGCAGACCGTATATCCCGCACCTTGAATTGTCCGTTGAGCGCTCCCGGACACTATATAACTTTCAGCGATGCCTATCTCGACATCAAGCCCAAAGAGGACGCCACCGCAAAACTGCAAAACTATCAGGAATTTGTGATCCTGGGCCCGCTGAATCGCAGCCTCTATAGCCTGATCCGGCTCCAACAGCGCCAAGGCAAGAAACTCATTACGATCGGCCTGCCGGAAGATGAAGCCTTTGCCCGCTTTGCAGACCTCAATTATCCCGATCTGTACAGCGTGGAAGCCACAGCGGGACGGCTCTTTATCTACAATCAGAACCGCATCCCCGCCAGCCTGGTATGTAAACTGTGGCAACACGTGCCCGCCCAAAACATTATGCATAGCTCAGATTACATGAATCACAGCGGTTTTTTGGCGATGCGCCCTCATGTGGCAAAGCAGGACGAGGTAACTATCGCCCTGGGATTCGGAACCATTCCCACGGCAGTTTCCGGCTTCAAAGTGATGCTAAGTCCCTATCAACCCCAAACTACGGATTGCCAACTCGTATTACCCGGACCGAATTACCTGCAAATTGAGGGTCATGCCTTGGGAGATGGCGGCAAAATATCACACTTTATGAATCCGCTGAAGTCCACTATTTTTGGTGAATTAAGCCGAATATTCTATAAACTGGGATGGATCTCCGCAGCTACTGCCGATATCCCCTTCTGGAACAACTACGCCACGGATATCATTGCGTCTCTAAGCCAGCATAAGGTACCAGATTTACAAGAACTTAGCATAGATACGCACAGCGATGAGATCGTAGCTTCAGACTGCCCAATGGAAGCAGAATTGCAGCGCCTTTATGCTCTGCGCAAAACACCTGTTGATTTCTAAGCAATTAGGCCTCATGGACTTCAAAAGCAGGCGTGTAATTATGCACGGCCTTGAAGTCCATACCGCCCATAAGGTATTAAATAAGTGATAGTTAGTTTATGCGCTTTGAACTCCAATGCCTCAATTGGAGTAAATTCGTGGACAGCAAAAGATTCGTCAAGATGTCGCTCTTACACAAGCTCTGCGTAATCTGCGTGCCAAAATATGCGTCAATCTGCGTGAAAGTCAAAACGATACATCCCGCCGGGACTCAGCTCAAACCCTCTCCCAAACAACCGGCAACCGGTGTATCAATCCTCAATTGACTTCACCATCTCCAAGGCGTTCGTCCAGCAGAGCTGAACGCAGAGACTGCATCCCATACATTTATCTTCATCTATTTTGGGATATCCTTCCTCGTCCAAAGTGATTGCCAGATATGGGCAGCGAGTACAATTGCCACATTTCACACAGAGTTCTTTGATCAGAGAGCTATGTTTGAACTTTGCTTTCAGGTCCATAAAGTCTGTAACAGGATTTGGTTGCGCTATTCCGATCAATTCGCCGACACTGCCGATACCACGTTCTCGCAGCAGGTGACTGAGTCCGCTTTCCAGTTCATTAATGATGCCATAACCATATCGTTCCGGCAGAGTGCAAAATTGCACATTCCCGGCCCCCAAAGCCAGGAAGTTGGCAGCGTCGTGGTGATTCATCGCGCCACCGTTTCCGGAGATATACACTCCCATCCCTCCGGCACGGGCAAGACTGAGATAGCTGATAGGCAATACACCTTCACCGCTCATGCCCACGATGATGCCGTCGTCCCATTTCCCCTCGCCCGCTCTGAAGCCCAAGCTGGGAAATGTATTGGCCAGAGTAACGCCCGCTTTTTTCTGGGGATAGCGATCGAAGACTTCTTTAACCGCGCTGATTATGGGATAGATAGCCGTCACCGCGCCTGTAAGTTTGAAGAGTTTGGGGATCTCGGCATCGGAGATTTGCATCACCCAATCGATGATTTTTGCCGTTAGCGCCGGATCTTGTGCCACGATGTCTCCCTGAGTACCATCTCCGCCCTGAGGGCAGGACAGTGAATACTCGATACCCATTGCTCCCGCTTTTTCCAGTTTTCTGGTATTGGATTGCCAACCGGCCTTATCGCTTTCATCGTTCCCGGTTACAGGACCACCTGTGGAGGCCATAGTAAGGCGATCGGGATACTCTTTGATGAGCAGCGCCAGCTCTTCGCACACTCTGTCGATAGGGTGTTCGGACACATTATCGCAATTGGCAAAGGTCTTGCCTTTATCCCCCCACACAAACATATATTCACTGGGGATATGGATATCCAGATTGTCGAAACTGGTCTTCATGATGCCACCTGCCCAGCCCGCTTCATAAGCGGCTTTCATCTGTTCGTAGCCATCGGAAGGTGGAGCGGCGGAAAGAATGAAAGGTGAGCGCATCCTGCGTCCGAAGAAATCCGTTTCCAGCCCCACAGGAAGCCTGTTCCAGCCCGGTATCAGATATGTGCTTTTGCCAGCCTTTTCCGGTGTCACATATGCGCCGGTTCCCCGCAGATCTGCATCGATCTTGAAAGCGGTGTTTTTACCGGCTGCCACAGCTTCCACCACCGTACCGGGACCATTCACCATATCTCCACTGCTATAGATGCCGGGGCCTTCGATTCTGAAGGCGGGACGATTTCCCACGGCAATAATCACCAGATCGAAGGGACGGAATTGTTCCGAGGAACCTTCTTCGTCATGGATCCGCGAGGGATGAAAGCTTTCCCCCCGGGGCAGTATTACTTTACGCATTTTGATGCCGACAGTATGTTCAGCTTCGTTCACAATCTCGGCCACACGGCTGCGGTGGCTGAATAACACGCCATTTTCAATCAGGATTTCTTTCTCTTTTTCGGTTAGAGGCATCTCGGCAAAGGTCTCCAGAGTGATCATCTCCACGTGTGCCGCTCCCGCTTTAGCGATGGTGAGGGCTTGATCCGCCGCGATAGCGCCGCCCACCAATGCCACTCTCTTGCCTTTGAAGAGGAAGCAGCCCGGTTGTTTAAGGATTTCCATGCCATAGATGGCTTTCTCGTCTCCGGGGATGTTCAAACGAATGGGATCGTTCAAGCCTCCGGCCACTACCACTGCCGTATAGCCCTGTTCCAATAGTGTTTTGGGCTCTGCTATCGACTGTTTGTGATGCACAATCTGAAACACATCGCTTACCCACATCAGGTCTGCCATCAACATACCCCTATCCAGTCTGCCATCCGGGATCAACGCCGCCTGACCCCCCAATTCATCGGCATCAAAGATTTCCGGACTGTAGCCCAGTTGCCGCAAGCTGACCGCTGCGCCTATACCGGCAGGGCCACCACCGATGATGGCGATCTTGATCCCGTTGGTTTCCGGCAGGATAAATTCCGGATCTGCCCCCATCTCACGGGCTTTTTTTATGATGGTCGCCTGCACGGCGGGAATCTGGATGGCTGTATCGAATTTTTCGCGGGAGCATGCAGCCACACAATGGTGATCCGGACACACATCACCGCAGATTCCTCCCAAAGGATTGGAGGCCAGGATGATGCCTGCCGCCCGCTGGAAATCGGATTTTGTGCCTCCGGAAGCTGCCATCATAAAATCCGCAGGGGAACAATCGCAAGGACAGGCAGTCTTGCAGGGTTTGGTGGCGCAATATTCGCAGCGCCGAATCTCACTCATCAGTTGTGCGTCTGTTAAATACATCTTTATCTCCCTTGATTACATACATTTAGATTACGATGCAAGCATAGGGTGTCCGCAGCTTGTTGTCAAGCACTAATGAGCCGGGATCCTGCTTTTGGCACAAATGAAGCTGTTTGATGTAAAGGCTTATTTCATCTGCTGCTACACTACAGCAGCACTATCCGCCATACATTCATCCTACATCCTACATCGTACATTGTACATCGTACATTGTAAATTGTAACTCCTGCCTCCGGAACCTCCCTCTGTGCTTCAAGCTGTGCCAAAGCTGATATAAAGTAGTTATCAAGCCGTGCTCACGCGATGATCACCCGATGATATCGCCTTCGGCACAGCTTTAGACACAGGGAGAGACTAGTCCCTGAAGATCTCATTTTTTTTGAATGTATCCGGGATATGATCTAATCGATCCGCCGCGGATGATAAAATCCCCACGGGGCTGAATAGCCCGGTGTTCAGCTTTGGAAACAAGAAGCAGCCAGATCTGCCCGGCAGCCTTAGACTGTTAATCGGATATTACGCCCAGGCGTTGTTGTTGATAGCTTTTATCCTGAATATTTTTCCACCATTGGCGATTTTCGAGATACCAGATCACGGTCTTGCGGATGCCCGTGTTGAAGGTTTCGCGTGGTTTCCAGCCCAATTCACGTTCAATCTTGCCGGCATCGATAGCATAACGCAGGTCGTGGCCGGGGCGATCCTGCACATAGGTGATGAGTTCTTTATAGCTTTTCAATTGCTCAGATGGCGCCAGTTCATCCAGCAATTCGCAGATGATATTTACGATGTCGATGTTTTTCATCTCATTATGGCCGCCGATGTTGTAGGTATCGCCGGTATTCCCTTTGCGGATGATGGTATTGATGGCTTCGCAATGATCGGTCACATACAGCCAATCGCGCACGTTCAGACCCTTGCCATATACAGGCAGTGGCTTGTGTGCCAGGCAGTTGAGAATCATGAGTGGGATCAGTTTTTCGGGAAACTGGAAAGCACCGTAGTTATTCGAGCAATTTGAGATCGTAACCGGCAGGCCAAAAGTGCGGTGCCAGGCTCTCAGCAGGTGATCGCTGGCAGCTTTGGAAGCCGAATATGGCGAGGAAGGATCGTAGGGAGTGTTTTCGGTAAACATCCCCGTATCACCCAATGAGCCATAGACTTCATCGGTGGATACGTGGTGAAAACGAAAGGTCTTTTTGCCCTCTTCGGCCAGGTTTTTATACCATTCCAGGGCCGCGGAGAGCAGGGTAGCAGTACCCATTACGTTGGTTTGCACAAATTGCATGGGACCGTCGATGGAGCGATCTACGTGGGATTCCGCCGCGAAATTGACGACGGTATCCGCTTGAAACTCATGAAAAATCTTGTTGACGCGGGGAGCATCGCAGATATCGGCTTGCTCAAAGAAATAGCGATCTTTGCCATAGCGGGCTTCGAGTTCTTCCAGAGACTGGAGATTGCCGGCATAGGTGAGCACGTCGATATTGAGCACTTTGCCCTTAAATGCCGGATCCGCGAAAAGGCTGTGAATGTAGTTTGCGCCGATAAATCCGGCTCCACCGGTAACGATTACTTTCTGCATATTCACCTCAGTTTTTCTAATAGCTTTTTCAGCCGTTCCAATTCTTCGGGACTTTTATATTCCAGGGTAATCTTACCCCTGTCCTTGTTTTGTGATACCTTTACTTTCAGCATAAACAGCGAACTCAATTCTTGTTCCAAATTTCGGGTAAGGGCAGTTTTGGGACCGGCATCATTTTTGTGCGCAAGGCTTTCTACAAAGCTACCGGCCTTATCTTCCGCTTGCCTTACCGTAAGCTTGTATTTGATGATATATTGCGCAAATTGGCTTTGATAGTCCGGCTCCACCGCCAGAACGGCTCTGGCATGGCCGGCGCTAAGAGATTCCGCGGCAACCAGCCTGATCACCTCATCGGGCAGTTTGAGCAAGCGCAGGCTGTTTGAGATGGTGGTTCTTTGCTTTGACATCACTTGTGCAATCTCGGCATGAGTGAGGCCAAAATCGTCCGCGAGAGCTTGATAGGCGAGGGCTTCTTCGATGGGATCGAGGTCTTCGCGCTGGATGTTTTCGATGATCGCCATCTGCAATTGCTCTTTTTTGGATACCGAACGAATAACCACCGGAACCGATTCCAAACCTGCCAGCTTTGCCGCTTCCAATCTGCGTTCACCGGCGATGAGTTCGTAATCGCTACCCTCACTTTTGGTTACGATCAAAGGCTGGATGATACCGTTTTCCAGGATGGATTGAGATAGTTCCTTCAGCTTTTCGGGATCAAAGTTTTTGCGGGGTTGAAAGCGATTGGGATTGATCCGTTCGATGGGCAGAATGCCGATACCCGCGCCGGGGGTTTCAGCTTTATCGTAATCCGGGATCAGTGCCGATAGGCCGCGTCCTAGGCGTTCGTTCATGCTTTCCTCTTCATGTGCTGCGCTCAATTACTTCGTTTGCCAGGTTTAGATAGCTCATGGCTCCGGGCGAGCGGATATCGTATAAAAAGATGGGTTTACCAAAGCTGGGGGCTTCGGTGAGTTTGATATTACGCGGAATCACGCTGCGAAACACTTTCTCTTTGAAATAGCGATGCACTTCTTTGGCTACCTGCATGCTCAGATTCACCCGTTTGTCAAACATCGTGAGCAAGATGCCGATGATATTGAGTGCGGGATTGAGGTTTTTCTGGATCAGGCGGATGGTGGTGAGTAATTGGCTGACGCCTTCCAGTGCGTAATATTCGCATTGAATTGGCACCAGAACATCGGTGGAGGCGGTCATCGCGTTCACTGTAAGCAAGCCTAAGGAAGGCGGGCAGTCGATCAGGATGTAATCCCATTCGTTCAAAATGGGCTTCAACGCTTCTTTCAATTTGTGTTCGCGCGCAAATTCGTGGACCAGTTCGATCTCAGCACCGGTGAGGTTGATGTTTCCCGGCACGCAAAAGAGGTTCTGAGTAGCAGTAGGCAAGATGCAATCTGAGATACTCACTCTTCCGATGAGGGCATCGTACACCTGCAGCTCCACCGTTTCTTTATCGATTCCCACTCCGCTGGAGGCGTTACCCTGTGGATCGAGATCGATGAGCAGAGTACGTTTTTCCAACACAGCCAAAGCCGCTGCCAGGTTCACGGTGGTGGTGGTCTTTCCCACTCCACCTTTTTGATTTACAATCGTTATAATCTTTGCCATATAATGTCTTTCAAAATCCTTTTAGCGTTTCATCAGGTCACGCTGGGCAATTTGTATCAGCCTGCGCAAGCCCAAGTTTTCATCTTCGATCTGTATCAGCTGCTCGTAACGAACACCATCCAGATCGTCCATGGAGCGCGATTTGTACATCACTAAGTGACCGGAAGGCTTTAGCAAGCGCCTCAACGGGGAATAATAGCGTTCTTGCAAGGCAACCGCCCGGCACAAAATGATGTCGAAACTGGGCCGGCGCGCCACAAAAGCGTAATCTTCCAAGCGGGCGCATACCACCCCGGTACGGGGTAAAGACAGCGCTTCCACAATTTCAGTGAGGACTCGGGTCTTTTTGTTGATGCTGTCCAGCAATACCAGTTCGCAATCGGGACTCACCAGTTTGATGGGAATCCCGGGCAAACCGCCACCGGAACCGAAGTCCAAAACAGTCTTATCCCCAAAGTCCAAACATTGGATAGCGAGCAGACTGTCAAGAAAATGCTGCACCCAATAGCTATTTGGCGACATTTTCCTTGATATCAGGTTCACAGCCTTGTTGTGCTCCGTCAGGAGCCTATGATAGTGTTCAAATTTTCCCATCAAGACAGGCACATCCGGCAGTCCCTGGGCGATCAGGTATTCTTCAAATAAGGCTTTTTCTTGGTTCATTGGTCATCCTTCGGCAGGTTTCGGATTAGAGCCTGAATCAGGAAAGAAGGATCATCTTCGAAAGAAAGAATAGCCTCCTTTGCTATGTCGCTGGATTGCAGACTGATGGACCGGGCCACCAAAAAACGCAGACGTTCATTGGCTATATCTTTGTGTTGCAAGAGCATGGTCAGGCTTTCCGCGCTCTGATAATTTCCCAGAACAGCGATGCATGTGGCCAGATAGCGTTCTTCAGCCAAATGGGCGGAGATAACCGGCAAAAGATCTGGATCGCGCTCACCTGCCAGCAATGCGATGGCCGTCTTTGCCTTCAGAGAATCACTATCTGCAGTGTAGTTCAACAGGGAATCACAAAAAGTGCTGTCTGCCGCGCACAACGCCTGCAAGGCACGATATTCCAGGCCGGATTGATTGGCAAGCTTGTGTTCCAATATGTATGCGGATGCCTCAGCAGCTCTATCGATCATGATCTCCCGCGCTTTGCGCACCCTGTTTACGGCATTGCCCACTTCCCATTCGGAGGCGGCAGCAAAGATTTCTGCGATTGGAGCCTCTGCGGCCGGGGGCTCCAATTGCGCTGCGTCTTCTTCCACGGGAGGAGCATTAACCGTGTTCAATTCCACATCTCTGCCCAAGCCATAAGTCCCTTTCTGCCATGAGCTGTTGTTCACATAGCTACTGTCGGGATAGAGGTCTTCACCTCCGGCATCCAGAAATATGCCCAAGCCACCGGAAGAACGGCTGAAATTCGCATTACCATAGTTTTGAGCTTCTTTGCGCTCATAGCGATCGTTACCCTGTTTGTCGATAAAGATACCCAGGGAATTGGAGATGCCGAGTCCGTTTCCACCATGGATGGAATAGGCGTCGTCCCCCTCTGCGTCTATCAGGAGACCAAAACCGTAATCATGACCGGCGCCTTGCCCGGGACCATTGCGCGAATAGTAACAGTCGTTTCCGCTTTCATCATAGAGCATGCCCGAAGCCATGTGGATGCCGGAGCCTTGAGGGTAGTAAACCGCGTTATAGACGTCGTTACCGGCGAGATCCATCAGCACACCGGTGGCAAACCAATAGCCCACACCCTGCGCGTAGACTCCGCCCAGGTATTTGTCGTTGCCGGCAGCGTCATAGAGAAAACCCAATCCTCCGGCCAGATAGGGGCGCATGCCAAAACCCATGCCTTGCCCCATCGTGCGATAATCATCCGGCATCAATGGCGCGTGGAAGTATTTACCGCCCAGATAGTAGCTGTCGGCGCCGGCGTGATCTGCCAGAATACCAATTCCATAGGTACCACCAAAGGCTTGAGACATGCTGTAAGCGCTGTACGCATCGTTTCCGCTTTCGTCTTCCAGGCAGGCAAGGCCCAAGATCGCCGCACCCTGCGAAAAGAGGCTACCTTGATAGATGTCATCTCCGGCAAAATCCGTGTGCCAGAAGCTTCCCATTACTGCGGAAAAAGAAAAATCCGCCAGTTGATAGATATCGTCGCCCGCGTAATCTGCGCCGGCAAATAAGCCACCCCGGGCGAACATAGAGGGTTCGGAATTTCTATACACATCGTTTCCGCTGAGATCTGCCAGCAACATAAACGGCTGTTCGAATGAGCTTTCGAGAGGGATGCGGTAAACATCGTCACCACCGGGTTCAAGGATCAGGCAGAGCGGGTATCTTGCCAGAAGCGGGATGCTGTCCTCAGAATAGCTGTCGGCACCCGGGCTGCCGATGATCATGAGACCCCATTTGCTTTTGTAAACGATCTGTTTGCGCGGCTGAGGATTATATTGTGTAAGGCGCTCACGCAATTCCAGAATCGCTTTTGAAGAGGCCATAAGCGCGCCCATATCCATCTTTTCCATCAAGGCGACATAGGGGTCCATATTTACATCTTCCAGCCAGGGAAGCCCTTTTTGGGCGAAATAGGACTTATAGAACTCCTCGTCCTCCGCTTCAGGCATCATCTGGATCAGAAATGCCAGCAAGCTGTCTCGTTGAGCGGTATTGAGCGCGATAAAAGTCTTTTGATAGGTAGCATAGACAGTATCCAGACACAGTTCTATGTGTTTAAAGAAATCTTTGGGTTTGCGGATGCTGGGCATGGGGGGCAGTTCCAGTTGGTATTCTTCACAGCTTTTGGCCACAGCCCCGAAGTAATCCAGCTTTGAGGCAGTGCTGCCGCTTTGCATGGTCTGTTTTAGTTCCTGCAATTTGGCTGTGGCAGAGATTCCCCCGCACAGCACATCCATGTGCCATTCTGATTTTGCTTTGCAGGCAGGATCCCAATCCCGATGAAATGCTGTGTGAGAAAGATCAAAATCTTCTGTGGACAGCATATCGGAGATCTGGTCCAGCTCTGCCCCACTAATGATAGGCCGGGCATACAAATAGCTCATTGAGCTCCCAAAAGACATAAGTAAAGCTATCAGGATCAACACTCTGGCGCTATTGAACAAATTCATTTAAACCTCATAGGGGCAAGACTATATTAACTGCCTTTTATTGTCAAATGTTCTTTTTTATAAAGCCCGGATAATCCGGTATGGGGCTGTGAAATATCTTTCAGATACATAGAAAACCGGCACCACTGTGGGCACCGGTTTCTATATTGGTTCTGTGAAATGGTCTTTTATTTCAGATCTTCGGCTTTGATGGCATCATTCTTGGCTGCAATCGTGGATTCTTCCACGAATTGAATGATTGCCATCGGAGCATTGTCACCGCGGCGGAAGCCGGCTTTGATGACTCTGGTATAGCCGCCGTTGCGGTTGGCAAAAGCAGGGGCTATATCATCGAAGAGTTTTTTAACCAGGTCGCGATCGCCGAGCACGCTGTAGGCAAGTCTGCGGGAGTGAACGGTATTGTTCTTTCCGTAGGTTACCACGCGTTCAACAAAGCGTCTCATTTCCTTGGCTTTGGCCAGAGTGGTATTTATCTGACCATGTTCGACCATGGATTTGACGAGATTTCTCATCATCAGGCGTCTTGCATCGGTTTCACGTCCGAATTTTCTACCTTCAACTCTGTGTCGCATTTTTCACCTTCTTTTTGGGGCTTGGCACTGGTTTCCGGGGAGTGGTGGTTGCGGCTTTTTCAGCTTTGGCGGGTTTTTCTTCCGGCTCGGTAGCGATATCGGCTGCGGGAGCCAATTCTTCGGCGGGAATGATGCCGCGGCTGCGGGCTTCTTTTATCTTCCGGTAGATGCTATCCACATCCATACCCAGTTCCAGATCATATTTTTTAAGTTTTTGGACGATCTCTTCCAGAGATTTCTTTCCGAAGTTTCGGAATTTCAGCATCTCGGCCTCGGTTTTGGAGACCAATTCGCCGATAGTCTCTATTTCTGCCATTTCCAAGCAGTTAGCAGCACGAACCGTGAGTTCTATCTCTTTCACGCTCATGCGCAGGATGCGTTCTTTTTCTTCGAGATCGGGGTCGAGCTCTACATCGCGGATGTATTCGGGCTCGGTCTCAAACAGACTGACTTTTGCTGCCATATCCTTGAGAATCTTGGCAGCAAGGAATAGTGCGATCGTGGGTTCGATGGCGCCGTTGGAATGAATTTCCAGGATTAGTTTGTCGAAGTTCATACGTTCTTTCACGCGCTGATGACTGACGGAGAAATTCACCTTCAGAATGGGGGAATAAATGCTGTCTATGGGTATGAACCCCAGCGCTTTTCCCTCGGTATTCTGACGATCGGCAGACACATATCCGCGACCTATTCCCACTATCATTTCTATCTTCAGATCGATATCTTCGGTTACTTCCAGTAGATACAGGTCTTTGTTGATAATCTTGACGTGAGCATTTTCCTGGATCATGTCGGCGGTGATAACACCTTTACCTTTATGTTCCAGAACAATGGTGCTTTCTTCCACGGTGCCGGATTCGATCACAAGCTGTTTGACCCGCAGAATCAGATCCAGATAGTCTGAATTGGTTCCGGGAATCGGGGTAAACTCATGATGTAATCCCTCAATCCGTATGAAGCGAACTGCGGCTCCCTGGATGGAGGACAAGAGGATTCTGCGCAGGGTGTTTCCCATGGTGGTTCCGAATCCGGGTTCCAAAGGGCCTATTTCAAATTTGCCGTAATTGCGGGAATACGAATCTTTGTCGTGATTCACAAATTCCGGCATCTGCAAGGGTTCAAGATACATCATATCAAACTCCTGAGGGTTATTACTTGGAGTAGAATTCGACGATAAGACGCAGATCTACTGATACTGGGATCTCACTCGCGACAGGAATTGAGTCAAAGCTGCCACGCATGTTTTCTTTATCTACGGTTAACCAATTGTAGGGTGAAGTAGCCTCAGAGCGGTCCAACGCTTCCACAAGCATGCTCATGCTGCGGCTTTTGGGACGCACTTCGATGATATCACCTGCCTTCATTAGGAAGGAAGGGATGTCAACTTTCTTTCCGTTTACCATGAAATGACCGTGATTTACAAATTGACGGGCCTGCATACGGGTAGAGGCAAAGCCCATGCGATACACCACGTTGTCCAAACGACGTTCCAGAAGTTGCATCAGGTTGTCGCCGGTTACTCCGCCAGCCTTGGCAGCCTTTACAAAGTAGTTTTTAAACTGCTTTTCCATCAGGCAATAGGTGAGGCGAAGCTTCTGTTTTTCGCGCAAGTGAACCGCGTAATCCGAGAATTTACGGCGCATCATACGGCCATGCTGTCCCGAGGGATATTTGCGCTTGGCGAGGATGCGATCGTATTTATTTGTGCCGAAGATGTTTTCGCCAAATCTACGGCATACTTTTGCTTTGGGTCCGGTATATCTAGCCATGATTACTCCTTATATCCTTCTGGTTTTTGGGGGACGGCAACCGTTGTGCGGGATAGGGGTTTCGTCCTTAATCATGGTTACTTTGATGCCGGCAGCATTGATGGCACGGATCGAGGATTCTCTGCCGCCACCGGGGCCTTTCACGATTACACCAACTTTCTGGATACCCATATCGGCACCGGCTTTTGCCACTTCCGTGGCAGCCATCTGAGCAGCAAAAGGTGTGCTTTTGCGAGAGCCTTTGTAGCCGACTTTGCCACCACTACTCCAAGCAAGAACGTTGCCGGAACGATCAGTGAGCGAAATAATGGTATTATTGAAGCTGGAGTGCACAAAGATCAATCCTTCATCGAAGGAAAGGCGTACGCGTTTTTTCTTTGTTCTGGTTTTCTTAGCCATGAATCATGCTCCTATTTCTTCTTCTTGATGGCGCTGGAACGGGGACCCTTACGGGTGCGGGCATTGGTATGTGTTCTCTGCCCACGCACCGGAAGACCGCGTTTGTGACGCAGGCCACGATAGCTACCAATTTCCATGAGCCGTTTGATGTTCATGGCAACCTGGGTTCTTAAAGTACCTTCCACGATGTATTCATTCTGAATGATATCGCGCAGGATCTTTTCTTCATCTAACGAGAGATCAGCGACTTTCTTCATAAAATCGATATTGGCTTTCTGGCATATCTCGATGGCACGGCTTCTGCCGATACCATAGATATAGGTAAGACCAATGAAGAGCCGCTTTGTTTTGGGAATCTCAATACCTGCAATATGTGCCAAGTTGGTCCTCCTTTCTTAACCCTGTCTTTGTTTGTGTTTAGGGTTAGAGCTGCAGATAACTCGAATAACGCCATGGCGTTTGATTATTCTACAATCTTTGCAGATTATCTTAACTGATGCTTTGACTTTCATTGTTATCTCCTTGCAATTCCCGGGGGAATACGCAATTCTCTTATTTATAGCGGTAGGTGATTCTGCCGCGGGAAAGATCGTAGGGAGAAAGCTCCACTTTCACCTTATCCCCGGGCAGGATCCTTATATAGTGCATCCGCATTTTACCGGAGGAATGAGCCAGTATTTCATGACCGTTTTCCAGTTCAACGCGAAAAGTAGTATTCGGAAGCGCTTCTGTAACCACGCCTTCCACTTCAATTACGCCAGATTTACTCATGAATCTTCCTCATCTTACGCTTTTGTAAGTATCTCAGCTTCGGAATCGTTTATCAGGATGGAGTGTTCATAATGAGCAGATAGACTTCCGTCTGCCACCATAAACTCCCAACCATGCTCGACTACACGATTGGTGCCGATGTTTACCATGGGTTCAATGGCCAAGGTCATCCCGGCCTTTAGACGCGGACCATATCCGGCCCGACCGGTGTTTGGTATCTGGGGTTCTTCATGCAGCTCGCGGCCTACACCATGTCCGGTGAGATCATCGGCAGCATAATAGCCTTGCTCGCGGATGTAAGTTCCGATCGCGGCCGATATATCTCCCACTCTGGCCCCCGCCACTGCGGTGCGGATACCGATCTCCAGTGCAGCTTTGGTTACTTCCATCAAGCGGGAAGCTTCACTGCTGATGGCACCGATCCCGTAAGTCCGGGCTGCATCGCCATAATAACCGTCTTTGATTACACCGACATCGATGCCGATGATGTCACCCTCTTTGAGGATTACTTTCTTGGAGGGGATGCCGTGCACGATGACACTGTTTGGCGATGTGCACAGAGTGCCGGGAAAAGGTTTGAGCCCCGGAACCTGATATCCCTTGAATGCGGGTCTGCCGCCGCGATCACGAATAAAGCTTTCCGCATAGGCGTCCAGCTCCCAGGTGGATATACCCGGTTTCATAATGTCATCCAGAGAATCGAGCAATTGGCCGATTATCCTGCTGGCAGCTCTGATCTTAACGATTTCGGAAGGTGACTTCAAGTAAATCATGATTAACTGCTACGTCCGCGGAGCTTACCCTTTTTCATGAATCCGTCGTAGTGACGCATTACCAGGTGCGATTCGATCTGCTGAAGTGTATCCAGCGCGACACCTACTACGATAATGAGTCCGGTTCCGCCAAAATAGAACGGAAGATCGAAACGGTGGCTCATGATTTCGGGCAAGAGCGCCACAAAAGCAAAGAAGATAGCCCCGGGCAGGGTGATTCTGGTTAACACGCTGTTTATATATTCAGCGGTTTTCTTACCCGGTTTTTTGCCGGGAATATGGCCGCCATATTTCACCATGTTCTCTGCCATCTCGGTAGGATTCAGCACGATGGCTGTGTAGAAATAGGCAAAGAAAATGATCAGCGTAACGTATAAAACAGTATATAGGACCGCTCCGGGAGACAACCACTGTTGGAGAGTCACCCAGAACCCGCCACTGCTACCAAAGAAGGCAGCGATGGTAGCCGGAAACATCAGCACACTCTGCGCAAATATGATGGGGATCACACCCGCGGTATTCACGCGCAGGGGAATGTATGTGCTCTGTCCGCCATAAACTCTGCGTCCCACAATACGTTTTGCATATTGCACCGGGATCTTGCGAGTGGCTTCAGTTACAAATATCACCGCAGCGGTTACTGCCACCATCAGGATAACCGCGAACACGGCTTTCCAGGCGTAAGTGGGTTCGGCGCCGATTTTTTGGAACATTCTGATGAAACCTTCGGGATAGCGGGCGATGATACCTGCAAAGATGATTAGCGAAATACCATTACCAATACCGTGTTCGGTGATTTGCTCACCGATCCACATTACTATCATGGTACCTGTTACCAAGGTTACAATACCGGTAAAATGGAACAGAATTCCAGGATTGGGAACCACTCCACCACTGAGGTTTGTAAGCCACAGAGTGATGGTAATGGCATTGAAGGCACCAAGGCCAACCGTGCCATAGCGGGTTATCTGATTCATTTTTTTCTGTCCTTCGGCACCTTCCTTGCGAAGTTTTTCGAAATAGGGAATGATGCTGCCCAAAAGCTGGATCACGATGGATGCAGTGATGTAGGGCATTATTCCCAAGGCAAAAACCGAAGCACGTTCGAAGTTTCCGCCCACGAAGAGATCGAGCAATCCAAACAGAGTGTTTCCACCCTCTCTGGCGCCCTCAAAGAAAGCTCGCAACGCACTGGCATCCACACCGGGAATGGGCACAAAACTGCCCATGCGATATAGCACCAGGAAGAGCGCTGTGAACAGGATCTTCTTCTTCAGGTCCGGAATCCGGAACATGTTTGTAATAGTCTTAAGCAAATTAAACTACCTCCGCCTTGCCACCGTTCTTTTCGATGAGCGCTTTAGCGTTTTTGGAGAAAGCGTTCGCTTTGATATGAACAGCTTTGGTGAATTCTTCAGTAGTTCCGGCAAGTACTTTTACCGGAGCTTTAGCTTTTTGACCTTTAGACGGGATCAAGCCCATAGCTTCGAGCTTGGCGATGTCGAAATCTGTCTCTTCCAAGCCTACCAGACGGGAAAGGTTCAAGCTGCGATAGCCAACTCGGAAGATGTTCTTAAATCCGCGTTTGGGCAGACGGCGGTTGAGAGGCATCTGACCACCTTCAAAGGAAGCAGGAACGCTGCCGCCGGCACGGGCCTTTTTACCTTTGTGTCCACGACCGGCCTGATGACCGTATCCTGAACCCTGACCCTTACCAAGGCGTTTCTTGTTCTTTCTGCCGGCTGGTCTGCCAAGATTGGTGAGTGTTAACATAGTTATTCTCCCTGCACTTCTTCTACTTTGAGCAGGTACGATACTTTGTTGATCATACCGCGGATCACGGGATTATCGTCGTGAATCCGGCTGCTGTTGAGTTTGTTCAGGCCAAGGGATTTTACAACCCTCTTGTGCGCTTCAATACGATTTATGGTGCTGCGGATTAGGGTAACTTTCAATTGCTTCACTTCTCCTCCCTGCCGGTGAGCTGAGCGATGCTCTTGTTGCGCAGACGGGCTACGTCGGAGATGGTACGCATGGATTTGAGGCCGATGATGGTAGCTTTCACCACGTTTGTGGGGGTATTGCTTCCCAAGGATTTGCACAGGATGTTTTGGATCCCGGCTGCCTCAAAGATGGCACGTGTGGTATTCCCGGCGATAACTCCGGTACCCGGGGAAGCGGGTTTTATCATCACGCGGCTGGCGCCAAAACGGGCCACGATCTCATGCGGTACGGTTCCTTTTACGATCGGCACGCGGAACATGCTTTTCACGGCCTTTTCTTTGGCTTTGCGGATCGCATCAACGATCTCGTTTGCCTTGCCGCTGCCCACGCCAACGTTGCCGGCTTTATCTCCCACTACCACGATCGCGGAAAAGGAGAAATTGCGACCGCCTTTTACAACTTTGGCCACGCGCTTGGTATCGATAATCTTCTCTACCAGGGTTTCTTCTTCAAGATTCTGAGTGTGTTGGTAATTCAAGCTTTCCTCCTGTTTAGAACTCAAGCCCGGCTTTGCGGGCCCCATCTGCCAGAGCTTTCACTCTGCCATGATACTTGTATCCGGCACGATCGAAGGCGATGGTTTTGATTCCTGCTGCCAGAGCTTTTTCACCAAGTTGCAGGCCTACCACATGACTGATCTCTGTCTTGGTCTTGGCTTCGCCTGCTGAGAAATCTTTGGCTTTGGAAGACATCGAGCACAGGGTGATTCCCCGGCTGTCGTCGATTATCTGCGCGTAGATATATTTGTTTGAACGAAACACTACGAGGCGGGGCCGCTCGCTACTGCCGGAAAGGCGTTTACGGATTGCGGCGCGGCGACGGGCGCGTAATGAACTCTTTATCTTAGTAATAGATTTTATCATTTTATTACCTCTTATTTGCTTCCGGCTTTTCCGGCTTTGATGGTAACGTGTTCATCAAAATAGCGAACGCCTTTACCTTTGTAGTTTTCCGGAGGACGACAGCCACGCACTTCAGCGGCAAACTGACCAACCATTTGTTTGCTGATACCTTCGATGTTGATGATGGCGGTGAAGTCACTGCGACCACCTTTGGAACGAGGAACAGCATTGGCTTCCACTTTCAGGCCCTCGGGAATGCGCATCAGGATATCGTGTGAGTATCCCAAAGAGAGCTTGAGCCAGGGGCCAAGCACTTCAGCGCTGTAGCCGGTGCCGATCACATGAAGAGTCTTTTTGTAGCCTTCACTCACGCCGATCACCATATTTTGGATCAGGGCACGGGAAAGACCATGCACGGCGCGTTGGTTCTTGGTATCGTCTGCGCGTTTTACGTTCAGTGCGTTTTCATTCAGTTCGAGGCTGATTCCAGGCATCAGAGTATAGCTGAGTTCGCCCAGCTTTCCTTTTACGGTGATAGTATTATCATCTATCTTGATATTTACATCGGAGCTAAGTTTGATAGGTGCTTTTCCTATGCGGGACATAATTTCCTCCTACCAAACACGGCAGACATATTCGCCGCCAACGTGGTTGATTCTGGCATCGCGATCCACCATCACTCCAGATGAAGTGGAGATCACCGCGCAACCGGTATTGTTGTACACGCTGGGCAATTTGTCCGCTTTGACGTAGACACGTCTTCCGGGTTTTGAAACTCTAACCAATCCTTGCATTACGGGTCGTCCATCATTGGTGTAACGCAGGATTACCAATATACGTTTGTAATTGAATTTGTGCTCCGGATCTTTGTCTAATACCTGAATACTATTTACAAAGTTTTCCTCAGCAAGGATCTTCACCAGCGCTTCTACTATTTTGCTGTGATTTACGATCACTTGTGAGTGTCCGGCACGATATGCATTGCGGATTTTGGTCAATGCATCAGCTATCGGATCAGATACGCTCATTTATATCTCCTTAGGTTTTACCAGCTGCTTCTGGTGATTCCGGGGATCTGCCCCTCGGACGCGTATTTGCGGAAGCAAAGGCGGCACATGCCAAAATGGCGCATGTAGGCGCGCGGACGGCCGCAAATCTTGCAACGGTTGTACTTTCTTACTTTGAACTTGGGAGTTCTTTGTTGCTTGATGATCAATGAGGTCTTTGCCACAATTTCTCCTTATTCTGCTCTTTGGAAGGGCATGCCAAGCTCGCGCAGGAGCTGACGGCACTCTTCGTCATTATGAGCGGTGGTTACGATGGTGACGTTCATTCCGCGGACGGCATCCACCTTGTCAAATTCGATTTCCGGGAAGATAGTCTGTTCTTTGATGCCAAAGGAATAGTTTCCCCTGCCGTCGAAAGAATCGTTCTTGATCCCGCGGAAGTCGCGAATTCTGGGAATGGCGATAGAGATCAGCCGGTCGAAGAATTCATACATGATTTCATCGCGCAAGGTTACCTTGCAGCCGATGGGCATTCCCTGACGCAGCTTGAAGTTTGATATGGATTTGCGAGCCTTGGTTACCAGCACTTTGCGGCCGGTGATCTGTTCCATATCTTTTACGGCATTATCCAGGATCGCTTTGTTTTGAGTGGCACTTCCCACGCCCATGCTAACCACGATTTTGACCATTTTTGGCACCTGATGAGGGTTCTTGTAGCCAAAATGCTTGGTAAGGGCGGGAACTACCTGGCTCTTATATCTTTCTTTGAGTCGGTTCATTATTATAGCTCCTTAGCTTACAGCTCGTCGCCGGACTTTTTGCAAACGCGAATCCGTCGTCCTTCACGAACTTGGATTGCGGGCTTGGAGACCGTGCCTAATTTCTCGTTGAAGAGCATCACATTGGAAGCATTTACAGGAGCTTCTTTGGTGATGATTCCACCTTGGGGGTTGCGTTGACTCGGCTTGGCGTGCTTTTTGATCAGGTTCACTTTTTCAACGATCACGCGCCCGGTTTTGGGAAAGGCTCTCAGGATGTGTCCTTTCTTGCCTTTGTCTTCACCGGAGATGACCACTACGAAGTCACCTTTTTTAAGATTCATTTTCTTTTCCACGCTTCCTCCTACAATACTTCCGGAGCAAGGGATACAATCTTCATGTATCCGGCTTCACGCAGTTCGCGAGCCACCGGACCGAAGATACGGGTTCCCTTGGGTTCGTGTTTTTCATCGATTACTACGGCCGCGTTGTCTGAAAAGCGGATATAAGATCCGTCCGAACGACGCACTTCTTTGGCGGTACGCACGATCACGGCTTTTTCGACGGCGCTTTTCTTCACTTTTCCGCCGGGTGTGGCAGATTTGATGGCAATCACAATCACATCGCCCACAGTGGCATACTTGCGTTTGGAGCCACCCAAGACCTTGATGCACATGGCTTTCTTTGCGCCGGAGTTATCGGCGATATTCAATATGGTTTGTACTTGAATCATTCCCAAACTCCCTTATTTACTTCTCTCTACAATCTTGTGCAGAGTCCAGCGTTTACGGGCACTAAGCGGACGCGATTCGCGAATCTGAACGATATCGCCTTCGCGGGCTTCGTTGTTCTCGTCGTGAGCCATGAATTTTTTATGGCGGCGGACGGTCTTCTTGTATAGCGGATGGATGTATTGGCGTTGAACGCGAACGACGATGCTTTTGTCGTTTTTGTCCGAAACCACCACACCCTGTTTGATCATTTTACTTGTGTTTTCCACTTTCACCTCAAGCCTTTAGCTCTTTTTCTTTGATGATGGTGAGTATCCGGGCAATTTCGCGTTTGGCGATCCGGATCCGGTCGGTGCGATCGAGCAGGTTTTTGGCTTTTTGGAAGCGCAAATTAAAGAGCTCGATGCGGAGTTCTTCGATTCTGGCCTGCAGCTCGTGGAGGCTGTGGTCACGCATTTCGTCGATCTTCATAATTCAACTCCTTCACGGGCGACCATACGGGTCTTGATGGGCAGCTTGTGAGAGGCCAAGCGCAGAGCTTCTTTGGCTGTGGCAAGGTCTACGCCTTCGATCTCGAACATAACGCGACCGGGGCGAACTACCGCCACCCAATACTCTGGGGCACCTTTACCTTTCCCCATACGGGTTTCAGCGGGTTTGCTGGTGATTGGTTTGTCCGGAAATATGCGAATCCAAACCTTACCAAGACGCTTCATGTGACGTGTGATGGCGATACGGGCAGCTTCGATCTGGCGACTGGAGATGAAGGCATCATCCAGGGCTATCAAACCATAATCGCCAAAATCGACATTGCAACCGGTCCAGGAAAGACCATTGCGTCTGCCTTTCATCATCTTGCGATGTCTTACTTTTTTGGGTGCTAACACTGCTCTCTCCTTATGACAAAATGTCGCCTTTGTAGATCCACACTTTGATGCCGATCACGCCATAAGTGGTTTGTGCTTCCACAAGGGCATAGTCGATATCGGCACGAATGGTGTGAAGCGGGGTGCGTCCCTGTTTGTAACGCTCGGTCCGCGCTATTTCCGCACCACCAAGACGTCCTGAAACCTGGACCTTTACGCCGAGAGCGTTGTCTCTCATCACATTACGCATTGCCATTTTCATCGCGCGGCGGAAAGAAACACGTTCTTCCAGCTGACGGGCAATTTCTTTTCCCACAAGGCGGGCATCAAGCCACATCTTGTCGATCTGTTCCACATTGATGGATACCGCGATCGGGGCAGGGCGATTTTTGTTTATCAGTATGTTCAGCTCGCCACGCAACTTCTCGATATCCTCACCTTTCTTGCCTATCACCAAACCGGGACGGGCAGTGGAGATATCTATCTGGATAGAGCTTGTCTTCCGGTAAACCTTGATCTTGGAGACCATTTTATCGGCCAGACGCTTCTGGATGTAGCTGCGTATTTTTATGTCTTCCTGAAGAGAATCCACATAAGACGAGCCTTGAGCAAACCAGATGGAATCGGTATCTTTGTTAACACCGATGCGATACAGAACGGGGTGTATTTTTTGTCCCAAGGTATTCCTCCTATTCTAAAGTCTGGATCTCCAGGGAGATATGACAGGTCTGTTTCCTGATCATAAATGCTCTTCCCTGAGCTCTTGGCATGAATCTTTTCATTTGAGGACCCTCATCGGCCATAGCCTGGCTTACATAAACCTGCTTGAGGTCGATCTTGGGATCCTTTACCTGGGCGTTGGCTATGGCTGATTCCAACACTTTATAAATAATACCGGCTGCTCTGCGACGTGAGAAACGCAGAATGTTTTGGGCTTCGCTTACGGGTTTGTAGCGAATAGTGTCCAAGACCAGTCTGGCTTTACGGGCAGATCCACGAGCGAAACGCAATTTTGCTGTTGCTTCCATTTATTGTCTCCTATCTGCCTTTTTTCTTCTTTTCTTTGTGACCGCGGTAGGTACGAGTGGGTGAAAACTCACCAAGCTTGTGTCCCACCATGTTTTCCGTTACATACACCGGCACAAATTTGTGACCGTTATGCACTGAAAAAGTATGACCGATAAAGTCCGGAGTAATCACCGAACGACGGCTCCAAGTCTTGATCACACTTTTCTTGTTATTGTCATTGAGGACTACAACTTTCTTCATCAAGTGATCGTCAACGAATGGGCCTTTTTTGATTGAACGTGACATATCTATATCCTCACACTATCTCTTTTTGACCGCTTTCACGATATACTTATCGGAATACTTGCGGGTTTTACGGGTTTTTCCACCCTTGGCTGGTTTGCCCCAGGGGGATACGGGATGTCTGCCGCCGGATGATTTTCCTTCACCGCCACCCATGGGGTGATCAACCGGGTTCATCACAACACCGCGAACGGTGGGACGAATTCCCAGCCAGCGCTTACGACCGGCTTTACCAATCTTGATCAGAGAATGATCCGGATTGCTTACCTGGCCGATGGTGGCAAGGCATTCCTTACGAATAAGGTGCACATCGTTTGAAGGCATCTTCACATGAACGTAGTCACCGTCTTTGGCCACTACCTGAGCAAACGCGCCGGCGCTGCGAGCGATCTGCCCGCCACGTCCTTTCTTCAGTTCGATATTGTGAACCACGCTACCCAAAGGAATTCTATCCAGGGGAAGAGCATTGCCGACGGCCACTTCTGCTTCGGGACCGCTCATCAATTTGCTGCCGACTTCCAGTCCATCGGGAGCGATGATATAGCGTTTTTCGCCGTCAACATAGTGCAGCAGGGCGATGCGAGCTGTGCGGTTGGGATCGTATTCGATGGTGGCGACTTTTGCCGGAATACCGATCTTGTCACGCTTGAAATCTATTACACGGTAGTGCTTGCGATGTCCGCCGCCGCGATGACGGCAGGTAATGCGACCGCGATTGTTGCGCCCACCGGTTTTCGACTTGGGTTTCAGCAGAGATTTTTCCGGAGTGGAAGTGGTAATCTCGTCAAAACTGTAACCCGTGCGATAGCGGAGGGAAGGGGTGGTTGGCTTATAATGTTTGATTCCCATTGTTATACCTCAAAATCGGCGATTTTGTCGCCTTCGCGCAGGGTTACGATCGCCTTTTTCCAATCCGGGCGCTTACCATTGTATTTGCCCAAACGTTTTGGCTTGCCCATCATACGGATGGTGTTCACGGCCAAAACCTTCACGGCAAAAATGTGCTCGATGGCCTTGGCGATCTCAATCTTATTGGCATTTATCGATACCTTGAATGTGTAGGTATTATCTGTAGCTATCTGAGTGTTGCTCTTCTCGGTGATGATGGGAGCAATAACTATATTACGCGGATGTATCATGAGCTGAATACCTCCTCTACTTTTTTCAGAGCATCATCACTGAGGATGATGTAGCTGCTCTTTAGCACCTCATAGGCATGTAATTGCTCGGCACGATCGGTCATTACATCCGGAATATTGCTGAAGCTTTTCACTGTGGGAATGTGATGTCCGTTTGTCACCACCAGTTTGCGTCCCTTTTCGGGAGCCACTTTTGCGATGATGTCCAGCGCTTGTTTTGTGCTGGCTTTGTCGAAGCTCAGACCTTCAATGATGCAGATTCTGCCGTTTCGGGCTCTATCCGTAAGAGCAACCTTCAGAGCCATACGCTTCTTGGTGCGCGGAATGGGACGATACCAGTCCTTGGGATAGATCGCGAATGCTTTACCGCCATGTACGCGAATGGGTGAACGGCGGGTTCCCACACGGGCGTTGCCGGTACCCTTCTGCTTGAAGAGTTTGCGAGTGCTGCCCTGAGTCATGGAGCGATTCTTTTTCTGTACCGTGCCTTGACGCTGATTGCCAAGAAACATGGTTACAACTTCGTGCAAAAGAACTTTGGGAGAATTTACATCCACGTCAAACACGGAAAGCGGAAGTTCCACTTCACCGATCATCTCGCCCAGGATATTGAATTTTTTTGCTTTAACCATTTGTCTCCCCCTATTGTTCCTTGTGAATGATCACTAAGGAATTGCGATGGCCGGGCACCGCACCCTTTACCATCACAAGGTTCCGTTCGGCATCCACTTTCACCACGTCCAGATGACGCGTAGTCACATTGGCATTGCCATGATGTCCGGCCATTTTCACACCCTTGAAAACGCGTGAAGGCTGGGCACATTGACCGATGGATCCGGGACCGCGGAACGATTCGTGTGAACCGTGGGTCGCTATGAATCCGCCAAAACCGTGACGCTTCATCACACCGGTGTAACCGCGTCCTTTGGATTTTGCGGTAACACTGACGGTCTCACCAGCGCCAAACAGTGTGGCATCCAGAGCGTCGCCGGTATTATAATCGTCGAGCTGCTGGCCGAAAGCGGGGCGAAATTCCCTTACAAAACGGTAGTTTGCACTGCCGTATTTCTTAAAATGTCCCAACATGGGCTTGGATACCTTGCGTTCCGGTATCTCTTCATAACCCAGCTGGATGGCTTCGTAACCATTGTTTTCGACTGTACGTTTGCAGATAATCTTGCAGGGACCGGCCTGTATCACGGTAACCGGAATCACTTTGCCGCTCTCATCAAATATCTGTGTCATACCAATTTTCTTCCCGATAAGTCCGATCATGCTTAGCTCCTGGTATTTGCTTTGATCTCCACATGCACTCCAGCCGGCAAACTTAGCTTCTTCAAAGCATTTGTAGTCTGCTGAGTGGGATTCATGATGTCGACCAAACGTTTGTGAACCAACATTTGGAATTGGTCTTGTGATTTCTTGTCGGAATGGGGTGAACGTAAAATCGTGTATATTGTACGATCTGTAGGTAGCGGGATCGGACCCACAACTTTGGCTCCGGTGTTACGTGTGCTCTTCACGATCTCCGCGACAGATTGATCCAATAAACGATGGTCATAAGCTTTCAACTTAATCCGAATACGATTTTCCTGTTTACTCACTGGAACCTCCATTATTTGGGCAGATTTCACCTGAAATGCACACGCTATGCTGGATACAGCTCCGCTTCGCTATCAAGTGGATATGCCGATGGCTTGTTATAAAATTATACAGACTGTCGCTTGCGCAACAGCCACCACGATACTCACGAGGAGTATCCTGATAGTAGGATATCATTATTCCTCCTAAAGAACTATAAGCCCCTGCAAAACATGGGACTTGTGCTTAGCGCTCAAGGCGCTTTTACAATGTTCGTACACAAGAATTTATGTCCGCAATTCTGTCAATTGCTTTTTTTCCTGACATTCACTTTTTTTGGGATCCAGACAATTTTCTTGGCTTTCTACCTGTCTTTCTTGGGGCCTACAGCCTCTGCGGTTTCCATATTGTGGACTAAAACTATAAGTTTCCATCTCATTACAGTCCTTGTAACAGGGGCTTTTCAGACTTGTTGTTTTTTAGAATTGTCTTCAATTTGACCAATTTCCAAATCTCGGTGTCAGCTCTGTTGACAGTGTTAATCATGTGGTCATTAAGCCTTAATCAAGCGTTAATAATTAACGCTTGATGAACGCTTGATGAAGAGGTGATGAACGCCGTCTAGACAGGGAGAAAAATGATGTAATTCAGGTCTTTTTCGGTTTTTGCTGCTGGTTTTGCTACATCTTTTGCTACACTGTTTTTGCTACATGGATAAGTTTCGAAAGAAGTATCTGCATACGAGAAGCTAGGTTAAGCGTAAACATACGCTACGGCTAGTGTGGGTGTAGCTACTCTCCCGGGCGCTTTGCCCTGAACAAGACTACAGCTCCAAAGATCGCCGGGATCACGTCCTGGAAGAAAAACAAACTGAGCGTAGCGGCTACAGCCTGCTCCGAAGTAAAGCCATAGCTATCCAGAAAGTGGATGGCAAAGCCCTCGCGCAAGCCTAAACCGGAGACGGTGATGGGGATGGAATTGGACACATTTGTCAGTGCCATGGAAAGCCATGTATCCACAGCGGATATGGAACTCAAAACATTCAGGATTAGGTAATATTGCAGATACATTACTAAAGTATTGGCGATTTGCAGGAGCATCATTCGGGGGGCCTGTACACCGTATGCGGGCAAATATCCGCGCCATTTATCCCGGCTATGCATAATTAACGCCGCCCAGAAGGGCATAAACGCGGAAAATACGATCATTCCCAGCCGTAGCGACGCATTGATGCCCGGCAAGGTGAAATATGCCGCCACTGCCGCAAAAGTCCAGGTGGACCAAGTCATAAACAATCGTTCTGTTGATGTAGAGATCAGCGAAGCCAGGATGCTACTGTTTTTCAAATAAAAGACTTTGGCGAAGGAGGCGTGTCCACCGGGGAGAACAAAACGCAGGGGTAATGCCAGCAGATAGGAGCTTACAACCTCTTTGGGATTGTATTCATAAGCGGGATTCAAGTGCAGAGCGCAACGCCAGTTGTTGATCTGGATATAGTGTCTGAGGCAAGACAGCAGCATCACAATAATCGCTGTAGGCAAGGGCAGCAACAGCACCTGTTTCAAGGCTGCCCCCAGATCGATGCGCCGGAATATCACATAGAGCAGAGCCAGAGAAAACAGCAGCCTCAGCACATAAGAAAAGCGCTTGATAGCCGGGTTTTTCAGCCTTTCATTCAGGGTTTGAAATCGTTCAAACATTTAGCAAAAATCTCCCGCAGCAGCTCGATCGGAGGTGCCTGGACATGCTCTTCGGCCATCATCCCGGCACACAATTCCCGGGTAGAGGCGATCTGCCTTAATGTACTCTGATACACTTCTTCGCGGCTCATCTGCAAGCGCGCCAATCCTTCTTTGATGGCTTGGACAGCTACATCTGCCGCCACATGGGCAAAGACCTTCGTCTCATCCATCTTGGGCACGATGTTATCAAAATCTATGCCCCGTTCTTCGGCAAAACGTGCCAGAGAATGTGCTGCCGCGATCGCCATGCCATCACTGATCTTCCGCGCCCTCACGGTCAAAACCCCTTTCAATATGCCGGGAAAGCCCACAGAATTATTTACTTGATTGGGAAAATCTCCCCTACCTGTAGCCACGATACGGGCTCCGGCTTTGTGCGCCTCATGCGGATAGATCTCGGGAACGGGATTGGCACAAGCGAATACGATGGAATCCTGTGCCATCATACTGATCCATTCCGGCTTGATGGTTCCGGGTCCCGGAGTGGAAAGCGCGATGAGCACATCGGCATCCCGCATGGCGTCTTCCATAGTGTTTATCTTTTGGGGATTCGTCTTTTGGGCCAATGCCCACTGTTTGTATTTACCGGGGTTTCCCCGAATATCATGCCTTGAAGAATGTAGCGCGCCTTTACTATCAAAGATCACCATCCGGGCAGGATCCGCGCCTTCTTTCAGGAGAAAATCCGCGATGGTGCTGTTGGCAGCCCCCGCGCCAAAGAGGACAAAGGAACTCTGGGAAATCTTCCTTTGGGTAAGCTTAAGGGCGTTTATCACTCCGGCCAGAGTTACGCAAGCCGTGCCCTGAGCGTCGTCGTGCCACACCGGGATATCGCAGCTTTCACGCAGTTCATCCAATACCCGATAGCAATTCGGCTGAGAGATGTCTTCCAGATTCACCGCGCCCACACTGGGTTCCAGCATCTTTACAAAATCGATCAACTTTTGAGCATCCGGCTTGCCCTCTGCGTCCCGGTTGTTCACGCACAAAGCGAAGGCGTCACAAGCACCCAGGTACTTCATCAGCATGGCTTTGCCTTCCATCACTCCCAAACCACCGGCGGGACCGCAATCGCCATCGCCCAATACCCTGGTGCTGTCGCTGACTACAGCCACCATATTTCCGCGGTTCGACAAACGATAGGACTCATCCTGATCCTCACGGATGGCGGTGGAGACCTTGGATACACCGGGTGTATACCATATATTGAACCAATTGAAGCCGTAGATGCCTGCCTTGGGTAGAGTCTGCATTTTGCCGGTGTAGAATGTGTGCATTGCTTCCGATGCTTCTTTCAGGAAAGCAGTTTGGGCGGCGGCAACTTTCTCTTCCGGAAGAATCCCCCGAAACATCTCCGCCAGGTTCGATAGATCAAGCTTCAGCTCTTGCATTAGAGCTCCTCGTAGTGTTTTGGTGAAAGCTATTTGGACGGCGCATATTTGTCAAGCTCAGCGAGCATCCCGTGTATAGGGGCAGACTCCATTCCACCGGGCAAACAAAAAAGCCCCGGAGCTATGCTTGGGGCTTTATCCGGGGCTAATATGCTATCTTATTTTACCAGTTGTTTGATCACAGATTTTCCGGGGAAGATTGCCACTTCACCCAGTTCTTCTTCTATACGCAGAAGTTGGTTGTATTTATCCACTCGTTCACTGCGTGAGATGCTTCCGGTCTTGATCTGTCCTGTGTTCATCGCCACGGCCAAATCCGCGATGAAGGTATCTCCGGTTTCGCCGCTGCGGTGCGACACAACGGTGGTCCAGCCCGCTTTGTGAGCGGTATTGATGGCATCGATGGTTTCGCTGACGCTACCGATCTGATTGAGTTTTATCAATACGGAATTGGCGGCATTTTCGGCAATGCCTTTGCGGATCAGTTTGGGATTTGTCACCAGCAGATCGTCGCCCACCAGTTGGATTTTGCCTCCCAGGCGTTTATTGAGGAGCTTCCAGCCTGCCCAGTCGTTTTCTGCCAGGCCGTCTTCGAGGGAGCAGATGGGGTATTTGGCCACAATGTCTTCGTAATATGAGATCAGTTCTTCGCTGGAGAGCACTTTGCCGTCGATGGCATATTTACCGTCCTTTTGCACAAAGGATGAGGCAGCGGCATCGAGAGCAATATATATCTCTTCACCGGGTTTGTATCCAGCTTTGGTAATGGCTTCCACGATCACGATCAGAGCCTCCTCGTTTGAGGCGAGATTTGGGGCAAAACCGCCTTCATCGCCCACGGAGGTAGCCAGTCCGCGACCCTTCAGGATGGCTTTCAAGCTGTGGAAAACCTCGGCATTCATGCGCAGCGCTTCCCGGAAAGTCTTCGCACCCAAAGGCATTACCATAAATTCTTGAATATCCACGTTGTTGTCCGCATGTTCGCCGCCGTTGATGATGTTACTCATTGGAACGGGTAGAGTGAGGGCGTTTACACCGCCCAGATAGCGATACAGCGGGATGTCCAGTTCCATGGCAGAAGCACGGGCAGCCGCCATCGAGACGGCTAGGATGGCATTTGCGCCCAGCTTGGCCTTGTTTTCTGTGGCATCGAGTTCCAGCATCATTTTGTCCAGATTGGCCTGCAATTGGGATTCCATGCCCAGCAGTTCCGGCCCGATGATCTCATCGACGTTTTGCACGGCCTTCAAAACACCTTTGCCCATGTAGCGGCTTTTGTCGCCATCACGAAGCTCGATAGCTTCACGTTCGCCGGTGGATGCGCCACTGGGCACACCAGCTCGGGCACTGACGCCGCTTTCCAGATGTATATCGGCTTCCACGGTGGGGTTTCCCCGTGAATCCAGTATTTCGCGTCCTTTAATATATATTATCTCGGACATTTTTCCTCCTCAGGGATCTATTCTATTAAAACCTGCGGGCACAGATTTGATTTTACTTTGCCCGTATACAAATGATATCTCGTTCTTACAAAATGTCAAGTTCGCGCAGCATTTCAGAAACAATCTGAACGGCACCGCTAACGCAATTTGGGCAACGTTCTGCCATAATTCCGGCATCGCGGGCGGCATGTTTTTGCACGGGATCGGTGGGATCGATCTGCAGGATGTCCCGGCAATCGAGATTGGCAAAGCGATTTTGCCAGCGGAGGATCAATTCCCTGTTTAGTGCGCCGATCTCGTCTTTGGCTTCGGGACTGTATTCACAAAAACCAGCAGCCAGGCCCAGAGCCATCATCGCGCCGGTTAGGGCTCCACAAGTGCTGCCGATTTGCATACCTCCACCGAATGTGGAAGATATCTTCAGAGCGGTCTTTTCGTGCAGCCCCAAAGCGGGAGCCAGAGCGGCAAACACACTCTGCGCACAGTTGTAGCCAATCTCGAAAGTCGTTAGTGCCTTTGCTTCTATCTGTTTGAATTTCATGACACTATTTTGTGATGATTATCTTCTTGTTGATGCGTTGCTTACCATCGTTTTCAACGCGCATGAAATAGACTCCACTGCCCAGATCCCTACCGCTGCTGTCCTTACCGTTCCATGTGCTCTTTTCGTTTTGCAAAACGCTTTCATGAACCAATTGACCGCGGATATTGTAGATCTTCAGCTTGGGTTTGTCCATACCTTTCACGTTTAAGTGCAAGGCATTGTTGTTTTTGAAGCTAACCGGGTTTGGATACACGGAAAGTTGAGGCTGCTGGACCATATCTTCGTTTGATGAAGTAAGCGTGATTGTCACAACATTGCTGGGTTCGGATTCAATATCGCCATTTGTGGCTACCAGCCAGAAATCGTAACTGCCGTCTCCGGTTACGCCCCAAAGGGTCCAGGATGTGTGAAAACTGGGAATAGTAGTGTACATTTGGGGCTCTTCCCCGCTTCTTTGCCAGTAAAGTGTGTAAACTTCAAATTCATTTTCCGTCAGAGCCGGCGGATTCCACCAAAACTCCAGATTGTAGGATGTTTCATCCACAAACTCGCTGCGCAGTCTCAGATCTGTGGGACGTGGTTCAGGATTTCGGAAAAACATGTATCTGAGCCCCTCTTCGGGTTCTTCCACTTCCAACATAATACTCACGCTGCCATCCGTAATCACGTACATCCGCTCGTAATCCACACCCACATTACGGCGCAGCAATTGGTTCCAGGATTGATCCATCGTTACCAAAGTGCGGTCTCCGGCGTCATCGATGCTTGCACCAACGATGTATTCCACCGGTTCGCCATTCTCCACATAATGCTGTTGCCAGGTGTAGCTATGAGTAAAATTGTCAATTTGGTCGTAGATCTGGTCAAAGCCAAAATTCACCGTATGCCACTGCTCACCGTCATATTCGTCATGACGATAGATATAGCGGTAATCGCCCTCGTCATAGAAATAATCGACGGTCTCGGGGGCCAAGAAAAGTACGCTTTTGTAAACCGGGAAGACCTCGTGGCCATTGATGATCTCGCTTTCACCTCTCTGTTCTTTGAGGTAGTGTTGCCAAGCATCGATGTAAATCTCTCCCATATTGATGTCTTCCCCGGCGGAGGCATCGAACTGAGTTGGGTTCACAAGGCTGCCGGGCGCAGCGAAAATCTGAAGATCGGAGGTCGACCCCATGATGAGGGCGTAGAAAGTGCTTGAGATTTCCGTCTCGAATTCAAAGGGATTGCCGGAAAGAGGGTGAGCTTCCAGGATCCCGCCGCTTTGAGGATCTACCAGTAGCATAGTGAGTTCAGAAGGCGCAATTTCATCGTAATCATCTGTATCCCAAGCGAATGATCCACTGATATTGATGCTCGGTTGAGCTTCGAACCAAGGCTCAAAGTCAACTGTGGGCAGGCTGGCATTGTCATTTTGATCCATAATGCCGATGCCGATCTCAAAGGGCGTGTAGACCCCCCAATCGTTGTTTTCAGCCTTGATCACGTTCTCACTGGCAGTATAGCTGGCGCAGACCACAGAGTGCAGAGTGTTGCTCTCATCGATGTTGTCCTGAATGATGTTTTGTCCATAGGCAAAGGGATGGTTTAGACTCATATCACCCAGTATGGGCACGGCGTTGCTGGTGATATAGAAAGCAGTGAAGTTTCCTGTGAGAGTGTTGCCGGCCACATAAGGCATGGATGTGGCTCCGCCAATCATCATACCGGCACCGCTATTGGCGTCTCCGGGGATAAAGTTGTTTATGATGAGGTTGTCGTGCACGATCCCGCTTGCGTTCAAGAGATAGATGCCGGTGAGGTTACCCTCAATGTGGTTGAAGCGGATGCTAGCGTTTATCGCTCCTGCACCCACAACGTCCCAGGCTGTGATGCCTTGCTTGAAATTGTCGTGGATATAGTTGTATTCGATGATGGGATTGTTTTGACCACCCGTAGATTGGTTTGCCAGCTGGATCGCACCATAGTATTGAGTAACGGTACCGTTGTAGCGCACTTCGTTGTGGTGGATCCAGGCATTGCTGTTCTGGGGCACCAATATGCCGTTTTGCATGGTGTGCTCGATTATATTGTGATGCACATTCATCGGCGCAGGATTTGAATTGCCTATGCCATATAGATGCAGTCCGCGTTGGTTGTAGCTAAAGCGGCTGTAGGAGACCTCCATGGGGGAATCCACGGCGTTGATACCGTATTCGGCATATTCCACCACAATGTGCATAAAATTGCTCTGTTCGGTTTCATTCTCCAGGCGAATCCCTTTCCACAGCTCAGTGGGGGGATTCTGGGCGTTTTCAAAGCGAATGCTGTCGGTCTCGGTGCCGATGGCCTGAATGCTGCCTTCGGCATTGATGCGGAAATTGCCCATGGCTTGAACTAATACGCCGGGCTCGATGCTGAGGGTGGAGCCGGCAGGGACGCTAACGTCTCCCACCAGGATGTAGGGATTATTCTCCGGGCTCCAAGTGCCGCTCTGCTCTCCACTCACATCGAGAGCAGACAGCGCAGAGCATATTATAAATGCGAATAACAGAGTAATATATGTCTTCATGAAAATCTCCTTCTTAACTAAAAGGTGGAGAGGCTGCAATGCTGGCCACTCCACCTGAATCTGTTGAGTAATTGGTTTACTCGCTGATGGCTGATACCGGACATGTGGCAATGCAAGCACCGCAATCAATGCAGGTTCCTTCATCACAATCAGCCTTGCCATCAACCATGCTCAAAGCGCTGACGGGACATACATCCACGCATGCTCCACAGCCGATGCAGGTTTCTTTATCAATTTTAACTGCCATGATAAGACTCCTTCATGTTTTTTTGCCAGCTTCTGAGCAGATGGATATTAGTCAAGCTTTTTTGAGCAAGTGTTTTTCAGCCGGTAGAATATCACGGTTTTTGAACGGATAAAAACCCCAAAGAGGGGGGCTTGATATAGCATCCCGCTCTAGTTTGCAATTATCCTTTGGCTTTACCTTGATTTGCTACCTTGTTTGCTGCCGCTTTTAACTCTTCCTCGGCGGCGAGATAATAGCGATTGTGGACTTTGAGATCTTTATCGAATTCATAGATCAAGGGAATCCCGGTGGGGATATTCAGGCTCACGATCTCGCTGTCGGAAAGCTGATCCAGAGTTTTCACGATGGCACGAAGGCTGTTGCCATGCGCAGTCACCACCATTTTGCGGCCAGCTGCCAGACGCGGGATGATCACTTCATTCCAAAATGGCATGGTGCGCGCTACGGTGTCTTTCAGAGATTCACAGAGCGGAATATGCTCCTCTTCCAGATGGCTGTAGCGGGGATCTCGACCGGGATAGCGTACATCACTTTTTTCCAGCGGGGGAGGCGGTGTATCGTAGCTTCTGCGCCAGACCAGAACTTGATCTTCGCCATATTTGGCGGCGGTCTCGGATTTGTTCAAGCCCTGTAAGGCACCATAATGACGCTCATTTAGCCGCCAATCGTGCTGAATGGGAGCATACATCAGATCCATTTCGTCCAGCACCAGCCACAAGGTGCGGATAGCGCGTTTTAGCACCGAAGTATGTGCTTCATCGAAGCTGAAACCCGCTTCTTTGAGGCGCCTACCTGCTTCACGAGCCTCCAGCACACCTTTTTCGGATAAGTCCACATCGGTCCAGCCGGTGAAGAGATTGGCTTTGTTCCATTCGCTCTCACCGTGCCTGATCAATACTATTTTATACATGTATTTACTCCTTTAGATTATTGACTGTTCGCAGCGACACAGATCCCCGGTACGAACAGTGCCGCAGGGATCATTTGTCTTGAGCCTCAAGTCTGTTTACAAGCTGTATCGGGTTTACTTTTGTAGGTCAATACTCCTTCCTGAACCTCGATAGCGCGGGCAAGGATGAAAAAGAAATCCGAGAGCCGGTTTACATATTTCAACAGGTTGGGCGGCACATCCGCGGCTTGAGCCAAGGCGATCACACGGCGTTCTGCACGACGGGCAATGGTGCGGCATATATCCAGCCGCGCGCTGGCAATGCAGGATCCGGGGATCACAAATCCGGTGAGATTTACCCGTTCCTCATAGCGGTGAATGGTCTGTGTGATGGCTTCCACTTCTTCTGTGCAGAGGGGCATCGGATAGCTTCCATCCGGAGTGGCAAGTTCTCCCATCACGCGATACAAGCGGTTTTGAGTATCCAGCAAGAGCCGCTTGATTTCCACATCGCTGATATGGTGTTTGGCTTCACCGATGAAGGCATCCAGCTCGTCCAAGCTGCCATAGGCATCCACGCGCAGATCGCTTTTCAATACCCTTTCACCGGTATACAAGGAGGTATTGCCTTTGTCTCCGCCTTTTGTGGTGATGCTCAAGGCTTTACCTCATCGCGATAATGGAGATCTCTACCAAACCATCTTTGGGCAGACGTGCCACCTGAATGGCTTCACGAGCAGGATAGGGAGCGCTGAAATTGCGCGCGTAAATCTCGTTAAGCAGAGCAAAATCGTTCATATCTTTCAGAAAGACAGTAACTTTCATTACATGAGACATACCCATGCCGGCGGCTTCCAATATGGATTTTAAGTGCTGAAACACCAGATTCGCCTGTGCTTCAAAGCCCTCTGCCATGTTTCCGGTGTTTGGATCGATGCCCAATTGACCACTTACAAACAGAGTGTTGTTTTTCAGAGCTGCCTGAGAATAGGGGCCGATGGCAGCCGGTGCACTGTGTGTCATGATAGATTTCATTATTTCTCCTTATTAACTGTTATTCAAAGATTTGCGGGCCAGCAATATGGCGTCTGTGATCTCGTGGAGCCCGATGTAATCCTGATGTTCTTTGATGATATTTCGCATCAGGATCTTACCCTCGCGCACATTCTCGTCCCGGATCACGATCAACAATTCGCAGAGTGCTTTTTGCGCCAGAGTCACGTCTTCATCGATGCTGTGTTTATCAGTGCTGAGCACTGTCTTGATGTCGTTTTCATGCAATTCCTGAGCAATCTGCAGCATCATCATTTCCAGATCTTCGCTTTGTGAGGCGATATACACACTGAAAGATTTGTCCAGCGGCGTAAATAGACCACGCCGATCCAGAGCATCAAAGATAGCGTCTATATTCAGATAAAAGCCCACCGCCGGGATTTTTTTGCCGGTTATCATCTGCGAAAGAAAGTCATAGCGCCCACCACCGCCGATCACCAGCTCCTTGCCTCCGCTTTTGATCACTAAGTCAAACACAGTCTCGTTGTAATAAGCGAAATTCTTGAACATGCGGGGATTAACGCTGTATTCATGCGCCAGATTGGCCTGGATATTCTTCACCCGGTTGAAGTTTTTGCGGCATTTGGGGCACAGGTAATCCAGCATCCGTGGCCCATTCATAATAGTTGCCCGGCAGGTTTTATCTTCACAACCCGTATCCGCAAAGGGATTGGTATAGAGCTTTGTAAAACAGGGCGTGCAGAGTCCATCCTTGTACTCTTCCAGATACTTTTTCATGTCCTCCACGTATGCCGGACGACAATCCTGGCAACCAAAGCTGTTGAGATGGAGCCGTACGTCTTTGAGACCCAGCTTCTGGCAGATCTTGATCCCCAAAGAGATTACTTCATTCTCGGAGATCACGCTGTCGCTGCCCAAAAGTTCCACGCCTAATTGATGAAATTCATTGGGAGTGGCACCGCTTTCTTTGCGGAACATGGGACCCATATAATAGAAGCGGTGCACATCTTTGTCTTTGATGATCTGTGCGGTGTGATGAAGAACGCTGATGGTGCCTTCCGGACGCAGAGTGAGCAAACTGAGATCGCCATTGGGGCGGGAAAGATTCACAATGCCCTCTGTGGCGTGTTCGGCCTCTTCTTGCTGCATCAACGCGGTGATTCCCTTGTGGATCACATCGTAATCCTGCAAGACAGACAGCCTGATCTCCTGATAATCGTGCAAAGACAGCACATGGGCCACCTTCTGCTCCAAAACCTTCCATTTCCACACCTTATCCGGCATGAACTGATGGATACCGAGATTGCTTTTCAACACCGTCGCACCTTCCTAATATAAGCTTATATCAGAAAATATAACTGTGATTGTGCCCCAAGCCACGAAAAAGGACGAGGCAGAGCGGATAGCCTTTGTTATCTGCAGTTTAGGGCAGCTTGCTCCAAATGCCTTCATACATGCTCCAGCCATCTGCTGTCTTGAACAGTGTGATCACTGTGCGCGCATAGGCGGGATCCTCGCGCACAAAAGCCTGCCAGGCCGGATTGAACTTGTAGCCCGGCACACGTCGGGAGCCTTGGCGAGTGTAACCGTAAAACACAAATTCTCTATCCGCATCCAAGAGCTTCTGCGCTACACGTAAGCTGTTTTCCTGATCGTGGTTTCCAAAGATCAGCAGATCTTGTTCTGCCAAGACCTCTTCATCGACCAGTAACAACAGATCTTCCCTCGCCTTTTCCCAAGTTCGGGGATAGCCCGGTGCCACTATCCTCAACGAATCGGCATCCAAGGCCAGAGGGATCATCTGCAGTACCGTCTTGCTATCCGATTTTCGATAGCCAAAATTCAATTGCAAGTCGCCCTCCGGCCTTGCCATTTGGTAGTTTCCGCCACCAAGTTCATGCACTTCGGAATTGATGTTGTAAAACATCCCCTCCACAAAGCGAGTAGGCGAAAAATGATCCCGGGCATTGCTGATGGGCACACCGTCTTCGTCTGTGAGATATATTTCCAGATAGTTCGGACTCTCCTCCCGCTTTTCATCCGCGGCCAATCTTCCCAGTTTGAGGTCATAATAGTGCCAGTCATCGTCCAGATAGACCAGGATGTTATCCGGTAAACGGGTAAAATCTGCAGGAATGCCATTAGCGCGCAGGATGTAGATCGCCAGCATGCGGTATTGAGTGTCGCTAAGGTGTTTCTGGGCTGCCAATATATCCAGTCTGGGCTGTCCGGAAAGGGCTTTTTCGGGATTGATTTTGAAGTTTCGCTTTTGCCATTTGAGGGCTTTTTGCATCCGGTCTTGCTGGGTTTTTCCTTTTTTGATGAAAGCCTTGGGATACAAGGTGGCATTGCCTTTCACGATCGTGGGACGGGGCAATTCCTCATAATACACAGTGGGGGCAAAAATCTCCGGGGGCAGATCCTGATCCTGCTGTTGCCAAAATCGATATACGGCTGCAAAGAGCTCTGCATCCGCCTGCCACAAAAACTTAGGATCGAATGCCATCAACAAGCCGATAAAACCGTCTTCCACTGGCTGATGAGAGCGCCAAAACTCTTCCAATTCACCCAGATTCCCCCGAGCGAGTATCGCCACACTGTCCGGAACCACAGAGGCTTGCGCCCGCTCTTGCCAAGCATCTATGGTGTCTTGCCAGATCTCTTTGCGGGCCGCGATATCTTCGCGATACTCTCCGGGCGCTTCACGCCACTCCATTTCATTGCCGGGATAGTTCAGCACTACATCGATGGGCTTCAGATCCTGCTCGAGCAGTACCATTTCCACCGCTACTTTCTTTTGCTCCGATGCTTTTACCAAACTCAGCGCGTGCTTGCCATCTTTGTAGCCGGAAAGATAGAAATCCCCGCTGCCGGCACTGAAGCCCAGTCTGCCTTTGGCATCGCTTTTCAAATATATGATGGGACGCAGCGCACCCCAATTGTATACCATCACACCCACCTGTACATCCGCCAGTGGTTTGGCCTCTTCATCCACACAGATGATCTCCACTCTGCGGGTGCGTCCTTTGGCATAATTTGGTGTGGAATTGATTATCGTATCGTATTTGCCCCGGATCAGCACCTCGTCTTCAGCAGAGGCTAGGCTGCCCTCTGCCAGGATCAACACAGTCTTGTCGATCATCCCGCTAAACCAGGTTTGATCCGGAAAATAAGCAGCATCCATGTCCCCGGTGTAGTGCCATTCATCATCCAGAAATACTTCTGCCCAAGCGTGATTGTTGTCCATGTGCGCCCACCAGGGAGTGCTGGCGGGGCGAGAGGGTAAACCAACCGTTCGCGCCGCAGCCACAAAGAGAATCTGCATCTCCTCACAGCGCCCGGTAAGGCTTTTACGGGTAATGTCCAGGGGAGATTGATCGCGACCACTGGTCTGCATAAAGAGCAGCTTTTCCACACACCAGCTTGCCGTAGCCCGATAGCGCTCCAGCGGATCGGCAATTTCCAGCACTGTATCCAGACCATCTTCCAGCATCGCCTTGCGATAGGGACTGATGCGCTCGTCCGAAACGCTTTGCCGCGCTATATAGGACAGAAAGAATTCCGCAGAATAATCCATCCCCTTCTGTTCCAGAAGCTTTACTATCTCAGAGTAGTTTTCCAGCACGATCTTTGGATCTGTTTCGGCCAGCTTGCTATCCGCCTCATACGCCAGCAGATATGCCATCAGGATATCGTCATGGTCCTTCAGCAACTCGCGATACGGCTGGGCAAGCTTTCGAGGCAGTTGTTTCAGGTTTTGCCCGGCTTTTTCGCTCAAACCGGCATATAGTTTGGGATTGCCGGATTTCTGCAGCTCTTGGGGCAATTCTCCAAAAAGCAGGGCGAAAAGCACAAGCAACATCAGAGAAAGCAGTATTTTACGCATCAATTCTCCTATTTATATCATTCGCGTTCCGCAGGGCCTGATTAGGCCGGGCACGGGATACGGCTATTGCTTTGGGGCGATCATTTGCCGCCGTTGATACCCTAATACGGGAAGGGCGGATTTTGGCAAGAAAAAGCTGCGAGGCGGAGAGCCGGGGAATATTTGGCTGAACGTAAAAACCGCCTCCGAAGAGGCGGTGGATTGTTTGTTTCTATTGCCAGTTTTTAGCGATTCTGAAATCTTTTACGATTGAATTCGGCTTTTTTGGCTTTACGGCATTCGGGGCAACGTTGAGGTTCGTTTTGTAAGCCCTTCTCTTTGTAAAATTCCTGTTCGCCATCGGTGAACACGAATTCCTTGTTGCAATCTCTGCAGATAATGGTTTTGTCGGCCATTTTGTTTCTCCTGTGTTTTTGTTGGGGATCGAACATTCTTGGGCTTTCCCGAAAACACAAGGAATTGGCACTTGGGAATGTTGAATCACGTCTATTTTGACTATGTTTAAATCTTCAATTTTCTGTCAATACATTTTTTCCAAAAATTTCCAAGACACCGGTCTATCTTGCTCCTGCCGCTCGATTTTTACCCTTAAACGACTATCATTACATCATCTTAACTTACTGTTTCATAAGATATTGTGAGGGAGAAAACGCAGCCCAGGATAGTGAAACCAATACTGTGGATAATTCTCCACTGGTCTATGTGGCTGATATTGTGGAGGATGGGGGGCTACAGAAAGAGCGGAGAGTAACCCTTTTAAGTATAAAGTATACATGATCATAATCGGATCATAATCGGCAAAAACCAAAAAATCAATCTCGGTGGCAGCTCTGTAGACAGTGTTAATCAAGTGGTCATCAAGCGTTAATCAAGCGTTAATAATGAACGCTTGATGAAGGCTTGATAGAGAGCTGATGAACGCCTTTTATACAGGGAGAAAAATGATGTAATTGTGAAGTCGGAATTTTGAAGCTCATTTGAAGGGCATAGAAGACCATTTGTGGAGACCACATCTCAAATTGCTCAGGCTTTCCGAGAGGGGCATCCTAATACATAGATGTGATGGGCACGGGCAATACATCGAATAAGTCAACCGGATATCATTGACAAATCACTTTATGCGCCACTACCCCAAAGACCAAGCCGGGTTTAGCATTTCCAGCCATTCTCGCAGCTTTATCTAAACCCGGCTCGATACATATTCGCGCAAGCCAACTATAGTTTATAGCTTCGCTACCATATCATCAGAATGTGGTCTTATCCACGAAGTTGAAGTTATCCACCAGTATCGGCGGCACAAAGGCTCTGGTAGAGGCAAGTTGAGCTGTGCCAAAAGCCAGGATCCGTTGTGTCATCTCATGGGGGATTTCGTTGAAGCGCAGATTGTTTACCGCGTGTTTCACTTCTCCGTCTTCGAAATAGAGCACCCCGTCGCGGGTCATCCCGGTTAGTTCACCCCGTTTCATATCCACCGGGCGGATGTACCAGAAGCGATTGATAATCAGGCCTCGCGGTACCAGCTTCATCATCTCGGTTTCGCTGATGTCTTCCCCGGGGATATACATATTGTAGGGCATTTGTGCTTCGCAGCCAACCCGCTCTGCCCAATAGCGATCTGTCGGCATGGCTTTCAGTACGCCTTTTTCCACCCAGGTCATTTCTTTTGTGGGCACACCCATCATATTGAAGGGTTGAGCCAGGATGAGGGGGTTTTTGAGCGTAGTGTGGAGGCTGAATTTATCGCCAAAGCATTGTTTATCCAGCATCCCGGTGAAGGGTGTGAAGCCTTCATCGCTTTGGCGCCGATTCATCATCCAGCTCAAATACCACATCAGCTCCTGCAAGGCGGGCGGGCGCAGAATCACGGCGATCTTTTGCGCTTCGAAGGTTTCCTGACGCGCCAAGGCCTCTGCCTGAGAAGCCAGGCTCTCAAATTCCAGATCCAGATCGAAGCCGGCAAAGTCCTTCGCCTCGTAGCTTACTTTGGTTTCCACCTCGCCTTTTTTGAGGGTCATGGAATGGCAAAAGACCGTATTGGAATCAATTGCGGAGAAGCCGTTTTTGCTGAATATACCGTTTGTGCTGATGTGCTTTTCGCACATTCCGGATACCTTGGCATCCAGCGCTTTGGCTTTGTTTATAGTCTGTTGCACGATATCCACCATCTGTTCCGGGGTCAAAGCCAGGGTGGCATCGGAGCAATTCTGCACTTGCGGCAGTTCAGAAGCGCCCACAGAGGGCATGTGCTCAGGATCTTCCGGCGCCAGGCGGGCGTTTTCCTCAGCCGTTTTTATCAGCCGGTCGAGATTTGCTTCATCGCCTTGATTTACCAGACTATTACCGCTTTTGGCACCAAAGGAAACAGATAGATCGATCCAAACTTTCGGCCCCGCCAGATGCTGGGTGATGCCGTTCTGTGCAAAGCGGGTTTCGTGGCTGTCGCTTTCGGAGATTCTGCAGGTGTAATCTTCCGCGGAGCAATGGCTGCGGATATATTGTTCGATAAATTCTCTATTCATTGTGAACCTCCCACACGGATGTTGCGGAATCTTGCCGGAGCGGAACCGTGGGTCATACGTGCCGTTTGTGAAGGCTGGCCTTTGCCGCAATTGACCACTCCGAAGGGACGCCAATAGCGTTTGTCGCAGATAGCATCACAGCTATTCCAAAATTCCGGATTGCAGGATTTGTAGAGTACTTTTTTGAGTGGACGATACAGCTTACCATTCTTGATCTCCCAGAAGAAATCGCCGCCGAATTGGAAGTTTACACGGTGCTGATCGATAGAAAAGCTGCCTCTGCCCTGGATATACACGCCGTCTTCGGTATCGGCGATCAGTTCGGCCGGGCTCAGGGCTTTGGTGCCGGGCAGCAGATACAGGTTTGGAATGCGGTTGATGGGCTGATCGAAATAGTAAGTAGCGCGATTGCAGCCGCGGGAGTAATCCAGCCCGATCTCCATGGCGGTATCGCGCGTGCTGCCATATTCGTTCAGAATGCCGTCTTTGATGATGTGCCATCTTTGACCGGGAACGCCATCGTCGTCAAAGCCCATGGTTGCCATGCCTTCAGCCAGAGTGTTGTCGCCCACAAAATTAACTATCTCACTGCCATAGCGATAGTTCTTCAGCTTTTCAGGAGTGGCAAAAGATATGCCCGCGTAGTCTGCTTCCCAGCCCAGTACGCGATCCAATTCTGTGGGATGGCCCACGGATTCGTGCATGGTGAGGCCCAGATGATTGGGATCCAGGACCAAGCTGCGGCGCTCTTCCGGACCCAAGGTATCGGCTTTCACCTTGATCAGAGCTTCCTGCGCGATTTGTTTGGCTTTTTCCGCCAAATCCAGCTCTTCGATCCATTCCCAGCCCACTGTTCTGCCGCCTTCATCAAAGGTGCGGGATTGACTGTCGCCATCTGCCACAGCGGTAGCCGTGATGATGGGATCCACAAAGACATAAGTAATGTCCAGCCGGGTACCCAGGGTGCTGGCAAAGAGTTTTTCGTCTTTGTGCATAATGAAGTAAGACATGGCCTGGCGAATGCCTTCGTAAGAAAGCATGTTGCTGTTTATCTGGGTAAGCAATTCCACTTTTTCGGAGAGCGGGATCTCGAAGGGATCAGTTTTGTAAGGAGTTTTGTAAGTAGCGATATAGCTACGTTCCGGGGTCAAGCGCAGCTTTTTGTCTCGATTTACTGTAGCGGAGAGTTCAGCGATGTGAAAGGCTTTTTCCACCGTCGCCAATACCGCTTCATCGTTGTAAACATTGTTGTGCGCAAAGCCCCAAGCGCCGTCTTTGAATACCCTGATGCCATAGCCGTCCACTACTTGTGTATCCGCGTTTTTAAGGCTGAGATTACGCATCAGGATGCGTTGATCTGTGCTGCGTTGAATGCGGATGTCGGCGTATTCTGCGCCTAGGCTTGATGCCGCATTCATGGCGAGATCTAGATATTTCATATATCCATCCTCCAGAATGGTTTGATTTTTATGCAATTGAGCAGGTTCAGAGACACATCAGCCCCTGATTTGCAAGCAGATGCTTTTTGGCAAATCTGTCAAGTTCTATCTGGGTCTTCAGGCTCTGATTCCTCATCCTGCAACGGCAGATCCGGCAATTCCAGCAATCGGCGCCGGCGTTTGCGAGCAATGGCAAACATGGCAAAGGGCAAGATGGCAAAGATGAGGGAATTTAGCGCCACAAAGAGATAGAGATAGCCTTGCCGCTTGCTATGGATCGCAAATTTCCGGTGAAAATCCCACAGCGACATCTGATAACTATTTACAAAACATGTAGAAAAGGTACTGCGCTTGCCGGATCGCTTATCTCGCGCTACAGATTCCCAAAAGCGCTGCCACTGTAGAGGATAACGATCTTGCATATAGCGGACAGCCATCGCCGAACTGAGGTAGAAACGTGGCCAATCTTCCCTATGCTCCGGATAGCGATAGCCCATGCGGAAAAGATCGCTGTGGGGATTGATCAGGCTCTCTTTTAGATAGATGAGATAACGCTCATAACCCAGCTGCTGGCTGAAGTATGTGGCCATACCTTCGTGAAACCAGAGTGGAGCAGCCGTAAATAGCTCCTCGATGTACCAATGAATGTATTCATGCACCAGGATCTTCAGGTGATTGTCCAGAACCTGATCTTTGCTGCGGGCATATATGGCACGCTCATTTCCGCTGTAAAAGGCATCACTGAATTCCACTATGGCAGCTTTTCCCGAGCTTAAAAGTTTGTATTCATCGGCGCCATACACAATGTAGATGGCTACTTTTGCCTCCGGATACACACCGAAAGACATCTGCAGATCGCCGATCTTGCCGGCAAGGGCATGGCTGAGAGTGTGATCCGCAGCACGGGCTTCTTTATTGCTATACAGATCGTGATAGGGGCTGCTGTCGATCAATTCGAATATGCCGGGCAGGGCACTGAAGGCAAACAAAAAGAGCACAAGGCATAGCAGTCTAAGCGGAATCATCGGTAATAGCCGGATGTATCCCGATCTGCCTTGCTTTGTGCTCATAGCCGGAAAATTGCCTATTCCAAAGGCTCCCGTTTCAGCATTTCATAATAGTTAGCCGCATCTTTTTTGGCCACATTCCCGGTGGGGATTTCGTTGAGGCGAAATTGATGCAGATAGCCATAGAGCTTCATCTCCACGATATCGTTGGCCTTCACGATCAGAGAGGCTTTGGCCGCTTTACCGTTTACCGAGATTAGGCCTTTGTCGCAGGCATTCTTGGCAATGCTGCGCGTTTTGGTGAGGCACAGCTTGTTCATCAACAGGTCAATCCGCATTTTGCTCCACTCCGTTGAAGGCGTCGCGTATACGGGTAGCGATATCGCGGATCTTGAAGGGTTTCATGATAAAATCTTTGATGCCTTTCTCGCGGGCGTCGTCCACGGAGATCAGGGTTGTAAACCCGGTGCAGATAATCACCGGCAAGCCTTTTTTCATATCCATCAACCGCTGAGCCAGCTCGACTCCATTCATATATGGCATGGTGGTATCCGTAACCAGCATATCCACCTTATCATGATATTTTTCAAAGTATTCAAAGGCTTTGCGGGGATCGGTGAAACCTTCTATCTTGTAGCCAAGGCGCATTAAGCCTTGACGGAAGACATTCACCAAAGCCGGCTCATCGTCCACAAACATGATGGTCTCGGTGCCGCCTATATCCAGGGCTTCTTCATCTTCCGGTTTGGCTGTGTGCCATTCATCCGGAGTGTAAACAGGTAAGTAGATATAGAAGTTTGTTCCCACTCCCAGCGTGCTATCCAATCGCACCGCACCATGATGGGATTGAACGATGCTATGGACTATTGAAAGTCCCAGTCCGGTACCTTCATTGGCGCTTTTGGTGGTAAAATATGGGTCGAAGATATGATCCACAATGGCAGGATCGATGCCGGTACCGTTGTCGCCGACCGTCACCTTGAGATACTGACACTGTTTCAATTCCGGAAAAGCTTGCATATCATGAGAGTTGAAGCTTACGGATTCTACGCTGATTCTAAGCTCCGCGCCATCTTTTTGCAGCGCGTGCATGGCATTTGTACCCAAATTTATGATGATCTGATGTATCTGTCCGGGCACGGCGATTACGGTGCTGCGTTCTGCGCTGTAGGTCTCTTTGATCTTGATTGATCGCGGCAGATAGCTCCGCAGGAAGCGAACAGATTCTTTTACGTGATCCACCAGTTCCACCACCTCGGTTTTGGATTCTTCCTGGCGTGAGAAAGAGATGAGATGCGCAATCATTTCCTTTGCTCTGGTGGCGCTTTTCAACACTTCTACCAGATTCAGCGCTGCATCGCTTTCCGGGGGCAGATCGTCTCCCGCCAGTTCGGTGTAACCGATCACAGCGGAGAGGATGTTATTAAAATCGTGCGCGATGCCTCCGGTGAGGCGTCCGATGGCTTCCAGGCGCTGGGTGCGCTTCTGCTGTTCTTCCCGCATGATCTCGTAAGTCACGTCCTTGCAACTGGCGATAATGCTGCTCAGCATGCCATCCTGATCGATAACCGGTTTTACCACCATGTCCAGAGTGATCTTTTGGCTGTCTTTGCGGATCATATCCACTTTGCCGCGCCAGGGTTGTGAAGAGCGTACTCGCAGCCAGGACTGTTGCATTTCTTTGCGACTGGTAACGTCGAAAGGCAGGCACTCAAAAGGCTGATCCAGCAGTTCGATACGGCGGTAGGAAGTGATCCTTTCAAAGATGGTATTCACATACTGGATATTGCCTTGCGGGCTGAAGATCAAGATGCCTTCCCCTGCCTGTTCGATGGCTTGGAAGAGCACGTTTATGTTCTCATCGGACTTCTTTTTATTCAATGCATAGGCTATTTGTTCGGAGATCGATTCCAGCAGCAAGCGGTCGTCTTCATCGTAGAGATCGCCTCTATGGTAGGATTGCACTACGATGGCCCCGATCACCTTCCCAGCCAGCATCAGCGGAATCCCCAGGAAATTCCGGCAGATCACACCCATAAAGCCTTTATCTTGGGTGCGGTCATTAATCCCCTGTTCAGAAAGCAGCAAAGTGCGTTCTTCGGAGATAATCTGCGCGGTGAGAGAGGTGTTGTTGTCCGCTTCCACAGGGCTGGGGTCTTCGTTCATCTCGTCCACCAGATAGGGGAATGTGATGATATTGCTGCGTTTATCGTACATCGCGATGTAAAAGTTTGTAACGTCCAGCACCTTGGAGAGAGATTCGTGAATAATATGAAAGAGATCGTCCAGGCTGCATTCGGTATTCACAGCGTGGGAGATTTTGTGCAAAATCCCGGTTACTCGCTCAGACTTCCGGACGGGGCTGAGGTCTGTAGTCAGGGCGGCAAAGAGCTTTTCTTTGGCATTGGAGATAGGTACAATGGTGACACGATGAGCATGCAGTTTGTGCCGGGCATCAAAGAAACTGAATTCCACATGGTTTTGTTCTGTGGGCGCTTTTTCAAAGAACTCGGTCAGAAGCTGTTCTTCGCTCTCGCTTTCTGTGGTCAAGCTCACAGAATTGGAAAACTTGGCAAAGCAATCTTTGATATAAGATCCCACAATCTGGTTCGCAGCCAATCCACACAATCTTTCCATAGCCTGATTTACCAGCAGGATTTTGAATTCTTCATCCAGCAGCATCATCCCTTCAGTTGCTTGTTCAAAAATGCATCTAAACAGTGCTTCGCGTTCTTCCAATTCCTTTCGGATCCTGTCCAGACCGGTAATATCCTGCATGGCAACAATCACACGTTTCAAGTCATCTTCTTCATTGCCGGGGATATTCCATGAGATTCTGAAGTGCAAGATGTTTCCGCTGAGGTCGTAGTTTATACCTTGGCCTTCAAAGCTTTTCCGGCCTTCAGAAATCGCGATCATGGAGGCCAAAACGCTTTCCTTGGCATCACCCTTGAAGATTTTGTGGCTGTTATCGATCAAATCCTGCTTGCTGGAGGCGCCAAAGAGTCTCAAAGTTGTTTGATTTACGTCCACAATCCTCAGTTTTGCCGTACATTCCCGGAATTTTTCGGGATAGGTGTGAAAATGCGCTTTGATGTCTTGTATTCCCTCTTGCTTGAGCGCCATCAGGCTTCTGTATACTTCCGAAAAGTCCTCCACCCACAGCGATACCGGAGATTGGTCGTAGAGCATCCGGTAAAAGCTAGTCTTCAATTCTTTCATGCAAAAATAACCCCTGCTTTAGTGAGTTTGGTGCGAGCAACCGCTCATACTTTGCCGATTAATCTCTGCGTTTCCAGAGCAATCATCAATTCTTCGTTTGTAGGTATTTTCAGCACCGTTACTTTGGAATCCGGACTGCTAAGCACCTGGATATCGTCTGTAAAACGGGCGTTCTCTTCCAAATTCAATTTGATGCCAAAGGCATCCAGATTTCTGCAAACTTGTTCTCTGAGAATGGGCATACGCTCGCCCACGCCTCCGGTAAATATGATCACATCCACACCATTCAGCGCGGCAAAATAGCTACCGATGTATTTCTTGATGCGATAGCAATATACATCGTGTGCCTGAATGGCTTTGGGGTTCTTGCGAACCAGGATCTCATCCTCGATCTCCCGCATATCGTTGGAGATCTGAGAGAGCCCCAGCATCCCGCTTTTTTTGTTCAGGATGTTATTCGCTTCATCCACACTGAGTCCCAAAGTCTGTTGCATGTGGATGGTGATGGCGGGATCGATATCCCCGCAGCGGGTACCCATCATCAGCCCTTCCAAGGGTGTAAGCCCCATAGAAGTGTCGATGGATTTTCCCCCATCGATAGCGGTGATGGAGGCACCATTGCCCAAATGGCAGGAGATAATCTTCAGCTTTGCCAGGTCTGTATGCAAATATTCTGCTGCTTTGAGGCTCACATATTTGTGGCTGGTGCCGTGAAAGCCATAACGGCGGATTTTGTGTTCCAGATAAAAATCCAGCGGCAAAGGATAGAGATAAGCCTGTGGGGGCATGCTTTGATGATAGGCTGTGTCGAACACTCCACATTGCGGGCAATCAGGCATGGCAGCTTTCACTGCCTCAATACCTTTCAGATTGGCGGGATTGTGCAGCGGCGCCAGCGAGACGCAATCTTGCATTACTTCCACCACATGATCTGTAACCACTACAGCGTCCGAATAGTATTCACCGGCATGCACCAATCTGTGTCCCACCGCGTCTATTTCGTGTAAATCGCCCAAAACACCATTACTGCTGTCCACCAAGGCATCCAGGATCAATTGCAAACCTTGCTCATGATTTTCGATCACCATCTCGTGTTTTTTCCGGGTGAATCCGGGACTTTTATATGTAAAAAGTGCTAAATCTTCGCCAATTCTTTCGGCTATGCCTTCCGCCATTACATCACGGGTATCCATATTTATTAACTGATACTTTATGGACGAACTCCCGCAATTGAGTACTAAAATCTTCATACGGTTCCTCGTAAATTTCGCTTTGATGCAAGTAATCTCAAGCGCATTGATGTGTCAAACAAAAATACATTATATGAGTTATTTTTCAATCGCTTTATCTAAAAGCTTGCTGCATAATGCCATCACAATTGCTTCTCTTTGCCGGTAGCCTGCTTGCCCTTAGGATTATCCCGATTTAAAGTAGATATTAACCCGTTATCAAGCAGTGCTCACTAGATGATAACCGGATTATATCTGCTTCGGCACCCTTTTATGTATAGGGGGAGAAATCCGGAGAGCTATTTTCCGATGCAGAAATTGTCGAAGATCTTGCCCAAAAGGGCATCAGTGGGCACCACTCCCAGGATGTCTTCCAAAGCTGAAGCCGCCGAAATCAGGTCACTGGCAATGAATTCGAAACCGGCATCTGCCGCAAGGGCTTGTTCCGCCTGCCGCAGAGCTTGAATACAGCGTTGCACAGCCGCCAGGTGCCGAGCATTGGTCACCAGCGGACGCTCCAATATCTGCGTGGGCATTTTTAGTCGATTCAGGATCGTTCGCGCCAGTAAAGCCAAACCATCCGGGTCCACGGTTGAGGCAGGCACATGATCGGCAGGCAGCTTGCGGGTGGGGAAAAGATCAGCTTTACTGGCCACAAAGATCAGTTTATCCAAAAATTGTTCAATCCCATCGGGTAAATCCGGATTTTGGGATTCATACAGGTAAAGAATGAGGTCGCTGGATTGCATCAGGTCGTAGGAACGGACAATTCCTTCCCGCTCGATGCTATCACCGCTATCCCGAAGACCGGCGGTGTCGAAGAGAACGATGGGATAACCAGAGAGAGAAAAGGACTCTTCCAGATAATCCCGCGTGGTACCGGGATGTGGAGTCACGATGGCGCGGTTTTGTTTCAAGAAAGCATTGAATAGCGAGGATTTACCGGCATTCGGAGCTCCTGCCAGACAGATACGGATGCCCTCCCGCAGTTTTCGGGCGTGACTGCCTTCATCGTGCAAAGCCTCCGCTTTTTCCCTAATAGCGCGAATTCTATGCGCCAGGTCTTCCAGATCGATCTGCGGCAAATCCTGATCGGAGAAATCGATGGCCAGTTCACAGCGGAGGCGGGCATCGAAGATCTCGTCCAAAAGAGTCTGCAGATGCCGTGACAGATATCCTTTCACCTGCATCAGAGCTGCTTCGTGGGCTTTGGAACTGCCTGCCACAATCAGATCGTTCACCGCTTCTGCCTCGGAAAGATCCATTTTGTTGTTCAGAAAAGCCCTCAAAGTGAACTCTCCCGGATTTGCCATACGCGCACGGCTGAGCAGGCAAGAGAGAATGCGATCGATGATATGGGGATTGCCGTGACAACTGATCTCAATGGTGTCTTCTCCGGTATAGCTTTTGGGAGCCCTGAATACAGTAAGCAGAACTTCATCCAGCGGCCTGCCTTCAGCATCCAGAAAGCTGCCGAAGATGCAGCTGTGAGACGCCGCCTTGCTTAGCCTTTCGGCTTTGTCAAAAAAGCCGGCAAGCAGCTCGAATGTAGAGAATCCGGATACTCTGATCACAGCGATGGCAGCGGTGCCGGGAGCGGTAATCAGGGCGCAAATGGTGTCGTTCACAGATGTTTTTTAACCTTTTCGGCGAGATGAACCGCTGTGAAAGAGATCTCTTCCTTCAGCTTTTGGGTGGCTCCATGGCTGATGAAGCGATCCGGATAGCCGAAATTGATTACTTTGGCTTCGCTTTCTGACAGGTATTGGGCGATGCGCGCACCGGTTCCGCCGATGATGGCGTTGTTTTCGAAGCTGAAGACATGACTGCAAGCCTTGCCGAGAGCTTGCAAGGTATTCTCATCCAAAGGTTTGATACTGCGTAGATTGATGATAAGCGGTCTTTTGCCGCTCTGAGCAAGAATGTCGGCAGTCTCCATCGCAGTGGCCAGGGCATCTCCCACTGCCACAAAGGCATAGGGCGGATCACTGAGATTGTCGGTGGAATTTATGATTTCAGCTTTTCCGGGTTCAAAAGCGGCGACATCGATGCCTCGACACACAGCTTTCCCACGGGGATAGCGGATCACGACGGGGCCATTCTTGTACTCTGCTGCCCAGGCAAGCATGGTCTGCATTTCTTCGGCGCAAGACGGAGCCAGAATCGTAAGGTTCGGAACTCCTGCAAGGAAAGAAATATCGAAGGCTCCATGGTGAGTGGCACCGTCTTCACCCACCAATCCGGCCCGATCCAGGCAAAGCACTACGGGCAGCCGGGGCAAAGCGACATCGTGAATAATCTGATCCAGAGCGCGCTGCGCGAAGGTGGAATATATGGCTACAAAAGGTTTTATGCCTCTGGTGCTCATTCCGGCAGCCAGAGTGAGGGCGTGCTGTTCGGCGATACCTACGTCAAAGAAACGCTCGGGATATTTGGCTTCAAAGCCCGAAAGTCCCGTTCCCGCGCTCATTGCGGCTGTGATGGCTACTATGGAGGGGTTTTTTGCTGCGAGCTCCAGCATAGAGTCGCCAAAGACATCACTGTAGCTTTTCCCTCCGCTGCAGGCGGTTTTGCCGCTCTGATTATCGAAGGGGCCGATGCCGTGGAAGGTGGAGGCGTCTGCCTCAGCCGGAGAGTATCCTTTGCCTTTTTGGGTAACCACATGCACCAGCACGGGACCCACCATAAATTTTTTCACCCGTTTCAAAATCGAGATGAGGTGTGGTACATCGTGGCCATCGATGGGACCTACATATTTGAAGCCGAGATCTTCGAAGATGATGTTTGGCACCAGGATGTTCATCATGGATTCTTCCAGTTTTTGGGCTCCGTAGATGAAGCGGCGGCGTATGCTAGAGGGCAGGCTGCCACTGAGATCCCAGATCTGCTTTTTCAGGGTATTGTAACTCTTTGAGGCATACATACGTGCCATATATTTCTGCAATCCGCCCACGTTTTTGGATATGGACATGGCGTTGTCGTTCAATATTACGATAAAATCTTCCGGTTGCAGGTGCCCGGCATGGTTCAGTGCTTCAAAGCTCATCCCGCCTGTGAGAGCGCCATCTCCGATTACGGCGATGCTGTGGAAATGCTCTTTTTTCAGATCCCTGGCTGCAGCCATGCCCAAAGCAGCAGAAATGGAAGTGCTGCTGTGCCCCGTGCTGAAAGCATCGTATGGGCTTTCGTGGATGTTTGTAAATCCGCTCAACCCACCATACTGGCGCAGGGTGTCGAAGCGCTCATTGCGCCCGGTGAGAATCTTCCAGGCATAGCTCTGATGCCCCACATCCCACACAATGCGGTCTTGCATAGCATCAAACACATTCAACAGGGCAAGGGTGATCTCCACAGTACCCAGGCTGGGCGCGATGTGACCGCCGGTGCGGGCAACCACTTTGATGATGCGGTCGCGCAATTCCGTGGCCAGCTGTTGCAGTTCATCGTTGGTCAGGGAGTGTATTTTATCGGGGTGATCTATTTTTTCCAATATCATTTTGGGTCTCCTTGTTGCAGAGATTTGAACTCAAGATACTTGATCAGAGCGATTTCAGTCAACATCAAAATCAAAGCCAGGATCAAAAGTGTCTTCCAAAGGTCTCTGCCCATGCGGGCCATAAAGATTTTTTCCTCAAAGTTCTCATCCAGCTTTGTGAAAGTCTTGGGCACATTTCCGGGATTGGGATCGCTGTCTGTATAGCCGATGTTAATTGCCAGTTTGACAGCTTTACTGCTGCCGGGATTTTTGGTGTAGATGCCGGGCTCATTTGCTTTATATACAGGATTGGCAAGCTCCAACAAGCTCCCGTTTGGTAATTCCACTGCGGTGGCAGAGATGGAATCTCCCACCTTCAATTCGCTAAAGGGGACATCAGCGTTCAAGAGTCCGGAGAGCTGTCGGTAGGCATACACGGCAAAGGCGGGGTCAGCAAAAAAGGCTGAGTCAGCTGCCAGGTTCCAAAGCCAGAGCGCAGAGTTTTCAGCATTTACAGCCAGGGCTTTGCCGGCAGCGGAGATCAATACTGAGGCGGCATTCGACGCCTGCCAATGAGGTCCGATCTGCCTGAATCGCAAGTTTTTATCTGAGATCATGGCACTGGCTTGGTGATGGGGTGAGATGAAGTCAATATTTGTGGTTTCGCGCGTGTAATCTCCCAGTTTCAAGCTAAAGCGTTTTTCCAGCCAGGCTTTGGCCTCATTTCCCAATAGAGGCCCGGGGCAGATGAGGCTGCCTACACCGCGTTCATCCATCGCGGCAAAGAGTTCCTTGTGGCGGGGGCTTAATGTGTTAAAAGGGTAAAAGATCAGGATCCGGTAATCGTCCAGGATCTGCAGGTTGATAGCCGAGGGCTCGATCCGCTGTGGTTCAGCTCCACCGAATACGCGCAGAATACTGCTGAGTTGAGGCGGCAGAGGGGAATCCCCGATTACTGCCACACGAGGCTTTTGGTAATATTCAAAAGCAAAATAGCTGCGGTTGTCCGCGCTGAGATATTCATCCCGCACTTCAATATAGCCCGATTGCCAGCCTTCACCGCGTAATTCGAAACCGATGCTTTCTTTCACACTTTGGCGGGCAGCTATACTCACAAAGCGTTCTCCCACCTTGATATCGTTCACTACGACTTGAACCAGCACCTCGTCGCGAGGCAGGGAACCATGGTTTGTAAGGTTGAATTCTATACGCTGCTCGCGCGCCCGGTCTACGATCTGGGGCAATACCCGGGCTTGGGAAAGCGAAAGATTCTGGCGCGGATCAGTTTCAGAAATGGGAATCAGAGCAACGGGATATGGGCTGTGATGTTCGATGTTTTCGTTGATCAGATCACTCAACAGATATATCTCGCGATTGGGCATCTGCGCTTCTGCCAGGCGGGCTTCGGCAAAGGTAAAGGTTTCGGGCCAATCCATCAAATTGTGGCAGAGACTAATGCTTTTCAAGCTTTCCGGGGGAATCTCCCCGGCATAGATCTGAGAATGCAGCGCATTGAAGGCTTCATCCCGGGTAATCAATATGAGCCGATCGTCCGCAGTAGCTTTGTCATTGATGCGTTCAATGGCGTTGATAGCCTTTTCCAGCCTGCTCTGCCGGTCTTCTACATAATCCATGCTGTAGGAATTGTCCAGAATGATAGCCAATGCCGTGGGCGGGTGTTTACCTGAATCCCTCAGTGAAGGAGTAGCCAACATGGGGCGTGCAATCGCCAGCACCAGCAGCAAAATGATCAGCATTCGCAAAACAAGGAGGAGGATATTCGTAATCTTGCTGCGTTTTTTTTCGTGTTCCTGGCTTTGTATGATGAAGCGAAGGGAAGAAAATATGATGCGGCGTGGTTTTTTCTTTGCCAAAAGCCAGATCAGCAGCGGGAGCACGGTGGCCGCTGCAAAAAACAATAATCCGGCATTCAGGAAAGAAAGCTGATACATGGGCTAAAATCCCAGTCCCAGAGAAAACAGAAATTCACTGTCGGCCAGCTTTAAGCCTTTGGAATTGAGCGAGAAATCGAAGCGAAACATCCGGTAATAGTATCCCGAACCAAGGGTGAAATTGATGTTGTCTGCGCCGTAAAAATCTTGACTGTATGCTCCCACACGGATATCCAGGCCCTGGCTCACACTTTCGTCGCTGCTGAGGCTGCTGCTATCCCAATTCACATTGTAACAATAGCCCAGGTGGTATGAAGTCTCCGGTTTGGAAGAGAGCTTGCTCTGAATTCCGAAGCTGGTCTTTGAAGTGCCGGATCCGTATTGCACGCCTGCAGCAATGCGGCGCTGAACGCTCTTTGCCGGGTAGTTTTCCCACCACAAGCGAGATATTAGGTCGTAGGCAGTCAAGCCAAAAACAGTGTCGCCCCGCTTTAGCGTGAAGCCCAGATCTGTGCTGAAGCCTTTCACTTTGTCGTCGATAAATTGATCTCTTACAAATTGCGAGCCTTCAAGGTGTTCCACCAGATAGACCAAGCGTCCGCTGAGATACTTCAGGTTCAAGCCGGCGGCGATATCCGGCCAGCTTTTATCCGTAATCCCGAGGCTGAGCTGCACCTTATCCAGCTTGTAATCGTAATACATACTCTTATTTGTTTCAGCATCGTATTCACTGATATTTATCGCGGCCATGGGCTGATAAGAGAAGGCCACTTGCTTTGCAGCCAGAGTGAAGTATTTGAATTGCTTCTCGCTGAGGAAATTGCTCACATTCACAGCATCCCAAAAGGCTATGTCCTTTTCGTCCGCGATGCGATATGCCAGATATAGTGTGGTGTTTTGACTGTTTGCCAACAACGCGGGATTGCCGTATGAGGCAAAGGGATCGGTGGGGTCGGTCACATTGATTCCACCCATACTTAAAGCTATGGCAGAAACATTGTTTTCCGGAATCGCGTAGTCGTAGCTGGTGATTGGCAGCTGGCTTTGGGCATAAAGGGCAGCAAAAATAAGGGTGAAAAGCGGCAGGAAAATGTGTTTCATTTATAGAACTCCTTGCAGTTTGCGGTGAGCCGAATTTGCCAGATAGTAGCCGGTGACTCCGATGATGACCCCAAATACGGCGTCGATAAACCAATGATAGTGGCAGTAAACAGTGGCCAAACTCAAGAACAAAGCAATGGGCAGAAAGATATAACCCAGCTTGCGGGCATGCCTCAAGGCAGCAATGGTCAGCACGATTGTAACCCCGATATGTGAAGAGGGGAAAGCACCGCCCAAATGATTGCTATGCCGGTATATAAACACCATAATGTGGGTAAAAGGGCCCCCTCTGTATGTGCGGGTAAGTTCCATAGCTTCGGGGATAAAGCGTCCACCGATCACCGGCAATATGCTGTAAATGAAATAACAGAGATAGAATACGAAGCTGAGGTTAAAGATCAGCTCCCGGAAGCCCTCCGGTTTTTTGAAATAGAGATAGAGCGGTAAGCCCACTATCATGGGGTAATAGCAGAAATAGGCAAAGTGAAACAATTCACTTATCAGCAGGCTGTCGTGCCACTGCCCCCACATCAGAGATGGCAGATAGCCGAAAAGCTTGAGATCGATATTCCTGAAGAAAGGATCCTGCCAATCCGTGAAGATGATGCGGTTGAAAGCATGACCGCTGGTGTAGAAATATCCAAAGAGGCTTACGGGATACAAGCCGCGCACGAGGCTGAGTAGGCGCTCCAGGCGGGGCTGAACTGCGGGATCCAGATTTCGGTGCCACCAAGCCAGCAGCAGAATTCCTATTCCGATGGATAGCATCACCGGGATGTGGACGTAGGCATCTGCACTACGATTGAAACCGACAGTCATATACAAAAGAATCCAAGCAATATAGGCCAGAGTGATCACATCGATGGCAGAAAGTAGCGATTTAGATCTGTTTGTCATAGATTCTATAGGTCTTGTAGATTTTGGCGTCCAGCATTTCAGCGACGCGGATCATCATGGTGTTGTTTTCCAGAACCCAGGAAAATTCACCGCGGAAAAATCCTTTGGGCAAGCCGTTTTTATATGAATAATAGTAGAAGAGAGTGTCTATACCACGGCCTTGATACTCTTTAATGATACCCATGGTGATCACTCTCGCGCTGCCTATCTTCTTTTGGGCAAACAGAGCTTTTATCAGGGTGAGGGGATTCACTCTGCCCTGCATTACTTGCAGAACTTCGTTGTAATTTGGCATCGCCAACGAGAAACCCGCAGGATGGCCGTCTTTTTCGGCGATAAAGATCAGATCGGGATCGGCAAGAGGCAACAGTTCATCTACGATATGATCAAACTCCGCGTTTGTCATCGGCACATTGCCCCAATTGTATTCCCAAGCTTTGGTATAGATTTCAAACACCGACTCGATGTCTTTGCGTAGCTGTTTCTTCTTTTTGGAGAGGCTGCGAATCGAGACTCCCGCCCTGCGTTCGATGGCAGCGGCAATTCGCTCCACCCTCTCCGGCATTTGCTCGCGCTCACTCAAATAGGCATAGAGATCCATGGTCTTTTGTAAGCCGCAGATTTCATAGAGTTCCTTGTAATAGGGTCTGGCGTGAGGCATCATCACCATTGGTGGATCGGAAAAGCCGTCTATCAAAAGGCCCACTTCCTGATTCACGGAAAAGTTCATCGGTCCGCGCATCGTGTTAAAACCATGCCGGCGATTCCACTCGGCGGCGGCATCAAACAGCATTTGTGCGGCTTTGCCATTGTTCTCACACTCGAAGAAGCCGAAAAAGCCGATATCCTCTTTATGTTCTTTCTGATGCTGAGTATTGGTATGAGCGCTGATCCGTCCGATCACCCGCGAATCTTCCACCGCCAAAAAGAGCCGGACCTCGGAATGGAGATAATAGGGGTTCTTTTGGGGATCGAAAAACTTATATTGATCCGGAATCAGGGGTGGCACCCATGCCGGATCGTCCTTGTATAGCCTGAAAGGCAGCATAATAAAGCTTTTTAGGTGCTTTTTGCTGTCCACTTCTATGATCTTGATCATGCAAACCTCAAAACTCGCCCAAGCGTTTGGATACTACGAAGTTCAATCCCCCCATCAAGAAGGCATTTACGATGAGGATGGAATTGAAATATGGAGGCAGATTTGGCTGATACAAATCTGTCAGATAATAGAATAATTGAAACAACACCACTGGTAAAATCACTATCGTATATTGCGCAAAACGTATCTGCTTGAAGTGAATGACCAGAACGCTCGCCACCGTGGCAGTGATGATCATGGGCAAAAAGGCGAAATAGGCAAAGAAGCCCATGTATGTGAAGATCCCGCGTCCGCCCCGGAAATGGTGGGCAACAGGGAGACAATGCCCGATAAGCATTCCAATGCCATAGAGCAACATAATATTGCGGCTATACAAGACACTGATATCCAAAAAGTTGCTGTTCATATCCAGGATGCGCAGCACAAACTCCACAACCAGTAAGAACAAGTAGGCCTTACTGATATCGATCGCTCCCACCAGCACACCCATCGGTTTACTGATGTTTGTATAGATGTTTTCGGTGTCTGCCAGTCCGGAACCAACTTTGTAAATATTCAGAGAGCGGAAGTTTTTGGCGATGATTCTGGCGGTGGAGTAACTGCCATATAGGTAGGCAATCAGGAACAGCAGGGCTGCAACCATGAATATCATCTATCCTCCCCATAGTAGCGTTCTCCAAAAATGGCACTGCCGATGCGCAGCATATTGGCACCTTCTTCCAGGGCGATCTCCCAATCATGACTCATGCCCATGGACAGAATATCGAAAGCTCCCGGCAGTTCATCGCGCGTCTTATCAAAGAGTTCTTTCAGCTGCCGGAAATATGGCCTGCTTATCTCAGGATTGGGATGCAATTTGCCGATAGTCATCAAGCCTCTGACTCTGAGGGTGGAAAACGATGCTATCTTCCACAGCAGCTCTTCAGCATTGGCAAAATTCACTCCGCTTTTCTGCTCTTCTGCAGTGGTATTCACCTGAATCAGAATATCTTGACTGCGGTTTGTGCGCCCCAGTGCTTTGTGGAGTTTCTCTGCCAGATACAGGGAATCAATGCTTTGAATAAGATAGGGCTTCAGTGAGAGCAATTGATTGATCTTGTTTGACTGCAGGTGGCCGATGAAATGGAAGCGTGCGTCTCTGTTTTCCAACATCGGCAGCTTGCGCATGGCTTCCTGCACCTTGTTTTCTCCGATGTCCCCGACCCCATGCTGGAGGGCAAAATCCATCGCCTCCACGCTGTGAGTCTTGGTAACTGCTACCAGGGTAACTTTTTCCCGGGCCCTGCCACAGCGTTCCAACACTTCGGTGATACGCGCCTGAATTGCTTTTATGTTATTGGCAATTTCCTGCATTATTTCTCCTATTTCAACAGCAGCATTTTACGGGTAGAGCTGTAACTTTCAGTCTTCAAACGATAGAAATAGATGCCGCTGGCCAGAGATCTTCCCGTATTGTCCTTACCGTTCCATGTTACTCTGTGATTGCCCTCACCCATTTGTCCGGTTGCCAGATTGCGTACCAGTTGTCCTTTGGTGTTGTAGATATCCAGGCTGATATTTTGGGCTTTACCAAGATCAAAAGCGATGATGGTGTGTGGGTTGAAGGGATTGGGATAGTTTTGTGACAAACGGTCAAAGACCGGAGTCTGCACATGATCTTCATTGTCCACGTAACCCGTGGCGGCAAACGATGCCTGACGGTTCAGCGCACCGCGATAAACAGTCCAGGGAGCGAGATTGCTGACCCCGGCTCTCAGATTGCTTAACAGTACACCGTTTGAAAAACCGGTAACCAGCTTGAAATAACCGTTGTTTTCCAGATCCAGTAAGGTCCCCGGTGTGGCACCTGTGTAAGAGGTGAAAAAGGGATATCCATCCACCAAGCTGCCGTCGTGATTGTATATAAAGATGTTATTTACCATACTATGCAAGACAATCTCATATTGATCGTCTCCGTCCAGATCGGCCACCAGAGGCGGACAGTTGAAGAGCTCTCCCGTATCCACAGGGAAGCCGGCTATATGCTCTCCGCTTTGAGAAACTGCAAACAGGACGCCCCGGTTTGACACGCAAACCAAATCCAGGGAGCCATCCCGGTTGATATCCGCAGTGATGAGCCCTCCCAACAATCTGGATTGAGTACTCACACTGAATTCGATTCCACTATTCCCCACCAGGAAAAGATTGGTATTGGTGGCGATTCCGATCTTGCCGTTGTCCAGGATCACAGGGCTACCGGTGATTGCATCGCCAAGATTAATATCGTAATCCGGATTTAGGATAGCGTCGGGATTTACCACCAGCAAATCGCCATTTGCCTGGCCCCCCACTATCTGCATAGGTCCCTCCGGATTGAGTTTCCCTACTGCCAGATCGGTTTGTACGACGCTGTCCAAAAGCAAGGGAAATCCGGGGTAATCATTACCCTCATGGTCAATGACATATAGCTTGCTATCAAAACCTGTAAAGAGAATCTCATTGCTGCCGTTGCCGTCCAGATCAGCGATCACGGGGCTGAATACCGAGATTGCAGGAGCCTCGTAGTCCAGGATCAGATCTCCGTTTAGATTCATGGCATACACTTTCCCGCTACGATCCAGAATCACGATATCGTCGCCATCTTCGTTGTCGATCTGTCCCATTGCCGCACTATTAAATACTACAATCTCTTCGGGAGTATTGAAACTGGATGTTTCCTGGCCATCCGTATTCACTACATGGACGCCGCCAAATACGTCGAGATACAGAATATCATTATGCCCGTCTCCGTCCGCATCCACCACCATCGGGGCAGATTTTCCGCCAGTGTTTATCTGATAGGGGAAATTGCTGTCTATCAGAGTGATATCGTAGTTGATGTCATAATGCTTTATGCCTGTGCTATGATGAGTGACGGGATCAAAAGATTCCAGCTCCGCCTTCAGCGTATAGCTGCCAAAAACACTGTCTCCCGGAAGCTGCAGACTCAATTCCAGATCCGGGCCGGATTGCGCTCCGGGTGCTAATTCACTGATCATTATGCAAGTAGATAAGGGCTCCACTCCCACAGGCGTAGCCACTATTCTCAACGACACATCGTAGGCAGTTCCCCATCCCGCAGCATTGGATATCACGGGCTTTATCCGGATGATATCGCCGGGATTGATGGTGCCATCTCCATCACCCAGAGAATCATCGATCTCATAGCTTAGCAAGTTCAACATGGGCAGATCCGGATCCGGCAACTTCAGTCCTATCGAAGGATCACCAAACAGAATCATCTCCATATAGCACCAGCGCATCACATCGCTGCTAAGAGCAGCCCCCAGGTTCGCCTCGCGGGAATAGCTGAGCGCTTCTCCCAGGCGGTGGAGATCCATCTGATACAGCCCGATAAAGAACTGGCGATCGTAAAATTGACTGGCCCCATCGATGCCTCCGGGCATGTACCAGCCATAACGGGTATTGCCCACAAAGGCAAACAAGGCTCCGGCAGAGGTCAGTAAATGCTCGCCTATACTCTCACCGTCGGCAGAAGTTCGCTGATCAAACGCGGCAGGATAACATCCCTGAGAATACAGAAAGCCATATTCTGTGTTTTTCATCAGTGCGACAGTGGTATTGCTCTGACCCATCAAGAAAGTTTCGTTGGCATGGCCCATGTGATTCATCACATTCGCACCATTACGGATACTTGCTCCCACTGCGGCGCCATCGTAAGTGCCATCCCTTTGATAATGGGTGCTGAAGCTATATCCGTCGGGAAGATATTGGGCTACGTCATCCTTGTAATCTCCTCCCCAGGTCATCGGATTATTGTTCAGGTTTTCCCCGAAGAAGACTGCGATGTTGTTGCTGTAGGTATTGTTGTCTATATAGTACATATTCTTGCGGAAGATGTTTTGAAACTCCGCCAGACTCTCGGCAGGGAAGCGTCCGATATGCAGCTCCGGTACCATATCCGTGTTATCTTGCAATTCTCCGTAGATAGAGTTGCCATTGGCATTCCAATCTCCATCGAGGTTGCTGTAATACAAGTCCGAAGGCATCCGGTTGTCCACCGTGGAGCCCACATTGCCAAAGACACCACGCTCCGGAACTATCTCATCATCACCACCCAGAAGCACATATTCCAGGGGATTGGCAGTTCCCAGCATGGTGAGGTAGGCATCGATTACAAAATTGCGCACTTTCTCGGCGCTGTCTTCACCGGTATAATTCGCGTAGATAAATTCAGTACTGTAAATACCCGTGCTGATGCCCTTACTTTCGCGCCAGCTGATGTATTCATCAAACCAGGGTATGCGGGATTGACTTGTGATGATGATCATGCTCTTCGCGTCTTCAGGATCCAGATTGCGGCTGTGATGACGCTGTTTGGGGGCACTGCGGTAGCCGGCAATGCTGTTGGGATTTTCCACCATGCGATTCAGAGTGGCAATGGTGCCGGGGGCATCGCTCAGGTATAAGGCCTGCTTTTCTGCCACAGACTGCCGGGGCCGGCTGTTCACACTCATATTGAATGAAGTATACATCATCAGCTCTTTGCTCACAGGGTTGTAGCGCATGGGATATACATTGAAAATTGCGATGGCATAGCCCCGGTAGTATTGAGTGCCCAAATACTCAAAATCGCGGTAGGGAAAAAACTCATTCCGCTGATATACATCCGGATCCGGTGTGGTTCGGGAAGGCAGGTTGCCGAATGATATCGGCAATTGATCTTTAGCAAAATCAAGCTCAATTCCGCGAGATACATTGCGGGATTCTCCCCATACAAGCATAGCATCCTCATACTCCTCTCCAAAGGGCAAGAGCACTTTGAGGCTGTAATAATCCAGCATGGGTTTCCCCGGATCCGTGAGCAGTAAAAGATTGCCGGACTTTTCTTGCACGGATAAAGCTGAGATATCCACATTGATCTCGAGGGCACTCAGACTTACCATCAAGCACATTACTGCAGCAATCGCCATTAGTATACGCATAGTTTACTTCCATTATCCTAAAATTTATAAGAGAATCTTTAACTATAATACAGAATCAGGAAAGCCCATATACGTCAAGAACAAATTGCATATGGCATTCCCACATGGATTCCTGTCCTAAAAAAAAGCGGAAACAGGTAAGATAAAGATAATATCATCGTCTTACAAAGCCTTATGTAGTGCGGCTTATTCTTTCACCCATCATGTAGCGCTGTCTTAGCTTTTTCAGATCTTTATACTGTGCCAATACCAGTCCCAACAGGGTCAAAGTGAGTCCCAGGACAGTACGCAGACCGATGGGTTCACCCAAGATGAAGAAAGCCAGTACCACGGTGAAAACCGGGATTAGATTTGTGAAGATGTTGGATTTTGCCACACCCAGACTGCGGATCACATCCGTGAAAAGGGTAAAAGCTCCAATAGTAGCAAAAAGCGACATCGCCACGATGGTTGTCAAACCTCTCGCCGAGTGGCTCACGCTGAAGAAATGCCTGCCATCGACAAGAAGGAACACAGGCAAGAAATAGAGGGCTCCGAAAAAGGACTGATAGGCCACGATGGTAAGAGTGCTGTATTTCAAAGTGAGCGGACGCACCATGAGTCCGTATCCCACGGCTCCAAAGATGGCTAACGCCAAAAACATGATGCCCTTCAAAGTAGCGGTCAATTCACCACTGCCGTAGCTCATTATCCCTACGCCCAGGCAAGATACCACCACTCCCAATATCACATACACGCTCAGCCTTTCTTTCAGGATCAACCACGCTCCGATCGCCGCAAATATGGGGATGGTGGCAATAATGATGCTACCCATCGAACTGGATACAAACTGCATCCCGTTTGCTTCTCCGTTAAAATATAGAAAGGGTTCAAAAAACGCCACGATCATCATGCGCCAGAGGTCTTTAGAATCCATCTTTTGCCAATGCCGGCTGATGATCATCAGCGCGAACAGGAGGACGGATGCCAAAATCAAACGTAGAAATACTACTTCATAGGGACGGTAGGTCTCGAAAGCGATCTTGTACCACACAAAAGTAATGGCCCAAAAGAACATCGCTCCGATGGCACGAAGATAGGTAATCCAGAGTTTCATTCGCAGAAATCTATTACTTCACCGCCGGGGATCTGCTTCAGAGTACCGCCGTCGTTGATGTCCCGACATGGTCCGGCTTCGATTGTCCCGCTATCCGTATAGCCGCGCATCTCCCAAAAACCGGGAATATAGTGATCCATCAGATCTATTTTGATCAGGCTTTTGGCAGATTTGTAGCCCCATAGATAGGGAATAAAAGCGCGGATGGGACCGCCGTAATCTTCGTCCAAAAGCTCCCCGTCAAAAGCCCAAACCACCATAGAGCGCTCTTTTTGCCCGATAGCCAGAGGAATGGAAGTATCGTAGATTCCGCCCACAGACCAAAAGCGCAGATAGCGACAGCCGGGCAGCATTTTCACATGCTCCAGCAAGCTCGCGATGCGAACGCCCGTCCAAGCGCCATACACAGACCACCGTGTAACGCTGGTAAGGCGTGCTTCCACGGTTTCCTCCCTAAAACTCTGCAGATCCCGCCAATTCAATTTAACCGGATTCTCACACAGTCCGCTTATCTCCAGTTGCCAGCTTTCCCGGTCCAAAGCCCCGGGATGCCCCTCTGCCCAAAAGATGGGCGTGTTTATCTTCGCCAATTTATGCATCTGTATCTCCTAAATGCTCGATAATATCACTTGGTAATATGGTATATGAATGACGGCTCTCACACAGTCTTTCAGCAGTGTTGCCCATCAACAAAGCGGCAGAACAGACTGCCTGATACAAAGGTAGTTTCTGGGCAATAAACGAGGCTATGATGCCAACCAGAAGGTCACCGCTGCCCCCTGTCGCCAAAGCATCGTTACCCGCGCAAATCATCAAAGTCTTGTCCCCATCTGCATACAGTGTGCTGTGTCCCTTCAGCAGCACCGCACAGCCCAATTTGGCTTGAGTTTCGATGAGCCGGGCCATGAGATCGGCATCCAATTCTGCCATAGATATATCCGCTAAACGGCAGAATTCGGCTTTATGAGGAGTAAGCACAAAATTGCCCTTTTTCAAGAGCGGAAGCATATCCCGGTTTTGCGCCAGCAAAGTAATGGCATCAGCATCGATCACACAGGGACAGGTGGCATGGTTCAAAACGATGTCCAGCAACCGCAGAGCAAAGGCATCCAGGCCCATACCGGAGCCGATCGCGATCGCATCTGCACGTGAAATCATCTCCTTTATGGCCTTCACCCGGGGCAAGCCGGTCTTATCTTCCGCAATGGCAAAATTCATCACTTCATCGCAGGCTGCACTGTAGTAACCGATCACTTCCCGGCGGGAACAGATGTGTACCAGCCCGGCTCCGCTACGCAAAGCGGCTCGGGCACAGAGGCGCGCGCTGCCCACATATCCCGGGCTGCCGCCAAAGATGAAGACTCTGCCAAATAATCCTTTATGTGCGTCCACAGGGCGCTGAGGAAGGATGCTGTCGTTGTACACATAAACAGCGATATCCTCTTTGTAGATCTCCGGAATACCGATGGGAATGCGCAGTAGTTTACCACAGCTATTGCGTCCGTTTTGCAAAATGTGCCCGTATTTCAGCTCTTCTATAGCAAGAGTTAGATCTGCTGTCAAACAATCCCCATTGCCCGTATCCACATTCAATCCGGAGGGAATATCGATGGCAACCACCACTTCCGCCAGAGCGGAGAATGCGGCAAAGGCGTTTTGGATGAGGATGGGCAATTCTCCTTTGAAACCGATACCAAATACCGCGTCGATCAAGATTGGAATAGTGGTAAGCCCCTTGATCACGTACTCCTGCAGGTCCTGCTGCGAATTAATCTCAAATATTGGGATATCCAGCTTTTCGCAGAGCAGGCGATTGCTGCTGCTTTCCGAGCTCATCCTGCCGGTGCCCATACTGAAGATCAAAATATCCGGACAAAAGGCAAAAAGGTGCCGGGCAATCACATAGCCATCGCCTCCATTGTTCCCGCTACCGCAGAGTATCACTACCCCGTCCTGTACCTGATCCGGATAATCTCTGATGATCGCATCGGCACAGCGTGCGCCCGCCACTTCCATCAACACGCGTGACGGAGTGCCAAATTCGTTTATGGTCTTTTTGTCGATTGCTTGCATCTCTGCGCGGGAAAGTATCCGTTCCATGCTCACCTCCTGTAGTGATCGGCATTATATAGCCTGATCTCGATGGTGGTACCTTCATTGAGCGCGCTTTCCACCACGCGGATCTTGCCCTGATGATATTCTTCGATGATGCGCTTGGCCAAACTCAGTCCCAAGCCCCATCCCCTGGTTTTACTGGTTACTCCCGGCTCGAAGACTTTTTTCCACTCTCTGCGGGGGATACCCTTACCCTCGTCCCTGATATGGATATACACATAGGGATCTTTCTGTGTGGCGGCCAGAATGATGTTGCCGCCTTTGCCGGACATCGCGTCCACGCAGTTTTTGACCAGGTTTTCCAGGGTCCATTTGAATAGTTCCGGATCCATCATCACATCCACTTGCTCGATCTTACTGATCAGATGGATATCGATGCGGGAACCCAGATGGGGCATGCGGTTGCGGAAATACTCCACTACATCGAAGAGTAACTGATGCAGATTGTGCGGTTCCAGCTTTGTGATGCTGCCCACCTTACCAAAGCGTGAGGCAATATTGCGCAGGTGATCCAAATCCGCACGCATAAAGTTTAGGATTTGGGGCATATCCGGTCGCTCAGTCCCCTCGGAGGGGCTTTCCGCCATATAGTCTATCCATCCCATCATCGAGGTGATGGGGGTGCCGAATTGATGGGCTGTTTCCTTGGCCAGACTCACCCACAGCGTGTCCTTTTCGCTACGTTTCAACAGCAGAAATCCATAGCTACCAAAAAACACCACCATCAGTGCCAGAAAGAGTTCCAGTATGATGATGTAGCGGATATAAGACAGAGATTGGGGATTGCTGAAATAGATATAGCCCAAAGAATCTTCTTCGTTCGACAGTGGCACCTCCGTCATGGACGATTGCCGGGACAACAGATCAAATTGGTCTTTGATCGGCAATTGATGAAAGCGGGCGGATTCGTCCACATCCACATTGCGCCAAAAGAGCGGCTCCCGATTACGATCGGTCACGATGATCTCATAATCGATGTTTTTGATGAATTGCTCAAAGGATATCGGCTTGCCGTAAAATGCATATCCGGTAAGGTTTCCCTCGTCAATCAACGGAGTCTGAACCATCTTGGTCATCAGCTCTTCCAATCTGGCCCGTGAGGCAAGCGACAATTCTGCATAGAGACTATCCGGGCTTACCGCCACGTTCTTCCAGACCAAAGGCTGCAAATCGTCATCAGTTACAATGATCGGGATCGGATTTTCCAGCATAAACTCCGTGGAGATATAATCCCAAAGCTGCTGTTGAAAGTCCCTTTGCGCGGTAAATTGCAGGTATTTTGAGCTAACTTCGGTCAGTAACTGAGCATATTTTTCCGCCACTCTCAGATAGCCGTCTGTATAGGCAATATAGCGAGCAAATATGCGAGGTAAATACTTTTGTTCCTGCTTCGCCTTCTGGATGAGCACCTGAGTGTAGATCGCAAAGAACACGAAGACAAACAGCGAGCCCACTACCAGGTATAACCTTAAGTGATGAAAGCGTTTACTGCGATTTGGCCGATTCCCAGTGCTTATCGAGCTCTTCAAGGCTTGCCTCATGGATTTCTTCTTCGTTGTATTGGTTTTCCACATAGCGGAAGCGACGATAAAACTTTCGGTTAGTGGCTTTCAGCGCGGCTTCCGCATCTATGCCCAGCTTGCGGGCCAGATTCACAATGCTGAATAGATAATCTCCCATTTCCTCCCGGATGGCGTCACTATCGTTATCCGCCAGGGCCTCCATCAATTCCTCGTGCTCTTCCTCAATTTTCTCCAACACAGGTCTCATATCCTTCCAATCGAAGCCCACCGATGCCGCTTTTTCCTGAATACGGTGAGCCTGAATAAGGGCCGGAAGAGCGCGCGGAATACCGTCCAATACACTTTCCCGTTCTTTCTTCTCCTGTTTCTTGATGCGCTCCCAGTTCATCTTCACACCATCGGCATCATCGATCTGAACGTCTCCAAAGACATGGGGATGACGGCGCACGAGCTTGTTGCAGATTGCTTCCAGTACATCATGCATCGCAAAGATGCCCTCTTCATGCGCTATCTGTGCCTGAAAAACGATGTGCAGCATGAGATCGCCCAGTTCTTCTCGCAGAGCAGAGTAATCCTTGTCTTCAATGGCTTCAACCACTTCATAGAGCTCTTCGATAAAGTTTGGCACCAAGGATTCTCTGGTCTGCTTGATATCCCAGGGACAGCCTTTTTCGGGGTCTCGCAGCGCGGCTACGATATCTACCAGGGCTTGGAATTTCACCATAAAATGCTCTTTTAAAATCTCATTACTTTGCGTCATTTCTTCAGGCTGCTTCTGATCTCGTTCACACGATGCTTATTGCGCTTGTACACATCGACCAACAAGGCCAGTGCCACGGCAAATACGAAGGCAATCAGGGTGGATATGATACAGATTATCGCACGTTTGGGATAATCCCGCCGTCCGGCCAGCCGCGGAGAATCCAGAATCTCGATGGTGGGCATGTCTTTCAATTCTGATAGGCGCGCAGCTTCATACTGAGGATAGAGATATTCATACAAAGTACGGTTGATCTCCATGTTCATTTCCAGACGCAGGTGATCGGCACTTACCTGCGGCAATTTGCCCATATCCAACAGATACTCCGGAGTATTCTTGTTCTCTTCCAGGTCCCGGATCTGCCTCTGGATACTGTTTCTGCGCAATATTGCTGCCTGCATCACAGGGCTGGATTCACCGTAATTTGCCTTTGCCATCTCCAGCTCTATCTCTGCCTTCATACCTTCAGCGATGAGATCGGTATAAGCACTTATAATCGCTTTTCCCTGTGCATCCAGATGCACCACCTTACTGCTTTCACCCATTTTTTGGCCCAGCGCTATCAGCGAATCCAGACTGGCTTCCACCTCTTGCACTCTGCCTTGCAGAAACTGCCGGTTCAGCTTGCCCTGGGTTACTCTCTGTTCCCGGTTATATCTATCCAGCTTCAAGATCAGATAATTCACCATATCCAAAGAGAGCTGTTTATCCTTGGAACTCATTTTGATAGAGATCAATCCGCTGGCATCGTCATAGCCCGCAGAAAGCATTTTGGCTCTCAGCTTCTCGATGGCATCATCCAAATTCCGGAGGCTGTCGGCATGAGTCAACTTAAAGTAATCTATGAGTTTAAACTCTCGGATGAGATCTTCGGCAAAAGTGCGGGACCTAAGAACCGTAATCAGGTTCTCGGCTTTGTTTGAACCGGTGGATCCCAGCAAACTGGATGCAACCCCGGAGAGGCCGGGAATGTCTATAGGCAAGGCACTTGCTTGATCTCCCACAGAGAAGAAACTTGCTTTGGAACTGTAGATTTGCGGGGTCAGTAAGCTGAAGATTACCGCGGCAATGGCAACCACCACCACAATTGAGATGATCAGCTTGCGGTTTTCCGCCATGATCCGCAGCAATTCAAAGATATCGAAGTTCTTGTGTTCCATGAATATTCCTTAATCTATGCAAAGCAATCTTTTGAGGAAGGACTTTTTCGCTTGAGGCTGTTTCAGTACCCTGGCTTCATCATCCTGCTTGATGCTTACATTCTTTTCCTTTAAGTTTCCCAATATCACAAGCTCAGAATCTCCCTGCAAGTCCATATTTCCTGCCAGAACCACATAGGTGTTTTCCGGTGCGATGAGGCGTGCTCCGGGCAAAAGAGTCACGGTGGCATCCTTGCTCATTTTTAGTTTCGCATATTTCTGCAGGCTTACATCATCAGCGACCACTGTTTCTCCTTTCACGGTAAGCAGGCCCTCCACTTTTGCCGGCAGAGTGTTTACCAATTTTAGCAATTTGGCTTCGCCGGCGGGGATTTCGATGCTGCATATCCCGTCCTGAATATGGTACAACATATTATCAAAAGGATCCAGCAAACCTATATGCTCTGTATAGCCCTTGATGTTCCGATCCAGAGTGATGTTCAGCATTTGCGGATCTGCCTGCGTGTAATAGCGGTCATATTCTTCCGGGGGCACAAGGTCTTCGTTCAATCCATCACCGGCTTTAAAATAGTCTCCGCGCCGATTCACCAGCATCAGATAGGGTGTCTTGTCCTCGTCCACATAGTATCCGCATTGGATGTATCCGCTATATGGCACGCCTGCTTGATCTTTCACATACATCGCTTTGATGGGGATGGATTTGGGAATGGCTTTCGTTTTGTTTTGTTCCGTCATGATCGTACCGGCATCCAGCCATTCTTTGTCCTTCAGTATGCTGCCATACAGGTGCACCTTTGGATTGGAGTGTTTGATGGCATCCATGGTGTGCATATCTGGCACCGGAGGCATATACTTGCCGTTTTTCATGCGGGCAGCTATACCCACATAGTCTCCGGAACCATCCTCGGCTTGGAAGGACTGCACACGATAGTGCAGCACGCCATCCGGCTGATATACCAGAGGCAGATAGAGTAGAGCTTTTTGCGTGGCATAGGGTGGCAGTATCCACTTGATCCAATAATCCGGATTCCCCTTTGCCCACCTGCCAAAAGCCTGCACAATCGGGTAAAACTTACGCTCGGAATCCTCTTCACAATAGCGGACTCCCGCTTCATAGACCTGCAGCATATTTCTATCTAAAACATCCTGAATGAAGTCTCTGCCCTTCACTCCGGGACTAAAGCTATAACCCGGGATCAAGGGATAGATATCCGGCGCAAAGTTTCGGGGTTTTACCTCGCTCAGAAAGCCCAAAAGGTGATTGTAGCGGATATCGTTTTCCTTGTCCACCACGATGTTCATGTGCTGATAATCGTAGGTTGCGCTTATGATTTCGATATCTGCTTCCGCCATGATATCCATCAGCAGACGGTAACTGTTAAATTGTCCCTGAAACGGTTCGTCGAAGGCATAGAGCCCATTCACATTACCCTTACCTTTGCTGATCAATTCACGGGCCCGCCGGACAATCCTTTCCCGATAGGAGGAGTCCATGGTGCGCAATTCTCGGCTTAATTGATCTTCGATCTCCACATAGTCTAATTCCAGATTACAATTGCCCTGCCAATACATGCGCGCGTTGAGGTTGTCCAGCACCATCAAAGTGGCATTCAGTTCTTTCAGTAAATTGGCATCTATCAGGTCTTTATAGGGTATCTTGACTACAAAATCCACAAAGCCGTCTTTATCGCGGGAGCGCTCGTGATCTGCCACAGTATAGCTGATCTTTTGCGCACTGCCTTTGGGTGATCTTGCCATCAGAGGCGTAGCTTTGGCTGCAAAACCGGTCCCTTCCAATTCAAAGCCCAGCACTTCAAAACGTAGAAGTTCCGTATCCGGCTTTGCATCGGGGGCGATGTCCGATAGCTTGAATCTATAGGTAATCCAGAAATAATCGTCTGCAAAAGCGGGAGGACTCTTTTGATACACATGAAAGGGATGCCCGAAACGCACGTAATAGCCGTTGATGTTGGGCCAACGATAGCGCAGATCGCCCATGGCATATCCTGCCTTGTCCTTGCCCCGAACGCTTCGCCACACATATCCGTTTGAAGCCTTGGAGTCTGTCGCCACCGCTCCGGTGCGGGTGATGATATTATCATTGCGCGAAGCATACCAGAATCTCTGATCCTTGCCATCACCGGGATGCAGATCCTTTTCATCCAGATATTCCGCTTCAAATCTCTGATAACTCGATGTCGCCAGTGGCGTGATGGCGTAATGCCCATCGTCGGCAAGATCGTCGGAATAACCCCGATCTGTTATCCAGGCATCGATCCCATATTTATCCAAGGTTGCCAGCAATCCTTCCAGATCTTTATCGTTCTTATTGGTTTCGATCACATTGCTATTGTAGCCCATCTCTTGCATATAACGGCTCAGCAATTCTTTGTGTTCAAAAAAGAAGGGAAAACTATTGGTGATATAGGAATAAGTGCCTATCATAAATTCGTCTGAATGCTTTGCCCCCAATTGCAGACAGAGCACCAGTAGCAGCAGAATTATCCGGTAAGATCGTCTCATATCATCTCCGATGGTCTATGTTGGTTAATAAACATCCGTTTACATATTATCACGTTATTTTGCTACACCTTCAGTTCCATCCAGGGCTTCAGCACATCCGGAATCCGCAAACTGCCATCGGCATGTTGATAGCTTTCCAAAAGCGCGATCATCAGCCTGGGCGTGGCCAAACCACTGCCATTGAGGGTGTGAGGATGACGCATCTTGCCATCGGCATCTTTGTAGCGAATATTAGCGCGGCGAGCCTGAAACTCGCCAAAATTGCTTACTGAAGACACTTCCAGGTATTTCCCGCTGCCTGCCGCCCACACTTCCAGATCGTAGGTCTTTTCACTGGCAAAACTGAGGTCGCCGGTGCAAAGCGATACCACCCTATAGTGTAATCCAAAGGCTTTCAAAATGTCTTCGGCATCATGCAGCATTTCTTCCAATGCGGCTTCGGAATTTTCGGGCTCCACAAAGCGCACCATTTCCACCTTGTTGAACTGATGTAAGCGCTGCAAACCACGGGTATCTTTGCCATAGCTGCCCGCTTCCCGACGAAAGCAGGGAGTGTAGGCCACATACTTTTGGGGGAGATCTTTGTAAGACAGCACTTCGTCGGCATAGATGTTTGTTACCGGTACCTCAGCAGTGGGAATCAAAAAAAGATCGTCTTCACTGATGTGATACATATCGTCTTCCAATTTCGGCAGTTGCCCTGTTCCGGTCATGGTCTTGCGATTTACGACAAGCGGCACCATCAATTCTGTATAACCGTGTTTTTGCAGATGGTATTCCAGCATATAGTTGATCAGCGCGCGTTCCATTTTGGCACCAAATCCGGTATAGATGGGAAAGCCGCTGCCGGATATCTTGGCTCCACGGGAAAGATCCAGCATTTGGTTCATGTTTGCTATATCCAGATGATCTTTGGGCTCAAAATCAAACCTTGGCGCTTCACCTTCATGGCGAATAACTTCGTTGAGGGATTCATCCCTGCCTATCGGCACTGACGGATGCGGGATATTGGGGATGGTGAGCAACCGCGCTTCCACTTCAGTATTCACGGCATTCAAATCCGCCTGAATGGCTTTGATCTCTTCGGCCACTTTCGCCATCCGGGCAAGCTCTTCGGAGGCATCTTCGCGGGCTCGTTTCTTCTGGGCGATTATCTGAGAAACAGAATTTTGCCTGGCTTTCAATTGATCAAAATCATACTGCAATTTGCGACGCTTTTCATCCGTAACCAAAAGCAGATCCAGATCGGCTTTTTCATTTTTGTTTACAATCGCGTTGCGCACCACATCCGGATTTGCCCGGATATACTTCAAATCTATCATTTGTTGTGCTCCATATCATATTTTTGGGCAATTTCCACCATTTTCACGAAAGCATCGGCCTTCAACGCCGCTCCACCGATCAAACCACCATCGATATCCGGCATATTGAGCAATTCCTCGATGTTCTCGGGCTTCACACTGCCACCATACAGAATGCATAACGATTCCGCTAAGTGCTCGCTATACTGAACGGACAGCCACTTACGAATGAGCGCGTGAACTTCCTGGGCCTGGGCGCCACTGGCTGTGCGGCCTGTACCAATCGCCCAAACCGGTTCGTAAGCTATGATCAGTTCTTTGCCACTGTAGAGATTGATCTGGTGCAAGCATCCGGTCAATTGTTCTTTGATCACTTTCGCTGTGATTCCGGCATCGCGCTGTTCCAGAGTCTCACCTATGCAAAGAATGGGAACAATTTTCTGCAACATCAACTTTTCAGCTTTTTCCCGCACGATCTCATTGCTTTCTGCGTGATAGGCTCGCCGTTCGGAATGCCCCACAATGCAATAGGGCAATTGCAACGATGCCAGCATGGAGGCAGAAACCTCACCTGTAAAAGCGCCATCGTCATGCACACTCACATCTTGGGCAGCCACTTTCACCGGACTGTTCTCAAATTCTCTTTGTAGCACCGCCAAAAAAGGATAAGCAGGCGCTATGATCGGTATCACCTTTGCCCCATCATTACTTCGCAACACTCCGGTTAGCTCCCGGGAAAACTTCTTTGAGTCATCTAAACCCTTATGCATCTTCCAATTGCCGGCTATTATTAGTTCTCGCACGTTCACCTCTGAATACTTTTATTCTTATGTATACCAGTTTGAAAAAGGAGAAGATACGTCAAGATTTTTTCCACATGCAAAGCCAGATACCCCGGAAAACTCAGGAGTTGCCAATGCCACCCCCCCCCACTTGATGCAAGCAGTGTCAAAGCGGATGAAAAGAACAAGGGATCGCAGCGCAAGGCCGATACTGCATAACAGAGAATTAAAAGCCAACTGTTAAAAATATACAGATTCTATTAGGCAATTTCCGTTTTACACATTATAATCTAAAGTATGGGGGTATCATGAAACGAAAAAATGACACAAACGTTTTGATCGAATTTGGTTCAAACACTGCTAAAGTATATTCCTGCAGTGCATTGAAAAGCACAGACGCTTGCTTTTATCGCTTACCCTTACGACTGGCATCACAACTCAACAGCTCACAAATGCTTTCCGAAAAAGGGATCAAATCCATTTTGGACACTATCGCTGATGTAAAACAACGCTTTACAAACAACGACCAGATCCGGTTGATTGGAACAGAGGCCTTACGCAGAGCCAAAAACAGTGCCGCCGTCCAACAGCGGATAGCAGAGCAATTCGGGCTAAACCTGCGCATCCTCTCCTGGCAGGAAGAAGCAGAAGCAGCATATCGCGGAGTGCTGGGTACAGCGGGAGCCTCAGGCCGTATTATCTGCTTCGACATCGGCGGCTCCAGCACAGAAATCATCCAGGGCAAAGACAAAAAGATAGAGCGTAGCAAAAGCTTCCCCGTGGGCGCAGTGGATCTTAGCCGGAAATTCATCCGAAAACAACCCCTCACGCAGTGTATGTATACAGCGCTTAATATGGAATTGGAACGGAAACTGGTATGGAAGAACAATCTGCAGCTAAAGTTGCTGGGTAGCGGCGGTGCTGTATACACCTGTGCCATGGTAGCACTGATGCACGCAGGTAAGAGCGAAAGTGAAGCTCTGAAGGAGATCGACGGCTCTACTTTGCGCAGAAGTGAGATAATAAGGCAAGAACAAAGCTATCGCGCGCTCACTCTGGAACAAATTCGCCAGATTCCCGGTATGGATCCCTCGCGTGTGGACATCATCCTGCCTGCTGTGATGATCATCCGCAGGATCATGGAAAACACTCGGGAATACAGCTTTATAGTAAGCACCCGGGGTGTGTGGCAGGGGATTATGTTTGCAAACAGATAAGTCCGGAATAAACAAAAGGATCTCACACCGCGTATATATGTGAGATCCCTTATCTAAGGTCCGGCCATTCTTACTTGATGACCGTAGCCAGACATCCCCATATCAACTCCCATCCTAGTGCTTGCCTTGCTTTGTCCAGCCCCCGGCCTACAGACCGCACACTCTCGCCAAACAAATCTTGCAATTTGTTGAAACACATCATCGATGTGGGCCTAAAAACTCCATTAGGATGCCCCGGCCTACAGATCCTACGACCTTCCGACAGCCCCTCAGAACAATCTGCCTTGCAACATCACAATAAAAAGCCAATGCCGAAAGCAAATGTACCATTATCTGGCGCATGATTTGCGCCAATGATTATATATTTCTTAATGCAATGATACACAAAGGATTGCAAGGATACAGCAATTATCTATGTGGTAAATACTACCACGCGAAAGACGCAGTTGGAGGATCAACAGTGCCCTGAAAGGCTACTATTTACTCTGAATTTCGATGCCCAGAGAGTTGATTTTCTTACTTAAATTGGATTTATCCATCTGGAGGTAATTGGCTGCGCGAGTGATGCTTCCATCGTGAATCAGCAGAATCTTTTCCAGATAGTTGCGCTCAAATTGCCGCACTGTCTCGCGATATGTGGTTGGAATGTCATCCAGCTCAGGGTATTCTGTGGTAAAATCTACTACAGTCAGGGTCTCAGATTGAGAGAATACCACCGCACGCTCCACCCAGTTTTTCAATTCCCGTACATTACCCGGATAATCCTGTTCATACAGCCAGGCAGCGGCAGATGGAGTAATTATCTTTGGAGCAATATTGTGGCGCGTGCAGAAGCTGTTTACGAAGTAATCCGCCAGCAGAATGATGTCGTCCCGATGCTTGCGCAAGGGCGGAATGTCTATTGTGATAGTGCTGATACGATAATATAGGTCATCCCGGAAGCTTCCGTTATCAATCATGCTGATCAGGTTTTTGTTCGAGGCGCTGATGATGCGGGTAGAGACCTTGTGGGGGTTGCCTCCCAGGGTTTGGATTTCCTGTTCGGAGATTACTCGTAGCAGCTTTGCCTGAACCTCCATGGGCAATTCCGCGATTTCATCCAAAAAGATGCTACTGCCCTGAGCATATTCAAAATAGCCTTTGTGTGAACTGATCGCTCCGGTGAATGCACCCTTTTCATAGCCAAACAATTCTGCTTCAAACAGTTCACGGGGGATGGAGGCGCAATTGATGGTTACCATGTTCTTTGTATTGAAATCGGACAGGCGATGTATTGCAGCTGCTGCCAGTTCTTTGCCCACACCTGTTTCGCCGCAGATCAATACCGGATTGTCGAAGCGGGCGGCTTTGATAATAGCGTCAAAAACCTGCTGCATAGGCTCGGATGAGCCGATCATTCCGATCGAAGAAAGCTGAAGTCCTCGTAAATTCCTACGCATCAGAATACTGTCCTTAAGCCGTTCCAGGCGTATAATGAGATGTTCTTTGGCGAGGGGTTTTTCGATGAAATCTGTGGCTCCATATTTGATGGCATTCACGGCATCCGGAATGTGCCCTGCGCCGGAGATCATCAATACAGGCAGCTCCGGATAACGTTCATGCAGCTCTTCCAACATGGTAAAACCGTCTTGCAGAGCGGGAAAACACATGTCTTGCATCACGATATCGAAGCTGTATTTATCCAAAACCTCTTGGGCTTCATCGATGTCGGAGGCAGAGTGGACAATGTAACCTTCATCGCGCAGCAGGTTCCCGGTCAGTTTGCAAAAGATGCTGTCGTCATCAGCGATAAGAATGCGGATCCTATTCATCCTGAGCTCCTTTGAGCCAGATCGAGACTGTGGTGCCCAGCCCTTCCTCGCTTTGGATGTCCATCATACCGCCCATGGAATCGATGATCTTGCGGGTTTCGGGAATTCCGATGCCGGTACCGGATTGGTTTGTGGTAAAGAATGGTTTCCAGATATCTTCCATATATTTCTTGGGAATGCCTTTGCCGGTGTCTTCGAACTCTAGCAACACGCTGAGCTTGCCCCCGGGACTTTGGTGCCTTGGGAATTCGCGGATGCTGATGTGCAGTGTTCCGCCCTCCGGCATGGCTTCGGTGGCGTTGTTGATGATGTTCACAAGGGCTTCTTCAAAGCGGATAGGCTCGATTCGGGCATGGATGGATTTGAGGTCGTAATTGCGGATAACATTAATATTCCCGGGTATCTTGATGTTGCTCAGAGCATGTTCCATCGAGGGGATGAGATCCTGCACTTTCAAGTCGTAATTGTGCATTTCAGTAAAGCGCTGGAAGGCATGGGTGAACACACGCACTTTTTCGATTTCGCTTTTGATAATACCCAGGTATTCGGCTGCTTCCTCTGTGTAATCCTTTTCCAGAGGGTCCAAAGCCAGAATCACGTTTGTGATGTGACGCCGGACATGATGCGAGAGCCTCCGCGCGATCTCTGCCCACTCCAGAGTATCGGATTCCGCGTCTGCCAATTTTCTATACATAAAGATGAAGTATCGGCCGGGAAAGCTATGGGATCTTTGCACACTAACCTTCATCGGTTTACCATCCGCGATTATCTCCAGATGCTCGCTGACGGACATACTGCGTCGCATCCTCAAAATGGTTTCATCCAATTCTGGCAATACTTCGCCCAAATGCTTCAGTGCATTGCCCGGATCATGCAGATTGGCCATGGTTATTGCCACTTTGTTCGCAAAGAGAATGCGCCCCTTCTTGCTTACCAATAGCACACCTTCATCCAGCAGATTGTAGGAGGTGATGGCATCCTGCTTGCGCTTGCTGATGTAGATTTGCTTGTAGATTAAGATTGCCAAAAGGATCAGCAACAGCCACAGGGCAAAAGCTTTCACCAATCGATAGAACCAGAGAAAGCCCGAGATATGTTGCATTTCATAGAATGATAATGAAGTATCCATCATCACGGCGATGGCAGCGTCCATGCCCTCTGCCTTGTTGATCACCTTTATGCCGACGAGATTCTGATCATGCAAAGGCAAACGAACCCGGGCCAGCTCCTTGAGATCGTGGGTAAAGACCTGCAGTTCATTGGCGTTATTGAGCGCGATAATCTCTTTCTTGCCGTTAGCATCAATGTCCGTGATTTCATAGATCCTCTTCACATTCAAGCAGGAGCAGACCTGTTGTTCATTCAGATCCTCGTCATAATACACAATGCCACGCACCAGGTCACATAGCACCAAACTGTATTCAGAGGAGCTGTCCATGCGCTGCAAAAACTCATCGTTATCTGCCATCTTCAAGCTTTTGGGCACGGCCAGTTCTTGCTTGCGGATCAGCCGTCCACCTTCGTAGCTGATGCGTAATATATAGTCTTCATTTGTGTTGTTCCCCCGCGTGGAAGCTACAGCATAGATATCCTGTTTACCATCCTGATCCACATCAGCGATGTTCACGATCAGTGAACCCAAACCATCGAAAACCTTATGCGAATGCAGCATCTCTCCCTGTGGACTCAAAATCACCAGATGGCCACTGAAGTCATCCAGTCCGTCGATACTTATTGTGTTGTTGTTAAAAGCGCTGTTGGATACCAAAAACTCCTTTTTGCCATCCAGATCAAAATCCTCAAAGAAGAGTCCGGTAAATATGGTGGGACTATAGTAAAACCACTTTTGCCGCCCACTCTCCCAATCGTAAACGATTAGTCCCCGGGGATTGGAGCTATAGCCGTCGTATGCGGTGCAAACGAGTTCCAGTCTGCCATCTCCGTCTATATCCTCAATCAAGCGCGGAACAAAGAAAGCATTCCAGGAATATGATGTTTCGCTCATCAATTCATCATCGCGGAAGAAGGGCGCGAAGTCTTTTGTTTCACGCAACAGTGGTACCTGCCAGGTGTATTTTGCCGCTTGCAGCCAGAGGATATTGCCGTTGTTTAAACTATAGAACAGCCATGTGTCTTTGCTTTCGGGATCAGTAAGAGTTTTTAGAGCATAAGGACGAAAATTGGAACTGTTGATCTGAGAGATCACTTTTCCCTGTTGATTGATCACCTCCACTCTGCCCAAGTTGTTTTCGAAGATAGCCGAAATTTGCAGCTCCCGGCCATCTCCTTTGAGATCGACCATAGTGATATAATTTACGGGTGTGTTCCAAGGGTTTGTTCGCAGCAGCTTCAGATCGTGGGTCCGAAAGCTCTGAGTGGGCCGGCAGGAGCCCAGTAACAGGGAGATAAAAAGTACCAGGATAAAGCTTCTTCTCATACGCATGATCCTCTCACATATCTAAGGTTGCAGTTCCGCACTTGTCCGGATCATAGTTTTCAGATCCGGATGCATTATGTTTTCTTTCTCATACTCTCCCAAGCTTTGCCAGGACAATTTTGCGCTATCTTGTTCTTCTCTGAGCAGCATTCCGAAGAGCGCAGCAGCCATATGATCCTGCCCGGAGGACTGAGTTGGCGGACATATCTTTTGTTTGAGTCTAAAACTTCCATAAATGGGTTCGGCATTATCCGGGCTACGATACTGTAGCATCAATTCTCCTGCCATCACTTCTTGCGGATCGACATCGTCCTGCAGCTCAATTTCGAACAGGGCAGACAATACCTGCCCGGAGTATATCGTACCGGGAACTGATGCTGTCATGGATTCTGCACCTGCTCCTGCCCGGGGCTTCTCCGCTACCTGACGGTAACGCTTCACGGCAGCAGGGGCAAATTCCAGCTTTACTTGCAGGTCTTGTACAAAGGGTTCCCGATATCTCAAAGCTCCAAAGTGCAATTGCCTGGCGAATTCATGAACAGAGTCCAGATATATGTATCCGGTACCAAGTTCACGGGCCAGGAGATAGAGCTTGTCGTCGCAGTAAGGATTCCTGCCCACCCCCGCAATAGTACAGTGAAAACCTTGTCCTTGGGCTTTTGCCAGAGCTATGGCCAGAGCTTTTTGTGTTTCTTCGGGATAGAAGCCGTCTGTAAAGAACCACAAGTCACCTGACTCCTGCTCCTTTTCCATCACCATATCCAAGATCTTCAGAATGTCCCCGCTCCCCGATGCCGATATGTGATCCAGCGCCAAATACGCTGAGGCTTTGTCTTTGCCATCAAGCTCCAGCACACGCTCTTCCGGACGCGCGCAAAAGATCGTAAGGCGATCATCTTCTTCCATCTCTTCAATATACATCCGCATACACTCTTTGGCAAGATACAGCTTGGCTTCGGTGCCCATCCTGCCCGAACAATCCAACACCACATACAAATCATGGGGATTATCCGGCAAGGGCTGCTGTTCCACAGCATTGGAATCCGGAGTGAAGATGAATCTGCCGGGATCAAAGGGAGTTTCTTGCAGGGATTGATGCCCCGGAGCTATGAGGTCCAGTCTCACAAAGATTCTGCTTGAATCGAAAGGATGTTCGAATGCTTGCGTGCTTACAGTGATACTATCCGGGGAAGAGATGGGACCCTCAGCTTGCATATATGCCAGCATTTCCTCCACTCTGATTCCCTCGGGATCGGGGAGTATGCCATCGGCTAAAAGCCGGCGCAAGTAACTGAAGTATGCAGTGTTTGCGCTAAGAGCAATATCTGCCTGGGGTCGCTGAGTCACATTGTAAAAGGGCAGCGATTGGAGCGGCACATAGTTTTCCTGAGGCTCCGGCGGCATGTATGGAGCCACGTAAGGGCCGCTAACCGGTATCGGCCGCGGTTTCAGCAAATCCAGAGAAGAATTCTGCGCTCGGTAAGGGAGAAAAGTATCCGCTGCAAAGGTGTCTTCAGTTTCCATTTGCACATTGCAAAAACTGTCGCGAGCTTTGTACACCATCACATCCCGCCGGACAGGCTCCGCGTTTTGATGCCGAAATTCCAAAGTATAAAGCCCGGGACTAAGGGATTCGATGCGATACTCGCCCCGTGCTCCGGTCTGTAAACTGTTCTGCTGAACCCGGTCCATATACACGTCGATCCGTACGCTTGCCAGCCCCACGCCCTCTTCACTCCGCAGCACTCCGCCAATGCGACCACCGGGTATCGATGAAAGCGAGCCAGCCGAAAGCTCGCCATACAGACCGCTTGTCAGCATCAGCACCGCGATAAATACTAAAAAAATCCCTTGTTGATTTCTGAACATCTTTTTCTCCAAGTTTCATTGCAAAATGCAAGTATTAATAGCGAAGCAAATGCCGTCAAGGAAAAAGCTGTTGTCCGGCAATCCATCAAGGTCAATATATCCCTTTATCAAAAGCATTGATGCCTTTAACTTCCTCATATACATGCGGAAGCTAATTTCTCCTAAGCTGATCTCAGGATAGCTGTCCATAATATGATGATATAGGTTGCCAGATCTGATGCCGGGATGTTTTCTCAGCTTAGCCTCAATAAATGACCTCGCGCTATCAAATGTCACCCCTCCGGGGTTTTGTGCGGCGCTGTTGTTTCGGCGG
>ENA-UOOH01000076-UOOH01000076.1-fermentation-metagenome-genome-assembly--contig:-NODE-76-length-107671-cov-53.015295_pt1 | contig 107671 bp, 107 predicted proteins | sample MGYA00245778_ERZ724025 | MGnify/ENA primary metagenome ERZ724025 (study PRJEB28704, sample SAMN03018313) | fermentation metagenome | biome: anthropogenic terrestrial biome; feature: soil... | reverse complement strand
TGATATTCAAAGAAATCGATAACATAAGGGATGTGGGGGTCATTTGCCACTATTTACTAATGAATAATGATGAGGCTTAATCTGATAAATATCTATTGTCTACTGCCTGCTCTTTTCCCTGGGTACGCCCTTCGCTGCAGGGGATGATTCAGTACTCTTCTTCCGGGATTCTCTCTCCTCCTCCAGGTCAGACAGATCTGCTCCGCACATCGCTGGATCTCTTCTTTCTCCCTATAAAAGCAGCATAGATGGGAATGAAAAGGCCCTATCCTGCCACCGCAAGACCTATTATCCCAAGGATAGATTCAGGCATTGTATGTCCAATCTCAATGTGGCGATCCTGGGCGCCCCTGAATATGGCAAGGAGCTGGGAAAGAAGGGCACCGTCAGCGATCTTACCTTTTACAATCTGAAGAAAGGGGAGAATACCGTTACCCTCATCGAGCCGAGCAGATATCCGGAGAGGATAGCACCCTTATTCTATGCCATCTCCATGTCCCAGAAGATTCTACTGATTGTGGATCAGATGGATCCCGCCTTTGGGGAGACGGTCCTCATGCTGGACTCTCTGGGCAAGAAAGACGGCATGGTGATACTGAGAAACTTCATAGATAAAGATCGGGTCATGCCCTTCATCAAGGGCACTGTGGTCGATAGCTATGAATTTTTGGATGATGATAAGAATGCCCTTCGCGAGAGGCTCCTGGCCCTTTCTGAAAATATCAAGACCAGCTACGACTCTCCAACCGGGACCATGCCTGTGGATCACTTCTTCAATGTGCGGGGCATAGGCACTGTGGTCTTGGGATCGGTGGCGGAGGGGACCCTGAAGAAGCATGATGAGCTGATGGTTCTCCCGGGAGAGAAGACCGCCCAGGTCCGCTCCATCCAGAAGCATGATGAGGACTTCGATGTCGCCGGGGTGGGTGAGAGGACTGGGATCGCCCTTAAAGGGGTCGATGTTGAGGACCTGGACCGGGGGACCATCCTCACCAATGACAAATCGATCAAGAAGGTCTCAGAGATCTCAGCCATGGCCCGGATAGTTAAATACTGGCCAAGTCCCCTCAAAGAGGGAATGGTGCTTCACATCGGCCACTGGATGCAATTCGTCCCGGCCAGAGTGCAGGAGGTCTTGCCGGAGGCTGACTGGCATCGAGCAGAGCTGAAACTGAAGCTGGACAAGATGCTCGTCTTCCGGCCGGGAGCAAAGGCAGTTCTGACGTATCCTGAGGGTGGAAAGCTCAGAGTAGTGGGAACGATAGACCTTCCCTGAAGGCTAAAAGCTAGTCCTCCGAGGACGAGGAGCTGATCTCCTGCCAGTGCTTTCCCCTGGGCGGAGCCAGCCTCAATGCCTCTTCCCGCTCGGCATTCATCAGGCCGTCCAGCCAGTCGTTGAGCTTTTTGCCGGTGTTATGGGCTGCCCAGTACGACTGGAGCCTGACATGCTGGTCGCAGCGGTGGTTGAGGCTTATGCCGCGCTGGCAGAGAGGCCCGCCGCACGGCCCATGGCCCTTGAGGTCGCATTCCAAAGAATTCATCTCTTTCACGGGCTGCCCGGAGGTTTATCTAGATTATCCCGGATTTCCTCTAAACTGAATCCACTCTCCCATCAGACCGACGAATCGAGACATTCCAGGTGGAACGACTCCATCAGCACCTCATGATCGGTCTTGCCGCATACGAAAGTCCGTCGCGATTTGATCTCATTCATCACCACTTTGGCCGGTGCAAAGACGTTATGGTCCACCTTGAAGAAATCAAAACCAGCTGCCTTGAATGTCTGGTAGAAAGGCGCTCCCCAGTCCCGGGATGCAGAGGAAGGCATACCCTTCAGATACCTCTGCAGCTCTTCAGTATCCTCATAGAGGAGGGTGTAATAGGTCTCTCCGCCATAGATTATGGCATCATTGGAGGAGCCCATGCAATTGGTCGCGTCTCCGGTGATGGGCGAGATGGGCGCTCTTCCCCAGCCGCTCTTGATGGTGTTTATGTCAAAGCCCATGGTGAAGAGCTTGTGCAGGCCGGTCTCCACCACCCGCGCTGATACCTGCACCAGGCCGGCCACGGAGTCCGTGGGGGCAATGGCAATTCTAAGGTCAGCGGGATCGATTCCACACTTCTGGGCAATCGATGCCGAAACCTTCTCATCCGGCAGCTTGTTCGACTCCAAGACGATGACCCCTATATCAGAGAACTCCTCGAATCCTATCTTCTCATATAGATCCCTGGTCTTTCCCGCCAGAACCCTTGCCGGTCCGCTGCCCATGGCGAAGTACTTGTCTGCCTTGATCTGCCACATGGCGCACTGGGAGGCCATACAGGATACCGCCGGATAGTCCGTGGCCACCTGCACTCCTGGGAGAAGAATTCCGCCTATATCGCAGGGAGCGAGCTGGATGTCGGCCAGGTCGCTCATGCACAGGCGGGAAAGGTAGATGCCGGCTCCTATTCCGCCCTGAGCCTTCACTCCTGCATCGATGACTACGGTGCCATTCTCAAGCTCATAGACCTCTATTTGCAGCTCATCTCCATAGTCGAGCATCTCCTCGAAGACCTCGAAACCCATCTCATTGATTCCCATCAAGAGGAACACCTTTCCCCATCGAGAGGGACATTGTCCATAAAAGTCTATCGACAGTATTTTGAATTCAGTTCAATTCGGTTTATTCCAGAGGCGACCCATTTCAGAGGGTGATCATCGACAAGGCTGCTGAGCCAACTGGATATGTCACTCTGGCCTTGGTGCTGCCCACCTGGGCTGCTTCTCTGAAGGTATTGCTGCTGCCGATGGCATAGGTCGATTTTGCCGTTAAGCCGAGCAGTATTGGCGGAGCCTGTTCAGTCTCCATCTTGCCGAGGATACTGGTTACGGGTGCTACTGTCTGGGCGGTCTCAACTGCAACTTCAACAGGGGCAGCAACCGTCTCATTCTCCGCGGGCATGGCATCAACCACAGCTGGAACGGTCTCATTCTCAACAGCCACTGCATCATTTAAGGGAATGGTCTGTACAGGAAGGAGGGCAGTTTCATTCTGCAGCTCTACCGTCTCGTTTGCACTCACATTGATGGTCTGATTGGCGGATAGATTTATGGTTGTATTGTTTAATGTAGTGTTGTTCAGCGTAGTGTTGTTCAGCGTAGTGTTGTTCAGAAGGGTGGCGTTCAGGGAGTTATCCTGGGCAGAGACGGCCAGGACCGCAGTCATCATCAGCAGGAGGACGCCTGTAAAATATATTAATTGTTTACTCATATAATACCTCGGCCTCCTTTCAAGCCTCTAAGCTTATCAATTTTGCCACTCAAAATGATATGGATGCCCTTCAATTCTCCCTGGAGATCTGAACGACCTTGCCATCATCCTCGCCCATCACGCACAGATCGCTGGCAACAAAGCCGTCATCCTTTCGCCTCATCTCGCATACGATCTTCCCATCCACGATCCTCAATATGCGATCTGTCTTCTCCGCCAGGGTCATGTCATGGGTCACCAGGATGAATGTCTGGTTGATCTTCTGGTTCAGCTCTCGAAGCAGATTGTATATGAGCTCAGAGGATTTGGTGTCCAGGTTTCCAGTCAGCTCATCGCCTATGACGATGGAGGGATTATTGGCCAGGGCCCGGGCAACTGCTACCCGCTGGTTCTGGCCGCCGGATAGTTGATTGGGCCGGCTGTGCAATCGGTCCCCCAGGCCGACGGCTCTGAGCAGCTCCTCCCCCCGCTTATGGGCCTCGGTCTTGCTCTTATTGGCGATGAGCATGGGCATCATCACATTCTCCACTGCGGTGAACTCCGGGATCAGATGGTGGTACTGAAAGACGAATCCAAGCTCCTGGTTTCGCAGACGGGCGCGCTCATCCGGGCTGGCTCGGCTGACATCGATCCCCTTGAGGAAGATATGGCCGGAGCTCGGGGTATCCAAGAGGCCGATCATATTGAGCAAGGTGCTTTTACCGCTGCCGCTTGGGCCGACGATGGCCACGAACTCTCCTGCTTTGATCTTCACGCTCACCCCATCCAGGGCGCGGACCTCCACCCCGTTTCCGTAGATCTTGGATAGATCCTTCAGCACAATTATGTCATCATCCCTGTTATTCACTGCCAATCGCCTCCACCGGGTCGAGCCGTGCCGCTGAGTATGCTGGATAGAGCCCGGAGACGAAGTTGAGGGACAGGGCGAAGGCCAGGGCTATGACGAAGTACTCCGGCCTGGCGGCTATAACGATCCCCTCTCCTGCTGCTGCGCTTGTCACATTCAGGGGGAGAAGAGTTATCGCCCAAGCAGCAGCATAGCCCAAAACCGCCCCCAGGATCCCAGCCGGCAGGCTGATGAGCATGTTCTCCAGCAAGAATATCATCAGTATGGAGCGCCTTTTCGCCCCCATGGCCATTAGAATGCCTATCTCCCGTCTCCGTTTGCTCACCACCATTATCGTCGTATTGGCTATGACGAAGGCTGATATTAAAAGGATGAACATGTAGAAGAGAATGTTGGTGACTCCCTGGTTTCCCACGAACCTGGCTATCTCTCGGCTGAAGTCCTGCCAGCTGGTGGCCTTGTACCGGCTAGCATCATTTAGCTTTTTGGCCATGGCCGGGGCTCGGGTATAGTCCGCGAGCTTCACCCCGATCTCAGATACCACATCCCCCTCGGCCACCAGCTCCTGGGCGGTGCTCAGGGAGAGGTAGACCAGGGTCTCGTCCTTGACTGTATCCTTCTGCAGTATGCCTATCATCTTCAGTCGAAGGGAGTCGTTCTTGAGGTAGAGATAAAAGTCCCCGCCCTCTCTGATGTTCAGATTCCTGGCCAGCTCAACTCCTAGAAAAGCGCCCCTGTTATTGAATCTGAGGTCGGAGAAGTTCCCGGAGATCGTGGACTCCTGAACGCTCATCAGCCGGTCCTCAAGGGCGGGATCGACCCCTACAAACTCCACCGATTGCACATTATCCTGAAAGCGGGCCGCCCCCTGCCCGACCAGCCTCGGGGAGACGGCGAGCACTCCGGGATAGGATCCGACCTGATCAGACAGGGAACGGTACATGTTGATGTAGCTCTCGCTCTCCTTTGGGCCGATCAGAATATGAGGATTCTTGTTCACTGTATTCTCGATGATCTGGCTGCTTACGCTCTCAGTCAGACCCAGGGACATGATGATTATCGCCACTGCAATGGCTACCGAGATCAGGGTAAAGGCAGTGCCTCTCCTATTGGTCACTATATGCCGCAGGGCCACATCCAGCTCGAACATCGCTCTGCATCAGCCCCGTGCCTATCCCCCTCTCAGGGCTATGACCGGATCGATTCTGGAGGCCTTTCTGGCCGGATAAAGCGCAGCCACCATGCTCAGAGCTACCACTACAATATTGAGGAGCAGGATATCCCAGGGGTTCAGGATGAGAGGAAGGGTGGTGATCACGCTTCCCCCGGCAGCGACTTCGAAAGGGACCCGTCCCAGATAATAGATCCCCGCAAGGCCCAGAAGGGATCCTGCTGCTGCGCCGATCAGGCCCAAGAGGCTGCTCTCCGCCAGAAAGATATTGCGAATGTCCTTTGTTCTCGCTCCCATGGCCATGAGCATGCCGATCTCCTTTGTCTTTTCCACCACCATCAGGTTCATGATGCTGGCCACGCCGAAGAATGCCACCACCATGAAGAGCAGTATGGAAAGCCTGGTCCAGAACCCGCCGATGTTTATCGCCCGCATGATCTCCGGGTTCTTCTCCTCCCAGCTCCTGGCGTTGTAACCCCATGAGGAGATCAGGCCGGCCAGGCTCACTGACTGGCGGATGTCGTTCAGGCTTATCTCCACCGCATTTATCACATCCCCTTCATCCCTGAAGTTGCGGGCGGTGTCTAAAGAGACAAAGGCCACCCGATCGTCTAAGGGAGTGCCGGTCTGGAAGATCGCTGCCACCGTCAGATCGGTGCTGCGGGACCTGGGAAAGGTGGCCAAGAGCTTATCCCCCAGCTTCAGTTCCAAAGAATCGGCCAGCTTCACCCCGATCGCTGCATTTCGGTCCTGCTGAACGCTGACAAAATCGCCCCGGACCAGGGACCCTTGAATCTTGTATATCTTATCTATATCTAGAGGATCAGCTCCTTTTAACAGGGCATTCTTGGTCTTATCCTTGCGGGAGAGAGTGGCCGGGGTGGAGAGGGAAGCAGCAGTGGACCTCAGGCCCGGCTGGGAGACGATCCGATCCAGCAGGCTGTTATAGAGATGAATGAAATCCTCTCCCTCTCTTGGCTCGACCACCACATGAGGCAGCTTCTCCTCCACGAGATTGGTGAGTATCTGCTGCTGGCCGTTGATGAGTGAAGAGAAGATTATGGATATGCTTACCGCCAGGGCGACCGCCAGGACGGAGAGGAACGTCTGTCGCCTTCTCCGAATCACATGCCGCAGGGCTATGGTCAGGGGAAGTGGGTTTAGAAGATGGGGAGAATTCGGATCCATTTTTTGCCAATCATCAGGGAATTGCTCCTATCCATTTAGACCTGACGCCAGTGGATAAAATATTTAAGGAATTTCTGCAGTGGTGAACAGAGGCAAAGAGGGGGATTGAATGGCACTGGAAGGGATTAAGTCAGCAGCAATCTTGCTCATACTGCTGGCGTTTCTCTGTGCACATGCTTCGGGTGTGGAGAACAAGACGGCTTACACCCGGGATGGGGTGCACTTTGTGAGCAAGGAGCGGATGGAGGAGAACATATTGTATGAGTATGCCCGATCGAGCGATTATCGTGAGGTTCAGGTCCCTCTGGATACAATCGTTGTCGGCGCATCTGTCATTCCTGAGCTGGGGGGAGAGGAAGAGATGCAGGAGGCGAAAGGGGATGAAGGAGAGAAAGGGAAAAAATCTCCAAATGCCGAAGAGAATGCTCCCCGATATCCTTATGCTGCTATTGGCGTTGGAGTGCTGTTGATCTGCGGCCTGGTTGCATCGGTGGCCTGTATCTGGAGCAAAAAAGGTCGGAGGGGTCGCCGAAAGCTCAGGCGAAGGTAGAGATCATGGCCAATTGATTGGAACGGGAGATCAGCTATCAGGCCTTGTCTGGGCACTGGCCCATAGAATCTTTTGATAGCGATCTAGATGAAAAGAGCTATCGGCTATTCCCAGCCCTTAAGAAAGATCGCTTCTATCTGGGATCGAACCAGATACCTTCCTCTCACTCGCATATTCCAGCAGTTGCTCTCGATCGAAGCGGGCACCAGCCGGCAGAATAGCTCACTGGTCTCAGATTCAGTGAAGTAATGGGTGATTATCCCAGAACCCCGCAGGAATGTAGCTTCTTCCACCTCCTGGCCTTCGCCCATACGCATATCGAGCCATCCAAACTCCCGAAAGAACAGCTTTCCACCGGATTTGAGCACCCTCGAAACCTCGCTGGCGAGGGCCCTGCGCCCCGGCAGGAAGAGGTGGCCGGCCACATGGTAGGCGAATACGCCGTCGAAGCTCTCACTTTTGAATGGGAGTCTTTCAGCATTGGCCAGGATCAGATCGGATTGGGGATGGGATCTACTGCACAGGCGCAGGGCAGGAAGAGATATGTCCAGGGCAACGATACTCCAGCTGCGAGGCATAGCGGAGAGGGTCTTGCCGTCTCCGCAGCCCAGCTCCAGGACACGGGTCCCCTCGGGCAGATCGGGCAGGTTGCGGACTCCACCTCCCCAGAGCCGACCCCGGGTAGAGTAGTCACTATCCCAGGACTTCATGGTCATATTCGCCCGGCCGATCGTCCTAAAAACAGATTTAATAGGCGCTATCTGCCTGATTGGCCAGCGCCTATCCTTCTTAATATGTAACCTATCTTATCTTGCTGCTTTGGCCACGCGCTCCACGCTGTCCTTGTGGTTTATGGCGTAGCTCTTAACATCGCGGTTAGCAGCAGCGATGATCTCATCGGCCAGGGCCGCCTCTGCAGTCTTGGTCTTCTTGAATGAGGCAGCGTGAGCGCCCTTGGCGATAAACATCAGTGCGGTGTCCACCCTTCTCTGAGGTGCGGTGTCCACTGCTTTGGGCACAGTTATGCCGCCGTACTTGAGACGCACGACCTCTTCCCGCGGCCCGGCGTTGGCAATGGCCTGGCCCAGAACGGTAAGGGGATTCTCCTTGGTCTTTTTGGCGATGATGTCAAAGGCCCCTTCCACTATGGCATAAGCTTTGAGCTTCTTGCCGGTGTTCTTCTCCTTGCGCATCATCTTATTGACCAGACGCTCGACGATATGCTGCTCAGACTTCTTGAACTGCTGCTTTGCATGCTTTCCGCCGGAGTGCATGACCGCTTTTGGCGCAAGGTTCATGTATCCTCTCACTCCGGGATCCAGGACCTCTGTCTCAATATTCTCCCATTTGCCGAATACCTTCATGTCGATCACCTCACCGGCTTCTCTTTCCTGCCCCGCACAAGCTCTTGCAGGGATACGTTATTGACAGCGATGACCTTGAATCTGACTCCAGGGATATCTCCCATGGATCGGCCCTGACGTCCGCCGATGCGGTCTACTAGGACCTCATCGTGCTCATCTATGAATCCGATGGCTCCATCGCCCGGAGCAAAAGCCGTAACCTGACGGCCGTTTTTAATGAGCTGAATGCGCACTGCCTTTCTTATGGCCGAGTTGGGCTGTTTGGCCTCAATGCCGACCTTCTCCAGGACAATACCCCTTCCCATGGGCGCTCCACCCAGGGGATCAGCCTTCATCTTGCTCCCTGACATCCTGCGGATAAACTTGGGATGGCTCCACCTCATTGTCTTCCTATCACTCTCCAGTTTCCTGGCTGCATAGATTCCATTTCCCATTCATTTCACCTTGAATAAATCGTGATCCATCATTGAATTATAATATCGTCAACGCCATGGTGCCTCTGTGCAAGCATCTTGGCCTTAAGTATGTTGCGACCATCCCTGCCGATGGCAATGCCCTTGTCCTTATTTGCTACCTCTACATAAGCCAATCGCTTGCTATTCTTGTTCACGACCATGACGTTCTTGATGGCCGCGGGCTGGAAGAGGTTTTCCAGGAACTCTTTAACGTCCTCGCTATACTCCACGATTTCTATCTGCTTGCCGACTGATTTCTTGACTCGGTTGATGTTCGAGCCTTTTCGGCCAATAGCGGCGCCCATATCTCCTTTCTTGATGACGAAGATGATCCTCTCGTTCTCCTCGTCTACCACACAGTCCCTTGCCATGCCTCCCGTGAGGCTCTCAAACAGAGCTATATATCTTATTCCTTCTGTGGTGAGCTTGAACTCACTCATGCCTCAACACCCCGGATCTCACGCTGCAGTGCCATTATCTCCGAGTCGCCTGGCTCGATGATGGCCAATGCAGCCACGGAGAAAGGTTTTCCGCAGGCAGATCCGAGGTCCTTGCCCATTCCCTGATAACCGTAGACCGGCAGGTCCATGGTCTCCAGCTGCATCCGCACGTCTGCAGGGCAGTCGAGGGCATAGACTATGAGCTTTGCCTGTCCGCCAAGTCCTGCTTCAATGGTCCTATTCGATCCTAGCATCACATTTCCAGTTCTGATGGAACTTCTTAACGCTCTATCTACATTGATCATCGTTATTACCTCTTGCTTGCTACCAGCTTCACGTCTCCGGTGCCGAGCTGTATCGGCTGGCCCACGATGACGTTTTCCGTAACACCCTTGAGATCGTCTACATCTCCTCTCACAGCAGCATCCAGGATGTGATTGACAGTGACCTCGAAGGCCGCTCTGGCCAGAACGCTGGCCTTCTCACCCGATACGCCATGTCGACCGATCTGCTTGAGCTCTCCGTCTACAGTCATGATGTCCGCCACCAGCATGATATGGCGGACATCCACCGATAGGCCCTGCTCGCGCAGGGTATCTGTGGCCTCGTTGATGATGGCGTTTCTGGCCGCTTCTATACCCAGAACCTCGCCGATCTCGCTTATATTGTTGGTCTTGATTCGGGTGGGGTCCACTCCCTCGAACTGCATAACCTTCTTGAGGGACGAGCCTTCAGTATAAAGGATATACTCGTCTCCCTCCTTCCTGATCACCACCCTCTTGATTCCTTCCACCCCTTTTAGGGAGAGCTTCTTTATCTTCTCCACCAGCTGAAGCAGTTCCCGGTAGGAGGGCTCTTCCGGTGCCATTACCAGGAGGTTCTCCTTCTGGTCCACATCCAGGCCCGTCTCTTCCTTCAGCTTTGCTGCCACCTCCTCTGCAGTGATCTTGCGTTGCTCGAGGGCCCCGGGGTTGAGCTCGATGATCACATTCATCTCCGCGAGATCAGTGGCAATCGATCCCAGATGGAGTATGGAGGAGGACTCTATGGCCCAGGCGACCTCCCTGGCCAGGTCACGATCATGAGCATACTCTGGAGTCAGTTTGATGGTCATTGTGGGGGTGGAGGGGATCTTTCTTGCGTCCACGATCTCGATCAGCCTGGGGAGCCCCAGGGTGACGTTGATCTCGGCCACGCCGGCGTAGTGGAAGGTTCGCATCGTCATCTGGGTGCCAGGCTCGCCTATGGACTGGGCGGCGACCACACCCACCGCCTCGCAGGGCTCAACCCGTGAGTGCTCGTAGTCAGCCTTCACCTGGGATACGATCTCATCGATCTCCTCAGAGCTTATTTCTGCTCCCTTCAACTCGTTTTGAATTGACTCTTTGATGCTTTGGGGAAGCTCTACTCCATCCAGTCTCTCCTGGATCTCCTTTTCTGATAGGCTCATGCCGACTCCTTCTTCAGCACGTTCTTGATGATGCGCTTGACGTTATCCGTGCTGGCATAGTCCCTCCTGGAGGCATCAACCCCATCCTCGCCGTACTTGAACTGGACGATCATCCCTCTCGTCTCCTTGACTGTGCCATCATATTTGACCTCCAGATCCTGCAGGGCGTTGACCAGCCTTCTTTGCAGGTAGCCGCTCTGGGATGTTCTGATGGCCGTATCCACCAGACCCTCGCGACCGCCTATGGCGTGGAAGAAGAACTCGGTGGGATTCAGGCCGTCCTTGTAGCTGGACTCCACGAATCCGTGTGCTTCTGCTCCCAGGTCTCCCCGCCGGAAGTGAGGCAGGGTTCTGCCAGCATAGCCGCGCATGATGCGCTCGCCTCTCACCGACTGCTGGCCGACGCAGGCCGCCATTTGGGTCAGGTTGAGCATGCTGCCCCTGGCTCCGCTCACCGCCATCACCACCCCGGAGTTGTCCAGGCCCAGGTACCTTCCGGCGATCTTGCCGGCGGTGTCTCGAGCTTTGCCCAAGGTCTGCATGATCCTCATCTCCAGGGTCTCATCCAGGGTGCGGCCGGGCAGAGGCTCGAGCTCTCCTGCGTTATAGGCCTCGATGAGCTGCTGGGCCTTCTCCCTGGCAGTACGGGTAGTCTCTTCGATCTGATCTACTGCTTCAGGGGGAATGTCCTCGTCATCTATTCCGAAGCTAAACCCAGCGTGCATTATGCCCCTCAGGGCCAGGCGGGTCATTCTGTCCAGGAACTCGCTCGCCACGGAGGGGCTGTACTCCTTTATTATCCTGTCTGTTATCTTGCCTTTGAAGGCCCCCACCGCCTTGGCGTCTATGGTCCCTATCTTGAGCTGGCCGTCCTGGATGACTACGTAGGCATCGTTCTCGCACTCCTCGTTCTTGCAGACATCGCAGTTGTAGCAGAAATCGGCCTTGAAGTTCAGGTCCAGGCCTCGAGGGAGGATGAGGCTGAATATCTGCTTTCCCGTCCAGTAGGGCTCACCATTAAGTTCTCCCTCGGGTGCGGGAAGCTCGGTTATATCGAACTTCTTCAAGAGTTCCATCGCCCCCCGGCGGTCAATTGGCTTTCGCCCGTGTGTCAGCAAAAACGAGCCGGTCACATAATCGTGGATGCCGCCGATGATGGGGCCACCGAACCTGGGGGATAAGATGTTCTCCTGCACCCTCATCAAGATCTCAGCCTCTGCCCGGGCCTCCTCGGTCTGGGGCACATGCATGTTCATCTCGTCGCCATCGAAGTCGGCGTTATAGGGAGGGCAGACCGCCGGATTGAGCCGGAAGGTCTTGTAGGGCATTACCTTCACCCGGTGGGACATGATGGACATCCGGTGCAGGGATGGCTGGCGGTTGAACAGGACTATATCGCCATCGGCAAGCTGGCGGTCGATCTTCCAGCCGATGTCGATCTGCTCTGCGACCTCCTCACAGTTCTTGTCTGTGACCTTGACCCTCCTCTGGTCGGGACGGGTGACGTAATTGACTCCCGGGTGCCGGTCCGGACCGCGGCGCACAAATGTCTTCACTATCTCCATGTTCCTGGAGTTGGCAATCATGGGCACAGATAGCTCCATGGCTATATCCATGGGCACGCCCACCTCGCCGATGCTGAGGTTGGGATCGGGGGATATGACCGTCCTGGCGCTGAAGTTGACCCTCTTGCCGGATAGAGATCCTCTGAATCGTCCCTCCTTCCCTTTCAATCGCTGGGAGAGGGTCTTCAAGGGCCTGCCGGAGCGGTGGCGGGCAGGAGGAACGCCGGAGACGGTATTGTCCAGGAATGTGGTTACATGGTATTGCAGGAGCTCCCACAGATCCTCTATGATCAGCTGGGGAGCTCCAGCCTCCCGATTCTCCTGGAAGCGTTGGTTTATTCTGATGATATCCACCAGTTTGTGAGTGAGGTCGTCCTCGCTCCTCTGGCCCGACTCCAGGGTGATGGAGGGGCGCATGGTCACCGGTGGCACAGGGAGGACGGTCAGGATCATCCATTCAGGCCTCGCAGTCGCCGGATTCATGCCCATGACCTGGATATCCTCGTCCGGGACCTTCTCAAACCGGTCGCGAATGTCTGAAGCGGTGAGCTTGTGGCCCTCCTCTATATATGATAAAGGCCGCTCGAACTTGATCTCCTGCTGGGGAGCGCCGCAGTAGGGGCAGGTCTTATTCTTTCTGGCCTCGGCGAATACCTTGTTCACCGTATCGTCGGTCATCTGGCCCAGCCGTTCCAGCTCTTGGATCTGCTCCAGGTACATCTTCTTCTCATTGTCCTTGAGCATCAAGCGGGAGCAGTCTCTGCATATGGCCCGCAGGACCTTCCGGATCAGCTTGGCAAAACCAACGTGGATGACCGGGGCGATGAGGTCGATGTGGCCGAAGTGGCCGGGGCACTCTCCAGGCCTCCCGCCGCAGGACCGGCAGCGCAGGCCTGGGTCGATGACGCCAAGCCTCGGGTCCATAAGCCCCATCTCAATGGGAAAGCCGTCATCATCGTAAGTATCAGCGGTGATGATCTTGACCACGCTCATCTTTCTAAACTCTTGGGGCGAGATCAGGCCGAAGCGGATCTTGCCTATTCTCTTGGGTACAGTCATATTTACACCTAAACAGCGTCTTCAAGGATCAGTCGTGGTGCTACTCCCAGCGATTTGATCTCGTCCAATAGGAGCTTGAAGGCATAGCTCATCTCCACCGGATAGATCTCAGTGTCTGCTCCGCAGGTCGGGCAGAAGTCAGCATTTCTTCGCCGGTCGTGAATGGCGATCATGCCGCAATGGCTGCAGACGAGCTCTGTGACCTTGTCCGACTCGTCCACCAGGCGCTCTTTAAGCGCCAGAGCGGCTCCATGGGCGATGAGCACATCCCTCTCCATTTCCCCAAACCTCAAGCCTCCTTCCCTTGCCCGGCCTTCTGTTGGCTGGCGGGTGAGGACCTGCACTGGGCCGCGGGAGCGGGCGTGCATCTTGCCTGTGACCATGTGGTAGAGCTTCTGATAGAGGATCACTCCCACGAAGAGGTCTGCCATGATCTGCTCTCCAGTGGCTCCATTGTACAGTATCTCCCTGCCGGTATGAGAGAACCCGAACTTCGTCAGAGCGGTGCGGAGCTCCGGCTCGTTCTCTCCTAAGAATGCGGTGGCATCGATGAACCTCCCGTCCAATGAGCCGACCTTGCCGCCGATCATCTCCAGGACGTGTCCAACGGTCATCCGGGAGGGGATGGCATGAGGGTTTAGCAAGAGGTCCGGCACTATGCCCGACTCGGTGAAAGGCATATCCTCCTGGGGGACGATCAGGCCTACCACGCCCTTCTGGCCGTGGCGGGAGGCGAACTTGTCGCCCAATTCCGGGATGCGCTGGTCGCGGCTCTTGACCTTGGCCAGGCGGTTGCCGTTGGAGGATTCAGTCAGGATGACCATGTCCACCACACCCTTCTCGTTGGAGCGCATGGTCACCGAGGTCTCCCTTCTCTGCTGGGGGGTCAGTCCGAACTCCGAGGGCTCTTCCAGGAAACGAGGAGGGCTGGTCTTGCCGATCAGGACGTCATTGGGGCCCACATAGGCATTGGGGTTGACCAGGCCGTCTGAGTCGAGCTGGTCATAGGCCTCGCTTCCTCTAGCCCCCCGGACCTCAACATCCGGGATCTCGAACTTGTCCTCCTGGCCGCCGGGGTACTTGCGCTCCTCTGCCTCTGAGACCCGGAAGAAGTGGCTGCGAGCCAGGCCACGTTGGATTGAGCCCCGGTTCATGACCAGGGCATCCTCAATGTTGTATCCCTCATAAGCGAGGACTGCCACCACGAAGTTCTGGCCTGCAGGCCTCTCGTCAAAGCCGATGGCCTTGGAGGTCTTCGTCCGCACTATAGCCTTCTGAGGGCTGTTGAGATAGTGGCCGCGGGTGTCGGGCCGGAGCCTCATGTTGGCGGTGGACATGCCCAGGCACTGCTTGACCATTCCCGCGCCCATGGTGTTTCTGGGGCTGGCGTTATGCTCGGGATAGGGGACCAGGCCGGCAGCGATTCCCAGAATCATGGATGGGTCGAGCTCCAGATGGGTATGCTCGGGAGTGATGTCCTCCTCCCAGATAGCGATGAGGCTGTTCTCCTCCTCCTCTGCATCCAGGTACTCCACCAGGCCCTCAGCCACCAGGTCATCGAATTTCATCTCTCCCTTCTGGATCCTGGTAACATGCTCATCGGTGACCAGGGCCCGGCCATCCTCGACCACGATAAGGGGCCTCCTCGCCCGGCCAGAGTCGGTGTTCATGAAGATCTCACCGGTATCCTCGAAATAGGCTACGTTCGTCTGGCTGCTGATGCTCCCCGAGTGCCGGAGGCGGCGGAGGTTCTCGACCAGAGTCTTGGGATCATCATGATAGCCCACTATCTCACCGTTCACATATACTCTAGCGCCGCCCGTCAATACTTCAGCCAATGCTACCACCTACCGAAATTACCCCTAAATCCATGAGAATCTTCTTGATGTCTTCCGAATCGTCTATCCCTTTGGAGAGCTCGACGCCCTGGGCGAAGTTCTTCACCAGGCCGCAGTTTGGACCCTCTGGCGTCTCAGAGGGACAGATGCGTCCCCACTGGGTGGCATGCAGATCTCTGGCCTCGAAGTGGGGCTGGGACCGGGATAGTGGAGATATCACCCTGCGCAGATGGGAGAGGGTGGCCATATAATCGGTCCTGTCCAGGAGCTGGGAGACTCCGGTTCTCCCTCCTACCCAGTTGCCTGTTGCCAGGGGGTGAATCATCCTCTCAGTGAGGACATCCGCCCGGACGGTGGTCACCACATTCAGGTCTCTGTTTCTCATGCTAGCTCTCTCCAGCTGATACTTTATGTCTCGGGTCAGACGGTTGAAAGCCACCCGGAAGAGGTCTTCCATCAGGTCTCCTGAGAGCTTCAGCCTCTTGTTGGAGTAGTGGTCCTTGTCGTCCTCGTTCCTCCGGGCCAAGGCCAGCTCGAAGCAGGCCTCGGCCATGCGGGAGAGGAAGAGAGCTTTTGCATACCTATCCTTCTCATCGACGCCTATGTGGGGGAGCAAGTAGCGGTCCAGGACATAGGTCGCCCTCTTCTTCTGGTACTCCTTGGCCTGGCCGGCTGCGACGCGAGAGCCTATCTTCTCCAGGGCCTCATCGTTGGTGGAAACCTCTGCTTCCTCCAGGTTCTCCAGCATGAACTTGATGATCTCCGGGTTATCTGATACCGATTTAACGATATCCATATCCGTCTCCATCCCCAGCGAGCGGAGAAGGGTGACGAAGTTCAATCTGCCCGAGACGGAGGGGAATGAGACCTCCAGGATGGATCGGCGTCCCCTCTCCACAATGACCAGCGATCTGTAGCCCTGCCTCTGACTGAAGACCTTGGCCACCTCGATGTTCTCATCGTAGCGCTGGTTGTACTCCACTAGAATCTTGTTTGGCGCCAGATCCTCCAGGGTCATGATCACTCTCTCCGATCCGTTGACCACGAAGTAGCCACCGGGGTCAGAGGGGTCCTCTCCAAAGGATATCATCTCATCTGCGCTGAGGCCGGAGAGGTTGCAGACCTTGGAGTTGAGCATTATGGGCAGGGTCCCTATGTCCGCCTCAACCGGATCTTTCTCCGTCTCCCCCTCAACGATGGTCATCTCCAGCTTTATTGGCGAGGCATAGGTCAGGTTGCGAAGGCGGGCATCGTTGGGGTAGAGCCTTTCCACGGAGCCGTCCGCCTCGCGAACCATGGGCTTTTCCACCCGGATGTTCCCCAGCTTGACATAGGTGTTCTCGATGTTGGTTTCGATGATGTTCACCTCGTCGATCACCTTTTGTAGGCCTTTATCTATGAAATCGTTGAATGAGTTGATATGATGATGCACCAGCTTATCCCTGGTAAAATAAGCGCTATAAAGAGAATTTCTGTCGAGCAAAAGATCACCCTTAATCGATTACCAGCCGGTAAAAGGTCGAATGCTTGGCTGTTGTGCTTTTTCGTATTATTTTGATTATGTCGCCCACTTTGGCCCCGATCTCTTTGGCTGCGGGGTCACTTATATGGATTTTTGGTAGCTGTGGCGCGCCGATGCCGAACTCCTTCAGCACATCGAGGCCCTCTTCCGGAGTGAGCAGAATATGTTCCGGAACCATCTCATGATCTTTTACGGCAAACTTGGTCACTAGAACCACCAACTCTTAGAAAGAGCAGCATACAGGCTCAAGGAAACTCCAAACGGGCTCGGGGGGATTTGAACCCTCGACCACCTGGTATCTTCATGCAAAAATTTAAAAGCCAGACGCTCTGCCTAACTGAGCTACGAGCCCTCGCGGCCTGGCATGCCTCAAGCCTCATGTGCTGCACTAACTGAGGAATGAAGAGATCCCCCATAAAAGCTTTTTCCCTTGTGGGACTTAGATAAGCCCCACTAGGCGAGCAATCTCCGATCCCACCTCGGAGGTGGTTGAGCTTCCTCCCAGGTCATATGTCTTTATACGGCCTTCAAATAGGTTCCGCTCTATGGCTGAGACTATATCCTCGGCAGCCGCCGGCTGGCCGAGATGCTCGAGCAGCAGAGCCCCCGCCCAGATAGTGGCCAGGGGGTTGACCATATTCCGGCCCTTGTACTTGGGAGCAGAGCCATGTATGGGCTCGAACATGCTGGTCCCCTCCGGGTTGAGGTTGGCTCCCGGAGCCAGGCCCAGGCCGCCCTGGATCATGGCTCCAAGGTCGGTAATGATATCTCCGAACATGTTGGGGGCGACGACTACATCGAACCACTCCGGGTTCTTGACAAACCACATGGTGATGGCGTCAACGAAGTTGAAGTCGTATTTGACCTCTGGATATCCTTTTGCCACATCTAAAAGGACCTCTCTCCAAAAGCCGTAGATGTCGCTGAGCACATTGGCCTTGTCGACGCTAGAGACCTTCTGGTGGCGCTTTCTTGCCAGGTCGAAGGCGTACTTTATCACTCTCTGGCAGCCCTCCCGGCTGACCTCGCCTATCTGGTAGGCGATCTCCTCGCTGTCCGAGTCGATATCCAGGCCGAACTTGATGTTATAGAGGTTACGACGGATCTGGAAGTCGGCGTGGCTCTTGCCCTTCTGTGCGCGACTGCCAATGCCGATGTAAAAATCCTCAGTGTTCTCGCGAACTACGACGAAATCGATATCCTTCGGCGTTTTATCCTTAAGAGGAGTCCAGACCCCCTCCAGGAGCTTGACCGGCCGGAGGTTGATGTACTGGTCGAGGTAGAAGCGCATGGTGAGAAGGACGCCCTTCTCCAGCACGCCCGGCTTGACCCTCGGGTCGCCTATTGCTCCCAGGTAGATGGCCCGATATCCGGATAGCTCTTTGAGCGTCTCCTCGCTTATCAGCTCGCCCGTCTTCAGATAATGCTCTGCGCCTATGGAGTAATCGATCCACTCCAAAGAGAAGTTGTGCTTGTCTGCGGCTGCTTCCAGGACCTTCTGGCCCTCGGCTATGATCTCTGGGCCGATGCCGTCGCCACTGATAACTGGTACTTTATAGTTCATGTTTTCGCTCCGGATACCTGTCGTCTGGTGTACTCCACCAGCCCTCCCACATCCACGATCTCCCTTAAGAAATCAGGGAGCGGGGTGGTATTGTAGGATTCTTTGCGGGTTATGTTCTTTATCACTCCGCCTTTCATATCGATCTCGATTTGATCGCCATCTTCGATCCTGTCCACATCCGGGCAGATGAAGAGGGGCAGGCCTATGTTTATGGCGTTTCTGAAGAATATTCTGGCAAAGGATTTGGCGACGACAGCCGAGATTCCTGCTCCCTTCAGAGCCAAGGGGGCGTGCTCTCGCGATGAGCCGCAGCCGAAGTTCTCGCCAGCCACTACGTAGTCGCTTTCTTTGACCTCTGATGCCATCTTTGGCCTGACCCCTTCAAAGAGGTGTACCGCCAGCTCCCTGGGGTCGTTCATTACCAGGTAGCGACCGGGGATGATGGCATCGGTATCGATATCGTCCATGAACTTCCAAGCTCTGCCCGCCAAAATATCAAGCTCCCAATAGTGAAATACTCCCAATGAGATTGAGGTATATTAAAGTAATGCACATGAATTTCCAGGAGAGGCTGCTCTTCCCGTCTGCGATACCTGGAAAATGCCCAAGCCTACGTATGGTGCAGGCGGACTATCATATGATCTTATGATCCTTTAGATCCATGGAGCGGTAGTGATATAGCAGAGGAGGAAAAACAAGGCCAATCCCGCCACCCAAAGATAAGGAGACCGAATCTGAGGCTGCCGGATTGAACGGACCCCTGCGGCTCTATGAACTTGGCTGATACTTATTCGGACGGGCAGCGGCCGAGCCCGGACGGGCGGCATGACATGAGGGGCATAATCTTTATCGCGGTGCGAGTACTTGGGATGTGCGGATTGGCAAAAGGCAGCAAGATGCTCTAGTGTCTGGCCGGAACCGGCGGGATTTCTGCCCCTGAGCATCTTCTGCATTGTCTGGAGGGAATCGGCGGCTATGATAAGAGCAGGTTATTCTGGAGGGCGAAGAGCTGTGGTTATTTGCGCAGACCAAGTGGATTGTGTGTGGATTCATGCAGCTTTTCAGGGGGAAGGGGAGAGGATCTTTGGTGACTCAAAGGGATCGGAGCAATGAGGCGGGAATTGAGAAGGTCAGTTCTTTGTATGATAGGGTCACCTTGATAAATTGGGATGGAAATATGAGGGACCAGTATAATTATTTTGAGGTGTTCAGACTTGATTGATCGCAGCAAGGTTCTGGAGGTATTGAGGGGATACGACCTCAAGAATCTTCGAATCGGAATGATAGCATCCCACTCTGCCCTGGATACGGCAGATGGCGCAGTTGAGGAGAATTTCAAGACCCTGGCGGTATGTCAGGAGGGGAGGGAGAAGCCTTATGTCAAGTACTTCCGGGCGGAGAGGGACCGGAAGGGGAATGTCATAACCGGCATGGTCGATGAGGTGATGATGCTGAAACGGTTCCCGGATGTCTTGGATCCGGAGAACCAGGATATTCTCAAGGAGAAGAACACCCTGTTCGTCCCCAACCGCTCATTCACCTCCTATTGCGGGATAGATGCGGTGGAGGATCAGTTTACGCTTCCGCTGCTCGGCTCCCGCAACCTGCTTCGCTCCGAGGAGAGAGGGGACAAGAGGGACTACTACTGGTTGCTGGAGAAGGCGGGTCTGCCATATCCTGAGCCGATCGAAGCGGAGGACATCAACCAGCTGGTTATGGTCAAGCTGCCCCACGCGGTAAAAACCCTGGAGAGGGGATTTTTCACTGCTGCCTCCTATGAGGAGTACTGCCAGAAGGCTGATCTCCTCTTGCGCCAGAATGTGATCGACCAGGATGGGATTGAGCTGGCCAGGATTGAGCGCTATGTCATTGGGCCGGTCTTCAATCTGGACTACTTCTACTCCCCCATAACGAAGAGGATTGAACTGATCGGCATAGACTGGAGGTTTGAGACGAGCCTTGACGGCCACTGCCGACTGCCTGCGCCCCAGCAGCTAACCCTTAATGAACAGCAGATCAATCCTGAGTACACCGTCTGTGGACATAACTCCGCCACCCTGCGCGAGTCGCTCTTGGAGAAGGCGTTCGTCCTGGCGGAGATGTATGTGGAAGCGACCCAGGAGTACTACAAGCCCGGGATCATCGGCCCCTTCTGTCTGCAGACCTGTGTGGACAAGGACCTGAACTTCTACATCTACGATGTCGCACCCAGGATCGGCGGTGGGACCAATGTGCATATGGCTGTCGGCCACCCCTATGGCAATGCCCTCTGGCGGACCAATATGTCCACCGGCCGCAGGCTCGCTCGCGAGGTGAGGATCGCTCTGGAGAACGATTGTCTGGAACAGATTGTGACCTGAGGCCACTGGAGAAGATGAACGAAATCGCAAACAAAGGCGAGGGCAGAGGCCCGAGCCCGGTTGTTCCCAAGAAGCTCGGCCGGATAGCCAAGAAGCTCTCCGCAGCTGGGGAGGAGCTGGTGCTCATCGCCCCGGCCATTCTTCACAGCCAGGCATCTGAACAGATGCTGGCCATCGCCAGGATGGGGATGCTCGATAAGATCCTGGGATATCTCGTCACCACCGATAAGAATGTGCATTTCGTCCGGCCGGGGATCGCCTGGGATAGCGTGCGCACGGTGCCCCTGGATGTGATTACCGGCGTGGAGTATGTGGAAGAATTTCATACCAACACCCTGAAGCTCCTGGTGGGGGAGAGGGCGGAGAAGATCATCTTTTATGAGGACCTGGATGGCATCCGGTTTTATCAGTATATCCAGGGAGTTAAGCGAAAGGACCAGTCGGCAGGGGTGTGAGCTGGTCTGGACCTTCTTTTCTGGCCTCTGACTCAGTACGCGATGATTCGGTGATTTTATGCCGCCGTCAAGAAAGAGCATTCGGGCCGGGGCAGAGGAAAAATCGCCTGCTACCGGCGGAGAGGAGGTGGCACTGGTGGCTCACTGCCTTCTGAATCCTTTGACCCGGGTCAAGGGTCTGGATACTCTATCCTTCTCTCCCGCAGGACCAACGATGCAATTGCCCTGTCCGGAGGCGCTCTATCTGGGCACCGAGCGCTGGGCGGTGACCAGAAACCAGCTGGATGTGCCCCAGTTCCGCCAGTTCTGCCGCTCGCTGATCGTTCACTATGCAGATCTACTGGAGATGCTGGCAAAAGAGGGAGTGCGGGTGCGCGTGGTGGGGGTGGCCGGTAGTCCGAGCTGCGGCGTGCAGACGACGAGCTTTGGCTATGCGGGCGGGCGGGTGCACGAGGCGGAGCACGAGCATGTGCCCGGGAGGGGGATATTCATGGAGGAGCTGATTGGGGAGCTGGAGAGGCGCGGAATTCCCTATGAGGCGGAAGAGGTCGGGAAGAAGTGCATGAATGAGGCCGAGTTCGGGAGCATGCCGGGAATCGAGCCCTTCATGAGAGAGGAACGGGACCGGTTTGAATGAATGGTAAAATGGATGGGTGCAGATAATCTTCTTTTGGTGACGCCAAAAGCGGTATTGATCTAGATTGCTCGCTTGTGATGCTCATCTCCCTCGACCCTCCGGCAGCGCTGCGTCCAGCACATGGCCTACCTGCTGATCCGGGCTAGGCCGTTGCCGTATGATTTGAGCAATCAGTTCTGTTTGATCTATTCTTGCGAACCGATTTTTCAGTGGACGCCGCGCGCGATTAAACGCGCGGTAGTGCTCTGGCCCCCTCAACGCCGGGGAGGCTTGGATACAGCGATTGATATGGCTAAGTCGGAATAACTGCGACCGGAATCCCGTTGATGTGTGTCCATGTGGGCAGGCACATGCGCGGGGGCGAGGAAAATCCGGCCACCTTTTGTGGGAAGAAATGAAGGCGGTTCTGGTATAGAGAAATCACTCTCTTTTCCGGTGGCAGATGCTGTAGACAGCCTGTCAGCCATCAGAGGAGGCTGATGAAATGAAATAGGAGAAAAGTACTCTGGGAGAAAAGTAGCCACCCTTGAGGCACAGGCATGCCTGGCCTACGAATACCATTAAATACTACTACTGCATGAGATTGGGCTGCATCCTTTTGCGGGGATTGCCAAGCCAGGTCAAAGGCGCTGGATTCAGGGTCCAGTCACGAAGGTGTTCGTGGGTTCGAATCCCATTCCCCGCACCTAATAAACCACTAGATGACGATTTTTTGGATTTTGCTGCCTTTTTGAATGGATGTGCATTATGTCACCTTGATATAAAGTTTTTCGCGACTGGATGCACTTTTCTGTCACCAATCATTAGCATATTTTTTAGATTTATGACGGTTTATAAAATTATCTAGGTAATCTGTTGATAGGAAAAATCTATATCCTCAGCAGAGTAATAAAAATTGCCGCTTCTGTTCACCAAACTAAGCGGAAGGAATGGGCGTTTTATCTGCCCATTCTTCTTAATTCTCAAAGTTTCTTATCCTTAATATTTCACCATAATGACGTACATAATCACTTGCTTGCTTAATTATGTTCCGCAATAGCGATTGATAACCGGCAATAAGTTTATAAACTAGTAAGTGGATATAACTTATTGGTGAACAGAAGTGAATGAAAAAACGCTTTTAGCTAGCGGCAGCCCCATAACGCAAAGAATCGATGCCGTGAAATCGCTTCTTGCATGGAAACAAGTATCTAGCGATCCATTGCCCCAAGAAGTTAGCTTGGATAGTGGTCGCTTGGTGCTTGTTTTGAGCAAAAAGAAGGACTGCTATTATGTGACTACTGCGAATGGCTGCTCATGTCCGGCAGCGACATATCATCACGGGCCTTGCAAGCACCAGAGAAAATACTTTCCTCAGGAGGAAGAAAACCTTCGCGATAGCCTACCAGGGTGGCCCGGTGGTCTGAATGGGCCAGTCGAGGTGATCTGAAATGGCCTCCCAAATTTTTAAGGAGAAGGAGGAGGCGGCTTGAAATGTCCGGCAAAGCAATCATTTCCCTTCTTTTCGAGGATGGCGACTACAAAGAATCCGGTGACATCATACTTATGTGTGATCAGGCCGGATTTAAAGCGCTACTGGAATCGTTGATCATTGAAAGCCGGAAGCATATAGCTGCTCAAGAAAAGCAGCCCGAGTTTATCTGCCTGGAATGCGGCCACAAGTTCTATTCGGCGCATGCGGCAGAGGAAGCAGCTTTTGGAGATGGCTGCCCGAGTTGCAGCGGATCAGATATTGAGGTGGCGTAATGCCACCGAAATTTCCCTTGGGCCAGCTGGTAGCCACGCCAGGAGCCCTTGCAGCCCTGAAAGAAGCAGAGGTGAGCTTCTGGCCCTATATCAGAAGACATCAGGAAGGCGATTGGGGCAACGTGACCCGAGAGGATGCTGCCGAGAACGAGCTATCGCTTCGGGAGGGCTTCAGGCTGCTTTCAGCTTATAGCTTACCGGATGGCTGCAAGATCTGGATAATCACAGAAGCGGATAGAAGCGCTACAACGATCCTGCTACCGGAGGAATACTAATCGAACTCCCTTTTTTGAGGGGGGCGCTATGTCTGAAGACTTGCCTGAATCTGTAGTAGTGCTGCCTGCTGGTGCTATCTTGTACCTTGTTAGCGAGCTGGAACGGCTCAAAGTGCAGATCGAATCACAAGACCGCAGGATCACGGAGATCGCGGCTCAGCAGGATGAAGACTGTGACAGGCTTGGTCGCGATATAGCATACGATAGGCAACGTCTAGCCCGACTTGAGGCATCATCTGATCCAACACCCTCCCAGAAAGATCGCGGTGAGATCTTGAGAGCCTTGCTGGCAGCAAACGGCGGTAAGATGCCTGAGAAGGAGGCCCGTCAGAAGATGCACCTGTCGAAAAGCCAATTCAGCCAGCTATTAGCTGCTATGCAAGGCGATATTGCAGCCAAACCATATCATCTGGACAAGCGCCAGAAGATATTGCAGATAAAATAGAAATACGAGAATTAGTTTAGATAAACGATTAATTAATCTCAGGGATTAAATTTGATCCCTTTCAATAATGCAAAAAGCAGTGGGATTTCGCTGCTATAATGGGTAGATTAATTGTAGATAGAGATTGAATTAAGATAAAATTTAGTAGAATAGTAAAGAAAGCATTTTCCCTTCAAAGTAGTTAATCGTTTATCTAAACTACATCGATCAATTATCTTGGCATGTTTGGACGCAATTTAGAAGTCGGAGCAGCGTTATTCTTGGCTACCGCGTAATAATTTATTGTGCCACGCTTGAATTTCCTCTACAGAGTCTCGTTCTAGATCGCAGAATAATTCTTCCTCAAGTTCGGGTTTAATAATCTCGACAAAAAATGGGTCAGAAAATGGCGAATCGCCTTTGCTTAACTCATCATTGATTATCGTATTGATTTCTTCTTTAAATTGTTCTTTCATAATTTTCAAATACTTGCTATTATCAATAATTTCCAATAAAAAACCTGTATCGTAGGGTCGGCTAGTCGCGGAAATTTCTCTAATCAGGGTTCTAAAACCATTGAGGCTCTTGCTTAGGAAATATGGGATTTCGCTGTAATAGCCCTTGTTCTTATGTTGCTTTCTTGATAATCTTAAATTTTCTTTGTATATTATTTCCATTTTTTCTAAATTTTTTAAAATAGGATTCAAGTTGCTATCTTCAATTTCCAGGTACTCAGCCAATTCCCATCCTGCATGACCCTGATTATCAAGTAGAATTAGTATGACCTTGACCTGCGTTTTAGTCAACATTTTTGTCTTAGATTCAGTTTGTTTACTAAATAGATTTCGCTATGCTTAATCGCTTATAAAAATTCGGGTTTTAGAATAAATGGTTATTATTTCGAAGTAAAAAGAATAACCAATAAATATTCTTTTATAGAATAAATATCCTATATGGTATTGTTGGCAAAACAAATGCCATCGAATAAAATTTGTGCAGGACCGAGGAAACATGTTCGAAATAGATGGATCAAATTATGAATTGGCCAATAGCGCCTTTCGTGTATCGAATCAGAACAGCGTCACTAATGAGGTGGCTTAAATGGCTGGAGAAGTCGACACACTACGCTTTGAACCTGTGGCAGTCGGCCAGGCACCAGGGCGTGAAGCAGAACCTGACGTCACTGCAATAGAGCAGGAAACGCCAAGGCGTGAATCGGAGTCCGGGACAGAGGCAACCTGCCAAGAAATGCCCATGCTGCAGATAGATCCCGAGTTCAAGAACTTAATACCCCCCCTCTCACTGGGGGAGTTCGAAGCGCTCAAAGAGAATCTTTCTCTGTATGGTTGCCGCGACAGATTGGTCGTATGGAAAGACCATAATATCCTGCTTGATGGGCATCATCGCTATCAGATCTGTACAGATCTGAAGCTTCCTTTCGAGACTAGAGAGCTTGAGCTTTCCAATCGGGCCGAAGCAAAGATCTGGATCATCAAGAACCAGCGGGGACGGCGGAACCTCAATGAATCTCAGCGTGCTATGCTGGCCGTAAAGCTAGAGGCCGTATACAGCGAAAAAGCAAAAGAAAACATGGGAGCCAGGACTGACCTTGGTCAAGATTTAGGCCAAGGTGAAGGTGGTCGTTCAGCCGAGAAAGCCGCTGAAGACATGGGTATTTCTCACCAAACAGTATCCTTTGCAAAAAAAGTAGCCACAAAAGGTATTCCAGAGCTCGCAAGAAGAGTAGAGTCAGCAAATGTTGCAGTTAGTGCCGCTTCCAAGGTCGCTGCCCTGCCATCAGAAACGCAGGAAAAGATTATGCAAGAATTTAAAGCTCAAATTGAAGCGGGAAGTAAGCCGAAATTGGCGGCCATCATTAGAGAAATTGTGCCGTCCGGCCAAGAAGCCCCAAAAGACGCTGATAAGCTCCTGGAGAGGTTCAGGCAGCGCCAGGAAGCCATCCTTGAATTGATTCAGGGCATAGAAATCAGCAAGCGTCCGGAAAATCTGGCCAAGATGCTCGCAATCGCTGAGAGAATCACTGCCAAGCTAAAGGAGATCGAGACCAAAAGTCTCGATCTTTTAACGGAGGAAACCATGACGACCGAGGAAGGGATGAGAGAATTTGCCTTGATAGACGAAAAGAGTAAAGAAATCCAAATCATCAAGGCAAGATTGCCCCGTCTGGCTGCCTTAGAAGCAGTCACCCAGGGCCATATAGACATCAGATTGCACGAGAGGGGCACGAAGAAAGTGCACATATTCGCTGGTGAGCGGAAACAGGCAAAGATGCTCGAAGGCGCTCCTTCCGGAATGCTGGACAAGATTCGGAAACCCTATGTGAAGAAAGTAGGTATGGTGAAGCTTACTCCCGTCCAAACTCTTGACTACCATGATCATGAAATTTTGTCATTTTTGGACCATTGGCAACCTATAAGATATCTCACATTGCTAAATAGATTAAAAAAACACGGCTGGTCCGACGATAGGCTTAATATGAAAGTAACTCGATTGATGGAACTTAATTTAATTTCAAAAAAGAAATATAGGATGAAGAACGGAATCATGCGGGAGATAAATGTTCGAAAACTCACAAAGTATCTATCATTGTCTCTGACTCAAAATGGAAAAGACAAAGTCAAGAGCCATGCTGATACTTTTCTTGAACGATTTATGAGCCATTAGAGATTACTAGATGATTTTAGTAATCTTCAGAAAGCCTTGATCCAACTTTCTCGAAATCATTATTGGTAACTGGTAAAGGGTTTTGAAAAGTTGGGTCCAACTTTTGTCCAACTCTCTGAAACCAATAGCTATAAACGTTATACAACTAAAACAACTATATTATATAATATATAGCGCGGTTTTTTGGTAGCTGCTCATATAGCTGAAATTCCAAAATTAAGTTGTTTTAGTTGGACAAAAGCGCTATATAGTGATTCTGTGAAGTTGGAGGAAAGTTGGGCATAGTTGTGAAGTTGGGGGAAATGCAGAGATGGGAACACTATCATTCTTACTAGTAACAGTCATCATATTATTAATACTTAATCTTTGAATTTTGCTTTTTATTGTTGAATATAAGATATTAATCTTCTCAAGAAAATATTTTCATTAAGTGAAACGGCGGCGACGCACCCCGCTGCAAGCAGACGGGGCATCCGAGGCGTCGCCGCATAAAGATAGTACTACTCGGATCTGATCAAATCCCTAAGTTGGACACGGATGCCCTTTATCCCCGATGCAAGCATCGGGGTATTGCGGCAAAAAAATAATAAATTTCATAATATGTAATTTATGAAATGCACTTGATTAATCAGACCATTGAAGCAAGGAATCTTGTTTTGGGCAGCAAATTTTCAGATGGTAATAAATGTTAAATAACTAGAGCTCAATGAGTTGAGGGAATGGATTCCCGGCGTAGAGCATATAGGATAAGTGAATTAGGGAGGATTCTTCAAAATTGGGATTCACCAGTATTGGGAGATCATTTTGGCAATACTATAACTACTAGTAAAATAATAAATATTCTTGTTGCTATCCAGGGACAAAATGTTGTTAAAAATTCATATCTGAAATCTTTGTCGTATTCTGGTTATTATTTGGATTATCTCTCCCTAAAAAATACATATCTTCCTCTCTTCCAGGAATGGGGTTTCATAGATATATATGATGACAGGATTGAGGAGATAATAAAAAGCAGAAGCCAAATACTCGATAGGGCTTATGAATTCTGGCGCCTGCATGACCCTCATGACGCGGAAAAGTTAGCGGTTGATATATTTGATCCTCTATCTCTTGCCCCCCTTCGACAGGACAAGATTGAGAATATAAGTAGAGGATTTGATGCAGAAATAATCACAAGTGCTAAAACCCATCTATATGAGGCAGGAATTATAGATAATTTTCCATACAAAGAGGAATCATGGTACTATTCTCCTGAAATATTTGGAGAGGATTATCCCAATATAATAAAATATATATCAAACCAAACAGATGAGACCAAGAAAGATATATATGGATTGATTGAATTTCTTAGATCAAATCAGGGAATGCCAGAAAAAACTTTAACAGAAAGTTTCCATGGAGATATGGTCAACCAATTAGCTAGTTCAGGGATTACTAATGCATATCCTATTGTTATTGATATAAATGATTGCAAGTTCTTCTTTACTCAAGATATTAGAAATTCATTTGAAGTAAGAGGAAAAGGGGATCAGTTTGACTTGATAAAGCTTGGAATTTCCCATTTTAGATATGCACATCACCTTGCAATCACACCAACAGGTAGATTAAATCTATCCCCTCATGTATTCTTAGATCATCTTATTGAGAATGGAAGATCAAAATCCCCAGCCACAGCAATAGGTCGTGATTATAATTTAATGGTTAAAAAAGGACTAATCAAAATTGAAAAGGCAGATTCCTCTAACCGATACTATATGGTATTACCAGATTCAAGGGAGAAAATAGCTGATCTGCAAGCAATACGCGATGCATTTGAATATCAAGAAGTTGTTCCTGCAGGTGATTCAGAAATAGCAAATTCCCTTAGGAATGCCAAAGAAGGAGATTCTATTCGATACAGATCAAGGAGCTTTGTAAAAAATCGTGAGCTATCCCAGCAATTCATTAAAGACATTTACCTACTATGACTGAAATTGATCTCGCTATGGAAACAGAATTAAGGGCTCGAAGACTGCTATGGTACTCTGGGTATTTTAATAGGGGTAATATACATATTTACTCAGGAGAAAGCCATCAGGATATTGCTGAAATCGATGTACTCGGAGTTAGATTTGATAACCTCCTTAATCCAAATTATATGATAATTGAGGCAAAATCAGGCCAAGAAAAAGGTTTCTCATCAATATTAAAACTCAGAGGCTTCCAAGAATATTTCTCATCAGCTTCAACAGCCATAATTCGCAATAATATAACTCCTGATATCATAAAATTTTCTGATGATATTGGCATAAGAGCATATCATCTCTCGCGCCTTGATGAGATAGAAGAAGAGCTAGGGATAAAGGATGACTCTTGGTTTGGCAACTTTAGAAAAGATTGTCCTGATAAGATTAAGACAAACATTTCCTTGCTAAGAAGTGTGAGGGGCAATAATTTGGAATTATATGATAATTATTGGTCTATAAAAAATCCATTTTATAAAGCAAAATTGCTCATAAATATGATCAAGGAATTAACAGCAAAGTTGGATAAGATTATTGATGAAAGTGCCCAGAAGGCTGTCCAATGGCTGGTTCTTGAGTATATAATTTTATTGAGTATCAGCATTTTAGAATCAGCGAGCCAACTCTATGCACTACCATCTCATCAAAGAGAAAGGATATTTACAGAAAAATTAATATCTGGAAAACTTTCATATGAGGAAAAGGAAACTTTGATCGGAAATATATGTACTTTTGTCAATGGTATTAATAGGTCCAGGAATAGAAGGATTTCCCCACTCAAAAAAGAAGAAATGAATCAATTGTTAAATCCACCTTATGCCGGGGATTTATATAATTTAATATCTTTATATATAAAATATTCATGTATATCTCGGCAGGTTCCTAGATGCATTGATTTAATAACCTATGAATATTATATGCAAAATAAGGAAATTAATTGGCCAGATATGTATAAATTTATGGATATGTCAGAAGATCCATTAAAACTAACCCTCAAGCTTTCAAGAGATATATTTAGATTTCTATTCCAAAACAATTTACCAAAGTTTATTCACGAGTTTTATTTTAAAGAATAATCAAATTTTATTAACTATCTAATACTTATCGAGGACGCATGCCACAATACTACATAGTGGTTGCCATATGTCCTTTTCTACCTAAACACCGTCCCTCTGGTACATCTTCGCACCCATCCTCTTGGCTTCCTCCACCGCAGCCCGGTCCTTCATGAGGATATTATCCGATCAGGTGTCTACATGTAAGCTACAGAGTTCTTAAGCAAGGGTGCATGCTTGTTGTACTCGGATAGTTTCAAATTTTGAGTTAAGGGATTATATATGCAAAGAAATAGCCTAACATGAAGAAAAAGATGAGCAAAAGTTATTAAAGACCTTACCCTAATGCAACTCCAAACCATGTAAGGACGGGATGGGGACGCATACATTAAAAGAAGCATTTCAGAATGGGAAAGTAGTTCCATATCGAGATATTTTAAGCGGTAAAATTTCAGAAAATTCATTTGCAGTTGGTTTTCACTCAGTTCTAAGCGGTACTGCGGATAAGATCTACAATGATCCAGGGACTTTTTATGATCTTACCCATATGACGAACAACCTTAAAGGGATCATTGGCTCGGTGCTAACACGCGTCACTAATGGAGGAGATCGTCCCGTTTTGATAATCGATACAACCTTCGGTGGCGGAAAGACTCATTCCTTGGTTTGTCTATATCATTTATTTACTAGTCCAGAATCAGCAAAGAGAAACCCTGAGATCATGAAGGTCCTTTCAGGCGCGGGCTTGCAAGATGTACCTGATATATCGCTAGTCGCTATTGATTGCCATAGTATCTCTTCAGTGGAGATGCCAGGAAAAGCAAGGACAATCTGGGGCGAGATAGCGAGACAGCTAGACAAATACGATATGATGTCTGCTTACGATCAGAAGTTGCGTCGCCCTGATTCATCTACCCTTGAGGATCTCCTTGAATCCACAGGGAAGCCTGTTTTGATCATGATAGATGAGCTGGTCAACTATCTCAAAGATGTCAAAGCAGAGACGGTTGGCCAGCAGAACCTGGCGGAGATCACGATATCATTCTTCCATACTATGACTGACGTCGTTGTGAACAGCAAAAATGCAATGTTCATTGTAACTCTTCCTGGTACGGAATCAGCATATAAAGAAGAATCAGAGATTCTAGAAGCATATAAGAAAATGGTTAAAGAGATAGGTGGACGCGAAGCATCTTTCACTGTGCCCATGGATCGATCTGAGATCTATGATGTCATTAGAAAGCGTCTCTTCAGCCAGACAGACGAGAGCTACGCCAGAGAGGTGGCAGAAGAACTCCAGAGCTTCTATACTCAGCATTCAGAGAACTTTCCGGAGAGTGCCCTAAAATTGGAATACTCCGGCAAGATCGCAAGATCATATCCATTCCACCCTGTTCTCATTGATATTCTCTATGAGAGAATAGGTACGATTGCAGAGTTCCAGAAGACACGTGGCGTCTTGAGGCTTCTCTCTCACGTGCTCAAAAATGTATACAATAACATAAGCAAGTTAGAAGATTCAATTATCACTCCAGGCATAGTCGATCTAAATGATGGCAGTATTCTCCAGGAGCTCACCAATAAGATAGCTAGAGGCGAGTTCCAGAATGTCATACAATCAGATATAGTAAGCGATGAAAAAGAGGCCAAATGCCAGAAGATGGATTCCAAGAAGGAATACGGTCCAGCGACACGAATTGCGACAACCATCTATCTCTATAGCCTAATAGGGACAACAAAAGAGATTAGCAAGGGGTGTTCACCAGATGAGCTGGTCCTTGCAGCATCTATGGAACGGATTACATATCCAAAAGATGTTCTTAATGATGCCGCTAAGCTCGAAAACAGCTTGTGGTATATTTACAACAAGACCGGAAAGTGGTACTTCTCCGTTGAGGCCAATATCAATAGGGTAATCGCCGATGAGATCCAAAAGTTCACAGATCCTGTCCAGTACGATCCTGAGATAAAGACACGGCTCAGGAAGATGCTGAATACCGATTACTTCGATGTTCATGTATGGGAAGAGGATATTAGGGACCCACATAAGCCCACGCTCGTCGTGACCAATTATCATGAAGTCAATGGCCAGGAGGCAGAGGTTCCTGCAGGGGTAAAGGACATCATAGAACGGGAAGGGACCTCTTTCCGCACGAAGAAGAATTTGATGTACGTCCTGGTGCCAAGAGAGGACAGAATTGGAAAGATGGTCGATGCTACAAAGAGACATCTTGCCATTAAGGGATTGAAAGGAGAGCGCCGTGTCAGGGAGGATATCAAATCCTATAGCGGAAAGATCGACGAACTTTTCAAAGAGGCTGACTCCAATCTCAATTCCACTATCGAGCTCTGTTATTCACTTATCTATTATCCAAGAGGTACTGAGGTCAGGTGCCTAACAGTCTTAGATGGCTATGAAGGCGCTAAGAACCTTCCCGATAAGGTCTACAGGGCACTTGAGAAAGCTAAGAAGATCGTCGAGACTTTGACTCCTGAATATCTCGTGGATAAGATGCTCGAAGGGAAGCCAGAGATAACCGTGAAAGATCTCTGGGATAACTTTGAAGAGGCTCCGGCCCATATTCTGCCCAAAAACGAGCAGGTTTTATTTGAGTCCATATCTCAGGGAGTTCAGAAAGGCTTGTTCGGCATATACACCGGCGGCATAGGGGATATTCTAATTCCCGCCATAAACGAATCCAACTATGAGCTTGTTGGGGAGAGATTCTATTATAAAAGGCAGTTGCCTGGCGGACCTAAGGATGGGAACTACATCCTTCCAGGGCCGAGAGCTGATGGGATCGAAACTAAATTAAAAGAGATAGCACAGCAGGTTTCTGAGACGGTTAAGAAAGTGGGATCGGATGTGGACATTGACGATAGTAAAACCGATAGTAAAACCAAAACCCACGTACCTCCACCGCCCCAGATAAAAGCGAGCATAGAAGATCCCTCAAAGATCAAAGAATACACTTCGTGGAGCATAAAGGAGGTTCAGCTCAAGTTCAGTGATACTCATCTTTTTCGTCAACTGCAAGACAAGTTGAGCCTGATGCTACTTGGTGTATCGGGAGTTAGGTTTTCGGTAGCCATCAAAAGCAAGCAAATGGATTTGATTATCCAGGATTCAAATATACAAGACGTGGCCTCGCTGATGGATATACTATTTAAGATCTCAGACATGTTCAATGAGAATCTTAATACATCACTCTCGGTTAGGTTCGAGGAAGAGATCAAGATCGATGAGGACATCGCATCGACAGTCTCAGATTTTGGTAGCCTAAGAGAGGCGCTTGAGTTCAAGGCTGAACTGGAGAAGTAGGCGCTGAAAAGAGGTCTGGATGGCGATAAAGAACTATCTGAAGAAGGAGCGGTTGCACTATACTATCTCCTTGAAGGATGGGCAGATCAGAACCATCCAGCTCCTTGAACACATAGATGGAATGAACAAGAACTATAAAAACGTAATAGGCACCGTTCGCTCTTGGCGTGCCGAGATGATCAGAGCATTTCTAGAGAAGCTTATCGCCAGGTATCAAGAGGATCTCAAGAGTAAGCCTTTATCTTATCAGGCTGTCTTCGCCCAAGAAGAAGAGGACCTTCTGAAGATCAACAAGATACAGTGGAATAATGAGTACAAGCTAACAGAAGAGTTAGCGATGAAGCTGCTTTTTGCCACAAAGCTAATCTCGAGTATGGATAAGAGGCCGAAGATTGAGGAGGCCTTAGAGATAATTCAATCCTTGACTGATGAGGAGATATCCTTCTGGGATTGGAAGGTGCTTAGCCTGAAGACTAATGCGCTTAATGGGTTCAAGGCAATGTATCTGTGAGTGATTTGATGGAAGAGAAGAGGATGCTGATTGAGAGATATCTGCCCGTTGAGGAAATATCAGAGGAAGCTAAATTGGAGAAGCTTGGCAATGCTAAGCCGCCAATGTCATCTATTCATTATTGGTGGACAAGGAAACCGTTGGTAGCATCAAGGGCTGTGGTTCTGGCATCACTTCTTCCATCGGATTTTGATATAACTTCCTTCAAACGGCTTATTGGATTAGGTAGATCTGAAAGGGCTCATAACTATAATTTGACATCAAATGAGATAGAGATATTAAAGCAAAAATACATAGATGTATGGGGCAAAATACCTACAATTCTGGATCCATTTGGAGGCGGGGGGGCCATTGCTTTTGAGGCATTGCGGGTGGGAGTAAACACATTAAGTAATGATTATAACCCCGTTGCATATCTTATACAGAAAGCTACGCTCGAGTATCCTAAAAAATATGGCTTAAAATTATATAAAGAAGTAGAAAAAGGATTGACTTTTATATTTAATGAGACACAAAAAGAGATGGATAAATATTATCCACAGCACGATGGAGTCAATGCAACAGCGTATATTTGGTGTTGGGTCGTTCGATGTCCCTCTTGCGGCTTTTTGTCGCCTCTCGTCGGCCAGTGGTGGCTTGCTCGATCAAAAAATAAAAAAATATATATGGATCCATCAATAGAAAATAGCGATTTGATTATTAGGATTAAAGAAGGATCCTCCGTTTCAGAAGGTACTGCCTCTGATGGAAAAGGTGTATGTAAATCATGTGGATTTCCGCTCTCCGAAGCCACAATCAAGGCAGATATATCCGAGAACAAGAGGGAAAAACTGCTTGCGGTTATTCTCTCTCGGAGAGGAGGAAAAGAATATGTTCTTCCAACGGATGAGGACTTTAATGCTATTAGCCTGGCAGAGGATGTTGTAAAAAGAAATTGGAGTGGATGGTTGAAAGAGGATTTAATACCTTTAGAGGAGATGCCAGATGAGAGCAGAGGTGCTATATGGGCAAAGCTGTATCTTAAATACTGGATCAAACTTTTAAACCCACGTCAAACATTACTTTTTGTAACATTACTAAAAAATACAAAATCGTATGTAGAAGCCTTATGCGAAAAAGAAGATAACGAATTCGCAATGGCTGTTTCTACATATATGTCATTTATTTTTGGCAAGCTGATTGATTATAATAGTCGTCCAATTACTTGGCATAGGACTAATCAGCAAATATCTCATGCCCTTGCAACAAGAGGTATTGCAATGTCATGGGATCATGCAGAAGTAAATCCATTTATAAAAGGATCTGGAAGCCTGGTAGGTGTCAATAAATCAATATTGGGGGGATTAAAATATTCATTAGATAAAATAGGAAATACGGGTACGATATCGATATCTCAGAAATCTGTTACTGCCCTCGAAACCAAAGCCGATCTAATTATTACAGATCCACCTTATTTAGATGACATCATTTACGCAGAATTCAGTGAATTTTTCTATGTATGGGAGCGAAAAGTAATAGACAAATTCTATAAAATGGGAGATGTTCCAAAATCAGAGGATATGTCTGTGGGGGGTTGGGGAAGGACTCCAGAATTCTTTAACAAGATGTTTAGACTGGCATGCAAAAGGATGTACGATTTGCTAAATGACGATGGGCTTTTCGTAACATTTTTTGCTCATTCATCCCCTGAAGCTTGGGGTTTTGTAATTGATTCTCTTCAGAAAGCAGGATTCAGGATAACAGCAACATGGCCAATACATACAGAGAGCACCACCAATCCACTAGCTTCAGGAAAAGCATCAATCCTTTCCTCAATTATTATTGTAGCGCGCAAGCGGCAGACCGATAAATCGGGTTATATCGAAGAGATCCAAGAGGAAATAAAGGACCACCTCAAAAAAAGACTTGACGAGTTCTGGAGCTATGGGCTTAGAGGTGCAGATCTTACGGTCTCAGCAATGGGTGCAACCCTTGATATTTTTACTCAGTATTCTGAGATTAAAAGCTATACTGGTGAGATGAAGGTTAAGGATATCTTAGAACTCGTCCAAAAACAAGTTGCCAATTACGTTTTAGATCGCTATACTCAAAAATCGGCTAGCCTTGATAACCAGACTTCTTTCTACCTTTATGCTCGATTAAGTGGGCTAGATGCTATAGCCTTCGATACAGCTAACCTTATCTCAAAGAGCCTAAATATTGATCTCAAATCCTTCGAGAAACAAGGTTTAATAGAATTTATTGCTGGTAAGAAAGTGAAAGGAATTAAACTTCTAAAATATAACGACCGAGAGCATATCGGTTTAAATTCCCTTATTGATGCAGTCCACTTAACTTTAGTAACCTTTGCCAAAGGCGGCTATGCTGATGTCGAGCGAGAGCTGAGCAACATACCCTACAGCAAGAGCGAAATTAAGGATATTCTCGTAGCTCTATTGGCCCTTCCCCCAGAAGACCCAGAACGCCAGATATCTCAGAAGATCCTGGAGCGTATGGGCTACGCTTTCCCGAAAGAGGGGCAGAGCGTACTGGAGGACTACTGAGGTGATTTAGATGGCACTGACCCGGAACGATGTGGTAGAGAGGCTCAACCAGCAAAGATTCGACGATTTAACCCAGCTAAAGCTGAACATAGATGCTTACCGCCTTCATCTCAGGCACAAGTTCGACCCCGTTTCAGTTGCAGCCATAGGTAAGATAGACCCTCTGCCTCATCAGGTCGAGGCGTTCATCAAGATGATGGCCATGCTACGACCTCAGAGTGGGATCGATGGCAGGATAAGGATGCTCCTGGCCGATGATGTGGGCCTGGGCAAGACCATCATAATCGGCCTGGTCATGAAGGAACTGATCCTGAGAAAGAAAATAAACCGGGTCCTGATAGTCTGTCCTTCAGGACTGCAAATCCAGTGGAAGGAAGAGCTAAGGGAAAAGTTTAATGAGAATTTCGAGATCATTCGTGGCAAAATAGATGGGAACCCCTACCAAGAGATTAACCGAGCCATCATTTCTGTAGATGTGGGAAGAAGCGATGAGAAGACCCACCTGCTGATGCAAACCCAGTGGGATATGGTCGTCTTCGACGAGTCCCATAGACTCAAGCCAGGCAACCTGAGATACGAACTGGCATCAGAATTGAGCAAAAGGACGAAACACCTTGTTCTGGCCACGGCTACGCCTCACGATGGAAAAATTCAGAATTTCATAGGCTTGATAAGGCTAATCGATAACGACATGGAGTACAACAATAATGCTGCAGAACTGCGGCGATATCTCGAACCCAAGATGCTCAGGCGCTTGAAGGAAGATATCGTGGACTTCAGGGGCAAGAAGATCTTTCCCGAAAGAGACGAGCCTCAGACGATCAATATTGACTACTCCCATGAGGAGAAAGACTTCTATGATGCTGTCGAGGACTATGTCCAGACCTATTACCAGAAAGCTGAGGAGGCAAATAAGAGCACGGCAATCCTCGCTCTATACATCCTTCATAGGCGCGTTAGCTCTTCCATACAGGCTGGAGTAGAGTCACTCAGGAATAGAAGGCAAAGGATACTTGAACCTTACCTCGATTCGGAGGCAGAAGAGGAAGATTATCTTTCCTATCTCAACGAAAACTGCGAGAGGGAGAGAGAAGACTCTGAGAGAAAGCTGATAGGCGTAACTGCGAGCATAACTAGCGAAGACGTGCGAGCTGAGCTTGCCGCCTTGGACCCTCTTATTGAGATGGGCGAGGAGCTGGTCGAGAGGGGATTGGATAGCAAATACCAGAAGCTTCTGGAACTGCTAAAGGATATTCGAACCCAGAGGCCCGAGGATAAGATCATCATATTCACCGAGTTCTCAGATACCCTCTCGTTCCTGGAGAGGGCCCTGACAGAGGAGAACTTTATTCTTGCCAAGATACAAGGCGGCATGGACATAGATGAGAAGAAGGACCAGGCTCGTTATTTTGAAAGGACTGCGGGCGTGCTTCTGGGGACTGAAGCCGCAGGAGAGGGATTGAACCTCCAGTTCGCCAACATCGCTATAAACTACGAGCTTCCATGGAACCCGAACCGTCTGGAGCAAAGAATCGGCAGAGTCTATCGCTACGGTCAGAAGAAGAAGGTCTTCATCCATAACTTCATGACCGCTTTTCCTATTGATCGGGCAGTTCTCGATAGGATCCTGCTGAAGATGGACAATATCCGGGCTATCTTCGGAGATAGCGCCATTGACGTAATTGGCTCTTTAATCTCCGAGAAAGATATGCTGGATATATTCAAGATCACAAGAGGCAAAGGGTCGGGCATCGATGAGGTAGATAGGCTCTTTACGGAGAAAGTCGAGGTCCTCAAAGAGATCGAGCACTTTCTCATAAAAGGGAAGTTTAACCTTCTCAATTTGAGATGGATCACAAAGGACTTCTCTCGATGCATAAATAATTTCGATATACAGCGCTTCTTGCTTGCTTATGCTGAGTCGAATAAATCTGCAGATTGTATGCCCAACGGAGATCAATATCATCTCTCTATCCCTGGAATGGCAGTAACCCAAGATTCAGACTGCTCAACTTTAGAAAATATAGCGTACAATGATTTTAATGGTACAGTGGTCTTTGATCCCCAAAAGAAGGGGATCTATATCGCCCTTGGACATCCGGCGCTGGAGTGCGCTCTCTCAGACTCTATCTTTAAGAATTCAGTATCTTTTATAGATGCTGGCGAAAAAGGCGTGCTCTTGAGCTATGTCGTAAGATTCTATAATGGACTTGGGAAAGAGATCTACGCAGAACCCGTTCTGGTACTCAAGAAAGTGAGTGATGTTCAGATTCTTGATCCCCTCGCTATATGGGATCTAAAGGATTGCGCCCAAGATGCAATCGATAGGCTACGACAAGAAGATTATCTTGATCAAATAGAGTATGTGCTCAATAATGCGGAGCCAATTATTAAGGCTAATATCTTGAGCCTAGAAAATTTTGTTCAGGATAAAAATGAGAAGGATATAGAAACTGAGAATCAATTTATCCTTGCGGAGTATGATTGGAGGATAAAGAATCAGCAGAAAAAGAAACAGACGTACCTGGAAGTTGGTCAAAGCTATCTCATACCAGCAATTGAGAAACGGGTCTCTGAGCTGAAGAGCGAGTTTAGACTCTTGAAATCAGCCGGCATAGAGGCCAGGAAGATTTCGTGGCAGATCTGCGGCCCTATTGATATCGCCATTCTAATTCCCGCTGAAGCTTATCATTTCACTGGACAAGATCAGATCGATTTCCAGGAACTCCAAGCCAGAAAGAGAGCTGTTGAGCTCAAAGGAATGGAGTTCGTTATGGACTACGAGAGGGACCATGGTAGATTTCCAGAGGATGTATCGGAAAGGACTTACTTAGGATATGATATTAAATCAACATTCAAGGATGAGACAAGATATATTGAAGTCAAATCCTTTGCATCTAAGAATCTGATCGAGATATCCTCAAACGAGTGGCGGACTGCATCACAATATCGCGACGACTATTACTTATATGTTGTACAGAATACATCTTCAGAGCCCAAATTAGATATTTGCAGGGACCCATATCTAAATTTGGCAGGATACATAGAGAGGGTACCAATTAAAGATTTTAAAATGGTACTTGAAGAAATTCCCAAGGAACGACTTTTTATTGAAAAACGCTAATTTGATTTATCTCTCGTAATCCAATTTAGTCCGCAGAGAGAACCAATCCAAAAGATGGACAAGTAGATCAAAATATCAGTCAAGTAAAGGGTGATTTGGAGGGTTAATGATGAATCACGGCGGTTCCAATGGCAATCAATTCGAGGTCCATAGGTATGCCTCGCAAATGCCGATGGCACGACCTTTCTCCATCCATATCTTCTGCCCAGATGGGGATTCAGTAGGTCTACGCAAAATATCCAAATCCAATTGGACAGGTCGCGGCCTAGTATGCCCACGATCTATTCTGCCCAGAGGTGAAAAGTGGTGACGAGTTCTCAAAGCCTGGAGTTTATGTCCTAGTAGGTCCTCCGGAGGACGGGGAACTACCCAGGATATAAGTTGGAGAAGCTGATCCAGTAGGGCGAAGATTGGAGCAGCATTACGTCAAGAAAGAGTTTTGGACCTGGGCAGTTTTCTTTGTCTCCACTGATAGCAGCCTGAATAGAGCCCACGTCCAGCATTTAGAGGCCAGATTGCTGGATATGGCCAAGCAGGCCAAGAGAGCTAATCTGGATAATGCAAATACCCCTCAAATGCCCGCGTTATCGGAAGCTGAGACGGCTGATGCCGAGAGCTTCCTAGCAGATATGTTGATCATATTTCCACTGCTGGGCCTAACAGTCTTCGAAAAGGCGGTAGTCGCAGAGAGCAGTTCCAGGCACGAATTCAAGATCGAGGCAAAGGGGATAATAGCGAGAGGTTACGAGACCCCAGATGGCTTCACAGTCCTTAAAGGATCTAATGTGGTTTGTTCAGAGGTCCCATCTATTCACCACTACCTATCCGATCTCAGAAAAGATCTCCTGTCTCAAGGCGTGATAGTTTCCCGAGGAGATCATTTAGAGTTCGCTCAGGATTATCTCTTCAATTCTCCGTCTACGGCTGCTGGAGTTGTGCAAGGCAGATCTGCTAATGGGCGCATAGACTGGAAGGACAACTACAGCAAGACTCTAAAAGAATTTCAGGAAGAAAAAATGGGCATTCAGTCGGGTGACTGACACCTAGGATCATATCTACAACTTCCGCCATTCCTCATTCTTCGCTGAGATTCGCCCTCGATATCTATCCTCGTTCGATCCTCTTGAAGCCAGCATACATGATTCAGGCGATCAAGCAGCGCGGAGGAAGTCCTCCCCGGCAGCGTCTGCAGGACGCGGCAGGCACACTACCGAATGATGTCCTATTTTGCATAATTTGTCCGAAACTAATGATAACGACAGCACACATTCGGAGATCCTTATGGCATTCGGATCTTAAATAAAACGTAAAAGTATATTTCTTTTCTCTATTATGACTAACGTTTTAATTGTTAGTCTCCAGTCATATATTACCTATCGGATTGCCTGGTCCTTGCCCGTTTGGGTGAAGGACCCTGCCATCTGAGACTGTTTTATGGAGCGTTTAAAATGGAATTAATATTTAAGAGAAAATTAAGCAAATCTGCGGAGAACAAAGCTGCTCAGATAACCATCCCTCGCTGTATTGCCAAGGTCTGGGCAGATTTCAACTCAATCGACATGATTTTTGATGGGAGCTGTCTGGTCGTCGTACCCAGCCAACAATAAGGAGACAATAATATGAGAAAAAATAAATTCAAAATCCCAGATGCCATGAAAATGAATGGCGGCTTTGACTTATCCGACCTCGAGCTAGCGCGTCTGCGATTGCAGGAAACACAAATGAAGCTTTCTGGACGCTATATCCCACCAGAAGATCGCGGAAATATGATTTCCAAAGAAGATGCTTTGGCACAGTTGAAGCAAACGCTTTCTGGAAATATCGTAAAGGAAGAAGCACCTGCCGATAAAACCGCTATTGAGCTTGAACGAATCCAAGTGAAGCTAAATTCAGCGCCCTCAACCAGCAAAGCCGAAGCTAAGAGGCAATTGCGCCGCACGCAAGCTCTCCTCACTAAACAATCACGGAGATTATTATGAGACCGGAAGAATTTATTCAATATTGGTCTGAGAGGAATATTTCTACCAGTGAGAGCAGGCTAGCAGCACGCTATTTGAAGGCGATCGAAGAATTGAAAACGATTCGGTCTGAGCTCTTCGGCTATATCAGGCCGCAGAAAACGAGCAAAGGGCTAATAGCAGTTTTTGCTCCCGAAGCAGAACAGCTCATGTCTCATTTCGAGGCTGCAGAAAAGAACCTGGTCACGGTCTCCAAGGACATCGAAGCTTTTTTGGCTCTCACGAACGGTGAGCCTACATTAGATGGACTTGTTAAGGAGAAGCACAGACTCGCAAAGATCCTAGATAATGCAAAACACGGCGTGGAAGCCGCAACACTTAGATCAGTTCGGCTTGGCGCGAAATCTAAACTGGAAGCTGAACTCACAGAAGAAGTTCAAGACGAACTTGCCAAGCAAGATCGAATTACACATGAATACGGGCCTAAGCTAAAAGACATAGAGAACAAGATAGTCAAGGCCCGCGAGATCTTGGCAACATACTAAATACTTTTGAGATAAATGTATGGAGGATTTGATGAGCATTTTTAATGAGCCGATCATAATAGATGGCAAGGAAGTTGGCTACAAACCGCCCGGAGAATCTGAATTGATCGATCTGGAAAGATTGTGTCCATGGCTTGCACGTCCGAATCAAAAGAAGAGCTAGTTGACTAATAGCGACTCTGGCCTAAATTTAGGACAAGGATTTTAAAATCAGATAATGTATATTATATACAACTTTTTTAATCATAAGGCTTAGGCTCTAAGGACCAAAAAGTATATATACTAGTAGTATTTATGTTATTTAAATATTTTAAAATACGTAAAATAACTTTAAAACCCTTATAATGATTAAGGAGAATTATATGAGAGAAAGCAAAGAATTCCAACTACTAGGTGTGATGGTCCCCAAAAGCGATAAAGAAATCATCAGAGAAATAGCAACCAAAAACCGACTTACAATGAGCGACGTTGCCAGGATGCTCATATCGGATAGCATTGAGCATATTGCCGAACGCGATATTTTGAAGATAGTGAAAACATGAAGAAAGTCGAAGACAATCAAAGGAGGTGAATTGTGTTGGGGGCGCAAAATAACACACAAATTGGATAGATAAATATGAAAAATAATAAAAATACAATAAATAAGTTTTGCTCTTCTGAGCAATTAGAAAAGTTTCTGGGAAAAATAATAATCTGGAACCTCAGCTTTATGGATAAGCCAATCACGGGCAAGCTCCTTGAAGTCAATTCTGACTATTTCCTAATCGAAATGCGTGATGGCCGAACCCTGGTCGCCAGAATCGATAGTATAATCGGCTTCGGTATGATCAAGCATCAGCCATCAGAGGCGGTCTAAATGGCGGAGTCTACGATAGTCGCAGATTCAGAAATGACTGAGGAGCTGCAAAGAATCGAGGCTGAGCGCGCCGACATCGACAAGGAGCTTCAGGAAGCCTTAGGCGCAGAAAAGATCGACAAGCGATATATTGAGTCGCTAAAACGCAAAATGGATCAATTGGACAACTTAGCTGAGATTGAAGATCCTGCTATAAAGAAAAAGGCCCTTGATATCTTGCGGAATGGAGATCCCGTAGAGCACATCTTGAGCGTTTATAGTAGGATCCATGTCGGTGACGTCCAGATTGGCAAAGTCCTATTGCTGTCGATTGCTAATCAAAGTGTGCTGAATTCTGAAGGTTTACAGCCAAAGCTCAGTGGTGCATCGGGCAAGGGAAAGACTCATGCCGCCAAGTCTATGTTCCACTTGATACCGGATGTCGGTTACAAGCTGGAAGGCAGCTTATCAGCTAAGTCAATGTACTATTATCCTGATTTGAAGCCTGGCACCGTGATATTCAGCGATGACATCAGGATAAATGCTGACCTGGAAGATACTCTTAAAAGGGCCATGAGCAACTTCCAGCAGCCAACCCTTCATAGAACGGTTACCCGAGAAGGCTATGCGGAACTGGAGATACCAAAGAGGATTGCATGGTGGCTTACGTCCGTGGAGAATCCTTATGGGGATGAGCTCTTAAACAGGCTGTTCGGGCTTGATGTCGATGATTCTGTTGACCAGGATGAGGCAGTAACCAAACAGCAACTTGAGAGGGCAAAATATGGCGATGTGGCGCTACCCGAAGATGATGATGTTAAAGTCTGCCGGGCAATCATCAATGAGGTTAAGAAGAAATTGTTTAAAGTTATCATACCCTATTCAGATTATATTGTTTGGAAGGGTGCAGGCGACCGACGAAATCTGCCGCGGTTCTTGGATCTCATAAAGGGGTTTGCTGCCTTGAGATTCATGCAGAGAACTGAGATATTCGACGATGAGATCTTGGCAAGCCTTAAGGACTTCGAGGATGCCAAGGCCCTTTACGAACAAGGGAAGACCGGGCTAGCAACGAAGCTTACAAAGGCTGAGCAGAGACTTGTTGGCTGGATGGTCGGAAAGGGTCCACTCTCCATTAACGATATCGTTAAAGAATACCTAAAGCCAAACGGTGGTCAATACACTTCTGAGGCCATCCGGAAGATGTTGGAAGGTAAAAGGGACGGCAAAGGACTAACCGATAAAGTACCTGGTATGCTCGTTCATGGGTCTGGCGGAAAGGGCGATGAAAAGCGCTATGAAATCCCGTCTTTCGAAGATGGAAGTAGCCTGGAAATTGTATCTTTGAAGCAGGAAGCCTACGAGAAGTTTGCTGATGGCACAACTTCTTGAAATTGGCCAAAAACGTTATTAGTAGCACGTGTGGCTTTGATAAAAGTTGGAGACAACTTTTCTCCAACTTTCCAAAACCACTAACTATAACTGTTATACAACTAATACAACTATATATTATAATATATAGCGCGATTTTTGAGTCAGTTGATATATTTATAAATTCAATTTTAAGTTGTTTTAGTTGGACAACGGCGCTACATATTGAATATTGAAAGTTGGAGTAAAGTTGGCCATAGTTGGATAGTTGGCCAAAAATCAGATACGAGAACGCGAACCAAGACCGCACTTTTCTATCATTTTTTTTCGCAAACGTCGCAGGGGGGGAAGGGCGGAGGAGCCGGAGGCGCGCCTTCACTTGTGGAGGGGCGCGCCGTAGGCTACGAAGCCCGACCGGATGCTAACAAGAATACAAATCATCATATAATTTCAGGAAATAATTATGACTCATAATGATAACTTGAAAGCCCTTATTGGGGCAGTATTACGAATTGACACTAAAGAGCTTTCCATACCGCTTTATGGCCGGATTGTGGGCATTGAGACTGTCGGGAAGAGATCGAAGCCGAGGTAGACCGATGGGAAGAGTACATCCCTTGTTTTTTTAAAGAATCACTATTGAGAGGCCGAAATGAGTACTAAGAAAATGGGGTCCGGCTGGTTGAAAATCAGTTCACCGGAAGATCTTCAAAAGGCATTGACCCGGATGTTAAACAAGATTTTGATGTGCGAGGATCCAGTTATGCACGCTGGCAGATTTGCTTCGCTGGCAAATGCGTGGACCAATGCCCATCGACTCTTTTTGGAAGAAGAGGAGATAGCCGCGATCAAGCAGCGTCTTGATGCTTTGGAGCAAAAGTGACCTTGTTCAAAATTTAGGTCAATGTTATGGTGATATATTTTGAGAAATTTAAGTAATTTGGAGCGGCGCGTTGCAATGCTTGAAAGGCCCATGGTTGGCGAAAATGATCCCTTAGAATTCGCGATCAGCAATCTAAGCGATAACGAGCTTGGCCTGCTTTCGGAATATCGGGAATTGCATTTAGCAGGATTTGATACCGAGGAGGTTCGCCGCATGATGGGCAATGATAGTTTTGAGATGGCCCTTGATGTCATGAAGGGTGTGGACCGCGATTTGGAAAGACTGACTGTGCCCCCTGTGCGAAAATTAGTAGCGAAAAAAAAGATGCGGTCTGCTATCGACAGCGGGATTGGCGGCACTAAAAGGCAAGGAAAATCCGAACCCGAACCCGATATGGTGATCGATAATGACGCCTTCTGACATCTATAAGGAACTTATATCCGTGAAAAGGTGCATGGGCCGATTCCTGGAGAACGGGGATATCAAGAGACTGGTTAAGCTGAGGGCCAGGTTGGATTAAATGCAGATAATGATTGACCAGCTGCAAAAAAGAAGACGCTGAGAGAACGGCCCACAGATTCAGGAAATCGTATTGATATGTGGCTTGGCATGATTCACTGGCCGCGGTCAAAACCTTTTTATGATTTAATGGATGATTTAATGGATGATTTTGCGGATGATGTAGGTGGGAGAAGAATGCGTAAGATGTGTTTGGCTATCTTGCTATGTGCTTTCTTGGTTGTTTGCGGCTTTGCTTTGGCTGCATCAAGTGTTCCGGAAAGGAACCAAGAGTCCGAGCAACGAATTGCATCAATGGAAGTGAATCAAAGTGCCGGAAACATGACCGGCGAGGATTACATCATTGCGTTAATATATGCATACTTCAATGATAAAGTAGAATCGTATATTACGCAAAAGGAAGGAGATAGCTTTGAGCAACTGCAGGAAGAAGCATCTTCAAAATATGGAGAATATCGGAGTATATACTATGGTTCACAATTTGCAAACAAGTTAGGGCAGATGTCAACAGCATCCATGGAATGCGATGGCGGCGGCTATGATTGTAGCACAAAACATCCGGTAATACCGAGACAAGGTTTTATTGATTTATTTGTTTATGAGGTATTTCACAACGATAGTGAGCTTAATGATGCATATCCGCATACAGGATCGAGTGTTGGAATAAGCGAGAAGATCAATGAAGCTCGCAGTGCTTATAATGCCCGGATCAAGGAAGAAGCTGAAAGAGAAGCTGCTCGCAAGGAAAAAGAAGCTAATCGCTTGAAGAAGCAAGAAGAAAATGCGGCTCGCCAGGCTGCATTGGATGCCCACTACAAAGCCCTATTTGATAATACTACAAACGAACTACAAAAATTGGTAAATGATTCTGAAAACACCACTAATAGCACATTAAAAGAAGATAAGCTATTGGATGCCCTTTTCCTAACAAGTAATGCATCTTCAAAATCTGTGTCGCCATATCGCAACATACTGGCAATTTATTCAGGGGACATTCTTGTCAAGATGGGCACTCTAAATAACAACCGCACAAATGCTGTAAATATTATTAATTCTCTTGAAAGGTATGAATATGCGACAACTAATTTCACATACAGCAACGAAAGTGAAGATTACCAGAAGGTAATCTATAAGGATTTCATTGATAATTGGGGCCGAATAGTCCAGATGAAGACAGGGATTGCTGAAGATAGACTAAAGGAGGAGCTGCATGCAATGCTAACCGATTCGAGAGACGCTCCCAACGTAAAGCTATTGCTCTCTGGGCATATAAATAAAAAATACGAGGTCACGGTTTTCAATTGCACCGAACCGATGATCATAAAAGCCTTTGAGGCTTCTGATTATCCTTATGCAGATCAGCCAGGTTATTGGGTTCAAGTTAACATATCCGCCTACAACAATCCCGAAAGCAGCAACATTGATGAATATGTAGTTCAGAACATACCAATTTGCATTGACATATTCTCGTCATTATTCAGCGACGAGAGGATCTCAATGGTATATATCCAACTAAACGAAACCTATTACGATAGATTTGGTCATACTGAAGAAAGGCCGATTATGATAGCAAGCTTGAATAACGTGACTGCAACGGAAATTGGTGATTGGCCTGCATTTAAAAAATATATTGGCAAGGATATGGAAAGGTTTAAACAGGTTGTTGAAGTCTCATACTGAGAAGATGGGAAGGTATGCTTCTTCAATACCATTCCATTTAACAAAAATTTAGCGGATGTTATCATAGCAGGGTCTTGCTAGAGCTTCAGGAATTGATCGTACCTCTCGCGTTTTGATTCATCGGCTAGGTGCAGATACCTCATTGTTGTCTTTATATCGCTATGGCGCAGGATATGTTGGATGGTCAATAGATCGCATCCATTCAGAACCATGATTGATGCAGGGGTATGCCGAAACAGGACGTGTGCGCCACCGGGCTTATTGATTCCAGCTCGCTTCTTGTAATTGATTACGAGTCGATGGATATCGCGCCTATCTAGCCTTGATCCGAAGTCAGAAAAGAATAACGGGCTACGTCCATCTAATTTAAGGTCAGGTCTAACTGCTAGATAATCTCGCAAGGTTGACGCTGCATCTTCGGATAGGTATAGTAATGCGTTCTTTCCCCCTTTGCCTTCTACAACCCTTAGAGTGAGTCGTTCCAGGTCAAGATCCTTCACATCCAAGTTGCAGATATCTCCAGCTCTGAGACATGCAAAGAAGGCCGTCTTGAAAATAGCCAGATGTTTGATGTTGGTTATTTCATCGAAGATCCTGTTGACCTCATCTGCTGTGAAGTAATAAGGGATCTCGTTATGAGGCTTTAAAAACGTGAATTCGAAATCTAGCCCCAGCATCCTATGGAATTGACGAATGGCAAAGCAATAATTGTTAATTGAGGATCGCGACAAACCGTTATCCATTAGATGATCGCGAAACTTCTGGCCGGTTTCTTGGGAGGGTTGTTCTTGATCGCAGAACTCAAGATATCTGCCCACGCGGAAAACATAGCTATCCAGCGTTGATGTTCTGATGCCCTTGTCGCGAAGGTATCTTGCGTACTTTTTAAGCTGTGCATCATCATTTGGAATCTTCCATGCGGTTTTTATCCTCTGCCTTGACATTTTTTTACCTCTCAAGGCAGCAATTTGGTGCATCCAAGCGCAATTTATGGTCCGATGTCAAAAAATCGCTATCTAGTGAGCGTGGACCGAAGGTCCGCGCGAACGTGGGATTCAGGGTCCAGTCACGAAGGTGTTCGTGGGTTCGAATCCCATTCCCCGCACCTAATCACTACCAATCCATAAAGAGGCGTATTTTTCTCTTTTGATATGTCAAACCATTTGGCAGACTTCTGCAGCTATATCTTTAACGATTCTCTAAGTTGTCTTTTAATCTCTGAGAATTCTTCATCATTGATGCGATAAGATTCAATTTTGGAACCGCTCCACCAGTCGAATTTGGCTTCATTGAGAATGCTGATGAGCAGTGTATGAGTCTCAAGCCAATCATAATCTATGCCTTGCTCACGCAGTGCTCTTGTGAATTGGGGGCAGATGTAAGCTATGCATTTTGGCGTCTTATGCGTTTTAAGGATGCAGCCTTTCTCGCTGGAATAGGGGCAAGATTTTGTTAAGTCGCCAACGCCATAAATCCTTATTCGCTCTTCATCCAGTTCGCTGCAACCGGCGATGATTTTTCGATATTCAACGATATTTTCATTGCAGCAACCATTACATGTTCTGCCATAATTCTCTTTACAGTAGCCAGTACTCTCAAAAAAAATATGGAGCAATAACTCCAGCTCCAGATACCTGGCCAGGGGCTTGCTTAAAGCGGGGGGAATTCTCTCAGGCATAATAGCTTTCTCTCCGCCTATCGGAATTGAATCTGACTTCAATTATCCCATCCCACCTGCGTTTTCTACACTATTAAGCCTGTTCCTTAATAACTATTCCTGATACTACGTTGACCATATAGATCTGCAGCGTTTTGCGCTCGGGACAAGCACATTATCGCCAACAAGACTCGTGGGCCAAAAGAAGCCGATAAAATCATTCAGCCCGGATCATTCCGAAGTTCTCGCCATGCACAAAGCGCGGCATAAGTTCATGTGGCGGAGCAGCCATGGCCAGTGTCTCACGATGCATGTGGGAGGTGTATCTGGGAGATATTCTGGGTCTATAATTACCATCCTTTTGCAAAATTAAAATATGATTGCTAATTAATTTATGAAAATATAATCACTTTTATAATCATAGAGTATTAAATGTCGTTTATTCTTCACATTGGTACTTAATGCGGTCTCTCATGTGTTCAGATCCCCACACACAAAGCTGGTAGAGGATCGGCATCAGGGATTTGCCCATTTCTGTGAGAGAATACTCTACCTTCGGCGGGACCTGGGTGTAAACCTTCCTGGAGATAAGCCCATCTTCCTCAAGCTGGCGAAGCTGTTTTGTAAGCATCCTCTGGGATATTCTGGGCTGTAGCCGGTCCAGTAACTGGCTAAAACGCAGCGTCTCATCGTTCAGCTCATATATGATCAACGGTTTCCATTTCCCTCCGATCACATCCAGGGTTGCATCCATTGGCCAATCGTACTTGTTTTCCTTGGGGATAGAGTTCATCGGTATCAATCCTGTTCGTGTGTAACATATCTGTCTGTATTACCAATTTATACCTGACGTGCTTCGGGTATATCATAAAGATACAGGTGAATGGAAAAATGCTGTATAGGAATAATCCTAAAAATGGAGACGAGCTTTCCATACTTGGATTCGGATGCATGCGCCTCCCATTAAAAGAGGACGGTTCTATAGATGAAGAAAGAGCCACCAATCAGTTGCGCTATGCAATCGATTGCGGAGTAAACTATGTAGATACGGCCTGGCCTTATCATATGGAACAGAGCGAGCCCTTTTTAGGTCGCGCTCTTGCCAACGGATACTGCGGGAAGGTCAAGCTCGCAACAAAGCTTCCAAGCTGGATGGTAAAAGGCCGGGAGGATATGGACTTTTTCCTAAACTCGCAGCTGGAGAAGCTCAATACCGATCACATTGACTATTACCTCATCCACGCTCTGGTTGGTGACCTGTGGGATCATCTTGAAAGGCTAGGCATAGCTGACTTCCTCGACGAAGCAAAAGCCGATGGCCGCATAATTAACGCAGGTTTTTCTTTTCATGGCGCGGGAGAGGATTTCAAGAGGATAGTGGATGCTTACGATTGGGACTTTTGTCAGATACAATATAACTTCCTGGACGAAAAGAACCAGGCAGGCACCGAGGGTTTGGAATATGCAAGCTTAAAAGGCCTTGGTGTAATCATTATGGAGCCCCTCCGTGGAGGGATGCTCGCAAGCCATACGCCTCCCGCGGTGAAAGAGATCTGGGACGAGGCCCCAACGAAAAGGACAGCTGCAGAATGGGCTCTTCGCTGGGTATGGAACCGTCCAGAGGTCACCGTTGCCCTCTCCGGGATGAATGATGAGAAACATATTGAAGAGAATCTTGCGGTGGCAGACAGTGCACAGCCGAATTCCCTGACGGAAGCTGAATTGCAGCTGGCAAAAAGAGCGGAGCGGAAGTACCGTGAGCTGATGAAAGCAGGCTGTACGGGCTGCAGATACTGTATGCCCTGTCCGGAGGGGGTGAATATCCCCTTATGTTTCGAATTGTACAACAACCTTCATATGTCCGGCAATGCGAATGAGGCAAAGTTCCTTTATGCTGCCTCCTTGGGTGGCGTCCTATCCACAGGAGAGATCGCGTTCGCATCACAGTGCGTGCAATGTGGAAAATGCCTTGAAAAATGTCCTCAGCACCTTGAGATCCCGAAGCTTCTCGAATCCGTTGTAGACGAGCTCGAAGGACCTGATCTGGAGATGAGAGTTGCGATGGCTAAGGAGGCGTTCAAGCGGACCTAGGAGGATGATCGAAGAAGGCTCATCATTTTCCGGTAGCTCCCTCTCCGGCCAGGCACCGGTTGCAGGTCGATCCCAAATCCTCCTGCACCGGCGCCCCTCACTGCCGCTGAAAAGGGCCTTTGCCCATCTTGAGGACAAAGCACAGCACACCGATATGTCGTGGTCAGCGTCATCTTGCCGGCTTCACCGGATGGATTCAAATCCTTATCTTACGCCGGCGCGGGTGTCAGACCATTTATTCAATCCCCAGGGCAATAAAACCACCATTGCTCCAAAGAGAATTATCGCATATATTTGGGACATAATATCCATGCATCATCACCTCCTTTCTGTTCCTCATCTTGCCCTGGCACATCTTGCACTATAAATGCTGCGGTCAAATAGTGAAAAATATAGATCAAAAATGCCTTCAAAGCAAAATTATCCTCCCAAATAATGAAAAAATTGGCATATTATTAAATGATAAATTAACCAAAAAAGGAAAATGGATTATTGGACAAAAAGGTAAATTGCCAGAAAATATGCGCAGCCTCTCCTCAGCCACAACCGACATCGAGTGTGCAAATGGCCTATTGCTCAGGAGATCCATCTGGCGAGATCAAGCTCGCGTCCGATTATCCTGGGGCCTTCAACGCCATCGGCTGGCAGGCCGACTGGACTTGATGAAAGCCGCTGGCCTGAGGGCTCCTCGCTATTTGGAATGGGTGAACTTGAATCGGAAATTCCCTGTATCTTTTCGCCTCTGTGGTGAACCGCGATGCTCTGACCCAACCACAGAGGCGCAGAGGAACAAAAGACCATATTCCCTGCCTTAACTCACCCACATATTTCAGCGAAGAGCCCATAATTGCCTGCCGGTCCTGGCACAGCTTGCGCTGGATGTATAATATTATGGCAGATACACCAGCCTGTTGGACGGATCGGCCAGGACTGCTCTTGAATTTGAGGATTCACCCATACAGCACAGATTGTGTCTCATCCGCATCCAGTGTGGTATCATCATCCTGGGAAGACGGATGCTGCAATATGGATCCCACGGCGGAATTGTGATCGCCCATGATGAATGCCTCGCTCTTGATCACATCCGGCTCATCCTCTTCGGTTATAACGTCGGGGTGTAGGGGCAGAGAAGACCCCTCTCCTTCAGGGGAGGGGATGAATCGTGCCCCACCGTTGTGCAGAAAACTATAAACACAATCAACCGCATAAAAAGTATCTATGCTCAAGGCATATAAATTTAGGATCTATCCAACAAAGTCCCAAAGGACGAAGATGGAGAGGACCCTAGATCTATGCCGGTGGACATACAATCAGACCTTAGCATACCGAAAAGATGCTTGGGAGAAAGAAGGCAAATCCGTATCCAAGTACGAGACGCACAATCTTCTTCCAGCTTGGAAAGAAGAGAAGCCTGAACTTAACGATGTCTTTTCCCAAACCCTTCAGAATGCCCAGGAAAGGGTGGATCTTGCCTTGAAGGCGTTCTTCCGAAGAGTCAAAGCCGGAGAGAATCCTGGATATCCAAGATTTCGGGGAAGAGGTTGGTACGATTCTTTTACCTATCCTCAGAAGGGGTTCAAGCTCAATGCTGGTAAGCTCTATCTTTCCAAGATTGGTAATATCAAGATCAAGCTCCATAGATCCATAGAAGGCAAAATCAAACGGCTGACCGTAAGGAGAGCTGCGACAGGTAAATGGTTTGCCTGCTTTTCTGTGGAGATCGAAGATCAACTTAAGCCTCCCTGGAAAGACGGTTCTCTCGTTGGTGTAGATGTTGGTCTGGAAAGCTTTGCGACTCTTTCCAATGGTGAGACGATAGCTAATCCTCGATTCTTCCGAGAAGAGGAAACGGAACTCGCCAGAGTCCAAAGGAAGCTCTCAAAAGCACCGAAAGGCACTCCCGAGAGAAAGAAAGCTCTTCGGATGGTTGAGCGGGTCCATGAAAGGATCGCTAACAAGCGATACGATTTTGCCCATAAGGTTAGTCGATATCTGGTTAACAGGTTCGGCTTGATTGCCTTTGAAGATCTTAGTATTCAAAATATGCTCAAAAACCATTGCCTGGCAAAATCCATCTCAGACGTGGCTTGGAATATGCTTGTGACTCTGACCTCGTACAAGGCTGCAAGTGCCGGTTCGATGGTAGTACTGGTAGATCCAAGAAATACGTCAAAGATGTGTTCTAGGTGTGGTATCCTAGTCGGAAAGACGCTTTCAGATCGAGTCCACAATTGCCCTCAGTGCGGGCTATCCTTGGATCGAGATTGGAATGCGGCAATCAATATACTCAGATTGGGACTACAATCTGTCGGAATCAAAACCGTAGAAGCCTGCCCCTTTAAGGGGGCGGGAGTGGTCACGTAATAAGCATAAATCTGTTCCCCGGACTCACCATTCACGAGAGTGTTGCTGAAGGCAAATCCCAGTATGGTATCCTTGGGATGAACAATGGCCTGCACAACTGCCCTATCTGCCAGGTTGGACACGCATGCCAGGGCTTGAATCAGCCGGTCTTTCGATACCGCAAATTCTGCCAATAGATTGGACTTGACCATGATAATTCTCCTCTCAATATAGTCTGCGAGCCAAATATCCACTGGAGAGGTAGTCTGGGGGATAGTAGTAGCTGCTGGGGTAGATGCTGCCAAACAAGTAAGGATAATTGTATCCAGGATACCATCCGCTTGCGTATGGATATTTCCATCCCGCCCAATAGCCTGTGCCGTTTTCTGACTTCCAGATATAGCGCAGATCTGGTATCAGGTAGCCATTGACCGCCATGCTTCCTTTCGGGCCGCCGCCCCAATTCCACAGGTCGCTATATGTGCTCTTCGCAGGTTGAGCACTTAATTGGCCAATGTTGCCCAGCCACGCCCTGCCAAAATCGCCACCCACATATGGTGCAGAGCTTGAGCCTTGTGCATAGCAGCTCCCGGCCAATGCGATTACCATTAGCGATAGCATTAGCAATGCGATCATTGATGTAGCTATTTTCATTCCAACTCTCCACTTTATAATAGTCGACAGAGCGATAAAAGGCTTTTGATGCAATATATCGAAAAAATAAAGATCAAGCGATCACTTTTGCGCTCATGATCTTGACCTCTTTTGCCGGCCGGTCCATGGCACCGGTCTGGACCTTACCGATCTTGTCCACCACATCCATCCCCTCGATCACCTTGCCGAAGGCGGGATGCTTGCCATCCAGGAAATTGTTGTCCACCAGGTTGATGAAGAACTGGCTACCCCCGGTGTTGGGCCCGGCATTGGCCATGCTTATGGTCCCCCGGGCGTTTTTGCTATTTGGGGTGAACTCGTCCTTGATGGCATAGCCCGGCCCTCCCCGGCCTGTTCCGGTGGGATCCCCGCCCTGAATCATGAAGCCGTCAATGATCCGGTGAAAGATCACCCCATCATAAAAGCCCTTCTCGACCAGCTTCTTGAAGTTGCCTGCGGTGATGGGCATATCGCTGTAGAGCTGAATTGTGATATCGCCCATGCTGGTAGCGAGCAGAATCCGATCTCCTGCCTCTGTACTCTCTGTTGCCATAATCAAATCATCCCCAAATTTAGACAATCGCACCGGCCCGAACGATCACAACTTCCTCCAGGGGCCGGTCGTTGCTGTCCGTCTCGACCTTACTGATCTTGTCCACCACATCCATTCCCTCGATCACCTTGCCGAAGGCGGGATGCTTGTCGTCCAAGAAATTGTTGTCCACCAGGTTGATGAAGAACTGGCTGCCCCCGGTGTTGGGCCCGGCATTGGCCATGGCAATGGTCCCCCGATCGTTTCGATTATTATCAGTGAACTCGTCTTCGATGGTGTAGCCCGGTCCACCCATGCCCGTTCCCTCGGGATCTCCGCCCTGAATCATGAAGCCGTCTATGATTCGGTGGAAGATCACCCCATCGTAAAAGCCCTTCTCGACCAGACTCAAGAAGTTACCTGTGGTGATGGGCATGTCGCTATAGAGCTGAATTGTGATGTTGCCCATGCTGGTCTCCAAAAGGACCTTTGCACCTTCATCCTCTTCGCCAAGGCAGCCTGCCTGGACCACGGCGAGCACAAGGATGCCGATGGCCAAATAAGATCTAAGTCGCATCATCGAAAAATGGAGGACCTAAGAAGAAATAAGCTTTCCGGAGAGCAGAGAGTGGTGCTGAAGAACTCTGGCTGTGTCCAGATGAGCGCTATGAGTCAGGGAATATGTGCAAAGATACGTTTTAAGGCAAAGAAAAGGAATTGAGCCCCAGCCTCCTACTTTTTCATAGCCCGGCTCTCATCCACTACGATGTAGTCTTTGACCGCCACCACTGAGCTGAATGGTATCAGCACAAACTTGCCGTCCTCTCGGTACTTGCTGCGATCAAGGCCCGAGTTTGGCTTTACCACCAGGTCCACCAGCTTGCCGGTCATGACCTCGTAGATAATGTTCTCCAGATCTCCCAGGACTGTGCCATCGATGTTTACGATCTCTTTATCTCCAATGCTTCCCGCGAACACCTTTCCCATGCCCCTAAAACCCTCCTCTCCAATTTAATTGTCAAGACTTGAGCATCAATTCAAGCATCATGCACAGATTCAAGCCATCATTCTATTCCGCCAGGCTACCGGTAGCCAGCGAGCGAAGCCGGCTCAACCTTGATTCCGCCCTTAAACCTCTCGCCGATGCGCTCATAGTAACTGAGCATATGCTCCTCCACGCTCGGCCTCACCTTCTTCAAAGCCTCCCGGTAGTGTCTCATCTCCACCCGGTCCAGCCCTTCCCGCAGAGCAAGCATGGCCGCCTCCCGGCAGAGGTTGTCCAGATCTGAGCCCACATAGCCATCGGTCAATTCCGCCAGCTCCTCCAGGCTCACATCCTCTCCTTTGGGCGTCCTGGAGGCGTGGATCTTGAGGATCTCATGCCTCCCCTGCCGGTCAGGCGGCCCCACCAGGAGCATTCGGTCGAACCTTCCCGATCTAAGCAGCGCTGGATCGAGTATATCCGGCCGGTTGGTGGCGGCGATCACCACCACATCCTTCAAGGCTTCCAGGCCGTCAAGCTCTGCTAGAAGCTGGTTTACCACCCTCTCCATCACTCTGCCCCCCTCGTCCATTCCCCTCATAGGGGCAATGGAGTCCAGCTCATCGAAGAATATGATTGCCGGCGAGACTTGCCTTGCCTTGCGGAATATCTCTCTGATCGCCTTCTCCGACTCGCCCACCCATTTGGAGAGCATCTGCGGCCCCCGGATGCTTATGAAGTTGGCGTTGGTCTCATTGGCCACCGCCTGAGCGATCATGGTCTTTCCTGTGCCCGGCGGGCCGTAGAGCAGAATTCCCTTTGGCGGCCTTATGCCCATCTTCTGGAACTTCTCCGGCTGCTTGATGGGCCACTCTATGGACTCGATCAATTCCTGCTTTAGTGCTCCCAATCCTCCCATGTCGTTCCAGTTGACCCGGGGCACCTCCACCAGAACCTCTCTCATGGCCGAGGGCTCGATCTCCTTGAGAGCCTCCTCGAAGTCCGCACCCATGACCTGCATCTGATCGATGATCTCCTGGGGTATCTCATCCTCTGAGGTGAGATCGGGCAGATAGCGGCGCAGGGCTTTCATGGCCGCCTCTTTGCACAGGGCGTTCACATCTGCCCCGACGAAACCATGCATCCGGTCCGCTAATCCCTCCAGGTTCACATCATCCGCCACGGGCATGCTGTGCATATGTATCTGCAGGATCTCGATTCTGCCCTCCCTGTCCGGAACTCCGACCTCGATCTCCCTGTCGAACCGGCCCGGCCGGCGCAGAGCGGGATCAATGGCCTCTTCCCGGTTGGTGGCTCCGATCACAACCACCTGGCCTCTCTCTTTCAGGCCATCCATCATGGCCAGGAGCTGGGCCACCACTCTTCTCTCCACCTCCCCTGTAACCTCACCCCGCTTAGGGGCAATGGAGTCGATCTCGTCTATGAATATGATGGATGGAGCGGACTTTTGCGCCTCCTCGAAGATCTCCCTCAGCCTCTGCTCGCTCTCTCCATAGTATTTTGACATGATCTCCGGCCCGGCAATGGAGATGAAGTTAGCTCCACTCTCATTGGCCACTGCTTTGGCGATGAGGGTCTTTCCCGTGCCCGGCGGGCCGTAGAGCAGAACCCCCTTGGGAGGCTCAATGCCAAGCTTCTGGAAGATCTCAGGATGCTTCATGGGCAGCTCGATCATCTCTCGCACTCGCTGCACCTCTGAGCGCAGGCCGCCCACATTCTCATAGGTGATTCCCGTGGCTTTGACCGATCGGACGCTCTTGGCCGGCTTCTCCAGGAGAACGATCTCCGTCCTCTCGCAGACCACCACCACATTATCGGGATGAGTCTCTGTTACCACTAAAGGCACTGGCTCCATCCGGCCTACAAAGGGATGGCTGCCGGAGCTCATGATGGGAAGTATATCTCCCGCCACCACCGGCCGCTTGAGCGTCTGGCGGCGGATCATATCAGCTGCCTCATCCCCATAGTGCATATGCGATCCGGAAGGGGGGGCGAGGACTATCCTCTGCGCCTCGGCGAACTTGGCCTTACGGATCTTCACCTTGTCCCCGATTCCAACGCCGGCGTTCTGGCGGATGAAGCCGTCAATCCTTATATAATCCTGAGACCAATCCTGCCGGTCGGCGCGCCAGACCTTGGCTGCGGTAAGCCTCTTCCCCTCAATCTCAATGATGTCACCCGGACTGAGCCTCAGGGTTAGAAGGGCGTTGGGGTCCAGGCGGGCGATGCCCCGGGCGGAGTCGTTGGGATAGGCTTTGGCCACTTTCAGAATTATATCCTTGAATTCACGCACGATTTAGTTTATCTATGCTTCTCGATTTAAATTTATCTGGTGTCGATGAGGATTTTTTTATTCAAACAAAGGGAAGACCCTGCCATTTCGTTGGCCAAGAGGTGATCCGGGTCATTCAAATATCGCATTTAAATAGGACCGACTGTAATTGATTATCATGGGCCAGATGGAAGAATATGAGGAGTTGATAGCTGCCGCCAGGTGTGAGATCGAGGTGGATCTTCTTCTCCTTGGGGGATCCGTAGCCAATCTCATATCGGGCGAGGTTCGCAGATCGGACGTTGCCGTACACAAGGGCAGGATCGTGGGCTTTGAATGCAGCAGCGCTCGCCAGATCATTCCCCTGGAGGACCAGATCCTAGCGCCTGGGTTCATCGACGGCCATGTACATATCGAAAGCAGCATGGTCACAGTTCCAGAGTACGCGCGAGCAGTGGTTCCACAAGGCACCACCACAGTTATCGCCGACCCGCATGAGATCGCCAACGTCTGGGGCGAGGAGGGGGTTCGCTATATTCTGCAGTCATCAAGAAATGTCCCTCTGAACGTCTTCGTCATGCTCCCCTCCTGTGTCCCAGCCACCGACATGGAGACTGCAGGGGCAGCCCTGGGCCCGGATGCCCTGGTCGGTCTCTTTGAGGAGGAGGGGGTCATAGGCCTGGCCGAGGTAATGAACTGTCCTGGCGTAATCTTCCGGGACCCGCAGATCATGAAAAAGATCCAGCTGGCAGGGGGACGGCTCAAGGACGGCCATGCACCAGGCCTTTCCGGTCCGGACCTGTCTGCCTATATCTGCGCCGGAATCCGCTCCGATCACGAGTGCACCACACTGGCCGAGGCAGAAGAGAAGCTGTTTTCCGGGATGTTCATCATGCTGCGGGAGGGAAGCGCAGCCCGGAATCTCACGGATCTTCTGCCGCTGGTCACGCTGAAAAACTCTCGCCAGTTTTTATTCGTCTCAGACGACCGCCACCCGGCAGATATCCTCAGGGAAGGGCATATCGACTTCATGCTGAGAAAGGCGATAAATGAGGGTCTGGACCCCATAGTTGCCCTGCAGATCTCCTCTCTCAATGCTGCCCGCTACTTCGGCCTGGCCGACCTGGGGGCAATAGCACCCGGCTATCGGGCGGACATCGCTGTCCTGGACGGTCTGGATGAGCCGCGGGTTACCCGGGTCTTCAAGGATGGCAGGCTGGTGGCCAGGGATGGAGATTTCCTCGCCCCTATGAATAGACCGGTCAAGGCAATGCATAAATCGATCCATCTCGCTGCTCTCAGCCGCCGGTCGTTTGAGATTGTAGCCGAGAAGGGGCCAGCCCGAACAATTGGCATCGTCCCCGGCCAGATCATCACCAGATCTCTGCCCCTCTTTCCCCTGATCCGGGAGGGAAAAGTGGTATCGGACACCGACCAGGATATCCTCAAGCTGGCGGTGATCGAAAGGCACAGGGCCACTGGCAATGTGGGGCTTGGTTTGGTGCAGGGCTTGGGTCTGGTGAGGGGCGCTCTGGCCACATCCGTCGCCCATGACTCCCATAACATCGTTGTGGTCGGAACCGGGGACGAGGAGATGCTGGCCGCGGTCTCAGCAGTCACGGAGATGGATGGCGGGCTGGTGGCGGTTGCCGATGGTGAAGTCCTGGCCAGCCTGCCTCTGCCCGTGGCAGGCCTGCTCTCGGAGAGTCATATGCAAGAGGTGGCAGAGGGCATAGCGGAGTGCATTGATGCCGCTCACAAGCTGGGATGCGACCTGGAGGATCCTTTCATGACCCTCTCATTTCTATCTCTGCCAGTGATCCCAGAGCTGAAGCTGACGGACAGGGGCCTGGTGGATGCAGTGGCCTTCCGGATGGTTCCTCTCTTCCTGGGAGGATCCCTGGAGGATGATTGAGGATTTGATCGCGATTTAGATAGCTCATGGAGCCCGAGATTTGGAGTGCTCGTAATGCGGAAAATGTTTTATGGAATAGGCCATAAAATGCGAACCGGTGATCGCAAATGGCAAAGATAAGAGGAAGGCCGGGAAAGACTGCGGGAAGCCCCGCCGAGGGAGTGAAGTTCGAGCAGGAGATCTATATGACTGCGGCAGAGATGGCTGACATGCTGCGGGGCCTGGCGGATGAAGTCGAGGCCCGAGGGCGGGTGGAAGCCTCTTTTGGCGATTGGACTATAGGAGTGAATCCCGCTGAGCCCCTCAAGGCGGAGATACAGTACAAGCATGATCCAGCTAATAGAGAGCTGGAGGTGCAGCTGAAGCTCAAAGAGAATCCGTGAGGATATGGTTTCGCTCCAATAGCAGGAACTCCTATAGCATCGCTGCTCTCATACCTCTGGTAGATGCCTCTCTGGCTCCGGGGCCCAGGGCGGGAATCATGCTCTACAGCTTTGCCACCCCTCAGGCGGGGGAGGTCTATCAAGAGGTCGATAGGGCCAGGGCAGCGAATCTGGATGCGGTCTTCGTCGCCGGCGGTCCCCACCCATCCGCCCTGCCGGAGGAGGTTCTGGAGCATTTCGATTTCGTGGCCATAGGAGAAGGAGAGGAGACCCTGCCCGAGCTGATTGAAGCGATAGAGATGGGCAAAGAGCCGGCAGATGTCCGGGGAATAGCCTATAGAAAAGGGGGAAAGGCGATCTATACCGAGGATAGGCCTCCTGTGGACCTGGACCTCTATCCCCCTTTTACCAGCATCCTCGCTCCCATAGAGATCTCCCGCGGCTGCCCCTGGGGCTGCACCTACTGCCAGACCCCCCGCCTTTTCGGGCGCTGCATGCGCCACCGCTCTATCCCCGTCGTTGCCAGATACGCCCGCCGCCATAAAGACATCCGCTTCACCTCTCCCAACTCCCTTGCCTATGGCTCCGACGGCAGGCGTCCGCGGCTGGAGAAGGTTAAAGCTCTGCTGGAAGGGCTGTCCGAGCAGAAGAAGCCCATCTACTTCGGCACCTTTCCCTCCGAGGTCAGGCCCGATTTCGTAACTGACGAGGCTTTGGAGCTCATAACCGGATACTGCGCCAATAAAACGATCAGCCTGGGAGGACAGTCCGGCAGCCCGGCGGTCCTGGAGAGCATTGGACGGGGTCACGGCCGGCAGGAGATAGAGTCAGCCTGCGAGCATATCCTGGATCATGGCCTCGTACCCCAGGTGGATCTGATACTCGGCCTGCCCATGGAGTCAGCAGAGGATCAGCATATGACCCTGGACCTGGCCAGATGGATTGAGGAAAAGGGAGGAAAGGTGAGAGCGCACCGGTTCATGCCCCTGCCCGGAACCCCCCTCTGGGAAAAAAAGCCTGCGCCCCTATCCAGCGATGCTGAGGCGCTCCTGGGCAGCCTGGCACAGAGAGGCCGTCTGACAGGATCCTGGGGCCGCAAGATCAAGGCGGAAAAGGATGAAACGGCATGACCTGTATCTGACCCGACCAACTCGGACCAGTGACCGGCCAGGGGAAAAGGTCGCTAGAGATAGAACTGCTTGAAAGGCTTGCGGTATTCGTCTTTTAATTCGTATTTTATTGTCATCCTCTCAGGCATTACCTGAATCTCTTTTACAGATTGTGAGAATAGGAACCAGATGAATCCCCTGTCCGGGAGCCGGTACCTGTCTGGCAGGGTGGAGGTGAACTCAGACTCTCCCAGAATATAAGTGCGCAGCATCTCGCTTCCTGAGGCGAAGAGGAAGGGGAAGCTCACATTCTCAATCTCCCTCTGGCAGGTGCCCTTAAGCCGCAGGCGGTCCGCAAGAAATTTCAAATAATCGTCCTTATTTATCACCAGTTCTCTCATCTCGCTCAATCTAAGTCACCTCTTGCTGGCACTGGCCGGGATGTGAGATAAAATTAATCGTCAGGGAGTCAGCCGACGGTCTGCTTGATATCCTCTTCATCCACCATTATCGGGTTTTCATGATAGTGAGATCTGTCCATTCTCTCACAGCTACAATTATCACGATCTTTCTGGACCGTGGCGGATTCTGTCTCTTCTCCGCCCAGCTCATTGATCTGGCATATCAATCCAGAGAATGCCTCCACCTCTCTGGCGATAACCTCCTCGGTGGTCATGTAGATGCTTCTCTCGGATTCGACTGTGAGGGCATCAGGCCCTCTGAAGACCAGCCGGCGCACTCCATCACGGCGAAGAGCCCTTCTGATCTCCTGGTCATGAGCTAGAACCATTCCCGGTATTAGCACCCTCTCTTTTATGTTCCCCAGATCCAGGAAGTTGAAATCCTCCAGGGTGATCAGGTTTCCTATCTCCTTATTCACTGCTACCACATTCACATCCTCTCCTATCTCCTCGAATATGGTCGATAGGAATGGATAGGCCACAGAGCTGGTGATGATGGTGGCGCTCCTCTCGATGGCCGGCAGTCGATTCAGCTCTTTTCTATGATGGGCCAGGGCGAAAGGAGCTCCTGTCTGTGGATCCCATAGAGGCGTCCCTATGACCCTCATATCATATCGTTCATTTATTTCAGTGGCAATCCTGCGGATCTCCTCCACGGAATAGGGAACAATGCCCGGCATTAACGGCTCGTTTCCAAAGATGAGCCCTTGCTCTTTGCTGTTGGCAAATGACATGAGCATCAGGCCTTTTGCTCCCATATCGCAGAGGTCCTGGCAGGTCTTCTCCAGCTGAAAGCCATCGTTTATGCCCGGTATGAGGACGATCATGGCATATAGATCGCATCTTTCGCAAAAGGTTCTGAGGTTTGAGAGCGCAGCCTCTGGATGTTTATCATTCACGTACCTTCGCCGAAGCTCAGGGTCAGTTGAGAAGACGGAGAAGCTTATCCTTCGCAATCCGGCTTCGATCAGGGGACCGGCTTCATCTCCCTTAAAAAAGCCCTTTCCGCTGGTGTAATCCAGGCGGATGGGGACAACGCCGTTGCTGAGGGTTTGAACCAGTTTAAGCAAATCTGGATGAAAGCTGGCATCACCATTCCCTTTTATGGTTATGGAATCCGGCCGTGATAATATGCATTGCTGGGATGCTTCAAATACCAACTGATCCAGGGACTTGAAGCCTGGCTGGATCTCAACTACTGCTCTAGAACAGTAATCGCACCCCTTTTTATGGGGTGGGCAATATTTGCATCCCAGCGGCTCAACCGTTTTCACTCCTTTAAAATAACAGAAGCTGCAAAATCCCCCGCAGTTATAACCAGGCCTGCCTCCTATATCAACGACTGCATCCATGTCTTTTAATTTGTAGTTAGAGTAATTAAATCTTGCGTCAAATATTCAGATAAGTATTGAAGAACGAATATGGCAAATCATAGCGCATATTCGGTCAGCCAATTGGCCAATTACATATTATAATTAATACAGAAAATTAATCTTCAAATAACATTTATGTCTCCCTATAAGGAGCGATTATAGGGCTGAAATTCGAATAAATATTAAATTTAAATATATAATATTCTCTATCAACCATTGATTTTAGTAACATGTCTATAATTATTTTTTAAAAGATAGGGGAATTTCCCAGGTTTTAAGCAATCTTCATCCGATCTATTATGCAGGCAGCATTATCAGAAAAAATCATGTCCATTAGGCGACTTATTTTTTCATTTTTAATAATATTTTCCATAAATACAAAAAATTTGGCTAATTTTACCATTTGAGCAACTCTCTGGCACTAGAGAGCTCTGCCAGGCTCATCTGCCCGGGAGCGGTGCTCTCTCTAACATAACCATATGCCAGAGCAGAACCATACAAAGGAGCCACTGCCCGCAGGTGTCTGCCCAGATCTCCCATCGCGATCAGACATAAGGGCAAATCTGCAGCTAGCAAAAATTCTAGGAGATCCAGGTCGTCTTTCAGGCTCCTGGGCGTCACGGCGATCTTAGCAATCGCCGCACCTGCCATCTTCATCCTCTCTTTTATGGCAGCGAGCTCATCGATCCCGGGCATTCCCTGGAAGTCATGAAAAGAGACTATGACCGGCCTGCTGACTTGAGAGATGAACTCTTCTCTTAACTCTGCCTGAAGCTCGATATCCACCAGATCGGCGTACTCAGAGGCCTGAACGAGCAGCTCGATCCTCTCCCTCTCTGACCCCTGGAACTTCCCTCCCTCCGCCTGGAGGCGATTGGTGGCGATGATCGGCTTTTCTGTAGCCTCTCTGATGGCTTTTATCGTCTGAATGGGCTCAGTGGCCAGATCCAGCCTCAGCTCAATCATGTCTGCATCGGATGCCGCCTTGAGGTCGTCTGCTGCCCTCTCTCCCAGGACGGCAACGATCTGCGACCTTTTCATAACGTATCTCATCTCTCCACGATGCTCTCCTCAATCTTCATGCCGAAATGGCGGGCAGCCTCCTCCAGATGGACCAGCACCTCGTCCCCGGCTTTGAGCTCCGTCACCGGCCTGGGGGTGCCATCGCTGCTCACCAGCTTTATGGTCTCAGCATTCTGCAGCAGCGTGCTTATGAGCACACCATCTGCCTCCGCCTCGATGAGGATCATGGGCCTCTTCTCGATCTTCGCCCGGCCCACGATAGCGCTCCTGGAGAGGCCATCCTTGCTCACAATGGTGACCTCGTCACCAGATTTTAGCTCCGATAGATAGCGTGTCTTCTCCCCCACCCGGATATAGGCGTGAACCGCGCCGGCGTTCACCCGGAAGGGACGCGCAGCCACATAGGGGCTGTCCTCTGACTCGCTATGGACAAGGAAAAAGCCCTTGGCCTGGGAGCCGATGAGCATTCCCTCTCCTGGGACCATCATGTTGGCGGTATCCACACAGACCCGGTCGCCCATCCCCACCGGCTTGACCGAGACCACCCTGGCTGGTATGAGGTCCAGGCGCCCTTTTTCCGATTGCTCTGCTGCCCTCATAACCCTCTTGATCTCAGAGAGGTCAGAGCTGTCCAATAGCACTCCATCTGCTCCCTGCTCCAGTGTGGCCAGGGCCAGCTTTGCCTCATCCGAACTCTTGACCCCACTGATGATCTTAACCTGGCATCCCTGCAGGCCGGCGATCATATTCTCCAGGGGGATCACCTTCCAGTCGGTGCCGATCACCAGCAGATAGTCCACATGCTTTCCCATCTCCACTGCGAATTGCTCATACTTCTTGCCGGCAATGACCACATATGCGGCCTTGTTCCCGGAGATGGTCTTGGCCAGAGCATAGTCCATGGAGCTGTTCAGGTCTTTGGGCAGAGGCACCGAACCATCGCCCTCACCGTGCCTGCCGATCACCAGAATGTCCTCCGCACCCTTCTCGGCGCCAAAGCATGCTACCTGGATATTTCCCAGCTCCCGCACCCGCTCGACGTTCTCCCGATCCACGATTACGCATTCGAATCCAGATTCAAGGGCGGTGGTTATCTGGGGTTTGATCTCCTCCCATGATCCTCTGGCCATGAGCCACTTCTCTTTCATATGCGACTCTTTGACATACCATTACAAATCTCTTTTGCAGCTGCACGCCCTTATACAAAAGGTTATACGCCTGGGATGGCAATATAGAGGAAAATGGAAAACCGTCTGATCTACTCTCCAGTTGGCATATTGATCATGCTGGGCTTCGCGTTCTTGATTGCAATAGTAGTGAGCTTTCTTTTCCTTGATCTGGCCAGGACAGCCTTCACCAAGATCGGTTTCTCCTGGAGCCAGGCCCTCTTTGTGCTTTTGGCGTCTCTGGTTGGATCCAGCATAAACATACCATTGACCAACCTAGAGTGCAGCACTCCCATGGTCCATGAACGACACATTCGGGCCTTTGGCGTATCTTATCATGTCCCTGTGGTGAAGAGCTGCAATACCCTTTTGGCCATAAATGTGGGTGGGGCCCTGATTCCCTCATTGATCTCCATGGCACTCATCTACCGGTTTCCAGAGTCCATCTATTATGCACTATCGGGCATTGTCTTGGTGGCCATCATCACCAACCGGGTGGCGAGGCCGGTTCGAGGGCTGGGGATAGTGACTCCTGCCCTGGTCCCACCCCTTTGTGCCGCCCTGGCGGCGATCCTCATGGTCTATGTGCTGGGCGCACCTCATGATCTCATCTTCTTAATTGCTTATGCGGCAGGAACCCTGGGCACTCTGCTTGGGGCGGATATTCTCAACCTGGGAAAGATCCGCGACCTTGGGGCTCCAGTGGCCAGTATCGGCGGAGCTGGAACCTTTGACGGTGTATTCCTGAGCGGTCTGATCGCTGTGCTCCTGGTGTGAGATGGATCTAAAATAGTGGAAAGAGATAGAATGACAAGAGATTATTAAAAAGATGAGAAAAGGTGGCGGAATGAAGGCAAGCGTAATAAAAAGGAGGGTAAGATCATGAGCTTCAGGGGCTTTCTGGATGATCTGGAAGGGTCAGGTTTGATGAACCACGTGCGTGACCCTGTATCGCCCTTTGAAGAGGTCACAGAGAGATCCTGGGGTAGTGGGCCGATTCTATTTGACGATGTCTCCGGCCATAAGTGCTGCCTGAATATCCTTGGGACGAGGGACCTCCTGGCCCGGGCCCTGGGCATCCCTGCTGAGGATATGGTCCGCCACCTATCCCAGATCGGATGCCAGGGTCCCGTGCGAGAGGTGGATTGGTCCAGTTTCATGGAGAATGTCTCCCAACCGGATCTCAGCAGGCTTCCCATCATGACCTACTTTCCGGGGGACGGCGGCCCTTATATCACCTCTGGAGTGGTGGTGAGCCGCTTTGAGGACAAAATCAATGCCTGCGTTCACCGCCTGATGGTCCTGGGAAAAGATCGACTGGCAGCAAGGTTGGTCCCGGGAAGGCATACCCATCAGCTCTATGAGGCCGCTCTGGCCAAGGGCAAGGAAGTTGCAGTGGCTGTGGCCATAGGAGTGGATCCGCTGGTATTGATGGCTGCCTCCACCCGCGTTCCTCCAGAGATGGAGTTTTGTTATGCTGCCGCCCTGCGAGGCTCTCATGTGGAGCTGATTGCTCTGGATAATGGGGTTCTTGTTCCCCATGCACAGATCGTTTTAGAGGGATACATCACCACTGAAAGGGCACCGGAGGGGCCGTTCGTGGACATCACCGGCACCCGGGACCTGGTCCGGCAGGAGCCGGTCATCCGGCTGACCAGGATGATGATGTGCAATGAGCCCATCTATCATGGCCTTCTGCCTGCGGGAGGTGAGCACAAGATGCTGATGGGAGTGCCCTATGAGCCGCTTATCTACCGGGAGGTCTCCAAGGTGGCAAAGGTGAAGGACGTCATGCTTACCGAGGGAGGATGTTGTTACTTCCATGCCGTGGTGCAGATTGAGAAGGAGACAGAGGAGGATGCCAGAAGAGCGATCGATGCCGCTATCAAGGCCCATCGCTCTTTGAAGCATGTGCTGGTAGTGGACTCAGATATCGATATTCACGATCCTCGAGACCTGGAGTATGCCCTGGCTACGCGCATGCGTGGTGACGAGGATATAGTTCTTTATCCCAATGTGCGCGGCAGCACTCTCGACCCCAGGAGCAATGAGGGAATGACCACCAAGGTGGGTGTGGATGCCACAGCCAGGCTGGACCGGCTCTGGAAGTTCCAGAGGTTGACCCCCGCAGGGCATGGCTGAATGGGGCATGGATATCGCCAACGAATTGGCAATGGGCACTGCATGTGGCGATGCTATTTCTTCGGACGCTGAGCCTGAAAGCTGCAATTTGCAGCTAAAGCCAAATGACCCGCTTTCCGCTCAAATCTCCAGATAGAGGCGGATGCTGTAGATCGCGGCAATGCCCAGGATTATCGCCAGGATTAAGGCCATTATCTGGAACAAGAGTTCATCCATGCTATCACGCTCATCTTTATTCCCCTAATATCCTCATTTTATGGCATCAGTCCTTGTCCGGGCAAGGCCAATGCACCGATCGGCTGGCAGGCTCATCTCCTCCAGTGGATCCATCCCCGCCTCGGTTGACCCCAGCACCTGGGCAGATTTCACCCCGGTTATTATGGCCATCAGCTTCACCCTGCCCTTGAGCTCAGGCTTGATCTTTGCCCCCCAGATGACATTCGCCCTCGGGTCAAGGTCCTGGGTTAGGCTGCTGGCGATGGAAGCTGCCTCCTTCAGGGTCATATCCGGTCCACCGTCAATGTGCAGCAGACAGGCTTTTGCACCTCTGAGCTCCACGTCCAGGAGGGGATTGTTCAGAGCGGAGCGGACGATATTCTCTGGGCTCTTCTTCATGCTCCCCTCTCCTACCAGCATAAAGCTGGCCCCGCCGGTGTTCATGATGGTGTGCACATCGGCATAATCCAGGTTGATTAGCGAGGGGGTGGTCAATGTCTCGCAGATCCCCTGGATGATCTCGCCTGTAATACCGTCGACCAGAGAGAATGCTTCCTGGAAGGGCAGGTGGGGGGCGCGCTCCAGCAGGCGATTGTTGTCCATCACAATGGAGGTGTTTGCGTAATTGCGCAGGTTCTCCAGGCCTTCCTCGGCGATGAAGATCCTCTTCCTCTCCATGTGAAATGGCGTGCTGACCATGGCCACCACCAGGGCGCCCTCTTGCCTGGCAATCCTTGCCAGGACCGGCGCTGAACCGGTGCCAGTGCCTCCCCCCATGCCCGCGAGGACGAATACCAGGTCTGCGCCGCGCAAGAGGTCCTCGATGTCCGTTCTTGCGCTCTCCGCCGCCTTCCTTCCCACCTCGGGGTCTCCTCCTGCTCCCATCCCCCGGGTGAGCTTCCGGCCAATCAGCATCTTCTCATCCGCAGAGACGGTCTCCAGGTGCTGGCGGTCGGTGTTTATGGCTATGGTCTTCGCCCCCATCAGGCCCATTCTTTTGAGTCTGTTGATGGTGTTTCCGCCTGCGCCGCCACAGCCCACGATCAGTATTCTGGGGATACCGAAGTCGTCGCCTGAATTTGAAAAATCCATGGCCTCCCGTATATCAAGTTCCATCCCTATCCCTTCATTGCTTTCTCATAATCAATTAGTGCCATCTGTTAATAACAATTGCGGATAGAGATAAGAATGATCAGACGAGAAGTGGCAACCAAGATGACGGGACAGACGGCTGCCAGGGACCTGGCGGAGTTCATCGCCAAAAACTACCCTGGCAGGGTGGTGGAGGTGGGTGTGGGCCATTTTCCCCATGTTGCTCAGAGGCTGTCGGATATGGGCCTGGAAGTGATCCTTACGGATCGGGTGGAGAGGCTTCTGGCGGGCATGATGGTGGAAAAGGACGACATCTTCGCCCCCCGGAGGGAGATCTATCAGGGAGCGGGCCTCATCTACTCCATTCGCCCTCCTCTGGAGATGCAGCTTGCCATGGGGGAGCTGGCGGCTGCGGTGGGTGCGGATGTCATCGTCCGGCCCTTGCAGGATGAGATAGCGCAGCTCGCTGGATTTGGCAGGAGGCTGGTCAATTACCGGGAGGCGAGGTTTTATCTGTTCAGAGAAAACGAGTAGAATTTATAGTTTTGAACTTTTAAACCTAAGGATTTCTCATACATCCCCTCAAATCTTCTTAAATCCTCTCAAAAAAAGCTATAATCCATTATTCTCACCTTATCAAGGACCATCGTAATGCAGGGAGAGATGAGCGATGAGATTGCACTACATCCAGCACAATCCCTTTGAGGACCCGGCAAATATCGCCCTCTGGGCGGAAGATTCCGGTCATGATGTCTTCGGGACTAAAATATTTGCGGGCGAGAGGCTCCCCAAAGATGCTGATTTTGATCTGCTGCTGGTTTTAGGTGGGGAGATGAACATCTACCAGGAGGATCTTTATCCTTGGCTGGCGGAGGAGAAGAGGTTCATACGCAGGGCTATGGATAGCAAGAAGACTATTCTTGGAATCTGCCTTGGCGCCCAGCTGATCTCAGATATCCTGGGAGGAATGGTGCATAAAAATCGCTATAGGGAGATCGGCTGGCATGAGGTGAAGCTGAATCGTGCTGCCTTTAGCTCTTCTGCTTTCAAGGGGTTTCCTGATAGATTCACGGCATTTCAATGGCATGGGGATACATTTGACCTGCCTAGAGGAGCGACTGGGCTGGCATCGACTGCAGCCTGCGCTAACCAGGCCTTTGAGATCGGGCGAAATGTTGGACTGCAATTTCATCTGGAGTCGTCCAGGCAAAGCATACGAAGGCTGATAGACAACTGCGGGGACGAATTGACTCCAGGAAGGTTCGTGCAGGAGCCAGAGGATATGCTCTCTGCAGAAAAGCATCTAAAGGAGTTATACAAGCATTTAAGAATTTTTATGAAAAACATCGAATTAATGGTGGGTCAGGATTGATCCGGATTGCCATCTTTGTGCCTTACCTAAGCATTTGCTGAACTAATTTGTATAAGCCTCCCCGCTCCAGAAGATATCGTTTCCCTTGCTGTCGTCTATATCCTGGCTGTCGAAAGCCATCAGGGAAAAGATGATATTGCCTCCTCTGATCTCCGGAAGAATCTCGTATCTATCTCTGATCACCTCAAAGACATCTCCCAGCATGTCCAGACCGTGCTCAACCTCAAAGGCATTTATCTCTTCCTGGGAGATTCCATGATCTTCTGCAATCTCTGACATAAGCTCTTTTATGGCATCCAGCTCCTCTGAGGCCATCAAGTAGATTCTAAAACCGCCGATATTGTCATCGATCGGATCGATCTGAAGCCACATTTGCCATGGTTCTGTCGATATCTTCCGCTCTCTTGTTCTCAAAAGATCATCGATCAGAGCCCGGGAGAGGGGTAGCTCTCTTGCTGCTTCATGCATGATGGAGAAGAGAGGCGCATATTCAAAAGCTATATCCTCGATCATCTCCTGCCAGAGATCGTAGTTGAGTTCATACATGTTCAGATGTCCTGGTGTGTATTCGATCTGGGATTCTTTGATAGCAGCAATAGCCTGAAATCCATTTCTACTTTTCTATTTGCCTTTTGCGGTGGGTGACTACTCCCCGCCGATAAAGGGTATGGCTTCTACGTTTTGATTCCGACAGATTGTAGTCCTACTCTAAGGAATCGATTATCGCGCAAAGGTTCATCAAAGCATTTTATCAGGGAATACTATTATTAAACAAAAAAATTATAATTTTAAACATATAGTGCTCTGGTTAAAATCCTAACGTCATGTTATATAAAAGTTTAATAAAATGTCATTAAAAAAATTTGCCTCTCATATACGGCATCCTTCCCATGATACTGCAATTGTCTCGCAGTTCCATAATTTAACCAATGGTTTTTTAAAGCTCTTGAACTCCTTATGGTATGAGTATGAATTGCTGCGAACATAAGATATCAGGGAGCAAGGAGAAGATCTGGCTACCCCACTACTTTGAAGGGCGGGATCGAGGACTCAAGCCCCATCCATATTGTACGGAGTGCGGTCTTGTCAAGAGCCTCTCCTCTGATAGGTTGCACAGCGTTGGCTATTTTATGAATGTCATTGCAGAACTCGGCAAGCATCATAAAATCACCCAGGTGCAAACGAGATTAATCGCCCTGGAGATGGAAAAACAGTTGATAAGCGATGCATTCGGGATCGATCGGCACCAACAGGAGATTTTGTTTATTGAGATAACCACCCGTATCCTCAATGTCTCAGCAAGGTCGGTAACTCAGCTTCTTTAAATATAATTTCAAATCCACTTTTCCCTTAATGCCACCCATCCCACCAAAATAACGATCACCATATATGTTATCATCCAGGCATATCCTGCTCCCAGGATGCCATATCGACTCACCATAACATAGCTCAATCCAAGGAGCAGAATGCACCTGAGGGTATTCAGCTTCACTATGCTCTCAACCCTCATCCTCACATTCTGAATGGGGATGAATAGGGAATAACAGGCTACGGGAAAGCTAGAGAGGGCTATGATCTTCAGAAGGCCAAATCCCTCCACGTACTCTCCCCTGAGAAGTCCAAGTAGCCGGTCGCCATAGAAGAAGAGCACCAGCACGGCGGGTAGCATTATCATCAGGCTTGCGCCTCCCGCGCGAAAGGCGCTCTTCTTGAGGCTATTTCCATGACTCCCCTCCACAAAGAGGGAGGTCCCAAAGGAGCTGGGGATGATAAGCACCAGAGTGCCCAGAGCGAAGGCGATATAGTATTTTGCGGCTTCAGCTTCATCGAGCAGGCTCAGCACCAGTATGGGCATCATGAGGGTAGGTGCAGCATATAGAAGGCTAGAGAGGTAGTTTAAAGAGGAGAATCGCAAGGACTTGCGTATGAACTCCCGGTCTGCCTGTGGCCTGATCCGGCATATGCTCAGCTGAATCTTCGTCAGGCTGTAGAGCGCTGCGGTCAAATACCCCAGGCCAATAGCGCCGAAGATTCCGAAGACGCCCAGGAAAGCGAGAGGCACAAGGGCTGGAATTCGAATTGCCTGCAAGAGATTCTGCAAGAAGTAATGGTCCGCTTTTCTGTCCGCAACAAAGGCGTATCCTCCCATGACCGCGATTGAGTTCAGTGCTGCAACTAGAATGAAGGCCAGAGAATGACCCGGATCCTGCCAAAAAGGCATGGAAGGGGTCAGAATCATCATCAGTAAGATGCATATTCCACCGAAGATGATGCTGGCTCCGGTGGTAACAAAAAAGCTCGTACTTATGACCTTCCCCTTATCCTCCAGGGGAAGGAAGCGGATGATGGAGGAGTCAAAGCCAAGGGTTGAGAAGAGAGCGACGAGTGCAAGAGATGATATGAGCGCTGTGGCCAGGCCCACCTGCTCTAGGGCATAAAGCCTGGCAGCGATAATCCAGAAGAAGAAGCCGCATCCTGCGCTCATGATGTTGGCGAAGGCCATGAAGAAGGATGTTCTATATAAACCATCTCCGGCCATTCCTGCGATTGCTTTGCAGCTCAGATAACGGTGCAGATTGAAGTTCATGACTGGTTTCCAGGCCATAAGACATTGTAGGCCAGATTTATGAATTGGACGCCACTGATTCGTATCTAATCTTGTATCTGATCTTGGTTGTATAAATGCTTTCATGCAAGAGCAGTCGAAAGCCCAAGCCATATATGGTCAGACGATCATTATTACATATATCGAAAAATCAAAAAGTTATTTATATAGCAACGAGAAATAGGTATTAGAGGCTCAAGTGTGCTAATATGGCCGTTGTTGCCTTTACGGGACTGAGTCTGAAGCGGAAAAGGCCTGGTGTCTGCGGCCAGATAGGGTGCGTTCACTTGCGCTCAACTGGGAGAAAATTGATGACTGTGCAGATCGGTGTGGACCTGATTATGTTGGGAGGACGGCAAAATGAGCTCACTATCAGAGGGATCTGATATAAAAAATTTGAATGATATTGTATATCATGTTATCGTATCTATCGAAGGCGGATCGATCATTGCTAGGGATGTTGGTGGCAATGTGATCTCCAGCGGTGTGGCTGGAACTGACGACTCTCGAGTAATAACAGAGGCCATAACTTTCGTCCCCGATAATGGCAATGTCTTAATCTCCAATGGGGAGTACCTTCTCAGCGCGGACACTCAATTCTACTTGGACGAAGGGGATTTGAATCCTTTCTGGATCTGCATTCCTATATTGGGCAACAAGAATGTCCACATCTTCGGCTATGGGGCAGGCATAACCGTACTAAAATTAAAACCAAACCAATTCTCCGTCGGCCATCCTGTAGCGATGATGCTCAACCGTGCAATCTCTCTGGATCCGGGTTTTACCGCCTTTACTGTTGCCAATATGACCTTTGATGGCAACAGGGACAATCAGGAACAATGGTACAAAGATGGCGCTTCGCTGATATTGACCGGCAGCCCCAGGTCCGGCGGCAATTACTACAACCTTGAGTTTAAGAACTCATATGGAACCGGCTTGTACCTGGGAAATAATGGGATGGGATCTGAATCGCATTCTTCCATAACCAATGTAGTTGCCAGAGACTGCAGCCTGGAGGGCATACTCCTTGATACCGCACAGGATACTGTTGTCTCTGATTGTGTTTTTGAACGCTGCAGAACCGGGCTAACAATCCATGGGAATAACGATTACCAAACTCGGACAAAAGACCGCATTGTGGTAAAAGACATATCGTGCATTGCCTCCCCTCTCACCATATGGTGCATAAATGATCTGCAGATGTCCAGCGTCAACATGGATTGTACTGCGAGTCCGAATGCATATGGTCTATTGATTCATAGCTCGATTGGAGTCCATATCAAGGAGTCCTTCTTCAAATCGGACCGGAATAAAGCCAGCTCTTATGGAGGGGCATCTTATATAGACGCCGACATCGATGGTCCCACGGCAGCAACCCTTGAAAATTGCGTTTTGGATGGATATTATGCATTGCATGTATTGGGATCTGCGACAGCAACTCTGCGCGGGGGCGCAGTCAATGCCTCATATGCCTGCGCCTATCTCCGGGGCATCGATCCAAGCACAGCAATGGCAACGCTGATCGGAACCGTATTCATACCTGCAAAGCATACCATAGACTGTGCTCCGGGGACGAGCATTAATATCATGTACTGCTATTCTTCCTCCATTGGATCGATGATTGTGGAGGGAACGCTCAATAATCAGGGATCGTATGGATTCGGTCTTCCAGATGTCTGAATGAGAATATTTCAAGGCTCTCGGGGTCCATGAGCCTTGGCCCTCGAGGCTTACATCCGATTCCTGTTGGGAAAAAAGGTTTTAAGCCAGGCTTCCAGGAAGATGGCCTTCCATAGATTTCGAGCGTGATTTTTGTTCTTATGTATATGCTCTTTTATCTGATGGCGCAGCTTTTTCAGATCAATGTACTCTCTGCACAGGGGTTCGCCCCTTAAAAACCAATCGCTCAAAAGCTTTTCGAAGTCCTCGGTCTTCAGCCAATATGCATCAGGGGTCTCATATCCGATCTTATCCCGTCTCTTTAATATCTCACTGGGCACGATATCGATCATCGCATCCCTGAGCAGTGCCTTAGTTCTTCCTTCTCTTATTATGAAGTCGTCAGGCAATCCCGATATGAATTCAATTATTCTATAATCAAGAAACGGAACTCGTGATTCGGTTTGATTTCCCATTGAGTTTCTGTCCTCCCATTTCAATAGCTGCTCTAGCCGGTATTTCAGATGGAACTCCAGGGATTGTCCCAAGGATCTGCAATCGGAAAAATTTTTAAAGTATTCTGTCGTGGCAACGGATCCGTTCATCATTTCTCTGGATAGCAGGGATTCGCGCAGAAAAATCTGCTCTCTTATAAATATGGGCAGCAAAAGATATAATGAAGACTGGATGCCGATCATATATTCCTTGCCCTTAATCAAATTGTAGCATTCAGAGGCGAACCTCTTTAGCCTTAAGGTTTTTAATAAGTCTACTAGATAAAAACCTAGAAAATAGTGATATCCAGCCAGAAGCTCATCTGCACCCTGACCGTCCAGCACCACAGTGACATCATTGCCCTTGGCCAATTTCTGCACGCAATTTTGGGCATAAATGGAGGCGGAGGGAAAAGGCTCTCCAATTAATTTAATAATTTTAAACAAATCCTCTCTCAGCTTTTCCGCAGTGGGGTGAACTCTGTAGTTGGCCATGCCCGTCTTCTCTGCCACAATTGATATGTATCTTGATTCATCTCTCTCATAGCCATTGTAGACCGCTGAAAATGTCTTTATCTTCATTTTCCTGTTTATCAAGCATGCAATGGCAGATGAATCGATTCCCCCGCTCAGACATGTGCCCACTGGAACATCGCTGATCAATCTGATATCCACACTATCCACCATCAAATCTCTAAATGTAGATATTGCCTCCTCGTATGTGCCTGCGAATCTCTCATTATATTTTATATTATACCACTCTTTTATCTCTAACTCACATCGCATGAGATCAAAGGTGGCATAGCAGCCTTTGGGAATCTTCTTTATCCCGCCAAAGAAAGTCTCGTCAGTGTGATCCGATACATTATAAAGTAAATAATCTTTTATCAACTTTTTGTTCGGTTCGATATCGATCTTGTGTTCCAGCAGGGGTGGAATCTCCGAAGAAAACAAAAAAACTTCGTTTTTTTCATCGAAATAATAATATAGCGGCTTAATTCCCATACGATCTCTCGCCAAAAAAAGTCTCTTGCTTTCAGAATCGTATACTGCAAAGGCAAACATTCCATTGAACTTTTCCAGACATCGCTCTTTCCATTGCATATAGGAATATAATATGACCTCTGTATCCGTATTGGATTTAAATGAATATCCCAGTAATTCCAGCTCCTCTCTAAGAGCCTGAAAATTATAAACCTCTCCGTTATATATTATAAAAAATTTATCTTGACGATCAGACATCGGTTGATGGCCATTTTCGGATAGGTCGATGATGGACAGGCGCAAGTGCCCTAATGAAACCTCTTCATCGACATAAATTCCTTCATCATCTGGACCCCTATGCCGCAAACTGGAGTTCATTTTTTCTATTATATATTCGTCTTTCCAGTTAAAACCATTGATTCCACACATAATCGTCCTCAGAATCCTCTAACTAAATCCAAATGGCTCTTATATTATTGCATGACTGCAATTCAGCTGATCACATGAATTTTTTATAAATTTCAAGCAGGTTCTGTCTCTGGCTGTCCCATTCATATTGCAGTGCATGGCTTTGGATTGCATCTCTATTCCATTTTATATTCAGCGCATCGAGCATTTTATTGCATAAATCCATGCAATCATTGCACTCGCATATGAGGCCATACTCTTTTGATGTGATGATATCTGAGACCCCGCCCACATCGGTGCTAACAAAAGGTATGCCGCAGGCCAGAGCCTCAAACATCACCGTAGGGTTTCCCTCGTTCAAGCTTGGCAGCACAAATATGTCACAGGCATTTATCCACAGAGGGAGCTCCTCTCTGGGCTTCCTTCCAACGAGCTTTATGACCTCTTCGAGGCCACATTTTTTTATCTCCTTCTGCAGTTCATTTCTGAGATTTCCCTCTCCTAAGATTATACATAAAATGTCTTTTGATCTTCCTTCAAGCTCACTGATGGCATGGATGAGGTCTATGTGCCCCTTAACCTTTACCAGGCTTCCAATGGTCAGGATTATCCTTTTTTTCTCAGGCAGTCTTAATGTTCTTCTGCATGCCTGCTGATCGCGGGGATAGAAGCGTTTGCCATCATATCCTGTTGGCAAGATCTCTACCGGTGTATTTACATCTAGTTTCCTAATATAATCCGCGAGGCGGTTGCTGACGGTGATTATGCAATCAGAATCGTTCAATATGCCCCGGATTCTCTCTCTCCATTGAGGATTCTTGAATGGTAGATCATATAGGTCATATCCGTATCCTGAGATGATCAGTGGTATATGGTATCTTTCCTTTAGCCTGGCTCCCACATAGCCCGATGTCCATACGAAATGAGAATGAATAAGGTCGGGCTCCCGCTTCTTCTGGACAATCATATTTAAAATCTTTCGATAATGCTTCTCTCCTAAATGGCGGTATTGATAATCAATGGGGATAAAAAAGGTCGGAACTGTTGATACCGACACATTCTCTGGCTTGCCAGAATACTCTATTAGGGACTTTTTTGTAAAGAGGCTCAACTCGTGAATGGGCAAATAATTTGATATCTCAGTGATTGGATTATGGTATACGAAGACATCAATCGATTTAAAATCACTGGATATGGACTCTATCTGATCTTTGACAAAATAGTTGTAGGTAGGGGTAATTGCCAGGAGGCTTTTTCGGTTTGACATCGATTTAACCCTCGTTATCTACCTTGTTTCGTTATCCATAAAGATGCTGGGCATTTTTTTTGATCTAACCATAAACACATCATGTCAATGAATGTGTAATTATATGCTCGCAAATTATTTTTTATATAGATTTTTTCATGTCAATAACCGTATTACCCACAACGTTATTTTGTTATGTATTTTTTAATATTAATAAGCAAAGTATTCTCAAATTGGTCGCTATTTGCAGCTTTTGCGTCTCTAATTAACTCTGGAGTAAGCAAAGCAAGATCTGTTACCAGATGTATCTTTTTCATCTTATGCAATTCCAAAGCCAAATCCAATTTATTGTCATATCTGCATTCATTATACTCCTTCAATCTTGGCACGACAATAGTCCTTTTTTTATTCAGGAGGCAGTTGAGAATAGAGCCTGCACCATCATGGGTTATTACTGTGGAGGATTGTCTTATGAGCTTCAGGAATTCTTCATTGCTGGCAAAGTCGAAGTATTCGGCATTTCGCGGGCAGTAACTGGTAGATCCCTTTTGTATTATCATTTTATCCTCGATTTGTCCTGCAAGAAGGTCGCATTTTTCTATTAGTCTGTCGAAACCCTGATTATGCATGCCAACGGTCACGAAGATCATATTAAAGCCCCCTCAAATACCGCTTTCTTTCCATATTTGGAAATCAACTGCGGCCATTGAACCAAAAAATGATCCGCAATAGGATATACAAGCCTGCCGGTGAGGGAAGGATTATTCACCCTTGCCCAGCTCTCTATGAATATGATTTTCGCGCCCAGTAGTCTCCCAATGTATAATGCAGGGATGGCTATCTCAGATCCATTGCTGATTATAAGATCGGGCCTGTATCTTGAAAATACTCTGAGAAATGTAATTGCTGCCGTGAGCATCCTCACAGGATTATAGCCTATATTTTTCACTAAATATTTTTTATAATCCAACTCTTGCGTTCTCTTGGAGTCATAGGTAATAATTATAATATCGTTACCTTTAAATGCATCCATCAGATATAGCATTTGAGTGAGATGTCCTCCATGAGAGCATACAATCGCTATCTTCATAGATCCTCTACCATTAATTGCTATTTTCATCAGCTCGTCTTATGAAGTTGTCTCTTGAAGATCGGACGCGAATCTTCAGCATGGATTCAGGCTATTTATCATCAGTCTCAAGCCCTCATCTATATTAATGTGGGGGCTCCAGCCAAGGATATCTTTAGCCTTTTTGGTGCTCGAATAGCAGTCCATTATCTCGTTTCTGCGCCTTTCTCCTCGGTAAATTACCCTGGTCTCTGATCCATGTAGCTTTATAATTTTTTCAATTATCTCCTTAACGCTATAGCTCTCCCCATATCCGATATTAAATATATCAAAATCGCCTTCGTATTCGCCTGCTCTGATATAGGCATCGATCATGTCGGTAATGTAAATGAAATCCCTTTTGGGTTCTGGGTCTCTCACGATAACTTCTCCGCTTTTAATGCAGGATATAATCATTGGGATCAGAAAATCGGATCTTTGACCGGGCCCATAGATATTGAACGGCCTGAGAACTATACATTCTATTCCAAAATCATCATGATATGATTTGCAGAGTTCTTCGCCAATCAACTTGCTTCTCGAATATGGATTGGTTGGATTCGTCATGTGATTTTCGTCGATGGGCAGATAATGCGGCTTCCCATAAACATAAGAACTTGCATAAACAATTTTATTTATATCATATAATCGGCAAAGCTCCAATATATTTAAAGTACCCAGAACATTTGTCTCATAGGTATCGTGGGGATTCTCATATGATGAGTTTACCGAAGCTATCGCTGCTAGATGATAGATGACATCTACATCGCTTAAATAATCTAAACTGCTTTTGATGAGATTCTTTTTCCTAATGTCTAAGCTATTTCCATTGATATCCTTAAGCAATGTGACTGATGAGTCTATTTCGCGGAGCGCATTGACCAGATGCCTGCCCACGAATCCATTAGCGCCAGTGATTATCACTCGCTTTTCGCTAAGTCTCATCTATGCTGACTCCCAGCTGGCGATATATTTTCTGTATATCTTCATTAGCTTTAATGTAATCATCTGGCCTTCCGATATCCAGCCAGTATCCATCATGGATAAAACCATTGACCTTCTCCCCTTCGGAGAGCAATCTCTTCATCAAATCTGGGATATCCAAATATTCGTGTGACGGTATATATTCGAGAATGCTTTCATTAAATGCGTAAACGCCCATGCTTACCAGATAATCGATCTTTGGCTTTTCGATATATCCAATGAGAGTCCTGTTCTCATCGAGCTCAACCACGCCGAAATCAATATCAACGTGTCTTCTATTGAGCGCTATGGTTGCTATGGATCCCGTTTTTTTGTGAAATTCCAGGAATTCAGAAAAATCCAGGCCTGTCAGGACATCACCATTCATCACCAGAAAATCATCCACTAGCTTGTTCTTTAACAGGCCCAACCCCCCGGCGGTTCCAAGTTTCTTCTCTTCTTTAGAATATTCTATCTTTAGCCCGTATTTGCTGCCGTTATTAAAAAAAGCCATAATCAATTCCGATAGATGTCCAACTGCCAGGGTGATCTCATTGAAGCCTTTGGCTTTCAATTGCTTGACGATTATCTCCAAAATGGGTGACTCTCCAATAGGCATGAGAGGTTTGGGAAAAACGGTAGTATAGGGCTTGAGTCTCGTGCCCAGCCCACCCGCGAGGATCACGGCCTTCATTTAATCTCCTAGCATTTTACTAATTTGATCATTTTTTTATTCTCGGAAATCCATTCTATTGTCTCCTTCAGGCCCTCATCTAAGGAGACCTGCGGTTCCCACCCCAGCAATCTCTTGGCTTTTGCATTGTCACACCACAGTCTCTTTACCTCGCTTTTAAAAGGTCGGACTCTTGACGAATCCTGCACGATCTTAATATCTTTGTTCAATAATGATGAGATTCTCTGGGCCAGGTCCCCCATGGATATCTCAAAATTTGAACCGATGTTGATTACCTCTCCAATGGAGCTTTTTGATTCAGCCGTACTGATAAATCCATTTACGGTGTCTTTGACGAATGTATAATCCCGTGTAGGGAATAAGGATCCCAATTTTATCTTCTCTTGCTCAATAGCTTGAGTTATGATCGTGGGGATTATCGCTCTCGCAGACTGCCTGGGTCCGTATGTATTAAAGGGCCTGATCGTTGCCACAGGCAGATCAAAAGAGCAATAAAAGCTCTCCGCTATTTTATCCGCTCCTATCTTGCTGGCGGAATAGGGGGACTGGCCCTGAAGTGGATGCTTTTCGTCGATGGGCACATATAAGGCTGTGCCGTAGACCTCGCTGGAGGATGTATGGACGACCTTCTCCACACCCAAATCCCTCGCTGCCGTGAGGATATTCAATGTACTTAATATGTTATTTTCAATAGTATCTCTGGGCCTAATATATGAGTAAGGGATTGATATCAACGATCCGAGATGAAAAATAACATCTACGTCTCTAACTGCGCTAAATACCGCATCATAATCCTGAAGATCTCCTGAAATGATCTGCAGAGAATCGAGCTTTTGGGATGGGATTATCTCCAGCAATCCCCAATCGTTCCTCGAATTGTATCTTACAAAGCCCTTTACATCAGCGCCTAAATCTATAAGACGCTCAATAAGATGGCTCCCTATAAAGCCACCTGCTCCAGTGACTAATACCTTTTTTCTGCTCCAATGATTATCCATTCTACAGCCTCTAATCTATTCATTATATACAAGCTATTTAGCACTCAGGACACCCTGCATCATGGTGATATATTCGGATTCAATCGGCTATCTTTATAGCTATATTTATAGTCTATGCAGATCTTTCTGATATGAAGTTCATTTTTGCATACAGGAATCTAAAAATGCAGGGTCATTGATCGCAAATATGTTAAAATATAATTATCTAGTCATAGATAGTGTGAATCAACGTTTCATGTAAATGAAGATCTTGTCCGTACTCAAAACCTTATTTATTTTTTTATTTCCATTCAATATATCGTCAGAGATTCTCCAGGGTTTTATCTGAATCCAATTTCCTATATTCAATATATTTAAGTCTCTGTTTATAACAAAAAGGTCATTAGGACTATGCTCTCTCCTGTTCAGGAGGAATGCAACGTCATTCTCATCAAAGGTCTGGAAGTTATTAGATCTGTATTCCAAAAGATAGAAATTTTTTGTGAGCTCATCGCTTTTCGTCTGGGCCCCATTTGTCTCTTCTTTGCACCACGATAAAGGCATATTGATATAGTCAAACTTATCTATATCTTTATTAGATAGGTTTGAATTATATATGAGGGTGTGATAGATGGGATTCAGGATCAATAATATAACTACGCCAATCGTTGCCCATCTCTTAAAAGATCCTCCGTTCCTATACAGCCAGGCTATGCTGAATATGGCTGGGTAATAAAAAAATCCGATTTCAACATGACCTATTAATAAGCGAATGGCTGCCCAAATCAGCATAGAGGACAATATCGATATAACAAATGCCGTCTCTCTTTTATACCTTACATTTGTATTATATATAAAACTAATCAAAAACAAAACAAGGAATGCTAAAAGAATGAAATACTTAATATAGCCATAGAAATTTATAGATCCTGGGTATTGAATATACATATCTCTTATAATGTTATCTTTAATATTCGTAGAAAAATAGGCTAATAAGAACTTATCCAGCACAGACATAGTGAAGGATTCGGGTGATTTCAGAGCATAAATAAAATTATCGTAGACGAATTCTGTGAGCCCCATCTCAATAATTATCAACAAAGTGAATAATTTTATCGATTGGCTCTGCCTATAATCAGGTTTATACCTATTTAAATATGCAGGATTATTAAATAACATTGTATAAACTATATATGAAGACAAAAAGAGAAGATATGTGAAAATAACATCATATGATGTAAACACCAGGGAAATCCCTATCAATACGGTCATGAGGTGATATTGCCACCCGGATTTATCCTTATTATAAAAAGTTAATAAGAATAATATTAGTAGAGCAAAATATAATATATTTCCTACACCGTGCGGCCAAAAGAAGATCCGTTGGGTCCCTGTGAATCCAGTCATCAACTCAGCAATCGATACCAAGCTAGCCAAAAAATAACTGTTGGAAATCTTTAGCATCAGAACAAAAAAAAGCACTGCATAGGGTATGAGCTGAACTGGGGAATATAATAAAAAGCGGCAATTTTCATTTAATACCATTGCCAGCTCTGAACCCAATACATAAAATGTAGGAACGGTATTTCTGTATGCATCGAGCAGAACTCCCCTGTCAACCGTTTCATCTATTGCGCCTACTTGAAGCGGTGCAAAACCATCAATCGAGCTATTGAAGTGCAGGAGCAAATAGCAACAGGAAATAGCGAATGTGATCAGATATAACTTCTTAATTCTCGAATCATTGAGGGCAATTGGCAGATTTAGCATATATGTGCTTCAGTCATATGATTCAAATTTATTCAATCAACGGGATTATTCAGCAATCTATGAGATATCTGCAACACTCTCTTCTCGATCTGCTTTTGATACGACATCTTTATGGCCTTTAGACAAGAAAAGTTAAATGAATATATAAAATTAATTGACCTTATGATAAAGACATCCAGCTTGTATGTGGTCAGTTGATCATCCGGAATCCTATCATCTAATGAACCAATCAGAAGGTGAGAATTTCCTTTAACAGGCGTGATTTCATCCGTTAAGCCATGCAACATGGCAAGCATCTTATTATATAAATATGCTATGCCATGTCTTGAGGCAAAGCCGAATGTTAGTATTTCTGTGATCAGCAAAGAAGGACCAAGCAGCAACAAACACTCTGTGGAGAGGTATTTTCTCAGGATTGTGTATCTTCCTTTCTCTAAATGGTATAGTTTTTTAGGTGACATTTTCAGAGTATAATCGTGCTTGACAGTCGATTGAGGGATATATAGTATTTTGAATCCGTTTAAATTGGCTCTCCACGACAAATCAGCATCATCATTATACATGAAGAATCTCTGATCAAAACCGCCAAGGCTTAAGTAGAGATCTCGTCTAATTGCAAAAGAGCAACCAGAGAATCCGCTAACCCGCGTTTTGCAGAATGGCATATCAATGGGACATCCCAATCCTCTGGTGAAAGTTAAGCCTGAGAAATGATTGATGGCGCCACAGGTATTGATAAGCTCACCGTCATATGTAAGGATTTTAGGAGTGGTGATGAGTTTATCCTCATTTCTTAATGGTTCGATGAGCTCTCTTAACCATCTCTCTTCCACAATGGTATCAGGATTGAGAATGACGATATATTTGCCAGATGCATATTTAACTCCTTCATTATTTCCTGCCCCATAACCAGCATTCTCCTGATTTTTGATCAGCCTGACATGGGGGTATTTTTCCTTCAGGATCTGGCAGCTATCATCTCTGGAATTATTATCGACTGCAATGATCTCATGAGGATAGTCCTGCCTCATGATAGATTCAATGCATGGTTCAATATAGCGACTGCTATTGTAAAGGACTATTATTATGCTGGCTAATTCGTCCCCGTCTCCGGCGTGCCCTCTCATTTGTCTCTCCATAGTGATCCTCTTAGCTAGTCCGCCTCCTTGTTTTGCCTTCCCTGCGCCATGAGCTCTCTTTTAAACTCGTGCATAACCCTCGAGAGTATATGGAGAACCATACCTGTGAGCGCGAGAAATGATCCCAGCAGCACAAGCAAGATCATTATTAAAGCAAGGCCGTATTGCAGGCTCCCTCCATGAGCAAAGGCTTGGAGGAATTCCAGCCCCATTAATATTCCTGCCGCCGCCATTACCAATCCTGGAATAGTGAAGCATATTAGAGGCTTTCGCAACTGCATGTCCTGCAAGACATTGATCAGTACCCTGAGTCCATGGACCACCGGGTTCTCTGAGGAGCAATTCACATCATAGCGCACCCCGATTTCTACCTCCTTTATGCGCAGGCCCGCAGAAGCAGCGTCGGCCAGCATCTCGCTCTCTATTGCCAGCCCCTTCTGTTCAAAACGGAATATCCCCTTGGTCGGGCCAGCAAAGGCCCGAAATCCGCTCTGGGTATCGGTTACTGATAGGCCACAGCCGATGTTGGTGGCCACATCCAGAACCTTCTGGCCCATTCGACGGTATATGGGCGTATCTCTCTTATTGCCATTGAGATAACGGCTGCCGTTGACCATATCCGCTTCTCCCCTTAATATGGGGCGTACCAGGCGAGGGATGTCAGCCGGATCGTGCTGTCCGTCGGTGTCGATGGTGACGATAACCGCATCGCCATTGAGCAAAGAAAAGCCCGTCTTGAGTGCTGCTCCCTTTCCCAGGTTCATTTCATGACGCAGCACTTGAGCGCCTGCCAGCGCTGCAACCTCAGCGGTTCGGTCGAGACTGCCATCATCTACTACTATCACCCGGTCAGCGTACTCGCGGGTGCGCAGGACGATGCTGCCTATTGATACCTCCTCGTTATAGGCAGGCAATATGGCTGTGATCTCCCCCACCAAAGTCTCCACTCCATCCTTGCTATGCAATAATAATAAAATTGGCCAGTACTGCATTACGATACGGCCAATAGGTTCTGTAATATTCTGGCAGCATAATCAGCTGGCTATTGCAGGGTACAAGGAATATAAAAATGCTTTGGGCTATCATTTTCGTATGTGTTTAGCTTCTCCAAATTAGCATCAATAGACCTATTTCATGATTTCTCGCATGGCCTGTTCCAAAAATCCAATTTCAAATGACTTCTGCCAAGGATGTCGTTTTTCCTTCTCGCAAATGAAGTTGGATGGCACCACTCAATTGACCAAAATCGACAGCTATAGAATGATTATCGGGGAGATAAACACATAGTCATTTTGGCTCCTCGCTATACAGTATAGGTGAACTTGAATCGCAAATTCGTTGCATCTTTGCGCCTCTGTGGTGAACCGCTATTCTCTGACCCAACCACAGAAACACAGAGGGACAGAGGCTATAATTTCTGCTGGGCCCATCCACATAATTCAGCGAAGAGCCGTCATTTCCTATAGCATAAGCTATTGCACCAGTGCCTCCTATCATCGAATCAATTCAGCTGCTGGCATGGGTCATATACGATATCGATGTAGGTAATAATTGTATATACAATCGGGGAAACTGGATAAGCAGCTTGCTTTAAAAAGTTTAGGAATCAGGAGTATGTATTGAATGGATAATATGAATGCAATTCATTCAATTCTTTTCATACCTATGATCTCACTTTACATACTCCTCGATCAGATCAAGACAGGTCGTATCCATGCCGCATTGCTGCAGATAGTGAGCCAAAAGGCTTGCCCTCTCGCTGGCCGGATGGTAGACCAGGAGCTTCCGGGGCGATATATGCTCTATCATCCTCATCAGTCCCCGAAAGTCCAGATGGTCGCTGAGCTGGATGGTGGGGTAATGACTATCCCTTCGCCCGGTTAAAAAGTACTTATTTCTTCCCGGAACCTGATAAAGGCTCCAGGGTGTGACCACATTAAAGCCGCTACCGTTAATCGGGGTCAGGGGTCCTGCCACCTCCTTCATCAATTCCTGTGTCAGGGCCAGGCACTTCTCGTCCATGCCGATCTCATCCTTGTAGCCCATGGCCCTCATCAGAGCCACAGCTCTCTGGGCTTTGCCGAAGGCATAGGCCCCGAAGCTCGCCCCCTCCTCCAAAGCCTCATAAAATCCGGCCAGATCATCCTCGAAGATGCAGGAGGGATCATAGGGATCGCCATAGTTGGCCTCGGTGACCAGATAGTCGCAGCGAGGAAGGTGATGGTAGTCCTTAACATCCCCTGTGACCAGCACCCTCTCCCCGGTCTCCGTCTGCCAGGAGAAGGCAGAGGAGCCTATGGTGTGGCCGGTGGGATGGGTGTTAATCCTGACCTCATCCACCATGATGCTCTCGCCCACCTCAAAGGTTCGGCCCATGTACTCCCGGCCATAACGAATCTCCAGAGCGCGGGCCGTTTGGACGGAAGCCACCGCTCTTGGCGAGTTCATGGCCGACTTGCCATAGTGATCGCTATGGGCATGGGTGATGAGATAGGCATCCGGCTGGGTGCAGGCCTTGGGAGCGCGGCTGGTATCTATGGAGAATAGATGGGTATCGAAGCGAATGGCGAGGTGGGGCGCACAGCTGCCGCGGCTGTTGATCCTTCTGACTGGCTCAATTCCGCCCTTCGATTTGCCGCCTTCCTGCATCCTCTTTGTCCCTCCTCTTCCCTAAGCTTAGAAGATGTCGCTTTTTTCAAATAATATCGATGCTAATTAAGCTGGGACCCTGGGAAGGTCTCCTAAATCTAGCAGGCTCCTCGCTATTTGGCATGGGTAAATTTGAATTGGAGATTCTCTGTGTCTCTGTGCCTCTGTGGCGAACCGTGGTGCACTGACCCAACCACAGAGACGCAGAGGAACAGAAGCTATATTCTCTGCCAGACCTCACCCACATAATTCAGCGAAGAGCCGTCCAGCATCTTATATTACTCTAAGGACTTGTTGATGGCATCGGCCAGCTCCTTCTCAGAGGCGAGCCCCATCCATCTATTGATCTCTACGCCATCTCTCTCCAGTATCAATGTGGGCACCACAAATATGCCCTTCTCCATGGCCAGGTCTCCCTCCCGGTCAACATTGATCTTCTTGAAATCAGCCACATCCTTCATCTTCTCGGCCAATGCCTCGAAGATGGGACCCTGCTGCTTGCACGGCCCGCACCAGTCTGCATAAAAGTCCATCAGTATTGGCTTTGTCATTATTCCTCCTCTTCACACATTATATCGAATTTGACTCCGATCTTAAATATCCTGCCCGTGGGGAGAACAAGCATCCTTCGCCCGGTGCTTTTTCTGATCTCCTCCAGCACCTCTTGAATGCGCTCCTCAGTTGCTGAGACGGTAAACCACATATTGTAGCCGCTCTCATTTGGCCGGAGGTAGTTATGAGAGACTTCTTGGTACTGATTAACGAACTCAGCCAAACCATCCGCTTCTTCTGGGGAAACCTGAAGAGCGGCCAGAATTCCGCTCCGTCCCAGCCTGCGCAGGTCGAGGATGGGGCCGATCCTCCTCACTAGCCCCTCTTTTTGCAGACCGTCCAGCCTTTCAATGACCTCCTTCTCCTCAAGGCTTAAGAGTCCTCCCAGATCCTCGAAGGGTTTGGGAGTCAGAGGGAATCCCACCTGAACCAGGGAAAGCAGCCGAAGATCGATCTCATCCATCCTTATGCCTCCAGGCGGCATGAAGGATCGGACTGCAGATAATCCCCAGTCAGGGCATAGGCCCGGGCCCGGCAGCCGCCGCAGCTTCGGGAAAATTCGCACCGGCCGCATTTTCCCTTCAGCCTTCCCTCACGCAGGGCTTGAAGCTCGGGAGAGTTCTCCCATATCTCTATAAAATTCTTTTCCCTGACGCTTCCGACCCGGAGAGGAAGATAGCCGCAGGGATAGACCTCACCCTTGCGGGATACGAATACAAACCTCCTTCCGGCAAGACATCCTCCGCTTCCTCTTCCATGACCCGGCTTCTTCAAGCGGGCGTACTGGGGAGCGCAGGTGACCTGCACCTCCAATGTCCTTCGATCCATCTCTCCCTCGATCTGGCGGAGCATCTCCTCCTGCCGCACGGGAGTGATGACGTCCTCCTCCCTTCCCCTGCCCGTAGGTACCAGAAAGAAGATGTGAAGCGCTGCTGCACCCAGCTTCTCCGCCAAGTCGAAGATCCGGATGAGCTCGGATTGGTTCTTCTGGGTGACTGTGAAGTTGATCTGGAAGTCGACCCGGCCGCGGAGATTCTCTATCCCCCTAATCGACCGCTCGAAGCTCCCCTGGCCCCGGCCATGGTCGTGCATTGCTGCGTCCGCTCCATCCAGGCTAATGCTCACCCGTGATACCCCGGAGTCGGCAATCTCCTCTGCCAGCCCCGAGGTTATCAGGGTTCCGTTGCTGGCCAATGAGACCCGGATGCCAAGAGATACGGCAAGCCTGATGATTTGAAATAGGTCGGGCCGCAGCAGAGGCTCTCCCCCGCTGAGGATGAGCATCGGCTTCAGGGGAGCAATGCTCTCTACGAACCTTTTGGCCTCATCTGTGTCCAACTCGCCCTGGTCCGGCTCATGAGAGGCAGAAGCGCGGCAATACCGACAGGATAAATTGCAGGCGGCCGTCAACTCCCAGGCTATTATCAACATGTTTCGATCAGAGCATACTGCTTTTCAAATGCCGCCAATTTAGAGCAGTCCTTTCTTTACCAGAAGCTCGGCATTGAGTATGCTCGCCCCTGCTGCTCCGCGCACGGTATTGTGGCCCATGCAGATGAACCTGATTCCTGAGCGGATCCGACCCACGGAGACGGACATCCCGTTGCCCCGCATGCGGTCCAGCCTGGGCTGGGGCCGGTCGGGCTCATCCTTGACGATGAGCGCCTTCTTGGGCGATGTGGGCAGATCATCGAGGCCCGGATCGAAGTCCAGCATGGCCTGTCTCACCTCTTCTGGGGTGGGGTTATCTCTCATCTTCACCCAGAGGGCCTCGGTATGGCCGTCCATCACCGGAACCCGATGGCAGCTTGCGCTTATGGAGAAGTTGGCGTTGATGATCCTCTCCCCGTCAAAATGGCCCAGGATCTTCTGGGGCTCGGTCTCACACTTCTCCTCCTCCCCGCCGATATAGGGAATGACATTTCCCAGTATCGCCATGGATGGCACTCCCTCATAGCCTGCTCCGCTCACCGCCTGCATGGAGGCCATATGCACGCTCTCTATCCCGAACTTCATCAGGGGCTTGAGAGGAAGGGTGAACATGATGGTTGTGCAGTTGGGATTGGTGGTGAGGAATCCCTCCCAGCCCCTCTTCTCCCTTTGCACCTTTATTATATCCAGATGTTCGTGGTTGCACTCCGGTATGAGAAGGGGGACATCCTCCACCATGCGATATGAGCTGGTATTGCTGGCCACAGCACAGCCAGCAGCAGCAAAGGCAGGCTCGACGGACATGGCATCGGCAGCGGGAAGAGCGGAGAAGACTATATCGGCATCCACCTCTCTCGGGTCGACATTGACCACCGTCATCTCTGCTATGTCATCGGGAAGCTCGCTCTCCAGACGCCATTTTGCCGCCTCGCGGTACTTCTTGCCCGCGCTCCTCTCCGATGCGGCAAGGCTGGTGAGCTCAAACCAGGGATGGCTCTTCAGTCCTTCTATGAAACGCTGTCCAACGGCACCGGTGGCACCTAAGACGCCTGCTTTGATCTTGGCCATTATAAATCACCTAAATTCTGATGGGGACTTAAGCTAGGGATGTATATATTTATTGTCCGGATGATAAAGCAAAAAAAGTTCTGGGTTTTCAGGGGGAACTCACTGCCCCACGCAGGACTTCCTCCGAATGCCATAGCTTTTAGCGAACTCGCAGTTTACCTCCACCACCTCCTCATTGAAGTCCTTGAGGCTCTCCGGCACGCGGCCAAGAGCATCCGCCTTCTCCTGAGTATCGACGACTTTACCGTGGGGCACAAAACTGCCCTCCGCCAGTGTGACGCCTATGACTGCTGCCAGGTGGCCGACAAAGCATTTCTTTCCCAGGGTTGAGGCGTGAACCACGGAGTTGAAGCCCACAAAACACTCGTCTCCCATCTTGATGGGCCCATGAATGACCGCTCCATGGGCGACGGAGACATTCTCTCCCAGCTCGATGGAGCTTCCCTTGAGGCCGTGAAAGACGGCGCTATCCTGGATGTTGCATTCATCACCAATGATTATGGGGCTGGCTTCATCCGCCCGCAGGGATACGGATGGAGCGATATAGACATCTTTGCCGACGCGCACATCGCCTATGATCGTCGCCGACTCATCCACATAGGACGAGGAATGTATCTGGGGCATGATCTCAGTGCTATTCCATGAGGTTCTGCAATTGGCCTTGAGCATATTTACCACCTTTTCGCATATTCACCATTCACCTTAAAAGAGATTGCCATTAACGACGATTGCAAAAGGAGCTATATGTCATCGTAGATATTGATTAATATAGTGTCTCCTGAAGGTGCGTCATATTCTGATCATTAGAATACATATCGAATCCGATTGTCAATAGTGCTGTCCATTTTTGCGATATGTGCAATATTATAATCTATAATCCAGACAATTGCCGCTAATTTTAAATATAGGGGGGGGCAAAATAGATTCAAAGCCATTGAATAATCCTTCGAGGGTGATGAGGGGGATAAGGAGGTAAGCAAGAGGACGAGTGCAAAGTGATATACAAATTTGCAATGATTACATTCATTCAAAGTATTGTTTGATGATTATTGATATTTAGATGTATTCAGTGAGGTGAATTAAATTATGGTTCAGAAGGACCCGCCCGGCGGGCGGTGGTTGTTTGTAATTCTAGGCACCATAATCATGTTATGCCTTGGTAGCGTTTATTCATGGTCTGTCTTCGTCAATCCTCTGACTGCTCACTTCGCGGCAATGGGTCAGACTGTATCAGCGAGCGAAGTACTATTGCCGTTTTCAATCTTCCTGTTTGTATTCTCTGTTGCCATGGTCTTTTCCGGAAAGTATATCGAAAAATACGGGCCTCGCAAGATGGCTATGCTGGGTGGAATCATATGCGGATTGGGCTGGTTGCTGGCATCCATGTCCAGCTCAACCTCTATGCTCATCCCCACTTACGGCATCGTCGGAGGCCTTGGGGTGGGAATTGCCTACGGCTGTCCGGTTGCAGTATCAGCCAGATGGTTCCCCGATAAAAGAGGTCTCGCGGTAGGCCTAACTGTGCTTGGATTCGGCTTTTCGGCTTTCTTCACCGCCAATATCGCCACATACCTAATAGAGGCATTCGATGTCATGAGCACATTCCGGTTCTTTGGAATTGCGTTCATCATAATCATCACCCTCTGCTCAATGCCATTGGTCTTCCCGCCAGCAGGATACAAACCAGCGGGCTGGAACCCTCCGGCGCCCAAACCAGGCGCAGCAGTGACATGCGAGTTCAAGCGCGAACAGATGCTCAAGTCCACCACATTTTACGGTCTCTGGCTCTGCTACTTCATAGGATGTGTGGCAGGATTGATGGCCATAGGCATATCTAAACCGGTGGGCCAGGAGGTAATCCTGATTGAATCTGGACTGGCTTCCATGCTGGTGGGATTCTTCGCCATATTCAACGGTGGTGGCAGACCTATATTTGGAACGCTGACGGACAAGATCACCCCCAGAAATGCTGCCATAGTGTCATTCGTACTGATCGGCCTGGCATCATTGATGATGTGGCAGATGGCTGTGCCTGGTGCAACCACGATCTACATTGTGGCATTTGCCATTCTGTGGATGTGTCTGGGAGGCTGGCTGGCCATAGCACCCACGGCAACGGCAAGCTTCTTTGGCACCTGTGACTATCCCAGGAACTACGGCGTCGTCTTCCTAGCATATGGTATCGGTGCCATCGTAGGACCACAGCTGGCTGCAGCGATAAAGGAGATGTCTGGAAGCTATGTGGGCGTATTCCCCTATGTCGCCCTTCTGGCCGCTTTGGGAATAGTGATAGCCTTCACAATGCTGAAGCATCCAAAACCGCCAGAGTAGCTGATTTAACCCATTTAGAATCAAGTAATCCGATGCAAGAGGATGCTGCTGCAGCCATCCATCCTCTTGCCATGATCTTTTTTCCCAATAATCGAAAGAGGAAATTCAGCTAGAAGATGATCACCAATCCAGATACCTTGTATCTAGTCCAGATATTCCGAGAGCCTTGTCTGCTCCGCCAGACACTTCTCTCCAGGTATCGGGACCGGGTACAGGCCGGTCAGGCATCCCATGCACAGGTTCTCCTTGGGTATGCCCACTGCATCCACCAGCCCCTCGTGGCTTACATAGCCCAGTGAGTCGGCTTCTATTACCGCCTCCACCCCTGCAACCGTCTTATGGGCGGCGATCAGCTCATCCCGGCTGGCCATGTCTATTCCTAGATAGCAGGGGGCGAGGATGGGGGGGCTGCCTATGCGGACGTGCACCTCCTGGGCTCCGGCCTTGCGGACCATGTTCACTATCCTCCGGCTGGTGGTGCCGCGTACAATGGAGTCGTCTACCAGGATAAGCTTATGCCCCTCGATGTTCGGCCGGATGGTGTTCATCTTCAGGCGCACCGCCGTCTCCCTCATGTTCTGATCGGGCATGATGAATGTTCGGCCAATGTAGCGATTTTTCATCAGGCACTCCCGGTAGCTTATGCCGGAATGCTGGTGGTAGCCCACGGCCAAAGTTATTCCTGAGTCGGGGATGGGAGTGACGGTGTCCGCACAGGCGGGATGCTCCCGAGCCAGGTTGGAGCCGATGTTCACCCGCACATCATAGATCAAGCGGCCATCCATAATGCTATCAGGCCGGGCAAAGTAGATGTACTCGAAGATGCAATGAGCCGGCCGGGTGGAACGGGCCAGTTGATAGGACTTCATCTCGCCGTTCCTTATCACTATCAACTCGCCTGGCTTGACATCCCTTACCAACTTCCCGTTTAGTGTATCTATGGCCACGCTCTCCGAAGCCACCATGAACCCTGAATCGATCTCTCCGATGCAGAGGGGTTTGATTCCCAGCGGATCGCGTAGCGCAAGGACAGTGTCCCCCCAGAGAAATACCAGGGAATAAGAGCCCACGATCTTTCTCATCAGGGCGCGGGCTGCTTCCGGCAGGTCATAGTGAAGGAGCTCTTTGACAAAAAGGTGAGCGATCACTTCGGTGTCTGAGGTGGAGTAGAATATGTCCCCTGCCTCCTCCAGCTGCTCTCTGAGCTGTGTGGAGTTGACCAGGTTACCATTATGGGCGGTGGCTATGGCACCGTCCTTATATTTCACTAAAAGAGGTTGGCTGTTCTCTATGCAGGATCGGCCGCTGGTCGCATATCGGACATGGCCGATGCCAACATGTCCGCGCAGAAGGGCGATCTGGGCATCGTCGAAGACCTCCGAGACCAAGCCCATGGCCCGGTGGGTGCGAATGGATTTGCCATCATGCACTGAGATGCCAGCAGCCTCTTGCCCCCTATGCTGCAGAGCATAGAGGGAGTAATAGATGGATTTGGCTGCGCCATTGGCAGTCTCATTTAATGAGATCCCTACAACGCCGCAGGCATCGTGCAAATTTCGCCTCTCTCTAGTAGTCCGCTTTTCTCATCCACTTATGGCTTCTGAGCTTTGCTGAGTTGCCAAAGCCGCATTGAACGCAAACCTTTCTCTTGAAATTAAACGAGATGCTACCACATCGCCGGCATCTTATATGCGAGCTCTTGTGGCGCTTACCCATTGAAGGAGTACCCTTGGTCATCTAAAACACCTCAAGGTGAAATATAAACTACATTGTCTCCGCGCACGATTACCGTACCGATGTTACGGGCAACCGCCCCTTCTGCTACTTCTTCCGTTTTATCCATCACCAGGTTCATGTGGATATCATAACCCTGAAGCTCTCCCCGGAAGACTCTTCCGTCCTTGAGCTTAACTATGACGGGCCCATTCAGTGATTCATTCAGAATATCAAGCGGTCTCTGACCCATTAATCCTCTCTCCAGCATTGATAACCGCAAAAGGCTACGGTTTCCAAACTTGCTCGTTGCATATTTAAACCTATCGGGATATCCACAGCATATGAAGATTAAATCCAGGCACCACCTCAAAGGAAGCGATGCCAGGAAGGTTGTAGCATGCATTGAGCCATTCCTGGATGACTCATCTGTCCTGCGCAAAGCATCCCTGGAGAGGGCGGTCAGCGACGAGGGTCTTGATCTTATCTTCGTGAACGGCCGACCTCTAATGATGATTGTGGATGATGAGCCCTTCTTCACCGTTCTGGGGGCCATCGATCTGGGGCCCAGCAAGAGACTGGTGGTGGTGGATTCAGGCGCCGTTAGGTTCGTGGTGAACGGGGCGGATATCATGAAGCCGGGAATAGTCACAGCTGACCCGGAGATCGCCCCCGGAGACCTGGTGGTGATAGTAGAGGAGAGGCATAAGAAGCCTCTGGCCATTGGACGGGCACTGGTCGCTGGGACGGAGATGAAGGGGGAGGGAAAAGCGGTAAAGTCACTCCACCACGTGGGGGACCTTATCTGGAAGGGTCTGGAGGGCTGAGGCAAAGGTCGCCCGAACAGATGCATGTAACATTGGAGCTGGGCAGATGATTAAAGTCAAGGGTATTAATAATGATTTATAAAGCTAGATCAGGACAAGCCAGCTACGGCGAAGCTATCGGCATCCTCCTTTTGGACTGCTTCACTCCCTTTATTCCAGGGGATGTGGCCAATGCCACCACCTACTGCTTTCCCGTGCGATTCCAGAAGGTTGAGGGTCTAACGACGAGAAGAGCACTTGGAAAAGATCGGACGGCCTTTGAGCTGCTCCACACAGCGGCAGAAGAACTGGTCAGCCAGGGTGTCAGAGCCATTACCGGAGATTGCGGATTTCTTGCCATTCATCAGAGGAGTCTTGCTGCGGTCCTCGATGTCCCCGTCTTCCTCTCAAGCCTCCTTCAGATTCCCTTTATATTCAGCATCCTTGGTCGCGACCAAAAGGTGGGGATCATAACCGCCGATTCGAAGAGCCTGGACGAAACCCTCCTTGAGGCTGTTGGGATCAGTTCAGGCGAGCGTCTGGTGATAAGGGGTATGGAGGACCGAGAAAACTTCTCAAAAGCCGTTATCGAGGAGACTGGATTCCTCGACTCGGAGAAAGTTAAAAGGGAGGCATTATCTGTCGCCAGTGAAATGGTCGAGGAGGAGCAGAATGTCCGTGCCATCCTGCTGGAATGTAGCTGTCTTCCTCCTTATGCAAGGGCGATTCAAAAGGCGATCGAACTCCCTGTCTTTGATTACATTACAATGATTAACTATGTCCACTCGGCGCTCGTCAAGGAGAGTTTTGAGGGTAAGATCAGATCGGAGGCATAATCGGCACAAGTAACTGCGCTACCTCTTTGGGCACCGGTCTTATTACCATTCTTATCTTCATATCATCTTAATTAGAATCATCCAAAGGATTCAATTTTTTGATCTTTGCCAGGAAATATGCTAAATTTAATTTGCATTAACTACAAGTAAATTGAAAAAATCCAAACATTTAAGGCAGATCAATTTAAACAAAGATAATTGCAGAAGCATCAGGCCCTGTCAGCATCACTGAGGGCAACGGATGCATTATGCACAATAGCAGGTACAGCTCACCCTGAAAAATATGGGAGTAGACAGCATCCATAGTTCCGGATTTACCATCCTGGAGGTGAATAGATGAAGCAGTTATCAAAACGACTGCAAGAAGCCAGATCCATGAAGAGCGATCAAGGATCTTCGGATAGCGAAGATGTGGGTCGGCTGAAGTTTCGAAAGCCCAGGCTCAATGATGGAGCCAGGATATCTGAGCTTATCAGGTCTTGCAAGCCGCTGGATATCAATTCAACCTACTGCTATCTCCTGCTCTGCCGTGACTTTGCTGACACATGCGTTGTCGCTGAAGAGGGAGGGGAGATCGTAGCATTCCTTTCAGGCTACCGACCACCGGACCGATGGGACGTCTTCTTCATCTGGCAGATTGCTGTAGATGTCGATTCCAGGAATAGAGGCATCGCAAAACGGATGCTATTTGATGTATTGAATAGGCCTTCGACGAGAGACTGCCGATATATCGAGACGACGATATCGCCGTCGAATGAGGCATCAAAGAGGCTCTTCAGGGGGCTTGCACAAGAGCTAGACGCTCATTGTGATGTTTCTGATTGCTTCTCTGAATCTGATTTCGGGGATTTTGATCACGAAGCAGAATGTCTGTTCAATATAGGGCCGTTCAAGATGAACGGATGAGGTGACACTATCATGAAGGATACTAGGATGGAAGCGGAAAAAGAAGGAAATGAGAATGATATTAGCATGGTGAATAATCATGAGTCAGAAGTTCGAAGCTACTGCCGTCGCTTCCCGGTGGTATTCACCAAAGCCAAAGGAGCCACCATCGAGGACGAAAAAGGACGTGAGTATATTGATTTCCTGGCAGGTGCTGGTGCCCTCAACTATGGCCATAACAATCCAGCTATCAAGGAGAAGCTGCTCGAATACATAGAGTCGGACAAGATAGTCCACAGCCTCGACCTCGTGACGGAGGCAAAGCAGGCCTTTATTGAGACCTTCGACTCCCTGATCCTCAAGCCAAGAGGCATGAGGTACAAGATGCAGTTCACCGGACCGACCGGAACGAACGCTGTCGAGGCTGCGATGAAGATTGCTCGAAACGTCACGGGAAGGTCGACCATCATCTCCTTTACGAATGGCTTTCACGGCGTGACCCTCGGATCGGTCGCCGCAACCGGAAACAGCTATTTCAGAGACGCATGCGGCATACAGCTGCATGGCACGACATTTATGCCCTTCGATGGCTATATGGGTGAAGAGGTCGATACAACCGAGTACCTGGATAAGGTGCTAACAGACAGAAGCAGCGGCCTTGACCAGCCGGCGGCAGTGATTGTCGAGACGATCCAAGGCGAGGGCGGAATAAATGTAGCAACTTCAGAGTGGCTGAGATCTCTGGAGAGGATCTGCCGAAAGCACGGTATCCTCCTGATCATCGACGACATCCAGGTAGGATGTGGAAGGACAGGGACTTTCTTTAGCTTCGAGGAAGCTAAGATCTCACCAGATATCATTATCCTCTCAAAGTCGCTAAGCAGTTACGGCATACCCTTCTCTATGGTCCTGATGAAACCAGGTATTGATCAATGGAAACCCGGCGAGCACAACGGAACGTTTCGGGGAAATAACCTGGCTTTCGTCACCGCGAGAGCGGCGATTGAAGAGTACTGGAGTGATGCCTCGTTCTCAAGGAAAGTGAGAATGAAAGGTGAATTCGTCAGGGAGCACTTTGATAAGCTGGTTGACCTCGACGATACGGGAACGCTCTCTGCCCGTGGCCGGGGGATGGTCCAGGCTCTCGATTGCAGGACGGGTGAGATTGCATCTATGATCTCCCATGTCGCATTTGAGAAGGGTTTGATAATAGAGACATCTGGGGCAGAGGACCAGGTCCTCAAGTTTCTGGCACCGCTCACGATAAGCGACCACGAGCTCGATAAGGGCCTGTCCATACTAGAAGAGAGCATAAGAGATGTGATGGAAAAAATGCGTCTTAAAGCGACGAGAAAGATGGATAGCGATATCGAGGTTCTGGCATGATATTAAGAAATCTCGAGGACGCCGAGAGGTCCGATCGGAGGGTAGTCGCCGAGAACTGGGAGAGCGTCCGTCTCCTGCTGAAGGGGGACTGTATGGGATTCTCTTTCCACATAACAACCATCTATCCGGGGACGGAGACCCACATCTGGTATAAAAACCATCTCGAATCTGTCTACTGCATCGAAGGAGAAGGAGAGGTGGAAGTCCTGGATGGAACAGATGACGGTGGTGTGGCAGATGCCGTGCGAATTGGTGAGCCGGGGGGTGTCGAACAAGCATGCGTGATCTATCGAATCGCACCCGGGACTATCTATGTGCTTGATAAAAACGACCGCCACATCCTTAGAGCGAAGACCACAATGAAGCTTGCATGCGTATTTAATCCACCCCTAAATGGAAGGGAGATCCATGACGAGGACGGCGCCTATCCGCTCGATGGAGAGGAGATTGCAGGATAATTCTATTGTGGGTGGGGTTATGAGAGAGCTTGCTGAGATCGAGATGAATGGCCATCTCATTGATTCGCAAATGCTTGCTAAAGTATTGGATAAGATCATGGATATGGGGGGTGAGTTCGAAATCAAGAACTTCCGCATAGGCCTAAAGAAGAATGACACCAGCTATATCCAGATAACTGTCGCCGGCGAGGATGGGTATCATCTGGACCGCATACTCCTGGAGTTGCATGCCTTGGGAGCCCGGATGGTGGAGATGGTGGATGTCAAGACCGAGATTGCGCCAAGGGATATGGTTGTGCCTCGCGGATTTTACTCGACCACCAATCATCCCACCTATGTGCGCTACCAGGGTACATGGGTAGAGGTGGAGCACAACCACATGGACTGTCTGGTGGTGCTGGAGGATGGTAGGGCCATTTGCACGCCCATCGGCCATATCAAGAAGGGCGATCGGGTGGTCATAGGTACCGCCGGGGTCAAGGTAGTTCCGCCGGAGAGGCCACGCCAAAAAACGTACTTCGAATTCATGTCCAATGATGTCAGTTCAGAGCGGCCCAGCTGCGAGCTGGTGCGGCAACTGGCTGAAGAGATCGTGCGCACTAAAAAGGCAGGCGGAAAGATCGCCGTGGTCTGCGGTCCGGCGTTAGTGCATACTGGGGCTGCGCCCTCGCTTGCCTGGCTGATTCGAGAGGGCTACATCGACGTTCTTCTGGCTGGAAATGCCGTAGCGGTCCATGATATCGAGCGGCAGCTATTTGGCACCAGTCTCGGGATGAACTGCGAGGGAAATGCCATCTCCGGAGGGCATCGAAATCACCTCTATGCCATAAGCGAGATTATGGCCAGCGGATCCATCAAAAACGCCATAGCCGAGGGCAAGCTCAAGGGCGGCATAATTTACGAGGCTATCAAGAAAGGCATTCCTTGCATCCTGGCGGGCTCCATTCGTGACGACGGCCCACTTCCAGAGGTTATAACGAATACGGTGGAGGCCAAGTATGCTATGGATAAGGCACTGCAGGGTGTGGAAATGACCATTATGCTTGGGACAATGCTGCACTCCATTGCGGTGGGCAATCTTTTACCATCCTTCGTAAAGACTATATGCATCGATATCAACCCTGCCACGGTGACTAAGCTCATGGACAGAGGTTCTGCCCAGGCAATTGGACTCGTTACGGATATTGGTATCTTTCTCCCCCAGCTAGTTAAGGAGATAGATGGACAAGAAGCCCACCATGAAAATTTATTAAAATAGAATCGATGTTCTCTTCCTCAAGATCATATCTGATGCCTTATACTGGGAGTTGTGCAAATAATAGGAGGAGGATTGAGAACGATACCGGCGCAGCAACCAGTCTTGTCTCCTCTCATAAACCAGTTATGGACAAAGCATTATATGGTCAGAAAGGGGATGATAAACGATGAAGACGCAAAGGACCATCGAATGATCTTTGTGCAGCATTGGCAAAGAGACTCAAACCGTCTCTGGCAAATCCGCGCTCTGCATCAGGGACTGAGATAATCGGAGGGAAAAGCTATAAAGCCATTGCAGCATTTTGGCCACATGAAACAGAAGACAGGAGGAGGAATGAGATGGAAGAGATTGGAAAGTTGATAGGAAAAGGCTTTGGCATCTGGAAGAAGAACCTCAACCTTTGCGTTCCCTTTATATTCAGCGGTTTCGCCTCGATCCTGATCGTCGCCGCATTTTTTATCGCCATGTTCCTGGCTGCAATGCCATTTCTGGGTGAAGACTGGACTCATTTGGAGGATTTAGAGGATGCTGAGGTGATGGAGGGGTTATTTGCCGGGATGGACTGGCAGGATTTTCTCCCCATATTAATCCTCTTCCTGGGCATGATTGTGGTCCTCTCATTAGTGGGATCGTACTTCAATGCCGGAGCTATAGGCATGGCCAGGCAGGCTCTTGTGGAGGGCAAATCGAGAACGTCAGCCATGTGGTCCGCTGGAAGGAAGCACTTTTGGAATATGTTTCTCTTGAGCCTCATCATGGGATTGGCGACGATGGCCGGGCTCATCTTCCTCCTCCCCGGTATGGGGCAGCTTACTCTAGCCTTATCCGGAAATCTTGACAATCTCGAGGGGCTGGGAATGATCCTGGCTGGATTTATGCTGTTCATCCTCTATGCCCTAATCCTGTCAGTCATATTAGCCCTTGCACCTTATGCTCTGGTGCTGGAGGGCGCAGGGCCGGTGCAGGCCATAAGGGCAGGAATAGATTTCTTCCGCTACAACAAGTTCGACGTCCTGATTCTGTGGCTGGTGGTGATGGCTCTATCCGTGGTCTTGCAGATGATTGGCAGCTTAATCTCCTCGGGAAACGAGGTGGCATATCAGCTGCTGTCATTGGCCACCAGTCTGGTGAGTCTGCTCGTCTTAGCCCCCCTGGCCAATCTCTGGTGGACAAGGCTTTATATGGTCCGTAAGGGTATGCTCAAAGAGGAAGAGGTGAAAGATCCTTGGTGAATTTTCCCAGTTTGAGCTATTCGGCGATCATCCTGCGCTTTCGGCAGTATGCACTGATTCAGCAGGCAGCCATTGCCGCGGCTTTTGTGCTGCTGATTTATATTCCATACTCTTATTTTCTGTTGAGAATGAGCTTCACAGAATCCATTGCCATGGCGGTCTATTCTGCTGTGCTCTTTATGGCTATATACTATCTAACATCCAGGTTCATCCTGAGGAAGACCAGAAAGCTGGCCGTTCAATCTCATGGGCCTAAGAAGGGCCTGAGAAAATAGGCGGGCTTCTCAGACCAAAGTATAAGTCCTGACAGCGGCAATAGTGATCCTCGAAGGGTTGAATATGGAACTTAAGGTCGTAAAGATGGAAATCCCTGAGGGATCGAATCTGGTTTTAGGACAGAGCCATTTCATAAAGACGGCAGAGGACCTCTACGAGGCTATGGCAGGAACCGCCCCCGGGGCAAAGTTCGGCATAGCATTCTCTGAGGCCAGCGGCGACTGCCTGGTACGCTCAGAGGGAAATGACTTGGAGCTGGTCGAGGCGGCAAAGAAAAACTCTCTGTGTTTGGCTTGCGGCCATACCTTCGTGCTGCTGATGAATGGGGCTTTTCCGATAAACGTTCTCAATGCCATCAAATCCATCCAGGAGGTCTGCGGCATATTCTGCGCTACTGCCAACCCCCTGGAGGTGGTGGTGGCCGAGACCGATCTCGGACGAGGGATCATGGGCGTGATCGACGGCTTCGTGCCCAGGGGCGCTGAGAACGACCAACAGGTGGAAGAGAGACGCCTCTTGCTCAGGAGGTTTGGATATAAACTTTGATCTGGCGGTATCAAACGGCTTGGTCTATACAAATAACGGGCTGAAAAGCATCGATATCTGGATCAAAGAGGGGAGGATCGCTGCCCTGGGCGGCCCGCACCGGGCGGCAGAGAAGATCGATGCTCAGGGAATGCTGGTCCTGCCGGGATGCATCGATGCTCATGTCCACTTTCGTGATCCCGGGCCAAGCTACAAAGAGGACTGGCTCTCCGGATCAACAGCCTCAGCCGCGGGAGGGATCAGCACGGTCATCGACCAGCCGAACACCGATCCGAGGACCCTAGACCGCATCTCATTCGAGATGAAGCTGGAGCGGGCGCGAGCCAGCTCCGTGGTGGACTACTGCATCAATGGCGGTCCGGGCAAGATCGAGGAGCTGAAGAAGGCAGGAGCCCAGGCTATCGGGGAGATATTCTGCTATGAGCACAGCGATCCTGAGATTGTTCGGATTCTCGCCGAGACGAGGAGATTGGGGTTGCTGGCTACGATTCATGCTGAGGATGGCTCTATTATTAAAGAGATGGCAATGGCCCTATCCAGCCGGCAGGATCCTGAGGTTCACTCCCTCGCCCGGCCGGTGGAGGCGGAGGTTCAGGCCATTGAGAAGGTCTCAGGCTGGTCGGACCGTCTGCATATCTGCCACATAAGCAGCGGCCAGGGACTGAATCTGATTGAGAGGACCAGGCAGGAATGGACAAGAGAGGAGACTGTTGCAGCCGAGCCAAAAAGTGCAGCTCATAATAATGCCAACTCGAGACTGACCTGCGAGGTCACCCCTCATCATCTCCTTCTCAATGTCAAGGATTATAAAAAGCAGGGGTCATTGCTGAAGATGAATCCACCCCTGCGGGGTAAGGCAGACAGCGAACGGCTCTGGGAGGGGCTGAGGACTGGCAGCATCGATATTTTAGCCTCGGATCATGCACCCCATCTCCCGGAGGAGAAGGGAGAGGACATCTGGGAGGCACCAGCAGGGGTCCCTGGGGTGGAGACCATGCTGCCGCTTATGCTTTTCGCTGTGAGGAGAAATCTTCTCCGCCTGGACCGATTGGTGGATGCCCTGGCCACCAGGCCGGCGAGGATCTTTGGCCTGGCTGGAAAAGGAGCTATTAAAGTGGGAAAGGATGCCGATCTGGTGATAGTCGACCCCAAGAGGGTGGCGGAGATAAGGGCCGATCGACTGCACAGCCGGGCGGACTGGACCCCCTATGAGGGGATGAAGGCCATATTTCCCAGGATGACGATCATAAGGGGCAGTGTGGTCTGGGATGATGATCTGGCGGTCGGACCAGGCTACGGACGCTTCCAGGGAGCGCAATTGCAGTGAATGCAAAAGGTTTTATGAGAACAGAGCGCTATTTTAAGTTATGAGATCCGATTCTTCAGGCACCAGTGATCTGGAACGCATGATCGGCAAAGCCGCAGTCGAGGCGGCGAGAATGTCCAGCCAGGCGAGCCAGGCGGCGAAGAAGATCCTGGGCGATGTGACGGGCGAGATATCTGAGACGAAGAGCCTTGACCGCGCACCTCTTGACCTCATAGATGCTGATGTAGAGCTGATCGCTCTGGTGGCCCTGCCCGGCGCCAGCAAGGATATGATCGACCTGAGGGTGACCGAGGACAGCCTGTATGTCGACGCCAAGGCCAGTCCCAGGGAGGGCCGATATCTGCGCCAGGAGCTCAATTCCATAAGCCTAAAAAGGGAGATCAAGCTGCCGGCGGAGGTCAAGCCAGAGCAGGTGCGGGCAATGTTCAAGGACGGCATCCTGGAGGTGCATCTTCCGAAATTGGTAGTGGTAAATGCTCAGAAGGTCCAGGTGGATTAACGCTGCTGTCCACTGGCCGATCAATTTTTTTTTTGCAGAAAAAAGAGAGAGGTCTGGTTTAGTATTCTCTGTCCAGACTCTCTGTCGTCTTCACCTGATAGGTGTAGTTGATTGACATCTCCTGGCGGGGCATGACCTCCAGCTTCCACTTCAGGGTGGTGGCAGTTCTCTCATCGGGCTCGGGGGAGACTGAGATCATCACCGCCTCCTGAGGAACAGTGTCCGTTACCTCCAAATCTGCAGTCCGGTCCAGGTTGCTCTTGATCGAAAGGTGATAGGTCCAGGCCTGTCTGATCTCCTTGACGGTGCGGTTACCCTCAGGCGTGCTTATCGCTTTGATCTCTTCGGTCTTGTTATAGTCGGAGAGCTTTTTCTCCAGCTTCAGATCGGCAGAGGTGCCCACCACAATGGAGGCGTTGGTGCCGGCAGGAGTATAAGGCATCTGGATGGTGGAGACATATTCGCCATTGCGGTAGAGCATGGCCTTCCCCTCGGGCCAGGGATTTTCCAGGGTGTTATTGATACGGACCTCCTCATCTGCCGGACCCTCAGACTGCCGGCTGGCATCCCAGGTATAGATCCTCACCAGGGGTGACTCCTTCTCAAAGAGGGGGAATCCGATCTCCTTGTCCATTGCCAGGTCCTTTCGTCCTTCCAGCTCGAAAATATAAAGGGTCTCCAATTCGCCCGTGGCCGGAAGATCCGGGGCGGCTTCATATGCCACCTCTTCCATCGCATACGCCATTTTGGCATCTGCCGCACCTGCGCTTCTGGGTGCAGCAGGATAGGCATGCACCTCTGGAGAGAGACCGGCCACCAGCTTGAGGCGCACGTTCTTCAGGTCCTCTCCTCCCCGGTTGCTCACCACAGCATTGGACTTCACCAGCACCTGATCCTCGCTGAGGTGCAGGTCGTATATGGGCTTCCAGGTGGCAGAGCTGTACATGAGGTAGCTCAGATCGAATCTCTGCGATCCAGCGGACGATATGTTCAGGGTATAGATGGGATCTGACTCGTAGACCACCCTATCGGTGGTGGCATTGCTCACCGAGAGAAGGACAGAGCCGAAATCGGCCTTATCCGGAACATTGACCACGAACTTGTGAGCTCCCTCGGTCACATCCAAAAGTCCCGTCCTTTTAACTGCCATCAGGCCGTCAGGATAGATGGTGACGGAATCCACGGGCAGGGTAATGGCGGTTGTGGCCTCGACTTCGCTCGCCTCCTGCGAGGCCGAGGCAGGAACGCATAACAACAGCACTAGAATAATTGCATAGGGCTTCATAAGAACACCTCATTCTTAATGAGTGGTAAAGAGTATTAGCTTTTTCTCAAATGACTTCCATCTCTTAGACCAATCTTCCGGTAGGCGCAGAAAATATCAACCCTGGAATCGCTGATCATCAAGCCCCACTCTGCGCTGGGCGGCTAGGCCCCAGGCCCGTGAATCCCAGGCTGGCCAGAGACGCTGCCAAGAAAAGAGCAGATCCTGCGGCAGAGATACTAAAAAGAAATCGACTGCAGAGCCTGAGGCGAAGTCACATGGTCAATATACCTCTTGGTGAGTTCCCATCGAGACAAGAAGTACGTCATCCGCCCCTGAATCAGGATTCTTCAAGAACATGAAGAGAATACGATTATCGTAATCTATACTGCAGGCCCACATCCTCTCCAATTGCCCTTTCAATTTATGAGAATGCAGCTCAGGATGAAAAGGGTCCTCAGCCAGGAGGCGCAATGCCTTCTCAACCTTCGGCAAAATATCCGGCCTCTGTTTGACAATTCTTTTGAGGGCTCGGCGGAAGGCTTTGGCCCAGATGAGCCGCCTCACTCTCTCAAATCCTCTTCGAGATCCTTCAGGAGGTCATCCACAGTACCCGTATGAACCTCGCCTCGCCCGCAGGCTTCCAAAGATTCTTTCATATCTGCAACCAGGCGTTCTCGACGCTGCTCAATGATGCGTTTATTGATAATCTCCACAAGCATTTCCCGATCTTCGATGGGCAGAGCCTCTAAAGTCTCGATAAGCTCCTGAAAGCCGGGCTTTGCCATTACTTCGCTCATTGAAACCACCCATCACAACTGATTGTTATCATTTAGATGCAGCAAGTAGTTTACTGCGTTCCCCTTATTTATTATATTCGATTTGCTTTGGATAAAATATCCAGCCCGTTGCCTCCGCGCAGCTGCGCATCACGAGCGCTCGCCCGGCCCACCCGTCCTGCCCGATCCTGTCAAGCCAGCTCTGCCGCAGGGCGTGATGTTGCTGCTTTTCACCGTATACCCAAGCGTTCCTTAATTGCTCGGACATCGGCCTGTACCTGCCTGAGATTGTCAGCATATCCGGGCTGGATATCATCCCTCAAGCCCTTGATCTTTCCCAAGACATTAGATATAGCGCCAGTGATTGCCTTTATTTGAGGTATCATGCGGGTGCTCTTTCGCACAGGTGGGATGCTCAGTTTCAACCTGAGCGCAGAAGGCTTTAATCGCCACCTCATCGCCATCATTAAAGGCCAGGACTGCCTGGCCTTCGCTGCATCTCATATTGTGGGCCTCCGTCTCCTGGAAGGATGGGGTCATCCGCCGGATAATCCGGTCGTATCCTGTCCAGCCGGATATGCTCATGGCGATCACTGCGTAAAAAAGCCTAGGCCCCAGCATGCCTATTATGCCTGGGTGAGCAGGAGTCCGGGGAAAGAGCTTTTCATGTCCGCCAGCCTCATGAGCAGGCTATCCACCAGTCCGCCTTTGAATCCGGACAGCAGGCTCACAGTGGTTCTGATAAAGAGAGATATGACTACGATTATGGCGGGCATGAGCAGAGAGAGCCGGGCACCCAAAGATAATCCTTGAAAGGACATCCCGCCCGAGCTTATCACTTCCCAGGAGATGATCCTGGTTCGGCCACTGGAGCCTGTGACTGATTTAAAGACCATGGGCTCAAGACAGGGGATGAGCTCATCGTGGATGAGATTTGAATCCCATGGTCTCTTGATTATTTTATGGTTGAATCGCCGTTAGCTATTGTTTACACCAAATTCCTAGGACGAACCATCCAGGCTCTCCGTCGTTACCACTCGATAGCTGTAGTCGATGGCCGTCTTCTGCCGCGCCAATAGCTGTAGCCGCCATTTCAGGCTGGTGGCCGTGGTCTCGGCGGGTTTGGGGGTGACGTCGATCATCTCCGCCTCCTGGGGCAGGTTGTCTGTGGCCTCTAAAGTGGCCGCACGGTCCAGATTGCTCTCGACTTTGAGGTGATAGGTCCAGGTCTCAGTGGTCTCTTTTACGGTATGATTCCGTCCGTTGGACGTGATGGCCCGGATCTTCTCCGTGACGTTGTAGTCCTTCAGCTTTCTCGTAACCTTGAGATCCGCAGACGGGCCGATGACAAGGGTGGCATTGGTCCCGGATGCAGTGTAGGGCATGTCTATGGTGGAGACATAGTCGTCATTTCTGTAGAGCAGCGCCGTCCCGGAAGGCCAGGGGTTCTTCATGGTGTTATTGGCCCGGATCTCCTCCACTGCAGGCCCCTCCTCCTGAAGGTAGGCATTCCAGGTGTAGACCCTGACCAGAGGTACGTTCTCTTGGAAGAGCGGGAATCCGATCTCCTTGTCCATGGCCAGATCCTTTCTGCCCTCCAGCTCGAAGATGTAGAGCGTCTCCAGTTCGCCTGAGGATGAGCCCTCTGGGGCAGCTGCCAGATCAAAAGCCTCGTTTAACGCTGCTTCGGCCGCATATGCCTGCTGGATTTGTGCGGACCTGTATATCGGCTCGACGGCAAGAGGCAGTCCGGCCACCAGCTTGAGTCGCACGTTCTTCAGGTCCTCTCCGCCACGATTGCGGACGACGGCGTTTGCATTCAGAAGAACGGAATCATTGGCGAGATGCAGATCGTATCTGGGCTCCCAGAAGCCTGCACTGTGCATCAGATAGCTGAGCGCAAAGTCCTGCGGTCCCGAGGAAGAGATATTCAGAGCGTAAACGGGATTGGAGTCATAAACCACTCTCTGTACGCTGGCATTGCTCACGCTCAAGAGGATGGAGCTCTTGTCGGCTGCATCAGGAATGTTGATTACGAACTTATGCTCGCCGACAGTTGTATCCAGGGTTCCCATGCGCTTCACTGCCATCAGGCCGTCCGGATAAACGGTGACAGAGTCGACAGGCAAAGTCACGGCTGTGGTGGCCTCAACCCCGCTCGATTCCGTCGAGGCAAGGGCTGGGGCGCACAACAGCATCATCAGAAAAACTGCGAAGAATTTCATTACAAATCCCATTTTAGAGTAAACAGTCCGAGATATTATACTTTCCTGGGCACAAGCTCCTAAATAAGTGATGTAGGCAGGGCACATTCTATCACAAATTA
>ENA-UOOH01000075-UOOH01000075.1-fermentation-metagenome-genome-assembly--contig:-NODE-75-length-108448-cov-5.114989_pt1 | contig 108448 bp, 96 predicted proteins | sample MGYA00245778_ERZ724025 | MGnify/ENA primary metagenome ERZ724025 (study PRJEB28704, sample SAMN03018313) | fermentation metagenome | biome: anthropogenic terrestrial biome; feature: soil; material... | reverse complement strand
GTTTTTCATTTTGCTTATCTTTAGAGTGTAAATTTAAACAATTTTTCAACATATTTCCCCATTATGTTATTAACATTCAGTTGTTTATAACTTATTGAGTTTTTAGAGATGCCCATAAGTATCTTTGTAGCAATTGGTCAATACAAAATCTTAAAAAAAAAGGAAATAAATGAAATATTTAGTGATTGGGGTCGGAGCAATTGGAACAGTTATTTCGAAGGATTTAGCACAGGCAAAGCATACATCTGAAGTGGGCCTGGCAGATATTAATTTAGAGTTTGCACAGGAATTGGCAGACGAAATTGGTGGAAATACAAAAGCCATCTATGTTGATATTTACGATGAAGAACTCCTGCGCAGGGTGATTAAAGATTATGATGTTGTTATTAATGCAACCGGTCCTTTTTACAGGACTGTTCGATACGTGGTTGAAGCCTGTATCAATGAAAAAATCGACTATGTTGACGTTGCCGATGATTCAGCCGCCGTAGAAGTTTTGTTCGGGTATGATGAAAAATGCAAAGAAGCCGGCATCACAGCTCTTATTTGTCAGGGAGCCAGCCCCGGAACTACCAACATACTGGCACTATTGGGCTCCAGACAATTGGACAAAACAAATGAAATTCATACCAACTGGATTGTAAGCATTCTCAGTGAATCTAATAACATACGCAGCTTAGGCGCTACCTACTATCATGCTTTAGAAATGTCCACAGGCAGCAATCCGCAATTTCTTGATGGAAAAATTACACGCGTGCCATCCGCTTCCGGTACTAAACTTGTACAATTTATAGCACCGAAAGATAAATATCCAGTTCATTATGTAGGTCATGGCGAACCTTTAACATTGTCAAAGTATATTCCGGGGGTTATCACAGTTACCAATCGGGGAAATATCTGGCCGGGGGCGATGGATATCTCAAATTTAAAAGTTTTTGAGGCAATTGGCCTTGCAGAAGACAGTACAATAAATATAAGTGGCATTGAACTTAACCGAAGGGACATAGCTTTCGCACTCATGGGCGAACAGTTTGCCATTGATCCTAAAGATTATAAAGACGCCGAAAAAGTAGAATTCCAGATTCATGTAGAGGTTAATGGTGGAAAAGAGGGCAAAGCGATGATGATTGAATATACCTGCGCCTGTGAAATGAACCCGGCTACAGGTTTGTCTGCCTCTTATGCAGCACAGGTCGTTGCAAATGCAAAGGAAAAATTGACCGGTATAGTGGCTCCCGAGCAATATCTTGAGGTGAAACCCTATCTTCAGTATTTAGAATCAAAAGGCTTTACATTCTATGTTTCCATCACCAAAGAGGGCAAAACTTCTGAACCAACATTATTGAAAACAGACGAAATATAAATTTACCCGGAAAAGCTATAGTTCACGGCCAATAAAATCTATTGGCCGTATTTTTTACTTGAAAGATCAGCATAATATTTTTATTCAAATTCTTCAAAAAAGCTGGCTTATCTTTGCAACCCTGTAGCATTTGAGTGGTAGCACCTTTATATTGTTTTAAATGTAGTGTAAATAATTTACAAAACAGGGAAAGCATAAAAATTGCGCAGGAAGAAAATATGGTCATGTAACAGCGAAAAAACACAATTGCAATAATGATGTTATGGGAAAATCACCTTCCGGCTTTAGCCTGGTTACGGACATACAATTCAGGATTTTTAAAAAAAGATGTCCTTGCAGGCACTACCCTCGCTGCTTATGCCATACCGGTTTCCCTGGCATATGCTTCACTTGCCGGATTGCCGCCGCAATATGGTATATACGGTTACCTTTTGGGCGGCATTTTTTATGCATTCATTGGAAGCAGCAGGCAACTTGCCATTGGTCCCACTTCAGCTATATCACTACTTATTGGTGTCACCATCGCCAACATGGCTTATGGGAATCCTCAGCGCTGGGCTGACATTGCATCATTTACAGCCCTGGTGTTTGCCGGATTGAGCCTGTTGGCCTATTTTCTGCGTTTGAGCGGCATTATTAATTTCATCAGTGATACGGTGATGCTGGGCTTCAAAGCAGGGGCTGCACTGGCTATTGCCACTACCCAATTGCCTAAACTATTTGGTGTCCCAGGGGGTGGCTCAAACTTTTTCAGCCGGCTGGTGGTGCTTGCCCAGCAATGGCCGCATTTTAATTACTATGTCCTTGCCTTTGGTATAATCGTGCTTTTATTGCTAATTCTGGGGGAGAAATTTTTCCCCGGCAGGCCCATAGCCATTCTGGTGGTGATTGCCTCTATACTAGTCGTCACTCTAACACCCCTGGGAAATATTGGATTAAGCACCGTGGGATTAATTCCTGCCGGTTTACCTCAATTTCATATACCCGGTTTCGATGCCGCCGATCTGGATGAAATTTTTCCGCTTGCTTTCGCCTGTTTTTTGCTGGCTTACATCGAAAGTGTCTCATCAGCAAAAACTATGGCTCAAAAATATGGGTATAAAATTAATCCCCGGCAGGAGCTGCTTGCCATCGGTATTGTCAACCTGGCTACCGGACTTGGACAAAGTTATCCGGTGAGTGGTGGTTTATCGCAAACCGCTGTGAATGATAAGGCGGGAGCAAAAACACCGGTTGCGCTCATCATTGCCTCAATAGTCATTGGAATTTGCCTTCTGCTGTTCACCGGACTTTTAGAAAATCTGCCCAATGTGGTGCTGGCTTGTATTGTGATTGTGGCAGTAAAAGGACTCATTGATGTAAAAGAGTTTATTCATCTATGGAAAACCAATAGAACAGAACTTGTCCTTTCTGTAACTGCGGTCATTGGAGTACTCGTTCTTGGAATACTCGAAGGCGTTATGATAGCAGCCATCGTTACTTTAGTCCTGGTAATTAAAGCGGTTTCCACTCCCCACATCGCCATATTAGGAAAAATACCAGGCACCCGCCGTTACTCCGATGTGGAAAGAAACCCGGACAATGAATTGTTTCCACAGCTTTTCTTGTTCAGGGTTGAATCATCCATCTATTACTTTAATACCGAATACATCGAAAACCACATCCTGATGAAAGTCGATGAAGCCGGAAGTTCATTAAAAACAGTGATATGGGATTTGAACACTTCCCCCCACGTTGACCGCGCAGGAGCTAAAATGATTGGCCAGCTTTTCCTGGATTTAAAAGCAAAGGGTATTCTGCTCCGTATAGCAAATGCCCGTGCTGGTGTGCGTGATATACTCCGCAATGAAGAAATAGATCAATTAATTGGCAAAATCAGCCGGCAAGTATCGCTAAACGACATTGTGGATGAGGAACTAAATAGGTAGAATGAATCACGGATCTGGAATAAGTTGCTTTGCCATTTTGATGAATATAGGATAAACCGACATTGAAACCAGGACAGATACTATTTCAGGGGTAGGTTGTCCCAATATTGGTGCAGAATACAAATAGATAAGAAACAACAATAATTTATGTTTAACACCGAAAAAAAAGTTTTATCGCTTAGTGACGATTACTCTTTCACCAAAACAATAAAGGGTTATAAAGCGTAAAAGAGGCAGTTATCAAACTGCCTCTTTTGTGTAATCTATTTTCACGGATATCCACTTTTGTGAATCGTCAAATCTTCGGTTGGTCTGAATTAATCTTAGGCCTGTTTGACAAATTGCACGTCTATTTCCAACTTAACTTTGTCAGAAACCACAATGCTACCCGCTTCTGTAACTGCGTTCCAGGTTAAATTAAAGTCCTTTCTGTTGACTTCCCCTTTGACTTCAAAACCAGCTTTAGTTTGTCCATAAGGATCTACTGCTATGCCGTTAAAATCAACATCCAAAGTAACTTCTTTTGTCACATCCCTAATGGTTAAATCGCCAATAAGCTTTTCACCATCAAATGATTTTGAAATAAATTTTAGTTCAGGAAATTTCTCAGCATTGAAAAAATCATCCGATCTTAAATGTGCATCCCTATCTTTGTTTTTTGTATTTATTGATGCTGTTCTGGCACTAAATTCTATATCAGCATTGTTGAAATTATCGCCATCTGTTTTTACAGTTGCCTCAAAATCATCAAAATAACCAGTAACAGTTGAAATCATCATATGCTTTACTTTGAAAGCAATTTCTGAATGCGTGGGGTCAATTGACCAGGTTGTGTTGTTTTTCATTTTTCAAATTTTTAGTTGGTTATTGTTTTAATACATCCTGAATGTCTGTAGTTTTCTGAAACTCAGCATTCGCAAATGGGCACAATGGCAGTACTTTAATGTTTCTTTCCCGTGCCATTTCAACAATTTTATATAGCAATTGTTTGCCGACTCCTTTGCCATTAAACATTGGCTCCACTTCGGTATGGTCAATGATTATAAAATCTGCTGAAGCAAATGGAGTAGGTCATTTTGCCTGCTGCTATATTGTTATCTCTGGCAATGGCAAAGCCCTTTGTTTGGTCTTCAATTAACTGTATTTCCATTTTAGGTCTGTTTGAGATTGAAGGAATACGACTAATCACATTACCATTGGCACTTCCATCAAAAGTACGCGCGCATTTTCTGTTGCTTTTACTTTGATGGTATCGGTGTTCCAAATACCCATTCCATCTCTTTTGGAAAGCTTTTCATTATTAATTTCCACTTCCCCATCAATGATAAATGCGTAAACACCATTACCTTCTTTTTTAATTCGGTATTCATCCGCATTTCCTTTGGTGAATTTCCCTAAATGAAACCAGGCATCCTGGTGAATCCAAACGCCCTGGTCTTCCTTATTGGGCGAAAGAACCTGGTAAAACTCATTTTCTTTTTCAATATCTTTCAGTGAAATCTGGTCGTATCTTGGCGTCACATTTTTTTCATTCGGAAACAGCCAGATCTGAAGAAACTTCACTTCTTTGTCTTTATTCTGGTTGTATTCCGAATGCGTAATTCCAGTTCCTGCACTCATTACCTGTACATCCCCTTCTTTAATTACGGCTATGTTTCCCATACTGTCTTTGTGCTCTAAATCGCCCTCTAATGGGATGGAAACAATTTCCATATTGTCGTGAGGATGCGTACCAAAACCCATCCCTGCCTCTACTGTGTCGTCATTCAAGACGCGCAGCACCCCAAAATGCATTCTTTCAGGGTTATAATAATTGGCGAAGCTAAATGTATGGTGTGAGTCTAACCAACCATGATTCGCATGCCCTCTTGTTTCTGCTCTGTGAATTATTGTTTTCATCGTTTTTTTGTTTTTATTTGACAAATAATCATTTTCTCCTTCTGGCATCCATGTACCACAAATCAATCTTACCGGTTTACACTTTATTGCTTTGAGTATTTGTGGAGCAATAGCCACCATCCCGGCGGTTAAAAGTGAAGTTATTATAAAATGCTTGCAATTCATTTTCTTTGCCTGAAAAATAAAGTGCAAAGATGGAACAGTTTAAAATACTGTGGAATATGAAAAAAGGGAGGAAACGTATGAAAATCCGACAATTAAGTCTTAATTTCTTTTTTCCTGAAGTTCAAAGGGGATAATTGCGTGTTTTTTTTGAAAAATGCACTAAAATTAGCAGGCTCAGTAAACCCCAACTCATATCCAATTTCTTTATTTGATAATGCTGTAAAATAAAGTAGTCTTTTTGCTTCGGTAATTATCCTTGCCTGAATATACTCTTTGGCAGTTTTACCAATTCTCGCTTTCACGGTTCGGTTTAAATGATCAGGCGTGATATAAAGCCCGTTCGCATAATAGGTCGTTGAATGTTCCGTTTTATAGTTTTCTTCCACGCTCTTTTTAAAAGCCCTGATCAGGTTATCTCCGGTAGTATCTACATCCGATTCGATGGGGTTGATGGCACAAATATTATTACACTCAATAAGCAAGAGTTTTAAAAGCGCACCGATAGATAAACTCTTCATGTTTGTATCACTGCTGAACAATTTATAGATGTTCTTTGCAAAACCTTCTATAATATCAAATTGTTCTTTGCCTGGCAACAATGGTGGGCTTTGTCCATAATTTTGAAAGAGGTTTAAACTATCAATAAATGAAATTGGAATAGAATTTTCCACTAAAAACTGATTAGAAAAAGTCATTACAAAACCTAAAGGTTTTTCCGTTTCAACAACCTGGTGTACCTGCCCGGGAGCCACAAAGAAAATTTGTTGGCTTGTAAACTCATAGGTATTAAAGTCTATTATATGTTGTCCCCTGGCTTTATTGACAATTAAAACGGTAAAATAGTTGTGCCGGTGTGGTTCATCAGCCTCTCCGTTTCGTTTCGTGTAAATATCTTCCATTTCAGATATCCAAAAACTCACGTTTCCCTTTCCGGAATTTACCTTTGGGTATGTTTTTACAGTGTTCATTTTAAGTTTCCAGAAATGATGTTATATGTTTATCAGATAAAATTAATAGCAGCTAATCTCAATCAAGTTCCACAGATGCGGCCAGTTTGAGCATTTTACAGCTTATGGAAAACAGCCATTTGAGTTGTTCCCAGACCAAATGGGCCTCTTGAAGGTTACGTAGGGTTTGTTTGTCCCATGATGCCAAATTCTTTATTTCTAATGCATTCAACTCAGGCAACTGTTCCTCAAAAACGGATTGGATTCTGCAAATGCATTCGCAAAGTCACATTTTCTGTCTTTCAGGCATTGGAGTACCCTCTCCATATTTTTCTCTATTTTTTCTGTTACAACTTTAAAATGTTCGGATGCCTCAGTAGTTTGATGAAGCTGTATGTATGTGCTTAACGAAGCCAACGAAGCCAAAAAAGTATGGTTTAATACTACCAGTTCATAAACTTTTTCAGCATCCCTTTGTTTCGATCCTGGTTCCTGTGCCATACGCTGAAAAGATGTATTCAATGCAGAAGTACCTAAAAATGCTTCCTTTCGCGCAATATTAAAGGAAGTCGGTATGTTTCCCTTTTTTTGATAATATTCGGTAATTTTATGCAGAAAGTGCCTATTGGCTTTCACACTCTTTTCGATACTTTCTCTGATCCCTACATACTCCCAGGTGGGCCATAGCCAGAGCATGGCAGCGTAGGAGAGTCCTGCTCCGGCAAGTGTATCCAGGATACGGAATTTTATCACGGTAAGAATATCCGGCTGGAGGATAGCGTAAATAGAGATTACACCCAACGTAATGAAAGTTGCTGAAGCTCTGAAATTTCTTTGCAGCATCGAAAGTGCAATCACCAGGGATGCCACACCCATTGCTCCATAAATGTATGGGTCCCTTATCAAAAAAACCATACCGGTTGCGATGGCCCCGCCTATAAGTGTGCCGGCTATCCGGTCTTTTGCACGGATTTTGGTCAGTCCGTAACTGGGCCGCATAATAACAATAACGCTTAACAATATCCATTGCGGGTTCTGAAAAGGAAACATCGAACCCAACGCATATGCAATCATGAACGTAACCGACAGTCGAACCGAATGCCGGAAAATGGTAGATTTAAAACTAAAGTTCCGGATCAATAACATGGGATTATATTCCTGGAGTGCAACGAAGCGCCGGGCAGCTTTCCTGTCAATAACATCTGCTTCGGCGGCCCTGGGATCACCCAACAACCATTTTATTCTTTTTAGCTTCCCGAATTGCTTTTCCTGATATTCAAGCAAGTTTTGAAGCATTAGATACTCTTCATAATCCAGGTTGTTTCTGTGCAGATCTATTTGAGCTCTTACCTCTTCAAAACATTGCCTTATGGTGTTGTTCCCCGGAAGATTCTTTTTATCGCTCCCCGATTCAGCAATTGATCGCAATTGAAAGGACATTTCAAAAATTACATCCTGAAACATTTTTATGTAATGAGGATGGTTCATAAAAAGCGCATTCATCCGGCTATAACTTCCAGGGTTAGCTATTGCCGTTTCCAGCATTTCCACCAATTGTACGAAGATCAATAAGCGCTTGTCCTGATAATTTGACAAACCGGATGCCCTTCTGGATAGAATTAAAATTTCCCTGAGGGTCTCATGGTTTTCGGTAAGCTCATTTTGCAGTTGCTGCAATTTGACCTGCAATTTTTCATGGTCTTCAGAAGGGTCAATCAACTTCCCGCGTGTTTCTATAAATGTCGCCGTAAGCACATAAGTTTCAGCTAAATATTCTTCAGTCTCTGCTTTTGGATTTACCCGGTACCAAAGCTTTGACAAGAATAAATACCAAAGTCCGCCAACACCTAACAATACAGCATACTGAAAAACTTCAAGATGTTCAGCATCGTGAGAAAAGCTCAAAACCAGGGCCATCAGGCCTGAGAAACTTACAAGCGAAGCTCGGAAACCATAAACAGAAATAAAAGCTATGACAAAAGTGAGCAAGCCCAGTATGGGCAGCAACAACCACAATTCAAAATGCAGGTAACCCTTAATAAAACTAACGAGCATAACCAATGCCGCAGAAACGAGTATGCCAATTTTTCTGTGTTGCGGACTTCCCGTTACATCGCTGGGCGAACTCCAGAATGCACCGAAGCTGAGTGCCAGTCCGATTTCCAGATATCCGAGCTGGAGACCCACTACTACAGGAAGCGTAACCGCAATGCCAACCCGTATAGCCCGAGAAAAACTGACGCTTTTCAAGAACAATAACAGCTCGTTATAGTGTCCGGAAATAAAGCTTCTTATCGTGCTCAAAACAAAATATTTATAAGCAAAGATAAAATATATTATATAGCTGATTTTACTTCTGTTTTATCACAACAAAACTTAGGTTTGTTTTTATACTGAAATAGCTCTGGCATTTTAAGTCCACCGCAAAATGGACATGCTTTCTGCTCCAGATACAAACGACCAAAGCCGGTTTTCATGAATAAATAACAGCTTAAAGCCTTATTTTGACAATATATAAACTAAAAACAAGTACTTTTGTCCGACGCACTATTTTAAAAACAAGACTTTACGATGAAATTACACTTCAGACATGGATTCATTCTGGCGATTATCTTTTGCGGATTTTTCTGGAATGGAATTACCTTAGCTCAGCCCTCAAAAGCTGATACAGCAGCTTTTCCCTACTGGATAGAAATGATGAAAGACCCCTCAGCTAATTTTTACGAAACACAACGCGCATTTAATGTCTATTGGGAAGGTCGTGAAGTAACCAAAGGTAGCGGTTATAAACCTTTTAAACGCTGGGAATACATGATGCAGCAGCGGGTGTCTCCCGAAGGAATACGCCCTTTGGCTGAAAGAAACATCCGGGCTTTCTCGGAATACACTTCTACCCGTGCTCCACAAACCAATGCCAGCAACTGGCAACCCCTGGGCCCTTTTACCGTGCCATCAGGGCAAAATGGTTATCGTGGCCTGGGTCGGGTGAATACCATTGCTTTTCATCCCACAGATGAAAATACAGTATATATTGGCGCTCCTTCGGGCGGATTGTGGAAAACTACGGATAATGGTCTTACCTGGGTAAGTTTTACCGACGTCTTGCCCACACTTGGAGTTTCTGATATCGTTGTTGATCATACGGAAGCCGAAGTGATATACATGGGTACGGGCGACCGCGATGCCGGTGATGCCCCTGGTTTAGGCGTATGGAAAAGTTTTGATGGGGGCGAAACCTGGCAACCCAGCAATACTGGTATGGGTAATGTTACTGTAAGTAAGCTCATTATGCATCCCAATAACAATCAGCTTATTATGGCAGCTACCAACAGTGGCATCTACAAATCAACCGATGGCGGACTAAGCTGGTCGAAAAAAGCCAGTGGCGATTTTAAAGACCTTGTTTTTAAACCTGACAATCCCAATATAGTATACGGAGCCCAGGCAGGTAATTTCTTCAGGTCGGTGAATAATGGCGAAACCTTTACCAGGATTAGCAACGGATTACCTACCGGTTACCGGAGCGGTATTGCTGTTACCCCTGCCAATCCTGAACTGGTTTATTTCATAATAACAAATTCTGATTCGTTCAAGGGTCTTTACCGTTCTACAGATGCAGGCCTTTCATTTTCCTTGCGCTCTACCCAGCCAAATATTATGGCCTGGGATTGTGCGGGTGGCAGTGGTGGACAAGCCTGGTATGACCTGGATATAGCTGCAGATCCGGTAAATCCTGAAGTTATCTATGCCGGTGGGGTAAACTGTTTTAAATCCACCAATGGCGGCAATTCCTGGTTTATCACTTCTCATTGGACTGGAGATTGTGGCGTACAAGCCGTGCATGCTGACCTGCATGTGCTGGAGTTTTCGCCACTGAACAATCGTCTTTATGCCGGAAATGATGGTGGAGCTTACTGGACCGGTAATGAAGGTCAGACCTGGACTGAAATTTCCGACGGACTGGTGATTAGCCAGGCCTATAAAATTGGACAAAGCGCTACCAATCGCGATCTGGTAATCAACGGTTATCAGGACAACGGAACTTCCACCTATATTGGAGGTACCTGGGAAGCTGTAGGTGGCGGTGATGGAATGGAATGTGCCTTTGACCCAAACGATGATCGCTACAGCTACTCAACAGTTTACTATGGCGTCATTAATCGCATATTCAACCACTACCCGCAGGGAAGAATTGCCGGTCAAAATGTAAACGGCATTACAGAAAGTGGCGCCTGGGTTACCCCATTTCTCATTGACCACAATGATGGCAACATCATGTTCATTGGTTATAAAAATGTATGGAGGAGTACCAATATCAAAGCAAGCAGTACCAACAGTGTAAGCTGGACAAAAATATCTGACATCAATACCAATAATCTCAGCGTTTTGGTTCAATCGCGTGCCAATACCGACATCATATACGCCGCCAATGGAGCAAATCTGTACCGCAGCGACAATGTAAAAGCTGCTGCCGTCCAATGGACCACATTAAGCTCAAATTTGCCGGTCAATAAAACCATTACAGCTATCGAGACCAGTCCTGCTGACGAGAATGTGGTATATGTAGTACAGCAAAATAAAATATTCAAATCCATAAATAAAGGACTTACCTGGCAGGATATAACTGGCGGACTGCCCGATGTGCAAATGAATACACTTGTCTATTACCGCAATAGCCCCGAAGGGCTGTATCTGGGCACCGATATTGGAGTATTTTACAAGGATGCGCCTATGGAAGACTGGATATTGTATTCTAACGGCTTCCCGGTTTCAGGTATTGTTACAGAACTGGAAATATATTATGATTCAACAGGCCCGGCCAACGATGTAATTCGTGCGGGTACTTACGGCCGCGGTTTGTGGGAATCACCTATGAACTATTCTATTCCTCAGCCTGATTTTGTCGCTTCTGAAACCATTGTGCCGATTGGTTGTCCGATTGATTTCACTGACTTGTCACTGGGTATTCCTTATGAATGGAGCTGGACTTTCCCAGGAGCTGAAACACCCGTCAGCACACAGCAAAACCCTTCGGGTATTGTTTGGAACACCGAAGGCATTTATTCCGTCAGTCTTACCGTTACCAATCCCGCCGGCACCAATACCGAACAGAAAACAGCCTATATTACGGTAAGTAGCGATCTGATGCCGGTTCCTGCCTTCACTGCCTCAGAAAGAGTATTGTGCTCAGGTACAACTACTGCTATTAAACTTTATGATGAATCGCAATTTTGCCCTGCTGCCTGGCAGTGGAGTTTTAGCCCCGATGATGTTACTTTCGTGAATGAGACTACCGCAGCCTCACCAAACCCGGAAGTAATACTCAATGGAAACTCCAATTACGATATTACTTTACAGGTAACCAATGCTAACGGTACCTCCACCCTAAGCGTGCAGGATTATATTTTAACCGGTGGTATGCCGTCACCGTTTATGGAAGACTGGGAAACACAATCACTACAAACAAATGGATGGGTCGTTGAAAATCCTGACAATAAGGTAACCTGGGAACTGCTTCCGGTAAACGGAGTTGAGCAGGGGACTGTAGCAGCCGGCATAACTTTTTACAACTACGATCCACCCCTTGGCAAACGCGACCGACTGATAAGTCCACCATTAAACTTTAAAGGTTTCAATGAAATAGTAATGGGTTTCAGCCATGCCTATGCACGTCGTTATGAGCAGTTAACAGATTCACTCATCATTTTTATCTCAACCGATTGTGGTGATTCGTGGGAACGCATTGCAACGTTTGCTGATGATGGAAGCGGTAATTTTGAGACTCACCCTCTTCTTGGCTCATCACTTTTTGTGCCCGAAACTGCAGCCGACTGGTGCGGTGCTCCGGGTAATCCGGCATGCATTCAAATTGACCTCACCCCATGGGTGGGTATGGAAAACCTGAAAATTGCATTCGAGAGTGTGCACCGTCTCGGCAATGCACTCTATATTGACAACATCTATTTTACCAATGCCGTACCCGCAGCATTTGAGAAACAGGATGAACCCAATATTCAGATCTATCCAAATCCTGCCAATGACCGGATTTTCATATCCTCCGCAGAGAACCTGACGAATGCAGAAGTAACTATATATAATGCCACCGGGAAAAAGGTATATGTGACATCCGGCTTAAATGGGAAACTATTTACCATTGAAACCAGCTCCTTTGATGCAGGATTGTATCTTATATCCGTGCAATCAGGCAATGTTCAGTTCAGGAGCAAGTTGATGATAAATTAACCTTAAGCCTGCATTTTTATAAGAAAAAAATGCAGGCTTTTTTTTGATTCGATATTTATTTAAAAGATGCACCTGACCTATCTTCCCGGAATCGACTTAGTCCGTCACAAGCAGACAGAAGAGTTGCTTGAGGTCCCTGCTGAAGAAGTGGCCCATCTTAAAGTATTGCGACTCAAACCGGGTGACGCACTTTCGGTAACCAATGGAAGCGGAGCCATGGGTGAGGCGGAGATTTTCAACTTTTCCCGCAAAAATTGTCTGATTAAGCTGTTAGAGGTGCAGCTGCATCCACCCAAACATTACGAAGTACATCTGGCAGTGGCTCCAACCAAAAACATTGCCCGGTATGAATGGTTTATTGAGAAAGCCACCGAAATTGGAATTGATAGCATAAGCCCGGTATGGTGCGAACATTCGGAACGTGCTCATTTACGGGTAGACAGATTGCAAAAAGTGGCTATTGCTGCCATGAAACAATCCCTCAAAGCCTGGCTGCCTGTAATTAATGAGCCCATAAAGTTGGATGAATATTTAAATACCTGTCAAAATTCAAGTCAGCAATTTATTGCCTGGATTGACGACACGGTTAATGATCATTTAAAGCATTGTATCATGACAGAAACAGCGGTCAGCATACTTATAGGACCAGAAGGGGATTTCAGCAGGCGTGAAGTAGAATTGGCTGTTGAGCATGGTTTTAGGCCGGTAACTCTTGGCAGGGAAAGATTGCGAACCGAAACCGCTGCGCTCGTAGCCTGCCACATTGTTAACCTGTTGAATCAATAAAAGATCAGTTAAAATGAGAAAATTACTATATATACCATTGGTTCTTTTACTTTTAGGCCTTCAGAGTGCCGTTCCTCCTTCAGTTGAAATAGCCCTGCTTAAGTATCGCGGCGGTGGCGACTGGTATGCCAATCCTACCTCCCTTCCCAATCTTATTGAATTCTGTAATCAAAACCTCAACACAAGCATCAATCCCGACAACGCTACTGTTGATGTAGGCGATCCGCAGATATTTAACTATCCCTTTGTGCATATGACCGGGCATGGAAACGTGATTTTCGACGATCAGGAAGCACGAAACCTGCGCGATTACATGCTGGCGGGAGGCTTTTTGCATATTGATGACAATTATGGACTGGATGTTTATATCCGGCCACAAATGAAAAAGGTTTTTCCTGAGCTCGACTTTGTAGAACTACCTTTTTCACATCCGATCTACCATCAGAAATATGAATTTACCAACGGGTTGCCAAAGATACATGAACATGACGGCAAGCCGGCTCAGGGCTTTGGTTTGATTTGGGAAGGCCGGCTGTTGTGTTTCTATAGTTATGAGACCGACCTGGGTGATGGCTGGGAAGACCCCGAAGTGCACAACGACAGCCCCGAAACCCGCCTGAAAGCCCTGAAAATGGGAGCGAACCTGATTCAATATGTTTTTTCGGAATAGGTTTACTAAAGCAGATTAGCCGATTATCGAATTAAATTATTCTCTGATTATCGGGCCAGTGAATGGACTGTATTATAGTACTTGTGATTTTTTAACATAAAGGACTTTATCTGTTTTTATATTTTTTATCACTACTATCCGATACTTTTAATAATTAAAGTACCTGAGAATCTCATATTTTTGTAAATCAACAAAAATTTTCAGAAATAATGAAATTACACAGGCGTAGCAAAAATAGCAAAAGAACGGTTATTCGAAAGTTTTTAGATTTAGTCGGCAGTATCTTATTTTGATGTGCTGGATAGATTGAGTAATTCTTATTCGCACCGCCAAAGGCGGAACGTAGTTAAATAAACACCGGAGAATGCCTTCGCCCTGTTTCCCTTCCAGCATTCAATACCTGAAAACTCTTAATTCAAATTTGTTTCAACATTTCAGCACCCGGCAACATTTGGGATCAAAATAAAATGTAACCATCTTTTTCAGGTTGCCGCATATTGTTTTTCTTGCTTAGTGTTAAATTTCCGGAATTTTAAAAATTCTCCCTATTCCGCTTTACCATTCACCTTCCGCTGTGTTAATTTCATCTACGTTATTATGCAGTTGGCAAGATTTTCATTTTACCCGGCAGCCTGGTACCATACCTTTGTTTCATCAAAAGGGCCATAGCCCGCATTCAAAGTTAATCTTAAAACACCAGGCCATGAAAACAATGATCCTTACAACAGCAATTGCGCTGATTCTTTCATTCAGTCTTAGCGCTGCCACTAATGGCACAACAGAAAAATCCGACACCACCAAAGTGCGTATTTTTGAATCCAACACCGGGTGTGTTGATGTTTACATTATAAAACCCGGCGATGAAGTGGTAAAAATTTTCATCAGGGGTAAATCGGGCACTTCACTGATGAAAACACGGATGAAAAGAAACCAACACAAACGTATGCTGTGCTATCATTTGTCCGAACTACCTGCGGGAGAATATGCAGTTGAGGTGGAGCAAAATGGTAAGATAATATCCTCGCTGGAGATTATCAGATAAGCTTCAGGTTTGTTATGGAGAAAGTTCTTCATCATTAGTAATAAAACGCTGGTTCCCGCACCGGCGTTTTGAATGATTTTCCCGGCACCAGTATTTTCCGGTATTCAAAATAATTATCAAAGTATTACCTTTGATGTATCAAAAGTTTTGCAGTATGCTGGTTGTGCATTTTTCAAATTCCTTTTTAAGGATACCGCTTGTGATTTTGGCCGGTGTCATGCTCCGGTTTTTACTGGACCTGGGTTTTGCTTTAATTTATCGCTTCTATAGCATAGTGCGGCCTGTGCAGGAGTATCTCGGGGCCGTTCTTCTGGTAGTGCTTGTTTTTGAACTTGTTTTACTGACCAAGCGTTGGCTCAACAAGCGCATTCCCTGGGAAAAAGGACCCACGCGCAGGCTTGTCGTGGAAATTTTTATCAACACGGGTTTGATGTCATCTGTAATTATCGCTATTAGCGTTTTATCTCATATTTACATCAGCAAGGTTGAATTTATCCGGTTTTCGGATGAAGCCATCACGGCCATTTTTTACTTAATCTGGCTGGTATTGATACCGGCTTTCGGTGAATTTGCCCTCTTTCTGTTGAACAGATACCGCTTTGGCCTTGCCGAAATTGAGAAGTTTAAGAAAGAGAACGCAGAATTTCAGTTTGAAACCTTACGCACACAGGTTAATCCGCATTTTTTGTTCAATAGCCTGAATACTTTATCCGGACTGGTTTATCACGACCGCGATAAAGCTGCGACTTTTATCAGGCATATGTCTGATGTGTATCGTTATGTGCTCGAAAACAGGAACCATGAAACCATTTCGCTACGTCAGGAAATTGAATTTATCCGGGCATTTGTATATCTTTATGAATTGCGATTCGATAAAAAATTGTCGGTCGAAATCAACATCCAGCCATCAGCTCTTAAAAAGCTGGTAGCGCCCATGACCCTTCAATTATTGATCGAAAATGCCGTAAAGCACAATGTCGTTTCGGCACGCAATCCGCTCAAAATAAGATTGTATGACCAGGATGAAAGCAGGCTGATTGTAAGTAACAATTTGCAGCCGAAACCCGATCGTAACCATTCCACAGCAGTGGGCCTGAAGAATATTGTGAGCCGTTATGCCTTTTTGAGCAAACAACCCGTAGTGATCAACAAAACAGAAACTGATTTTATGGTCAGCTTACCTTTAATTTAAATACTATGAAAGTGTTGATTGTTGAAGATGAACCCTTTGCACAGCAGGAGTTGATAAGACTGGCCAAAGAAATTAAACCCGGAATTGAGATTCTGGATTGCCTTGATACCGTATATGACACGGTGGCGTGGCTGAACAGCAACCAGTCACCCGATCTGCTTTTTCTTGACATCCAGCTCTCTGATGGTTTGAGTTTTGATATTTTTAGTCACCATAAGATAAGCTGTCCGGTGATTTTTACCACTGCTTTTGACGAATATGCTATACGGGCTTTTAAAGTAAATAGTATAGATTATTTGCTTAAACCGATAAAAGCCAACGATTTGGAAGCAGCTTTTCAAAAACTGGAAGAGGTCAAAATATCCTATCAGGAGAATATCGATCCGTTGCTTGACTTTTCAAAGCTTGCACAACTTTTACAGCCGGCTTCGAAAGAATATAAATCAAGGTTTGTCTCCAGGGTTGGCGATTTGATTAAACATATCAGTGTAGAGGATGTTGCCTGGGTTTGTGCTGAAGACAATGTTGTTTTACTGGTTACCCGCACAGATCATCGTTACATCATCGATCATACCATTGATCAGTTGTCGATGCTTGTGGATCCTGCCCTGTTTACACGGCTTAACCGGGGTGTGATAGCTAACATAAAGTCCATTGCAAAAGTGAGCAAATATTTTAATGGCAGATTAAGTATTGAACTACTGCCCGCCTGCAAGGAGCCCGTTTATGTAAGCAGGGCAAGAGCGCAGGGATTTATTGAATGGCTTGATAAATAAAAATGAAAAAAGTGAAGACTATTCCTGAATATTGGTTGTTTTTGATGGGGATGCTCCTGCTTCTCCTGATAACCTCATGCCATCGCCAACAGCTGGTGGTTGACCAGATACCGCTAAACACTCCCGGGGATGCACCCATTTACGTTTTCGGCAACTTTAATAACTGGGACCCCGGCGATAACCGGTACCGCCTCGAAAAGGATTCCACAGGCAGCTATTCCATCTCGCTTCCCAGTGGTATCGGGAGGATTAATTATAAATTCAGCCGTGGCGACTGGACCACGATTGAAAAGAACGAATGTGGATATGACCGGGAGAACCGTAGCCTGATATATGGTGAGAATGCTACGGTATATAATCAGATTGCTGCCTGGGGCGATATCGAACCCATGAATTGCATCCATAAAACTATTGTTGTGGAGAGTTTACCTGAGAATTCACCCGATGATCCGGAAATATACTTTACCTCAAATGTCAACGATTGGAACCCCGGTGATGTGAGTTACATCCTTGAAAAAGATAAGAAAGGAAGATATTTTATTACGCTGGATAAAAAGGCCGATTGCCTGGAATATAAATTCACTTTGGGCAATTGGGAAACAGTGGAGGCTGCTGCCGATTTGAATGATATTGAAAACCGTGAGCTTTGTTTCGATAATACGGACACAATTTTTGTTCGTATTGCCTCATGGAAAACCCTGGATGTGAAAAAGAAAAACAGCATTGTCATCGTGCTCGAAAAACTACCTGAAGAAACCTTTGCAACGGATGCCATCTATCTGGCCGGGAATTTCAACAATTGGGATCCGGGGCATACGTACTATAAGTTTGCAAATGACGGATATAGCAGCCGATATTATCATCTGACTACCAATAGTCAACATATAGAGTTTAAAATTACCCGCGGCAATTGGGGAAGCGTTGAAGTGTCTTCAACAGGTAGGGATATTCCAAACCGGGGCGCATGGGTAGAGGAGGCAGATACGCTTTTTCTTAAAGTTGACCGGTGGAAGGATCGCTAAAGAAGTCAGCTTAGCGGAATATGCAAGGTACCTTTGCCTATTTTTGAATAAAATCTTCTTGCCTCATGCACCTGTTTTATACTCCCGGCGTTGATCTCCACCAAAGTTTCGATGCCGGAGAAGTCCTTCACACTTTGCCCGATGTGGAATCGGAACATATAAAGGTAACTCGTCAGAAGGCCGGCGATGCGGTGAGGCTTACGAATGGAATCGGTCATTTTGCCGATGCGTTGGTTGAGGATATAAATCCAGAAAAAGTACGGTTAGTTTGTGCAGGGTGATATTAGAACCCAAAGATAAACACCAACTGACCATCGCGGCAGCACCCACCAGGAATATTTCGCGCTACGAGTAGTTTATCGAAAAAGCCACTGAAATTGGTATCAACAGCATCGTCCCCAATTATTGCGAACACTCCGAGCGGGCTCGTCTGCATACATATCGGCTGGAAAAAGTTACGATTGCTGCCATGAAACAATCCCTCAAAGCGACCTGGGTGATGGCTGGGAAGACCCCGAAGTGCACAACGACAGCCCCGAAACCCGCCTGAAAGCTTTGAGAATGAGAACGAACCTGATTCAATATGTTTTTTCGGAATAGGTTTACTAAAGTAGATTAGCCGATTATCGAATTAAATGATTCGCTGATTATCGGGCCAGTTAATTAACTGTATTATAGCTACTTATGATATATTTTTTATCTGTTATCATTTTCTCTTAATCATTTTCCTGATATTTATTTTTTTATTACAAAATCTATTATACAATTGCTTTAGTAAAAAAAAATATCCCTTCACTAAAATATATTTACTTTGAAAAAATTAATACTATTAGCACTACTTATCGGTTTTGGTTCTACCTCCATTGCTCAGGAAACCTGGCGAAACATCACGGACACCTATAGCCACAGGAAAATTTTGCCTGATGGCCAGAAAATCTGGATAGCTAGGGAAGGTGGATTAATTTGCATTGATAATGCAAGCCATGACACCACTTACTACAACCACGCAAACTCCGGAATGCCGTTTACCAATATTTATGACATTTGCCTGGATCCGGAAGGCAGGTTATGGCTGGCTTCCCCGGGAGGAGGAATTGCATCTAAAGACGGTGAAACATGGACAAGTTATAATACCACAAATACAACACTGCCCAACAACAGGGCTTATTCGATTAAATGTGATTCAAAAGGGGGTATCTGGGCCTGTTTATCCCATTATTTAGTTAAATATGAAGGTGAAAACTGGACAAGCTATTCCTTAGATACACTGGGTGGCGATATGTTGTTTCCTACTATGCTTGATATAGATAAAGACGATCGCGTGCTTTTTGGCAATTATGGCATTAAGGCATGGGATGGTAATCAGTTGACCACATACACTACTGCCAATTCACCGTTGAGCAGTAATCAAATAGGTTTTGTTAAAACCTTTCCGGATGGGAAAACATGGATTGGACATCCATTTGGTGGTTTGACCATAACCGATTTTTCGACCTGGGAATATTATGATACGCTGGTGGCAGACATACCATTGCAAAAAGTGTATGCCTTTGATCAAATGAGTAATGGGGATTATTGGTTAGGCACCTATGAGGGTAAATTATATCATCATAATGGAAACGATTGGGAGATAGTAAATCCAACTTCACCGCTTGACAGTATAAGATACTTCCGCTATATAGCCGTGGATGAAAATGATAAATTATATTTCGCAGCATATCCAAATTGCACTTTTGACGGAGAAAGTTGGGAAAAACTCAGTACACCCAGTTCAGGATTTAAAGGAAATATTGTGCGCCACCTGTTGCATGCTTCTGATCAAACTACCTGGACAGCCAGTTATACCGGAATGACAAGGATTAAAGATAATGTGATAACTAATTATAATCATGACGACAGGGACACATATCTAAGCACAACCTGCTTTGCTGAAGATAATTATGGTGTATTATATGTTGCTCATTATGATGGCATAAGCAAATTTGTGAACAACACGTGGATTCGTTATTTTCCAGATTCCGGAAGCGAAATGTTTTCCATCAATAACATGTGTTTTGATGGAGACAACAATCTATGGTACACTGAGGGATATTCTCTTTATAAGTACGACGGCATCAATTTAACCACCTTCTCTTATTATTCCAATAATTTCCCTGCTAAGGAAGCATTTTGTCTGGAAGTAGATAATGACGGAAAAATTATTTGTGGCATCGATAAGGGCATTGCTATTTGGAATGGTACCAAATGGGTTGCAGAACTGAATCCTGAAGCCGGTAACCATGATTATCCGAAGGTGTGGGACATTGCCGTAAGGAACAATGATATTTGGTTGAGCAGTCATGACGGGTTAACAAAATACGATGGCTTAACCTGGACAACCTATAATTCGGAAAACTCCCCCATTCCATTGAACTATGTATTCCAGTTTGATTTTGATGCCGAAGGAAATGTCTGGTTTATGAATGGACGTGAGAACCTGGTAAAATATGATGGGGTAAACTTTGAGGTTATCTCCTATTTTGAATCCGGTATGAATTGGGGCACAAATAACAAATTGCGTATTGATTACCTGAACAATATCTGGATGGGAGGTTACGATGTCGGCATCAGCATATACAACGAAAATGGCATCTCCCTGAGTCTGGAAGAGCTTGAAAATACTAATCTAAGTCAGGAAATCATTCAGGTGGCTTATCCAAATCCGACCAACGGATTACTTAACATAGCTTACAAGCTCCCGGAAAATCAGTCGGGATGGATGTTAAGCATTACCGATCTTCAGGGAAGGCAAATAGATGCTTTTACATTGTCGGGCAATGAAAGCAGCATTCGTTATTCTACGGATAAGCTCAACTCCGGATTGTATCTGATAACGGTTTTCAATACAAAAGGCAAAGTTTCCAGCACCACCAAAGTTCAGGTTATAAAATAATGCGATGGACAGAAACTTCGCCCGATCAGGTTAGCACCAGATAACGATTAACTTCTGAAATTTTCTCGGGGCTACCGAAAAGGTACAACATATCATCCGTTTCTATGGTCATGTCGGGCAAGATGGTGGTGAGGTAACGGTTGTTGCGCCGGATGGCAAGTACCGTGACATTGAAGCGGCTTTTCAATCCACTTTCAACAATGGTTTTACCAACAATCTTATTTGCACCGCGCTGCACCGGCAAAGTGGCAATCACCATATCGGGAATGTGCAGGGTAATGGCTGGCGGACGTTGTGCATCAAAACCGGCATTGCTGAGCAATTCATAGTTGCGTGCCCGAATATGCGATACAAAACTTTGAATCTTGTCCTGAGGGATAAGATAATGGTTTAGCACACTGCGGAATATCTGTATGGAAGTTTCAAATTCTTCCGGAATCACCTCATCCGCCCCAAGCTTAAGAATTTCATCCATTTCGTCAACATGACGGGTGCGCACAATAACCATAGCTGTTTCAGTGAGGCTGCGCAGTTGAACCACTATTCGACGGGTAGCTTCAGGATCAGAGATGGCCACAACGATTACCCTTGCCTCATTTACTCTTACCAATTTAAGGATGATCTCATCCGAGGCATCACCAAAAACTACCGGGAAGCCCAGTTCGCGCGCTTTACGGTAGGCATCCGGATCAAGCTCTATGCTTACAAATGGAATGCTTGCCTCCCGGGCAGTGCGGGATACATTGCTTCCGTTTATACCACAACCAATAATCACCAGATGATCATGTAAATCCACCATACTTTTTTCTTCATCTCTATTTTTGCGCCGATTCTGAAAACCAATTAAACGGCGGCGCACCTTAGGTGAAAGCAATGCTCTGCTCAACCAGTTGGATATGGCATCTGCATTGCCGGCTACAAATGGGGTAAGCCCCATCGTCATAATGGAGATTGCAAGAAAATTCTGATAAACTTCGGTGCTTATCAGCTCATTACGAAGGCCTACTATGGAAAGCAGGAATGCAAATTCGCCCACCTGAAAAATATTGAGTGCTGTAATTAATGCCGTACGAATGGGAAACCGGAGCGCAAGTACAGAGATAATGACAATGATTATTTTGATTAGAATAACACCCAGCGCAAAGAGCAAGAGCAAACCGATGTGTTGAATAAAATATTGAAGGTCAAGCAGCATCCCAATGGAAACAAAGAAGAAACTCAGAAAAATCTCCCGGAAGGGCAAAATATTGGCTGTGGCCTGATGGCTGTAATCGGATTCTGATATGATAAGGCCTGCAAAGAAAGCCCCGAGCGCCAACGACAAACCAATGGATGAGGTTAGCCAGGCGGTTGCAAAACAAATCACCACCAGGGTCAAAATAAAAAGTTCCCTGCTTCTCGATTCTACCACCTTTTGCAACAAACGGGGAACCACAAAACGGGCAAGCAGGAATAAGATAACCAGTACAAGAATGAATTTAAGCAATAATATCAATACCGCTGACAATACATTACCTCCGTTGCCGGCCAGTATTGGCGTTATGAGTATCATTGGAACTACAATAATATCCTGAAAAATAAGTATGGCCATGATGATGCGACCATGAGGCGTAGTCATCTGCCCCTGTTCCTGAAGTATTTTTAGCACTATGGCTGTGCTGCTCAACGAGATGAGAAAGCCCATAAAAATAGCCTGTTGCAGGCTTAATCCCAAAGTAAATGCAATTATGGCGGTAAGTAGTATGGTGCCCGCTACCTGAAGCGTACCGCCTAAGAAAACAGTCTGCTTAACTTTGGCCAGCCCTTTTATGGAAAACTCAATACCAATAATGAATAGCAGAAAAATTACGCCGATTTCCGAAAGCGTTTCCACCTGATGCGACGCACTTATAAAACCTAAAGCATTGGGCCCGGCTACCATACCTGTAATGAGAAAACCAAGTGTAGATGGCATTTTGAGTCGCTGAAACAACAGGATTATCAATACTGATAATCCTAAAATAATAACGACTTCTTTGAGCAAGGGAAGCTCCATGAATCAAGTTAAAGTTAACATCGGCTACTCAGGGAAGAGCATTTTCCAAAATTAAGAAAAAAAGCGAAAAAAGAGATAAAAAAACAGCATTCCGCTAATAAAAAAACAAACATGACGTCGGCATATTCCTTCAGAAAAAAAAAATTGAATATCCATTCCATTTTGTATTTTCGTGGTTGGTATTTTTCAATGAGGCAAAAACGATAAAAACGATCAACAAATGTTGTTTTTAATAAAATCCTGTATTTATTTAAATAATTGATTATGAAAAAAATAGTTTCAACCCTCTGCATTGTCCTGGTTACGTTCTCCTTATTCTCCCAAACAGAAATCAAACTCAGCATAGCGGAGTTTGCATCGGGGAGAAACTTACTCACTGATCAGGATATTTTTTCAAAACAATACATTTTTCCGCAAAAAATTTATGAGGTATATCCACGGGCAACAGGCAAAAATCTGATTGTTCAGCTCAGAAATACGCGTAAAAACAAAGAAACTTTTAAAAGTATGGGATATGTTACTTTGTTAAACCCGGAAGAAGGAACAATCAGGTGGTCCAAAAAAATTGATTACCGCAATACCTCTTTCAGACAACATCAGGACATTATTATACAAACCCTTGATGCAGGCTGGATGAGTAAACTGGACACTGAAAATGGAAATCCAACCTGGAAAACCAAAAATTCACTTTATTTTGTTGATCCAACCATAAATACCGGTATTGGCTATACCTTTAACTCTTTTTCAGGATACACAGATAAACTTCAGGGCGTTGATTTAACAACAGGCAAAACTCTTTGGGAAAGAGAATTGCTTCATCCTTTCGGTTGGAATGATGTTATTAAGTTGAATGATACAACAATAATGATAGCCTCTTCAGGCTTACATACCGTAAACATTCATACAGGTAAAGGTTGGGATTACTTTATGGAGACCGGTGACAAAGATTATACGGCAATGATTGCTACCAATGCTGCAGGTCTTGCACTGGGAATTTTAACAGGAAGTTTTGTAGTTTCAACAGGCCCCGATATTGTGCGGGAAATAGTATCTAATGTATTGATTGACAGTGTATATATTTACTTTGCTTCACGCGATAAAATAGTATGTTTAAATCATATGGGCGAAGCACAATGGTCAACCACTTTCGGTAAAGATATGGCCAGTAAATCAACCATTTATAAGGATGACGGAAAGATATATATGATCAATAATGGATTTGCTTTTACCGGATATCGCAAAATTAATTATGGAACCCCCTTTATTGCTGCCTTTGATTCACATACAGGGAATAAAATTTTTAAAAATATTATAGGTGGGAAAAAGGAACTGATAAAAGGTTTCAAAACCAATCGGGATACCATTTATCTGATAACCAATAATGCTATTTCTAAATACTCCCTCACAGATGGTAGCTGTATTCTGGAAAAAACAATGGACAATAACACTGGAGAACCACTGTACTATATCGGTAATCACATATATATTCAATCAGAATTGCCATATATGAGTCTTCCACTGTCTGGACCGGATTTCCACTATGTTTATACCAGCCTGGGTAAAATACAGGTGCTCAATGCAAACTTTGATCTTTTGGGTGAGGTACCTGAAATCCAGTTGTATATTCATTATCTGACACATGATGGTTACAGGTTTATTTCCAAGGATGAACAAACGCTGATTCTTGATGACCAGGGACGGGCAATTGCTGAAATTCCAGGCTCCGATGAATCGTTTATACTTGATTCAAAATTTTACAGCATTCGTGACAACATCTTGCTGGAGACCTCTCTGAATGATCTGATCAGTAATTAACTTTTTCAAAAAGAATAAACTGGCACGTATCGCCTGATGATCTTTATTAAAGTTGCCCTATATTGCGCGCTGTCACCTGATAGTGTGTGTAAAAACCTGTGGATCAAAAAAATTATGCTCCTATTTATTTCAAATAAGATTATCAATCGTAACCTTACTCCTGCGTTCAGCTTAATGTTTATACATTTGCATCATGAAATTAAATCTGCTAACACCAATAGAGCGATGACTAAGCCAGACCTATGTCTTTAAAGATTAGTAAATGACTGCTGCGGAAAGAAAAAAAATACAGGCAAAATGGCTGAGAGCATTCAGGAAAATCCACCGTATAACCGGATTGTCGCTGCTTGTCTTTCTCCTTATCATTTCCGGCACAGGAATACTTTTGGGATGGAAAAAGCATTCTTCAGGCGTAATTTTGTCAAAATCATATTCCGGGACTACTGCCGACTTAAAAAAATGGCTGCCATTGGACAGCCTGCATACAAGTGCATGCAATATTCTAAGGGATTCTGTTTCTCCGGAATGGTCTACTGAATTGGATCGCATTGATATTCGAAAGGATAAGGGAATGGTGAAATTCATTTTTAAACGTCATTTTACCGGAATTCAACTCGACGGGGCCACGGGAAGATTGCTTCACATCGAAGTAAGACGTTCTGACTTTATAGAAAAAATGCACGATGGATCAATATTGGACCATTACTTCAATACCGGAAATGAACTGATAAAACTGATATATACTTCCATTATGGGGCTTTCATTACTGGTATTTACCTTAACCGGATTCTGGCTGTGGTATGGCCCTAAAAGAATGAGAAGCGGCAACATCAAATAGATGAAATAAGGAGACCAAAACACTAAAATGATCACGAACAGTAACCAAATAAATTATTCTGTCAAAGGGTGTTAAATTTTGTAATCATCACCTCATAATAGACAATATAATTATTTTTATATCAATGTTATATATTGCTTAAATATGCAATATTTTCAAAAAAAAATGCTGCCTCTTTTAAGAAACAGCATTTCTTTAATACGGTTACCGGATTAGTTGTTGATGGCTTGTCGCTCAACGATTTCCGGGAGAACTACTGAAGTAAACTTAATGTTGTCGGCTATGGGACAGCGGACAGCAATATCTTTCAGGAAAGCTTCCTTTTCAGCCAGGGTCATATCGGCATCAATATGGATAAAACTGCGGATTTCAGTAAAACCGGCTCGTCCCTCTGTGGTCTTACCCATGAGGAAATCCTTATCAATGTCACCCTCCACTTCCACTTCCATGCCACGCAATGGAATGCGGCGTTGAGTGGCAATGATTCTTCCTATAGCACAAATACATGCAGGAAGACTTGCCAGAAAAATTTCTAAAGGGTTGGGTCCTTCATCGTTTCCACCGGCCATTTTTGGCTGATCAATTACAAAAGGGTGTGAACAATTGATTTGAGTACTGTAAGTTTCACCCATGAGGGCACTTACTTTAATGGTTGATTTAGGCATTTCGAGTATATTTTGAGAGTTTATTAATTCGCCACAAAACTAATTAATAATCTATATACGTAACTATATTCATGCTTAAAAATACAAATTATTTATCCTTTATGAGCAATTGATAATAAGATAGTTTTCCGGCGAATATTTCTCAGATGGTCCGATTTTAGCTCCAGCTCGATAGTTTTTCCCGCCTCCAGTTCAATCACTCTTCTGCTCCAGGAAGTAGTATCAGCATCCGGCTTTATCTCCTGTTCAGAATCAACCTCTTTGAGTTTGGGCGTATTTTTAATCATTTTCACTGCCTGACTTGTCAATTTATCAATGTCCTTTTCTGTCATCAACACCAAAGTACCTGAAGCACAAATTACCTCATTACCTGAACTAAAGGCATCAAATTTTCCTGTAAAAATGGATGTGCCTCCTTTTTTTTCAAACCCTCCCGTTACCTTCATCAGACAAAACTCGTCCACAGGCGTCTCTGATTGGGTGCGTTTTGCAATGCTACTGGTCGACTACTGCTTGTTTCACAATTGATCCTTCATGGTTAGTCTGGCAATTCCAAATCGCTATACCATCGGAAAAATACCCTCAATCACCTCCAGGCCTGCGCGATGTCCGGTACCTTTAAAAATAATTTTACCCTCAATCGTTTTAAGCAGTACTTTAAGTTCAGAATCAATGCTTTCTTTTATATGTCTGTCCATGTTACCCGATTGCGGTGCTTTCAATACCCCGGCGCGGTTTAATGTGGCATTGATACTTAGAATATAATTTTGATGTCTTATCGAGATGACCAGTCCCTCGGGTGTCAGCTCACAGATATGAATTCTGGAACCATTGTAAGTGCTAAAAGGATAAAACTGCCCGTCAGCATACATAAATCCAAGAAATCCTGTAAAATTACTTCCCAACCAGGGAATATTAGCAATACTAATCATAATCGACGCATCCGCATGGTCAAAATTATTGCTCTGTAACCATATCCAGGCTTCGGGAAAAGAACGGCCCCAGTCTTTCTCAATGTAACCCTTGCCGCCTGCGAAGTCGATGGGTTCTTCATTAATATGAAGAAAACCATTTATGTGGTGGTTTACTGAAACCACTCCATGTTTACATTCCATAAAAGGTACGAAGGAATACCAGCCCATAATGCCAGGTGAAAACCATGAAAAGGGGTATTTCACGCGGCCGGAATAGTTCAACCTGCCTTTTACCTTAATATCAGAACCTTCAATATCAAGATGCATACTTTCAGCAGAAAACTCCGATTTGCCAACTTTAACCCAAAAGTTATCCCGGCGGAATTTAAATTCTGATAAGGGGTATTCGATATAATGGGTGTTTCCGGTGGTTCCATTAATCACCTGTATAAATGCATGTGGATGATTTGAATTAAGTGCCACACCCGGAATAAATGAATATACCCTGCTCAGATCAGCAGATACATGTTTAAAATACCAGCCCTCAAAATATCGTTTAGATGTCAATCGGCCCTGGAAAACTTCCGGATGGAAAAGTCTCATTGTGAAATTTCAGATTTATAATCATGCTTGTGCAAATTTAAAATAAACCATCAGTTAATTCGACTTATCTTCACACATTCATATCATCACAAGCAAATGAAGCCATATTTTTATTCAATTTATCCCTGTATCAAAAAAAGACTTTACAACTCAATATATGGTTACCATTTCACATAACTTTTTCCATAGAATGCAAGTTAATGAAATTCAAAATGATGATACTGATTTTAACTGACTAAAGACAATAAAATTGATAGATTTTCCTTTTTATATGGATTAACCGCAATACCTTTGCAGCAAATATCAATTTCTATGAAATCCGGATTTAAAATACATCTGATCGTCTCTCTGCTGTTTACCTTTTTTACAATAAGCAATTATACCGCCAGTGGGCAACAAATTCATTCTGCTTCGACCCGGGCCTACCTCAACGAATTATTATCAGAACGCCATGAAAAAGACCTGGAGTTTAAAACCACAGAAAATTCACCAATAGACAAGGAATTGAGAGCCGACTTCAGGGGTCTGACCTATTTTGAGCCAGATACTTCATGGTTGATTACCGCACGACTTAAGCGTTTTGAGAAGCCGGACACTCTGGCAATGAAAACCACCACCGACAGATTGCCTTTATACCTTATTTATGGTGTTGCTCAATTTGAAATCAATGATACCACTCTCCAGCTTACCGTTTTTCGCAATATCGACCTGATGAAAAAGCCGGGATATGAAAATTATCTTTTTATACCTTTCCGGGATTATACTTCGGGAGAACAAAGTTATGGCGGAGGACGTTATCTGGATGCTTATTTAACTGATTCCGATCATCTTATTCTGGACTTTAACAGGGCTTATAATCCCTACTGTGTATATAGCAAGCGATACAGTTGTCCGCTAACTCCTGATGAAAACTATCTGAATACCTATGTTACTGCCGGTGAAAAGAATTTCGATGAATAAACCCATGCTCAGAATACTGTTTAGCATGCTTTTAATATTGCCGGCCACGGAATTAAGGGCACAACCGGTAAGTTCGGCCTACTGGCAATTAGGTGGAGGTATCACGATACAATCATTTTTTGGAGATTTAAGTGTGCATGATTTCAATCCGGGAAAAAAAATAAAGGAAGAGAGCGCTCCCGGCTTTTACTTTCAGTTTATCCGGCATCTTTCACCTTTATTCAGTGCTAAAATACAATTTATACATGGCAGAATGAAAGGAGCAAATCCAGAAAGTGGATTCCGTTTCAATACCAAATTTAACGAGCTGGCATTACTGCCCCGCCTAAACATCAATCATCTGATTTCTCCACGCTCCACCAGCCGAATAAATACTTATGTTGTTGCGGGAGTAGGAATCATCAACTTTCGCGCCCGTAAATTCAATCTTGAAGATGAGACTCCAGAAGCATCAGTTGGTTATGATGAGCTGGGCGAAAAATCAGGAAATGCGCAAAACTCCTTTGTTTTTCCTTTAGGTATGGAAGTATCTTTTGAAATAAATAATAATTGGGCTTTAGAGGCCGGCTACAGCATGCGTTTACACAATACAGATAATATTGATGCCCATATTGGTTCTACAAACATCAACGACAGGTACTCAGTGCTGCATATTGGTGTCATTTATGCCATCAATAAATCACAAAAGAACATCATCAGGCAACTGGACTGCCCTGAAGGCGACGGAACTTCGCGCGTAAAAAAACGGGGACGCTTATTCTGAGATATCTTCATCAAGTCCGGACAACGACCCTGCCAGATTTCTGATTTTCTCCAACAACCTTTCTCTTCGTGCTTTCTCTTCCGCTACTTTATGTTTAAGTTGTTCAGCTAGTTTTAGCAGGCTATTCCGTTCATCCAGCAAACTATTTCCCCATTGCCTGAGTTCTTCATTATCATTGGGGACTTCGCCTCCTTCAACCTGAACAGGATCATCATCCTGTGATACAAAAACTGCTGCATTTTTTAATTCTTCTATTTCATGTTCCAGCTCATTATTACGTTGTTGTATGGAAATAAGGCGCTCCTGATGAGCTTGTATGCCTTTTTCCAGTTCTTCTCTGAATTCAATCTCCCTTTCTTTCAACCGTCTAAGTTCCGATTCCTGTAATTCGTTCATCTGGTTGCGCTGTTCGGCAAGAGATTCGTAATGGTCAGCCCTGGATCTGGCTTTTTTCAGGGAGGAAACCCAGCCGGTAAGCGTAAAAATCAATATCACTACAATCAATAACAATACACCTACTGCTGCCTTAAGATAGAGCATCATTTGCATATCATTCTTTACGCGCGATTGTACCACATCGTGGGCAGCAGCCAATTCATTGTATCTCGCATTCATGTCTGCCTGATTCACTACCAGCGACGAATCTGTTTCGTGACGCTGCTTCAGAGATTCAATAATAAGTGCATCCCGGTCAACCACCTGTTCCAGATTGTCTTTCATCCGTTTCAGATTGTTCCATGTATTGATGGTTAGTGTATCCCTGATTGAAGTATAACGATTCCAATAGTATTCCCGTTCTGCTTCAAGCACAGAATCCTGAATATCCTGCGCATTGACCGGCAGGAAAAAGGCAGGAAAAAGCAAAATAAAAACAATCAATTTCTTCATAACAACCGGATTTTTTCATTGATAAAGTACAAGATTTGTCTTAAGTTTATAATTACTTATGAAATCTTAAAAGCAAAAAACTGTAAGTTTGCAGCATAAAAGTACAACAATTATCATGAAAATTATATATTATCCCTTTTTAATTTTGTGTCTTACCCTTTTGGGTATACCTGTGACGGCACAACAGAGTGCAAAAATTACCATTGATCTGAAAGGGCTTAACGATTCGCTGGTTTATCTGGCCAGCTATGGAGGTGATAAACAGTTCGTTGTAGATACGGCTGTACGTACCGAAAATGGAAGCTACGTATTCAGACCGGGCAAGCTACTGGATCATGGCATGTACATTTTTGTAGATGCTTCAAAAAAAAGATTGTTCGATTTTATTATCGGACAGGAACAAACATTCACCATCACCGGCAACACCGCTCAACTTCCAACCAGTCTGATTTCTACAAAAAGCACCGAGAACCACTTGTTGTTTGACTATATGCGGTTCCTGGCAGAAAAACAAAAACAGCAGGCTGCACTCAGGGAGCGCTTAAATAAACACGACCCCAAAAGTGATTCAGCAAAATTTCTCAAAAATCAAACGGAAGAACTTAATAACCAGGTGCAGAGCCACATCAACTCATTGATTTCTCAGCATAAAGGAACTTTCTTTGCAGATTTTCTCAAAGCGATGCAGGAACCCGAACTTCCCATTATTGAAGGCAATACCAGGGCCGACACATTGGCTCGTTACAAAGCTTACAAAGATCATTTCTGGGACAACATTGACCTTTCTGACGATCGGTTGATCCGCACTCCGGTGGTTCATCCTAAAGTGGAACAATATCTGAACAGGCTCACTTCACCCCTACCCGACTCTCTAATTGCTGCCGTAGATTTACTTTTAAACAAAACAGGAAACAGTTACGAGGCTTTTAAATATCTCATGTGGTATCTGACCATCAAATACGAGGGGTCAGAAATAATGGGTTATGATGCTATTTTTGTACATCTGGTGGATACCTGGTATAACGATCCACGCATGGATTGGATGAATACTGGGGTAAAACAAAACCTCATCGACCGCGCAAAAACATTAAAACCACTTCTTATTGGTAAGCCTGCTCCTGAAATGATTCTTTTCGATACCCTGATGCAGCCGCATTCATTGCACAACATACAGGCAAAATACACACTGATTTATTTCTGGGATCCGGACTGCGGACATTGTAAAAAGGAAACTCCATTACTGCGCGACTTCTACAAAAACAATAAAGAAACCTTTAATCTGGAAGTTTATGCCGTTTGTATGGACACTTCGTGGAAAGACATGAAAACCTATATCCGCAAAAATGAAACTTCCTGGATAAATGTAAACGGATTTTACAGCATGACTCCGGATTTCAGGGAGTTATATGATGTGCATAGTTCACCGGTTATGTTTCTGCTGGATGAAAAAAAGACCATCATTGCTAAAAGGCTGCTTTCAGACCAAATGGAAACTTACATTCGGCAAAGAGAGCAAATGCCAAAAAAATGAGTTCAAATGAATTTTCATATCTTTGATCTGAGAATTATGGCCTGCCGGAAATCCACAATCAGTAATGATGTAATGACTCTTTTTATTTATCGGCCACTATTGATATAATTTAAAGGCATTAAACGAGGAGGTGTTTCCAGGCAGAAGCGAATTAGGGCCTGCTGAAAAACTAACAACCTTTTTATATTCCGGTGCTCTGCACCTCCCAAAATAACTAAACACATATTTTCTATAAATATTTCGCCACACAGTGGCTCTTTTTTAGGTACAGAGCACCGAATATTTGTAGAAAGAATGAGTCAGAACGATAATAAGGTGCAGAGCACCGTAATATAAAAGCATGGAATATGGACTAAAGCCGAGAAAAACCTTGCATTTAACATAAGAATTAGCAATATACAATGCTGGTATCCAATGACATATTAGTTTTTCAGCAGGCCCGAATTAGACCATTCCCATTTTCTTTAAATTAAAAAACCACCTTTTGAGGTGGTTTTTTAATTTTCGTATGTTAGCCTGCTAATCCTTAACAGCTTCTACAATTGCTTTAAACGTTGTAGGATGGTTCATGGCCAGATCGGCCAAAACCTTTCGGTCAAGGTTGATATTCTTTTGTTTGAGTTTACCCATAAATACAGAGTAAGACATATCATAGGCCCTGACTCCGGCATTGATGCGGGTAATCCACAAACTGCGGAAATTGCGTTTTTTCTGGCGTCTGTCGCGGTATGCATACACCATGCCTTTTTCGTATGCATTTTTAGCAACCGTCCAAACATTTTTCCTGCGACCGAATTGTCCTTTAACGGCTTTCAGGATCTTTTTTCTCCGGGCCCTTGAGGCCACTGCATTTTTTGATCTTGGCATTTTTTTGTTTTTGTTTTTGCTTTAGCGCTCCCGCTTCCTGCGAAAGACTTTCTGGCATAAAGCAAGGGTTAATACTTAATTAACACGAATTACTGAAGCATGAGTTTTACATTTTTCACATCGGCCTTATCAACAATTGCAGTGTAAGTAAGATTACGTTTGCGTTTGGTTGATTTTTTAGTCAGTATGTGACTCTTGTAAGCATGCTTCCTCTTCAGTTTACCGGTGCCGGTTACATCAAACCGTTTTTTTGCAGCGGATTTCGACTTCATTTTTGGCATTACAAATTGATTAGTTGGGTTTATATTGAGTTTTCATTTAAAAACTTTCTACTTTTTAGGAGCGATGATCATAATCATACGTTTTCCCTCAAGCAAAGGCAGTCTTTCTACCTTTCCGTAATCTTCAAGTAAGGAAGCAAACTGCAACAGCTTAATTTCACCCTGGTCTTTATACACGATACTCCGTCCTCTAAAAAACACCTCAACTTTAACTTTGGCACCTTCTTCAAGAAATTTAATGGCATGTTTCAGTTTGAAATTAAAATCATGATCGTCGGTATTTGGTCCGAGACGAATTTCTTTAACGACAATTTTCGTTGATTTTGCCTTTATTTCCTTCTGTTTTTTCTTCTGCTCGTAAAGAAACTTTTTATAATCGGTAACTTTACAAACCGGTGGGTTTGCAGTAGGTGATATTTCAACCAGATCCATTTCAAGGCGCTGGGCAATGGCCAGGGCATCCTTTATGTTATAGATTCCGGCTTCAACATTGTCGCCTACCACCCTAACAACGGGTGCTTTAATTCTTTCATTGATCTGGTGTGGGTCCTCTTTTCTCCTGGGCACATGCCGCGGGCCTCTGGAACCTCTGAATGGTGTAGCTATGTGAATTCCTCCTTAGTTTGGTTTATATTATGATGATAGCAATTATTGCATCACCGAATTTATTTCTTCATTGACCATGTCGGTAAACGCCTGCAGACTATATACGCCCAGGTCACCTTTCCCATGGCGACGTACCGACACGGTATTTTCAGCCTCTTCCTTTTCGCCCACAACGAGCATAAATGGAATTTTCTTTAATTCTGCATCCCTGATCTTACGACCGGCTTTCTCGTTGCGTTCATCAATTTGGCCGCGAATTTCGGAATTATTCAGGAAATTCAAAACTTTTTTTGAATATTCCAGATATTTTTCACTGATTGGCAGCACAATAAACTGTTCAGGGGTGAGCCACAACGGGAAATTTCCTCCCGAATGTTCAATCAGCACAGCAACAAAACGCTCCATCGATCCAAAAGGTGCACGATGAATCATTACCGGCCGGTGCTTTTGATTGTCACTGCCGATATAATCCAGTTCAAACCGCTCGGGCAGGTTATAATCCACTTGTATGGTTCCCAGTTGCCATTTCCGTCCCAGCGCATCTTTAACCATAAAGTCAAGTTTTGGACCATAAAAGGCAGCTTCGCCATACTCTACCACTGCTTCAATACCGGCAGCAGTTACAGCTTCCATAATGGCTGTTTCTGCCTTTTCCCAGTTTTCATCACTACCTATGTATTTTTCGGTATCCATGGGATCCCGCAAGGAAATCTGAGCAGTATAATCTTTAAAATTAAGCGTTTTAAATATATGAAGTACAATATCAATCACCGATATAAATTCGCTCTTCAACTGATCAGGGGTGCAGAAAATATGCGCGTCATCCTGTGTAAACCCACGAACTCTGGTCAATCCGTGTAATTCACCGCTTTGTTCATAACGATACACCGTACCAAATTCGGCAAATCGCAGCGGCAGGTCTTTATACGAACGTGGACGGGCGGAATATATTTCGCAATGATGCGGACAATTCATGGGTTTAAGCATAAATTGCTCTCCTTCAACCGGAGTAGAGATCGGCTGAAAACTATCCTTGCCATACTTCTGGAAATGTCCGGATGTTTTGTATAATTCTACATTGCCGATATGTGGAGTGATAACCGGCTGATAACCAGCCTTCTGCTGCACATTTCGCAAAAAGCGCTCCAGGCGGTCACGCAATATGGCTCCCTTAGGCAACCACAGCGGTAGTCCCGAGCCTACTTTTTGTGAGAAGGTAAACAAGTCAAGCTCGCGGCCCAGTTTACGGTGGTCCCGTTTTTTGGCCTCTTCCAGCATTTCGAGATATTCAGTGAGTTCTTTTTGCCTGGGAAAAGTGATGCCGTAAATACGCGTGAGCTGCTTGCGCTTTTCATCACCACGCCAGTAGGCACCCGCTATATTAAGCAGTTTCACCGCTTTAATGGTACTGGTATCAGGTATATGTGGACCACGACATAAATCGGTAAAAGTCCCGGACTCATAAAATGTGATCTCACCGTCCTCCAGATCCTGAATTAATTCAATTTTATATTCATCGTTCTTTTCAGTGAAATAGCTGAGGGCTTCACTTTTAGGAACGCTTCTGCGGACGAAAGTTTGCTTTTCACGGGCAAGTTTCAACATTCTCTCTTCGATGGCCTCCAGGTCTTCTGCCGAAATTTCATGATCTCCGAAATCCATATCGTAATAAAACCCGTTTTCTATATCGGGGCCAATGCCAAATTTAACTCCGGGGTACAGTTGTTCTATGGCCTCAGCCATCAGGTGAGCCGATGAATGCCACAGGGTAGCTTTTCCATCAGGATCATTCCAGGTGAGCAAGCTTAAACGGGCGTCACTGTATATGGGACGGCTGGCATCCCATACTTCACCATTTACCCTGGCCGACAAAACGTTGCGGGCCAAACCTTCACTAATGCTTTTGGCTATCTCCATGGAGGTGATGCCTTCAGGAAACTGCTTTACGGTATTGTCAGGCAGTGTTATATTTACCATTATTGCAATGCATTTTTTTTAAAAAACGGACTGCAAAGATAGATAAAATCCATGCAACTTTTACGTAAAGATGTGGTAAAAGTCAATTTTAAATGATTTTGTAAAAGCATGGGCATTACTGGTGAACCTCATCAAAAATAAATACAAAGTCAAGCTGTTTACCCTTTGAATTGGTAGGAGAGAACAAAGACAATATTGCATTTTTAGGGATATCAGGATGGTTAATTAACACAGCAGTTTTCCAGGGATGTTTTCTGCAGGCCACATGTTTACCATTTTCCTGTATCCGTTTTAGGCTATCCTGGCACTGAAAATTGCCTATATTTTGTCCGGTCAGTTCGTTTACTGTCCTACCAAGCCATTTAGCTGAAACTTCATTTACAAATGTAATATTGAAAAATTTATCTGTAAAAACATAGGCATCACAATACTTTGAGAGTATTTCATCATATTCTGCTGAAGCATCGAGTAATTGTTTAAACCGGGTGTAATCAAAAATAAACAAATCACCTCCAGCCGGATTGTTTTCATCATCAAAATCAGGATAAATGACAATGTGGCAATGTAACTTGCGACCATCCTGATGCAAACCCATTCCGGTATATTTAAGCATACCGGATAAGTTTTCCGGGTTTGAGAAATTCTTTTTAAGCAAGCGCAATTGAGGAGGTGGGAAAATCTTTGAAAGCACCTCCCCTACCTGGGTTTCCGATCTCGAAAAACCAAACATCTCAATGGCTCCTTTATTCCATTCTAATATCTCGAAATCCGGGTCAAGCTTGATCCAGGCAAAGTCATCATTGGCAATCAATGAAGAGTGTGTTTTCTCCAATAATTCTATGTTCCGGCTTTTAGCTTTGCCGGAAGTTATATCCCGACATATTCCACGGTAACCCTGCAAAGTGCTATCTTCATTAAAATAGGGATCGGCTTTGACATCCAGATGTTTAAGCGTTCCATTAATATGCTGAACAGTTACCTTAAAATTCATCAAAGGCATCGCTGCCTGCTTGAGATTAAAGAAATGAGCCAACTGTTGTTCAGCAGTTTTTTCATAGGCAAAATCATAAGGCCGTTTTCCAAGAATCGCATCAGCACTCAATCCCAAAATTTGCTCTACAGCGTTATTTGAAAAGGTAAAACAATCGTTTACATCCAGTTCCCATATCCAGTCACTCGATTCGTTAATAATGCTCTGAATGCGGGCACGGCTTTTCAGCACTTCATCCTGAGCCCGTTTACGTGCATCTATGTCACGGGTAATGCCCATGATCCATTTCACTTTTCCCGCTTCATCATGTAAAAAACTCAAGGTTATTTCACCCCATACCAAATTGCCATTTTTATGTCGGTGCAGCATTTCAAACTGAATGGGATCTTCCGGCAATGAGCGCTCGCCCAAAAATACAGGGGCAACTTGTTCCTTTATAATCGATTGTAGCAATTCATACGACCGGGCAGGCAGCCGTTTTTCATGATCAATGGCAAGGTATTCATCCACAGTGTATCCAAGATGCCTTTCTACCGAAGGGCTCATAAACAGCGTTCGCATATTCGGATCCATCATCCAGATTACATCTGGGGAATGTTGAATAAGCAATTCGAATATTCGAATATGCTCCTGCATGTCTCCGTTCAGCAATCCGGTACCTTCTCTGAATTTCATAAATGCAAATTGAACCGCAGCGTCGTATTACGGCATATTTACATACAAATATATAACCTATATTTTAAATTTACTATTTAAATACTCATTTTAAATAATCTTTTTCATCCATGAAATTAAAATAAGGTAAAAAAAACAGGATAAACCTTCTGCAGAGCAGTACATCCCTGGTATATGTGGCCAAAGTGCGTTAAGTCCCGGCTGCAAAAAGTAATTCGACAGCCTGAAGTAAAAATTCTACTCATCCAAAGGCAGTTCAATAATCTGAACCGCCGCCACCTGTTTTTTCAGTTTTTCCATGTCTTTCTTAAGTATAGCCACCGTATTTGACAACTCTTCTCGCGGCAGATTAGGCTCCGGCATTTCGCTGCTGATGTAGTGTACCATTTTCCATAGCTCTCTCACTTCCTTAATATCTACGGCATAAGGTTCGTATAGCGGATTGAGTGAATGCAGCACCAGCCGGCCATCCAGTTTTATCCGGTTTTCGGCTACCTTAAACACAATACCATCTTCGAGGGTTAACACGATGTAAGGATGACCGTCGCGAACCTGATTCCAGTTTTGCACAAACTCTCCGGTTACCCATGAGCCATCGGGAATGGGCAGCATAGAATCTCCTTTTATCTGAAAAGTACGGTATTTTTTGTCTTTCGACAGAAATGGCATGTGAAACATAGGCAATACCTTTATATAATCGGGATCAGCAAAACCGGTACGGTAACCGGCAGAAGCTTTTTCGTTCACCAGTTCAATGTTTTCATTATTGCGGGCATCCACGGTGGTGGCCAACACCCGCAATTTACTTCCGGTGATGTATACATCATATCCGCGTTCCAACTGGCTAAGTTCACTTTCTGACAGTGCGGAAAGATTAATTTTTATCAGGGTGTCAATGGCAATGCCATAATATTTTGAAATGATCAGTAAAGCTTCTATGCCTGGCTGAGCCACCTGATTTTCATAACCGCTCAGGGTAGAACGCTTCATATTCATTGCAAAAGCAGCCTCCTCCTGGGTGCGGCCGCGCCTCTGGCGCAAGAGTTTAATGTTTGAAGCAAAAATATTCATCATGATTTGTTGGTTTAATAAAACTTATGCTTATATTGTAATCAATATTTTGATTAAAAACTAATCAAAGATACAACAAAGAAGTATCTCTTTAACAAAAAAGACAAAATATTTTTTAAAAAATGATCGCAAACGAAAACAGAACCATTGTTCATCTGGACCTCGACACATTTTTTGTGTCGGTGGAGCGGCTGAACAACAGCGGATTAAAGGGGCTGCCGGTAATTGTGGGCGGGCTGTCGGATCGGGGCGTGGTAGCGGGATGCAGCTATGAAGCACGCACTTTTGGTGTACATTCAGCCATGCCGATGAAAATGGCGCGAACCTTGTGCCCCGATGCCATTGTAATCCGGGGCGACATGGAACAATACAGCCGCTATTCGAATGTGGTAACCGACATCATTGCCGGGCAGGCTCCTGTTTACGAAAAAGCTTCCATTGATGAGCATTACCTCGACATCACAGGCATGGACCGCTTTTTTGGATCGGTAAAATGGTCGCATGAGTTGCGACAACGCATCATTAAGGAAACGGGGCTTCCCATTTCGTTGGGGCTATCGGTGAACAAAACCGTATCGAAGATTGCCACCGGACAAGCCAAGCCCAACGGGGAACTGGAAGTTACGCGCGAAGGGATTGCCCCTTTTCTTTCGCCTCTTTCCATCAGCAAAATTCCGGGAATAGGTGAAAAAACGTTTCGGTTGCTGCGCTCTATGGGTATTGCCCGCATCGAAACCCTGAGTCACATGCCGGTAGAGATGGTAGAAAGGGTGCTGGGCAAAAACGGGATAGTGATCTGGAAAAAAGCCAATGGTATTGACCCTACCCCCGTGGAACCTTATTCAGAGCGCAAATCCATAGGTACCGAAACCACCTTTGAGCAGGACACCATTGACATTGCCATGATTAATGACCTGCTGATGCACATGGTGGAAAAACTCGCTTATCAGTTGCGTACTTCACAAAAACTCACTGCCTGCGTTACCCTTAAAATACGCTATGCCAATTTCGACACCCACACCCTGCAACAACGTATCCCCTATACTGCCTTTGATCATGTACTGTTACCGCTGGCCCGAAACCTGTTTCAACGGGTGTATCAACGTCGCATGCTCATCCGGCTTGTTGGTGTGCGTTTCAGCCATCTGGTAAGTGGCATGCAACAGATAAACATGTTCGACGACACCATTCAAACCATCAACCTTTATCAGGCCATGGATCGCATCAGAAACCGTTTTGGCAGCAATGCCATTACCCATGCAGCCGCCATGCGCCCCGAATAAAAACTACTACACCTTAGCACAACTCAGGCAGACTACAAAACTAACAAAACCATGCACCTTACTTTTCATTCCTATTACAGTTTGCGCTACGGCACTTTCGCCCTTGAGACCTTGCCTGAACTGGCTGCATCGGCCGGAGCAGAAACTCTGTTGCTTACTGATATCAACAATACCAGCGCAACCGTTGATTTTGTAAAAGTCTGCAAAAAAAATGGTCTTCGCCCCATGGCAGGCGTTGAATTCAGAAAAGACAACCGCTTGCTTTACACGGGCATAGCCGAAAATAACAATGGTTTCAGGGAACTCAATGAATTACTGAGCCGGTGTAATTTACAGGGCACTCCCCTGCCCTGGCCGGCCCCGCCCTTTAAAAATGTGCTGGTGGTGTACCCTTTTGGCAGCAGAAACCAGTCTGAAATGGCTGACAATGAGTTTATTGGTGTTGCTGTAGATGAAGTGAACAAACTGATGCTTTCGGATTATAAAAAACACCCTGCCCGTTTTATCATTCATTCACCCATCACGTTTAAGGATGCCGCCGGGCAGGAACTGCACCGTTACCTGCGCGCCATTGACAATAATATACTGCTGAGCCGGCTTACGCCTGAAATGGTAGCCGGAAACCGACATCAATTGCACTCTCTGACACAGTTGCGCAAGACATTTGAAAATTACCCGGAACTCATCCGTAATACCGAACGCATTACCGGACGCTGCACCATTGATTTTGATTATAACATCATTAAAAATAAAAAAACATTTACCGGCAGTGCTTACGATGATCGCCTGCTGCTGGAGAAGCTGGCAACCGATGGGCTGACTTACCGTTACGGCAAGAACCATCAGGAAGCTGCCCGAAGGGTGAGGCACGAACTTGATATTATCGACAGGCTGGGATTTGGCGCCTATTTTCTCATTACCTGGGATATCATCCGCTACTCTATGTCCAGGGGGTTTTATCATGTGGGCCGGGGCAGTGGTGCCAACAGTATTGTAGCTTACTGCCTCCGGATTACCGATGTGGACCCCATTGAACTCAATCTTTATTTTGAGCGGTTTTTAAATCCAAAACGCAGCAGTCCCCCCGATTTTGATATTGATTACTCATGGAAAGAACGGGATGAGGTACTCGATTACATTTTTAAGCGTTACGGACGCGAACACACTGCTCTGTTGGGGGCCATGTCAACTTTTAAAGGCAAATCCATACTGCGCGAACTGGGCAAGGTAATGGGGTTGCCTAAGGCCGATCTTGACCGCCTGGTAGACGAACCGCACAATCCATCAAACCAGGACGACATTACCCGTCACATCCTGCAACTGGGCACCCGAATGACCGACTTCCCGAATATCCGGAGCATACATGCCGGCGGAGTACTTATTTCAGAAGAACCCATCACCTGTTATACTGCACTGGACCTGCCTCCCAAATCCATGCCCGTAACCCAATGGGATATGTATGTGGCTGAAGACCTGAGGTTTGAAAAGCTCGACATCCTGAGCCAACGCGGCATCGGGCACATAAAGGAAGCCGTTGAGCTGATAAAAGAAAACCGGGGCATTGACATCGACATTCATCAGGTAGAAAAATTTAAGCAGGACAAACAGGTGAAACAACGCCTGCAAAATGCCGAAACCACCGGTTGTTTTTACATCGAAAGCCCCGCCATGCGTGGATTGATCTACAAACTAAAATGCGACAACTACCTTACCCTGGTCGCAGCCAGCTCTATCATCCGTCCCGGAGTTGCCCGCTCAGGCATGATGCGTGAATACATCAAGCGTTTCCATCATCCCAATGATTTTGAGTACATTCATCCCATTATGAAAGAGCAATTGAGCGAAACCTATGGAGTAATGGTTTATCAGGAAGATGTGCTTAAGATTTGTCATCATTTTGCCGGGCTCGACCTGGCCGATGCCGATGTATTACGCAGGGCCATGAGTGGCAAATACCGTTCACGGGTGGAGTTCCAGAAGATCGTAGACAAATTCTTCCACAGTTGCCGGGCCCGTAAATATCCCGAAACCGTGATCAATGAAGTGTGGAGACAAATCGAATCCTTTGCCGGCTACTCGTTTTCAAAGGCCCATTCGGCTTCATTTGCAGTGGAAAGCTACCAAAGCCTTTATCTGAAAACATACTTCCCGCTGGAATTTATGGTAGCTGTCATCAACAATTTTGGCGGGTTTTACCAAACCTGGGTGTATTATAATGAAGCCCGCCGTTATGGTGCCCACATTGAGCTTCCATGTATAAACAAAAGCAATTATCTTACCCTGGTACAAGGCGATACCATTGCTATGGGCTTTGTACACATTGCCGGGCTTGAGCAGCAGGTAATAAATCAGGTGCTTACCGAACGCACCCAAAACGGCCCATACACAGGCCTGCATAATTTTACCGAAAGGGTAAAGCCACCACTGGAGCAACTGATAATTCTTATACGTACCGGTGCACTCAGATTTACCGGCTTAAGCAAGCAACAATTGCTTTGGGAAGCCCATATGCTCACCAAAAAGCAGCAAACAGTGCCTGCCACGGCACTTTTCACCCAGGCAGTGCGTACCTTTAGCCTGCCCCAATTGGTTCACGATCCGCTGGAAGACAGCTACGATGAAATTGAATTACTTGATTTTCCAGTCAGCATGACCTACTTCGATATGTTGCAAACCTCTTTCCGGGGCGGGATAATGTCGCACGGACTCAACAGCTATCTGGGAAGTACGGTAAAAATGCTCGGTTTGTTGGTAACCATAAAGTATGTGCGCACCATAAAAAACGAAATTATGCACTTCGCCACTTTCTTTGACGCAGAAGGTGAATACTTTGACACCGTACATTTCCCCGATGTATCCAAAGCTTATCCCTTTAGAGGGCGCGGCATTTATCTTATCCGCGGGAAAGTGGTGGAGGAGTTTGGCTTTTACTCACTGGAGGTGGAAAAAATGGCGAAATTGCCCTTTAAGTCTGACCCCCGTTATAAGTGATTATTTTATGTATTTCAATACCATATTTATCAGTTGATCCTTGCGTATGGGCTTGGCCATATAATCGTCGCAACCTGCAGCTTCACTGCGTTCACGTTCACCTATCATGGCAAAGGCCGTTTGTGCAACTATGGGCAAATCAGGACGTGAGGCCTTGATTTCGCGGGTTGCTTCATAACCATTTTTTAGGGGCAACTCAATGTCCATTAAGATCATATCTATAGAAAGATCATTTATGCCCATCTCAACAGCTTTTCGTCCATTTGAAGCACGCAACACCCTGCATTTAAGCTTTTCGAGCAGTGAACTGAGGTAAAAATAGTTGGTATCCACATCTTCCACCACCAATACTGTTTTCCCGCTAAGATCTACCTCTTGCTTTGAATTTTGGGGAGGTTGAAATAGTTGAGCCTTGCTTTGCACTTTAAGCAAAGGGAGGGTAAACCAAAAAGTGGAACCTTCTCCCGGCCAGGAATCAAGCCATAGGTTTCCGCCCATAAGTTCTACCAGATTTTTGGAAATGGTAAGTCCCAGACCGGTACCTGTTTTATTCCGGTCAGTAAGTTGCCGGGCCTGCCCAAAACGTTCGAAAATAAGCTTCTGATCTTCGGGAAGGATACCTAATCCGGAATCGCGAACGAAAAATAGCAGTTTTGTATTCTCTATGCGATAACCTACTTCTATGAAACCATCATCCGTAAATTTAACCGCATTTCCGGTGAGGTTCATTAAAATTTGCTGCAATCGGGTAACATCAGTGAGAATCATAAAAGTATCGCCAGGAACACCCTTCTGAGAATAAAATTGAACCCGTAATTTATGATGTCGGCTCAATGCCTGACGGGTAGCCATTTCGATATCATCAATCATCTGATTCAGATTACACTCTGAAATTATTAATCTGAGCTCACCGGCTTCAATTTTGGATATATCAATAATATCATTTACCAGACGCAGCAGATTGTCACCGCTGCGTATGATGGCTTCAATAAACTTTTCTTTTTCTTCAACATTCAGATTAGTTTCGCGAAGCATATCCGCAAATCCAACAATAGCATTCATAGGAGTGCGCAAGTCGTGTGACATATTTGACAGGAAGAGACTTTTCATTTTATCTGATTCCTCAGCTTTTTCTTTGTCATATCGCAAACTTTCGTCGGCTTTTAATTTAAACATGCCCAGCGTAAACACATTGAGAAATCGTTGTGCAATTGCCAGATGGTTGTGGTCATAATCGGCCTCAGCATTGCCCAGCAGAAGTATGGAAGCCATTTGATTTTCAAATATAGCAGGTATGGCCATGCCACGGCGTATGTGATAATGCTTGTCAGAGATTCCGGTCAATTCTCCATGAAAATCTACATTATTATCAATTATTGCAGAATTGAGCCGAAGATAACTTTTAAAAAATCCTTTTTCAAAGGTTTCAGCCGGCACTTCAAAAGATAATGGATGTTGCACACTTAACTTTTCACCTGAAGCAAATACCTGATAATGCTTTCCGTCTGAACCAGGTAAAATAAGCACGGCGTAGGCACTGCCCGTAAAATTCATGGAATGGTTAATTACCATATCCGCAATCTGATCGATTTTTACAAAACCTTTAAGCAATTCCAGACTTATACCTGCAAAAGCCTGGTTTAGGCTAACTTCAAATTTCAATGCTTCCTCCGAAAGCCTGATTTGATTTATATCTGTTAGAATACCTTCGAGATACTCAACTTTATTCTGGGCATCTTTAAGGGCATGAGATTGCTCTTCTACCCATTTGATTTTGCCATTTTTTGTTACTATCCGGTACTGAATCTTATAATAGGAATGATGATTGAGATTTTCCTGAATAGATTTCCATACCGGCATACGATCATTTTCATGTATCAGATTACCAAAAGCGTATTTGTTACTTTCAGTCAGTTCTTTTACCGTATATCCGGTAAGACGTTTACATCCCCGACTCACAATAAGCATATTTCTTTCAGCATTATACCGGCCTCTGAAAACCATTCCCGGAATATTTTTCAGCAATCTGTCGAGCTGAGCATTATCGTCAAAAATATGATTAACTGGTTGTTTATCAATATTTTTGCCATATTTATCTGAAGTATTGATCCCGAAGTTCAGTTGTTCTACAAACAGTAAGTATTTTTCGCCATTAAGGTTTAAGGCAGATACTTCCCAGTGTATGGAAGTGCCATAGTTAGAGGTCGTGGTGTGCAGGCTGAAAGGCATGCTTTTTATTGCCGGTTTAAGCTCAGAAACCTCAGATACTGATTGAATAATATCAGGCATTAACTTTACATTTCTGTCGAGCAAATGGCCATAAATCTTATTCTCAGAAGCCGACTGATTGAGATACATAATCATAAAGCTTTCGTCAGTGACAATAGCAGGAGTATGAAAAGCTTCCAAAAATTTAAACAGGCTCATTTTGAATCATTCTAATGCATAAAGATACGATATTTTTTTGCAATCATTTTAAAAAAATAGACAGAAACTCCGGATTTCAAATAGCACTGAGTGTAGTATGAGTTTTCTCATTATATCTATTATGTGTATGTAAAAACAGAGTAAATGTAAAAAAGTTTTGCATTTACTCTTTTGATTATATAATCTGAATCCCACAATGATTTTATTTTTTCTCATGACAAAGAAAAACATTAATTTCGCAGGCAGTTTAATTATTGATTCTTCAGGGCAGGGTGCAATTCCCGACCGGCGGTAGAGTCCGCGACTCAGGCTGAAAAGCCTGACTGAACCGGTTAATTTCCGGTACCGACAGTAAAGTCTGGATGGAAGAAGAACCAAACCTTAATGCATTACTGCCTCTGGCAGCAATGGTTTAATGGTGTGCTGCCCGGAAGTTTCTATTACCGGGTATTTTTATGCCTGTTATTAAAAAAACCATTGCTATGCTAAAGGCCACAACAGCTTGCCGCTTTCGTTATTCACTTTTACTTCTGACATTATTGCCTGGGTTTGTTTTTACCTCAAGTGCTCAGTTGTACATTTCCGGAAAAGTTATTGATGCTTCTGATAATTTACCCATTGCTGGAGTGGCCATTCACAGTACGGGGGGTGAAGGCACCATTTCTGATGAGAATGGTAACTTTAATTTAAAGATAATTCCCCCCACAACCTTCACCTTCAGTCATCTGGCTTATAATAAAAGCAGTATAAAAATTGCGGATCATGCTTATAAAGAGCCGGTTATAATTGCCTTATCTCCAAAGATGATCGGATTACAGGAGGTGAGTGTAATTGCCTCTTTTGCAAGTGAAAGGCAAACTCCGGTGGCCATTTCAACTATTGATCAGGCACATATACAATCGCAGTTGGGCAGTCAGACCTTTCCGGAGATAATGAAGATGAAACCAGGTATTTACGCCACGCCTCAGGGAGGAGGATTTGGAGATGCCAAGATAAGTATTCGTGGTTTTCAGCAGGAAAACATTGGATTGCTACTAAATGGTGTGCCCGTTAGCAGTGTAGAAAATGGTTTGGTTTACTGGTCGAACTGGAACGGACTAGCCGAAGCTACCCAGGCCATTCAGATACAACGCGGGTTGGGTGCTTCCCGGGTTGCCCTCAATTCAGTGGGTGGCACCATCAATATCATTACCCGTCCTGCTGAAGCCAAAGCAGGAGGCGGCATCAGATATATGGTAACGGATTATGGCAACCAGCAAACTTCATTAAGGCTTTCGAGCGGGCTAATGGAAAATGGCCTGGCCGTTACCTTTCTGGGTTCACGAACTGTTGGGCCAGGTTATGTGGATGCTACTTATGTTGATGCATGGTCGTGGTTTCTGAATGCTTCCTGGCAGATGAATCCCGCTCAGATGATCTCCTTTACAGGTATGGGGTCTCCTGAAAAACACGGACAGCAAAACTATGGCATGACAAAGGCTGAGGTTCAGCAATTTGGTAACAGATACAACCCTAACTGGGGAATGCTGAATGGAAAAATAAATAGTATCTCGGAAAATGCCTACCACAAGCCTCAACTGGCACTCAATCATTATTGGACAATAAATTCCCGTGCAACCCTATCCTCCTCAGCCTACCTTTCTTTTGGCGATGGCGGAGGTAAATTTGCTGAGTCATTCATGAGCCCGCCAGCCAATACCATCCGCAAAGATAATCAGATAGACTGGGAAGCCATTGTATTATACAATACTTCCCATACGGATTCCGTTGAGCTTGAGTCAGGTAAGGTAGTTGGCGGATTCTCCAGAATCATACAATCCAATTATATGGCAAGTCACAGCTGGTATGGTGGGTTATCCACACTGAACCTGACTATAAATGATCATTTTAAAATACTTAGTGGTATGCACATCCGGTATTTTAAATCGAACCTGCGAGAAAAAATCAGCGATTTACTGGGAGGAAACTTCTGGGTGGATCAGTATGCTTTTACCTTGCCCGGAGTGGCTGGTCGCAAACAGCTAAAAGGTATAGGAGAAGTCATTAATGTTGACAATGATGCCCGGGTAGATGTGGGCAGCCTCTTTGCGCAGGCTGAATACACTTTTAATAAATTCTCAGCCTTTTTGGCAGCCACCTACTCTCATACCCGGTTCCAGCGGGTTGACAGAATGAATTACATTCAGAATACAGAGAGTGAAAAAATATCCAGGGCCGGATTTGATATAAAAACAGGGATGCAATATTCATTTTACAGTAAGCACCGCATTTATATAAATACTGGACATTACAGCAAAGCCCCCTATTTTAAATTTGTTTATGCTGATTTTACCAATGCACCTGTTCAATATTTGAAAAACGAAAGGATAAGTGCGATTGAAGCCGGTTACAACTTCTATTCTACAAAACTGGATTTGAATGTAAACACATATTACACACTTTGGCAGGATAAATCCATACTAAGCAAAGAAAATGTTCAATTGGCAGATCAATCTCAGACACGTGCATTGATCCGCGGTTTGGATGCACTGCATAAAGGTATTGAAGTGGAAGGCAATTACCGGATGCTCAACAACCTTAATATCGGGATTATGGCTTCGCTGGGTGACTGGCGGTGGAAAAACAATGTGGAGGCAGCCCTGTATAATGACAACCAGCAATTGATAGAGATAACCAAAGTATATGCTAACAACCTTAAAGTCGGAGATGCTCCACAGATTCAGTATGGTATGATTGCCGCCTATCGCTTGTTCAATCGATTGAAAGTAACGGCCAATTGGCTGTTTATGTCCCGGCTTTATGCTGATTTTGATCCCGCTTCACGAAACAATCCGGAAGATAAAAGCCAGCCCTATCGACTTCCCGATTATCAATTTCTTGACCTGCACGTTCACTATACTTTTGTAATATTAAAATTAAGCGGAGAGGCCGGGGTGAGCGTGTATAACGCCGGCGGCAAAACACACATCCTGCGCGGACAGGATGGCCCTTTACATCATATGGACGGTTTCACCGGATTCTGGTCGCCCGGACGTACCTTTAACTTTTCAGTAAGCTTCTCTTTTTGAAAAGAGATCAAAGGTTCTTAATCACCTTTTCCATTACTTCGGTTACCGTGCATGAGAGATCAGAAAGGTCCTTATTGCCGGTAGTATCCATGCTAATCTTAGCATTTATGGCTGCCACCTCTACCTTGTTCTCATCCACTTCACGTACAATAACATTACAAGGTAAGAGCAAACCCACCTTCGGATCAGTAGATATGGCCTGATGCGCATATTTTGGATTACATGCACCCAGAATTTTATAGGCGGGCATTTCAACACCCAATTTTTCTTTTAAAGTTTGCTGCACATTAACTTCGGTAAGCACTCCAAAGCCTTCTTCTTTGAGAAGATCTGTAATTTTTTCAACTGCAGCATCAAAACTGCTCTCAATTGTTTTAGCAAAAAAATAATTCATAATTCTTTTATCAAGGGTTTATTATCATAACAAACAATAATCTTAATGGTTTTAAATAAAGCAATTTTGCAGGTATTATGACCTTGATCAGCCAATTAATGTACATTTGCTGGAAAAATTAATAGAAATGCAAGGCAGCAAGTCCATACTTTTTGTCACTACTCTGAGTTCTTTTCTTACTCCCTTTATGGGGTCAGCCATAAATATCGCCTTGCCTACTATGGGTAAGGAGTTGAGTCTAAATACCATTGCATTGGGATGGGTATCCACTTCCTATTTGCTGGCTGCTGCGGTATTTTTACTTCCTTTTGGACGTCTGGCAGATACCTATGGACGCAAGCTTTTTTTTCTGGCAGGAATCATTGTTTTTTCGTTGGGAGCATCGTTTACAGCGCTATCAGGAAATCAGATAATGCTATTAGGTTCCCGAGTGATCAATGGAATAGGTGGCGCCATGATTTACGCTACCGCTATCGCCATTCTAACCTCCGCCTTCCCTAAGGAAGAACGTGGCAAGGTGCTGGGTATTAATGTTGCCGCTGTTTATCTTGGACTGAGTGTAGGCCCCACGGCAGGTGGACTGCTCACCGATTTTTGGGGATGGCAGAGTATTTTTATAGTCGCAGCCATACTTGGTATGGGCATGTTACCTATTGCCATGCAAAAGTTGGGAAATGACCGTAAACAGGCCAATTCTACGAAATTTGATTACAAAGGTTCTTTTCTTTATGCTATTGGACTGGCGCTGGTTATTTACGGATTTCCTGAAATTGCTACCCTTAACGGCGTAATATTACTCGCAATAGGTTTGGGCATGCTAATATTATTTTTCCGGGTGGAAAGTAAGCTGAGTCAACCTTTATTAAACGTGAATATATTTAAAGGTAATCAGGTGTTTATTTTTTCCAATCTGGCAGCATTCATCAATTATAGTGCAACCTTTGCCCTGGTATTTCTAATGAGCTTTTTCCTACAGAAGGTAAAAAATTTTGATGCACGCGAAGCCGGTTTTATATTAATGGCACAACCGGTAATGATGACCATTTTTTCACCTTTGGCAGGCAAACTGAGCGATCGTATGGAACCCCGCCTGGTAGCCAGTGTGGGCATGAGCATAACTGTGGCAGGATTACTTGGCTTTGCCTTTCTGAAGGACACTACCCCACTTTGGTATATCATTATGTTTCAAGTGATTCTGGGCCTGGGCTTCGCTCTTTTTTCATCCCCCAACACCAATGCGGTAATGAGTTCTGTAAAGCCACACCATTACGGATTTGCTTCCGCTACTCTGGGTACTATGCGGCTTACCGGCCAAACCATGAGCATGGGCATTAGTCTGATGATCATCTCATTGATGATGGGCAATGCTAACATAACGCACGAAAGTGATGCTGGGTTGCTTCCCAGTATAAGGCTTGCCTTTCTGGTATTTGCGGTGCTGTGTTTGATTGGCGTTTACTTTTCATTAAAACGTGGAACACTCCACGCTAAAAAATAATTATTTTTACTTTATTAAAATCTCGTTAACGATGGAATCCTCCTTTAAGAAAAATAAAGCCCTGGTATTTGGCGCAACCGGACTTACCGGTCGGTTTGTGACCGAACTGCTCTCCAATGATTCACGTTTTAATGAAGTGGTAGCTTTTGTCCGTAATAAAACCAACTTCAACGATAGGGTTAATCAGGTTGAATTTAACGCAGACAATCTGTCTGCTGTGCATAGCAAAATAAAAGGAGACTACCTTTTCTGTTGTCTTGGTACTACCATCAAACAGGCTGGCAGCAAGGAAAACTTCCGTAAAGTAGACCTTTATCTCGTTGAAGAAATCGCAAAAGCAGCCCGCGAGAACATGGTTGGTACGTTCTCGGTGGTTTCCTCTGTGGGAGCATCCGCAACATCGGGAAATTTTTATCTGCGAACCAAAGGCCAGATGGAAGAAAGTGTTAAGCAGCTTGAATTTGATAACTTGCTTATTATGAGACCCTCTATGCTGTTAGGTATACGACCACAAACCAGGTTTCTGGAAGATGCCGGCAAGGTACTCATAAAACTTATGTCGCCGCTAATGATTGGGAAGCTGAAAAAATATAAACCGGTACATGCTGCTGATTTAGCCCGCTTTATGATTGAAACAGCACTTACAGTAAATGGAACACATATTTATGAATCTGATACAATATTGAACGGATGAAATTTATAACAGCTCAGGAACTCAAACAATGTATCGATCGAAATGAGCCTTTTCAACTGATAGATACCAGACCCGGAGATAAATATGAGACCTGTCATATACCCGGGGCCATTTCGATACCACAGCTTGACATGCCAACGATGCTGGATAAGATTAATACAAACGGCAAAGTAATTATATACTGTATCTATGGTATTAAAAGCGAGCAGGTATACATCTACCTTAAAGACAAATTAAAGATAAAAGAGTTATTTATACTTGATGGCGGTATTTACAAATATGCCACTGAGATTGATCCTTCTATGGACGTTTAACCGGAAAAATCAACCCATTATACCTTTTACCAGATTTCCGGCAATACTAATGGTCTGGCCGGTTACATACCGCGATTCAGGGGAGAGCAACCAGACCGCCAGTGAAGCAAAATCAGCTGCAGTTCCCAGTGTCCCGGTTCCGGTATCGGCCGTGAATATCGCCCTGGCATCTTCAAGGCTTATTGACAATGTTTCAGCCTTGCGGTTATATAATCGCTGCATGGCCTGAGTATCGTGATATCCAGGAGCCATAATATTTATGGTGATGCCACTGTCTGCCACTTCATCAGCGAGGGTACGCACCATGCCAGCCACCCCGGCACGCAAGGCATTGCTCAAGATAAGCTGCGGCACGGGTTGCTTAATGGAAACACTTTCAATCATCACTACCCGCCCATAATGCGCCGATTTAAAAATGGGAATAATTTTATGTAACAACAGCACCTTCCAGTGAAGCACATTGTGATATGCTGCCTCCCATTGTTGTGGAGAAACATCAAAAAATCCACCTGCCGGAGGCCCGGACGCATTGATTACAATACCTTGAGGCGTACGGTTTTTTAAAAAGGCAATCAGCTTATCGCCAAATCCAAGTTCCATTACATCTGCAGCCAATACTTCGCAACTCGCGGGATACGCTGAAGCATAGGACTGGATGCTTTCGGTATGCCGGGCAACTGCAATTACGGTATGATCCTGAGCCAGCAAATGCCTGGCTATAGCTTCACCAAAACCACTCCCGGCACCAAGTACTATAAATAAAGAAGGTTGAGCAGACATAAATTTATGATTTTTTTGTTCGCTTGCTTCCGGGTTTTGGACCGGGTTTGCGACGTTGTTGCGGCCTTTCGGCTGATGGATCATACACAGGGCCTTCGCCCAGATCCGCCGGAGGCATTTGTTTTAGAATATTGGTATCAATCAGCTTTTCAATGCGCGAAAAGCGATATTGGTCTTCTTCATTGATAAAAGTAATGGCAATACCGGTGCGTTCAGCACGGGCAGTGCGCCCAATACGATGAACGTAATCTTCAGCATCATGCGGAACATCATAATTTACCACCAGGCTGATGTTCTCAATGTCTATCCCTCTGGACAATACATCAGTAGCCACCAATATCTGAAGTTGCCGATTGCGGAATTTCAGCAGGGTTTGTTCCCTGGCACTCTGCTCATGGTCCGAGTGAATATCAGCAACATTCAGTCCTGCGGCTGCCAACTCGCGATAAATGGCTTTAACCTTTATTTTTGTTGAAGCAAAAATGAGGATGCTGGGTAAATCTCTGTCGGCAATTAAGCTGATAAGAAGAGGTGTTTTTTGCTTGTCGTAGGTGTTGTAGGCTACCTGTAATATCCCTGAGGCAGGTTTTGATAATGAGATATTGACCTCCTTAGGTTGGTTTAAAATTCTTTTGCTTAGTTCGCGGATACGTGAGGGCATGGTTGCAGAAAATAAAAACGTATTCCGCTCTGCCGGCAAGTAGCTGATTATACGCATAATATCATCGAAAAAACCCATATCCAGCATCCGGTCGGCCTCATCCAGTACCAGATGCCGGAGTTGATCAACCGGCACGATATCCATATTCAGAAAGGAAATTAATTTGCCGGGGGTAGCTACCACAATGTCCACTCCCTGGGTAAGGGCACGTTTTTGTTGCTCCCATTCCATGCCATCGGTACCACCGTAAACAGCTAGTGAGCTGATGTTAAGAAAGTAGCTGAAACCTTCGAGTTGCTGCGCTATTTGTAAGGCAAGTTCCCGCGTAGGAGAAATAACGATGGTATTGATGCCTTTTACAGGATTGGTAATGATTCGATGCAAAATTGGAAGCAGATAAGCAGCCGTTTTTCCGGTACCGGTTTGCGCACAACCTATTACATCCTGACCCTGCATGATATAAGGGATAATTTGCTGTTGTATGGGGGTAGCTTTTTCAAACCCAATGGCTTCAAGACCCTGCATAATGCCGGGATCAAATCCAAAAGATGAAAAATTGTCATTATTCTCTGCCTGTAGAAGGGTGTCGTGCGCTGTCATAAAAAAAAAGTGAAATGGTATGGTTTAAGATTAACCATTGCTCAAAAATAAGCAAAAGATTACAATCTTCGTATATTCAATACATGCTCAAAAAAAAAGACATAAAAAAAGGGGTGATTTCACCCCTCTTTATCAGATTAAAAGTCTATCACTATTGTGCAGGTACTTCTTCTTCCATTATCATTGTAGTATCCATTGCAGCTGCAGCAATTGAATCCTGAATACGCATTTGCTCAGCTTCAACAAGTGAAATTGAATCAGCAATACGGATTGAATCCAGGCGGGCTTGTTCAGCTTTTTGTTCAGCACTGGGACCGCAGGCAACTAAAGTAGCCAGACCAGCTACAACTAAAATTTGTGATAAAGTTTTCATGTTTCTTTGTTTAAGGTTAACGCTGCAAAGATACATAAAGATTAGATTAAAAAGCAAGCATTATTGAAAATTTTTTAAGGTAATTTTAATATGACTACTAAGCTTTATATCAACATGTTACGAATTATATTGGATAATTAATTAAAAATGAGATTAAAATCAGCTTATAAAACCATTAAAAAAACGTCGTATTTTTTCATAACAAACCAAATTCTACTATTTTCCATTCTCTTTATATTAGTTTGAATGATTCATAAAATTCGTGAAACAAAAGTACAGGTTAATCGCAGATTTAAGGAGAGTCAGGTTTCATTATATGGTTCAGTCCAGACTTTCTGAACCAGACCGCACATCTGTTTTGAGACAATCAAATAAAAGATGATATTAAATGATTGGAAGTTTTTCGACAGATCCTGAATAAATACACATCTTAATTTGTTAAATTGTTTCAATTCATGTAGGTTTGTGATCTGAAAGGATAGGCTTATATATGCAGCAACAAATTCCTTTGGCCGAGCAATTGCGGCCAGCCAATGTCAATGATTATGTGGGGCAGGAACATCTTCTTGGCCCCAAAGGCATATTAAGACTTGCCATTGAATCGGGTAATCTGCCATCCATGATTTTCTGGGGGCCGCCTGGTGTTGGGAAAACCACTCTGGCCTATATTATTTCTCAGAAACTATCGCGTCCCTTTTATACCTTGAGTGCCATTAATTCAGGTGTAAAAGACGTAAGAGAAGTAATTGCTTCAGCCCGGGAGATGGAAACAACAGCCATATTGTTTATTGATGAAATCCATCGTTTCAGTAAGTCGCAGCAGGATTCATTATTGGGTGCGGTTGAAAAGGGCATAGTTACCCTTATTGGTGCCACAACCGAGAATCCTTCATTTGAGGTCATCTCTCCCCTACTCTCCCGGTGTCAGGTATACATTCTGAATCCACTGGGAGAAGCGGAATTGCGCACCATCATTCAAAGAGCTGTAAACAAGATTTCGGAAACCAGTGGATTAAAATTACTTATCAAAGAAGATGAATCTCTCATGCGTATCTCAGGAGGGGATGCCCGCAAACTGATTAATGCCATTGAAATCATTGCAGGAGTTGCCAAGCCTGTAAATGGCGAGGTAGTGATCGATAATGCCTCCACCACGCGGATCATACAGCAAAATTTAAGCAAATACGATAAAAAGGGCGAGATGCATTACGATATCATCTCCGCCTTTATCAAATCCATGCGTGGCAGCGACCCCAATGCAGCAGTATATTGGCTGGCCCGAATGATTGAATCGGGTGAAGATCCTCTTTTTATTGCCCGCAGAATGCTGATACTGGCCGCTGAAGACATCGGCAATGCCAATCCCAATGCGTTGTTGCTGGCAAACGCCTGTTTTGACGCTGTGCATAAAACCGGTTATCCAGAATGCCGGATCATCCTTTCGCAATGTGCCGTTTACCTGGCAACTTCGGCAAAAAGTAATGCAAGTTATATGGCCATAGAACAGGCAATGGAAATGGTGCGTAAAAAAGGAGACCTGCCCGTGCCTTTATCATTGCGCAATGCACCCACCCGCTTAATGAAAGAAATAGGCTATGGTGCTAATTACAAATATGCCCATAGCTATCAGGAGAATTTCGTTGAAATGGACTTCCTGCCACAGGCCATCACCGGTACCCGGTTTTACAATCCCGGCAACAATGCAAGGGAAGAAGAAACGAGAAAATTCCTGAAACTCAGGTGGAAAGATAGATATAACTACTAAACAACAACCTTATGAACGTGCAGACAACTCCGGCCATACCCGGCATCAATGCCAACCCCAACCGTAATTTTTTTCTTTTTGCGGGGCCTTGTGTGGTCGAAAATGAAACCATGCCCCTGGAAATCGCCACCGAAATTTTAAAAATTACGACTGAGCTAAACATTCCTTTTGTCTTTAAGGCTTCCTACCGCAAGGCAAACAGGTCTAAAAGCAGTTCTTTCAGCGGTATAGGGGATGAAAAAGCGCTCTCGGTGCTGGCGGATGTTAAGGATATGCTGGGCATTCCTTTGGTTACCGACATACATTCTGCGGCAGAAGCTGCTTTTGCGGCACAATATGTAGATGTTTTGCAAATACCTGCTTTTCTGTGCCGTCAAACTGATTTGTTGGAAGCGGCTGCAGCGACAGGCAAGTGGATAAATATCAAAAAAGGACAATTTCTGTCTCCTGAATCTATGGTATTTGCAGTAAATAAAGTTATGGAAGCAGGGAACCATCAGGTACTTGTCACCGATAGGGGAACGATGTTCGGCTATCAGGATCTGGTAGTTGATATGCGTGGCATCCCTGCCATGCAGGCTTTTAAAGTACCGGTAATTCTGGATATAACCCACAGTCTGCAGCAACCCAACCAGGCCGAAGGGGTAAGTGGCGGTAAACCTGAACTGATAAGTACCATTGCCCGGGCCGGCATAGCTGCAGGCGCTGATGGTCTCTTTCTGGAAACCCACCCAAACCCAGCAGAGGCCAAATCGGATGGTGCCAATATGCTGCATCTTAAAAACCTGAAAAAACTGCTCACTGACCTGGTAAGCATCCGGCAGGCTTATCTTACTACACTATAATTCATCTCATTACCCCGGGGAAGATCAATAAAGTGAGTGCATTAAAAAATACGTTGAGCAAAAACATAATTCCTGATACACTGATTAAAAAGATAATGATAAATGCAGGTTGTTTGTCCGGGATGGTCTGCAGCAGTACAGGAAGACCTTTTCCAAAAAGCACCAAACCATAAGCACCCGGCAGGAGTGCAATCAGGAGAATGGGATTTAGATTGGCTACCATATACATCAGCAAAAGTGGGGTGAAGGAATAAATTACCAGCTTAAGTGAACGGGCATAATTACGTGTCGATCTGAATTTCCGGGCCATTCCGGTAATAAAATAAGCACTCACTACTATGGTAAGCAATTGAATGATGCTAAAAAATACAGCCTGAGTCAAAGGGAAAGAAAAACGGTAAGCATCAATGTCTAACTGTTTTTGAACATAAAAAAAACTACCCAAAAATTTTGCGATAGCCCCCGGAAGGATTAGCCGGAATGCATAATGATACAAATCTTCCCTGGCAGTTCTATCCTCCAGACTGATAACTTTCCATTCATAAGCCGGGAATAGCAACAGGTTTCTGATCCGTTCAAGGAAAGCATTAAAATTCATAATCAGCGGGCTTGTAAATAATAGTTAATTCACAGAAATCATGATTAAAGCTCCGCTTAACGGATGAAATTTTATGCCCGTGAGTCCGTTTGCCGGAAGAAAGGTTACGCGACCCATTTGACTGATGGGTGCATGCAGGCCGGCGATTTCGCGCGCACCCTGTGTCAGCGTAATCCGGCTTTGTTGTGGTATACGATAATAAATACCTGCTTGTTTGCGACCGGTATTGGCCCTTTTGTCGAGAAATTGATTCAGAAATGCCGGATCACCTTCAGCCACAATCTTTACACTAAGCGGCTCACCCTTGTAACTGCTTTTATTGTGCAAACCAGTCTCGGGTGAAAACCGGCATATGGTCTCAAAAGTACCTTCCGGTAAAGATGAAGGAACAACATAAAAAGTATGATACTCATAAGTTTTTACCAGCTTACCTTTAAATAAATCGAGATACTCATTCTTAAGCGAGTCAAGACGGTTGAGCATAAAGTTCAGTGCATCCCGCGAATAATTAATTTCCTGATAGCCTGTCAGCAGATTGAATTTATTTTCTTCAATTTTCCGGATCAATTCCGCTGCTTCTTTGGCTTGTTGCTCCGTTGATTTCTCAGATACACTTCTTCGCACAAAACGTTCCTCAATGGTGGTGGTATCTACACTGATGCGGCGAATGATGGTGTCTGTTTTTTCTGTCATGGATGGTTGTAACTGTTCAATAAAATCCGCCGACCGCTGCATACCGGACTTCGAAATGTCCACAGGTCCGCTTGCACTAAACTGCATCCCATTAAGCAGTCCCTGTTCATCCAATTGAAGCGTTAAAGGAGGCAATGACTTTGTTTTTGATGGAAATTCTATGAAATATAACTGGTCGGGATCACGTTCAGCAAGGAGGGTCATATTTACCTGTTCAATTTCGTAGCTTGATCCGGTCACGGTAACCACACTATTCAAACCAAGATATTTTCGTGCATAATCGGCATACGGGCCTTTATAACGCGCGCTTTTTTCAATGGTAACATCTACTCTGAGAACATTTCGTGATAAGGCATAAAATATCCCATCCGCTTTTGGATCCGGCTGGCCTTTAATCACTGATACCGTGTTAAACTGAGCACTGGATTGGAAAGAAATGAGCAAGCCGGTCAATACGAAGGTACCTGCTGTCAATAGGTTAATGTAACGCTTCATAGATTTCAGATTTTGCTTCAAAATTAGTCTATTTTTTCAATAGCACCGGCAAACTTCACATGAGATAATCAATAAATGAAGAATAAGCAGTATAATCCTCATTTGCAAAACCGAATTTATTTACTTCGCCATGCTTAACCGAATAGTTGTATATTTGGCTTTTAATTCTCGATCATTTATGGCCAATATTTATGCAAAAAAGCGTGATCCTGATGCTGAAGTAAACGAGAAAATATACAGGGATAGTCCGCAACGCAGCCTCATTAAAGCACTTACGTATCGCATTGCCGCATCATCATTGATGTTTATTGTCTTTTTTATCATATTCCGCAGTACCACCCAGCGCAATATGTACGAGAGTCTGAGCGATGCAAGTATCATCAGTGTTATTGATTTTACGGTAAAGCTTGCCATTTATTATTTCCACGAAAGGATTTGGTCGGGAATAAAATGGGGCAAATACTGGAAACGTAACTATTGGACCCGTCGGGCCTGGAAACGGGCCTATCGTAAGGCGCATAGATAATAACGGGTGAGGTTGCTTTTTATACCGTGTGTAGTCGGTTTATCATTGATAAATGACTTATTTTCAGATGTAAGTTGAACAACCGCTTAACAACATACTTAAAACTAAAATATTAATACCTCCCCTCATCAGTTTTATTTATTTTAAGGCATTACGTTTATCGGTATAAGAAGTTGCCAAATAGGGGCGATATTCCATTCGGATGCTACAAAAGCTATTGTAAGCTATAACCTTTTAATACCCTAATAACCATGCAGTTAAAATTATAATCCTATCGTGAATTCATAAAGTCTATTTACTTGAGTACCTAAAAAACTGTCAGGTGTTAGCTTAGGCATATTTAAAATATTGTATTTTATTTCAGATTTTATTTCATCCCGTAAAGTACCATCCATAATGTCGAATGGATTATCAAGAATGTAACAATTATAGATTTGCCCCTCTGAATTAACTAATAATTGCACCTTAAAGTATCTATCCCGATAAGATAAGTTGCCAAAATCATACTTATTATTCAAATATCTAGTTAAGAACTCTTCAAAATAATCAATCCTTTTTTTATTATTTTCTTCAAACGTTGAGGAAAATATAAAACTGTAAAACCTGATTGAATCTATAATAATTGAAAGTGCATAAATATCAACACCTTTGGGTTTAAAAATATCTGCTCCTAGTGCTTGAGTACTATAATGGTTCTTTTTATGGGTAACTATGTAAATACTCGAATCAAATTTGGGCTCAATATATTCTTCAAAATATTTGTATTCCTTTGGATTATATATTTTTTGGAATTTTTTATCAAAATATATGGTATCCACTTTATTTAAACAAATTTTATAATATTTCTCCTTAGATTCTGAGTCAAAGAAAAGGTTACCTGCAATTTTTAAATCTTGACATGCAGTACAAGTATCTAACAACATCAATCTCGTCATGGCATGATTAAAGAGACCATCTTTTGTTGCTTCAAGCTTTAATGATTTATAAAATAAAGAATCCGCTAACTTAATATTGTTCATATTACAGGCTATAATGCCCTGATTATAATACTCCAATGCATCTTTATTGGTGTATTTTGAGCTTTTCTGTCCATAAGATAATAACGAAATCAACGATAATATTCCTACAACAAATGTTCTCATAAATAATCATTATTTAACTGTTGTTTAACGATTAACTAACCTCAAATTCGCGTATATATCCGGCTTATGTATAGCCTCGTGCGGCTTAAATTCAGGTCGGATACCTTATACAAATATAAGAAAGAATTGAATATCCAACTTAGCCAGCATGCTTATTATTTACTCGAAAGGATTAAAAAACGCAAACCAGTGCGAATATATCCAACTCTCAGGATAGGAACGAGAAAGTCTGCCCCAAAACCATCTAACCCATAGGAAAGGGATGGGCACTGCGTGCCAAATGAAGTCTTATTTATTATGTTAATTCAAATAAGGTTCAATCCGGGTTTTGCAGACCTATTGTGCTATCGGCTAACGGATGTGTGTGTGACTAATTTGAGAGTTCGGGCTGGATTTATCCCACATTAGAAAATTTCCTGCGTGCCGACCCGCCTACCTAACTCATTCATCTCAAATTGGTTACCCCTCTCATTGGCGGTAGTTCTTTCTTTCGATTAATTTGATTCTTAATTCAACGTGAATTCGGAAAGACAAAGTTCTTTCTTACTCCAAGGAATGTTTTTTACCCCATAATTCTCTAATGCATATATTATATCTTTTGAAACTTCTTTTTCTATATCATTATATACAACATAATTTTGTGTTTTAGTTTCTCTCAATTGATTGATGTCATTGAATGCCATAATCGAGGATAGTACAGTATCCTTTTTAGCATTATTAATTGTTTTAATTAAACGCTCTGGCTTATTTTTTGATTGAGGTATTAAAAAATCAATGTTATGGTCAAATCCACTTTTACCAGTTAATTTTATATCTTTCGAAAAGATTATTCCACTACTTCTAAAAAAGAGTTCAACATCTTCTTTAAATAATGAATAAACAGTCTCTTGTGCAAGATTAAACATATCATTAACTGCTAATATTGCTTGTAATAGATAATGTTTCTTTTGACCAATATTATTATATGTAGCATCTACAAAGAGTTCGTCACTATTACCCACTTTTACTCCAAACCCATTTAATGCGGTTTTTAAAATGCTATCTCTTTTTGGTGTGTTAATCTCAAAGCCTGACATTCTTAAATCAGAGATAGTATAACCATTATCAGTTAATTTTAGGTTTTTTTCATTTTTGATTAAATAAATATCAAGATGGTCATTATGTCTGTCTAGAAAAGGGGTAGAAATTGAACAAATTTTACCTTCTTCAACGCTTTTGACTATAGTGTTGTCCTTAATCCACCTTAGATACTCGGTAATAACTTGTTGACATTCCATCTTTAAAACATTGGTATTTCAATAGTTGGTACTCTTTTAATATTACAAAAATACAATATTTTAGTGAATACTCTTTCTATTGAGTCTGTTTCTTCTATTCCAATAACAGAAACTGGGTATGCAAACTTATCATTAAAACCTTCTTTGTAAAGGTGAATATGTTGACCTTCAAATTTTTCTCCATCAGGGTTTGTGTGTCTACCACCATTGTCATAACGAAGCATTATAATGGTTTGTCTGTAGCGCTTGTTTACAGTATATTTTAAGATTTCAATACTCCCCCGATAAAAATCTATGAGAAAAATATCTTTACTTGACAATGAATTTATTTGTCTAGTCCAATGAATTGGTGCGGGACCAAGTTCAATTGGCGTTGATGAATCATCAAAAACCTTTTCTTGACTCATTAAAAAGTCATATTCACTTTGAGTAATCCCCATAGTTTTTGATTTTAAATATAATTCAATTGTTCAGATTTTTTAGGCTTTGATTCAGAATTACTGCCAACGATTGACTATACGCAAGATTGTGTATATATCCGACTTATCTATAGCTCAATAATTTCTATTAATCCAACAGAAGTCTCTGCTAAGATAGAAAGTTTTTAAATATCCAACTTAGCCAGCATGCTTATTATTTACCCGAAAGGATTAAAAAACGCAAACCAGTGCGAATATATCCAACTCTCAGGATAGGAACGAGAAAGTCTGCCCCAAAACCATCTAACCCATAGGAAAGGGATGGGCACTGCGTGCCAAATGAAGTCTTATTTATTGGTGACAAGCTTTATTTTCAAAAATTAAGTTTAAAATCAATAGTGAATTTCAAATTATTATCTGTCTTTTTTAATCCATTCCCAGTTTCAAAAACTAAAATTAAAGGTTTCCTGAGCCATGCTTCGCAAACAGGATAAAACTGCCTGATAAATGTATATCTCTGAAAGGTGGACGGTTGAACTATTGCTCAAAGTGCACCAGAACCTTAAATAACGGTGAATTAAAAGGCTATGCTTCCCTATCGGATAAACAGCAATTCGCGGTATTTGGGCAGGGGCCACATTTCATTGTCTACCATCAATTCAAGCTTGTCGGCGTGATATCTTATTTGCTCGAAAAAGGCAAATACTTCATCACGGTAAGCCAATGCCTTTGCCGGGTAATCTTCAATGGTATTTGCTTGTCGCCTGGCTTCAGTCATTTGAATTACCTTATCGCGAATTTCATTGATGTGGTCTGACATTTCGCGTATCGCATCCATCTGATTTTTGGCCAGCGTGAGATAAGTCTTTCCATCAAGCACTTCTTTAAGTCCCTTTACATTGTTAATAAGTTCATTCTGGTATTTGATGGCGGTAGGAATAATGTGGTTGATGGCCAGATCGCCCATCACTCTCGATTCAATCTGGATTTTACTAATGTAGTTTTCCAGTTTCATTTCATACCGCGCATGTATTTCGCGTGAGGTAAGCACCTCGTGACTTTCAAACATTTTAATGGATGCTGGTTCAAGTAAGGACTTTAAAGCCCTGGGTGTATCGGGCAGATTGGGCAACCCCCGATGCTTTGCTTGCTCAATCCAGGCATCACTATAGCTATTGCCTTCAAAACAAATACGCCGGGATTCCTTAAAATAGTTTTTCATAATGAAAAACAGCGCATTGTCTTTACGCATGCCTTTCGCCATCAAAGCATCCACCTCAGAACGGAAATGACGCAATTGTTCAGCTACAATAATGTTCAGAGCAATCATGGGTATGGCACAACTGGAGGAGGATCCCACAGCACGGAATTCAAACTTATTGCCTGTAAAAGCGAAAGGTGAGGTACGGTTGCGATCGGTATTATCGAGTAGTATTTCCGGTATCCGGGGTATATTCAGGTTATTCCCGTTGGTTTCGCCTGCTTTGGTAAATACTTTTTTATCTGTTTTTAAAATTCTTTCAATGGTATCAGTAAGCTGTGTGCCGATAAATGCAGAGATAATCGCAGGCGGCGCTTCATGGGCTCCCAGTCTGAGGTCGTTACCTGCCGATGCGATATAGGCGCGCAGTACCGGTGAGTGCCTGTCGAGGGCTTTAAGAATGTTGGCCAGAAAAACCAGAAAGCGTAAATTTGTTTTGGCGGAACGGCCCGGGGAAAGCAGGTTTTCGCCTGCATCATTTTGCAACGACCAGTTGTTGTGCTTGCCCGAACCATTCACTCCCGAATATGGCTTTTCGTGAAGCAAAACATTGTATCCATGACGTTTGCCTACTTTTTCGAGCAGATACATGACCAACTGATTGTGATCCACAGCCACATTCACCTCTTCGAATATGGGTGCAACTTCAAACTGATTTGGAGCAACCTCATTGTGACGGGTACGCACCGGAATGCCCAGCCGATGTGCTTCATATTCAAATTCGCGCATAAAATCCATCACCTTTTCAGGGATTATACCAAAATAATGATCAGAAAGCTGCTGATCCTTGGCACTGGAGTGCCCAAAAAGGGTGCGACCGGTAAGCATCAGGTCAGGACGTGCATTGAACAATGCGCTGTCTACCAGAAAATATTCCTGCTCCCAACCCAGAGTGGCCGTTACGCGTTTGGTATTTTTATCGAAATATTGACATACGGCAAGTGCCTCACGATCAAGTGAAAATGATGCCTTCAGCAATGGTGTTTTATAATCGAGAGCTTCGCCGGTGTAGGAAACAAAAATGGTGGGAATACAAAGCGTCTGATCAATAATAAAGGCAGGAGAAGTGGGATCCCAGGCAGTGTAGCCCCGCGCTTCAAAGGTGTTGCGAATGCCACCACTTGGAAAGCTGGAAGCATCAGGCTCCTGCTGAATAAGTTCATTTACATTGAACGATTCCAGAGCCTTGCCATTTGGAGAGAGTTGCAGAAAAGCATCATGTTTTTCGGCCGTACTTCCCGTAAGGGGATGAAACCAATGAGAAAAATGAGTTGCTCCTTTACCTATTGCCCAGGCTTTCATGGCTGAAGCTACCTGATCGGCAACCAACCGGCTGATCTTTTCACCCGTCTCGCTGGCTTTTCTCACACTTTCAAATGCTTCACGCGACATAAATTCACGCATCTTATCATAATTGAAGGTAAGTTCTCCATAATAATCGGAAATTTTGCCTTCAATTTCAGGCATAATCCGGCGAGGGCGGGACAACGCCATTTCAATAGCCTTAAAACGAATGTTGCTCATGGTTTTGATTGGTTGAAAACAGAGATAACAAACATCATTTTAGATGAATTGTTTATTTTATTAAAATATGCTACTTTTAAGTTACACACTAATGCTGTCTTCTTGTTTTTTCCGCCGCGAAACAAGCAAAACACCCAAAAAAACAATAAATCCATTTAATAACAGCAATTCGAAGCCAAATTTATAACCATTTAACAACTGCTCTGAATATTCATTTATGAAATAACAAATAATTGGGGATGCTATGGCAATGTATGGTATTATGCGATCATTGGCGATGCGTTTGGTGAGCAGACCGAAGGCAAAAAGTCCCAATAAGGGGCCATAAGTATAACCGGCAATGGTAAACAGTTTATTAATTACAGATTCATCACTAATGGCCCTGAAAAATATAATGAGTCCGGTAAGAAAGAGCGCAAATCCTATATGAACAGCCATACGGGTTTTTACACGCTGCTGTTCACTTAAAAGAGAGTTCTCGTTTAGTCCTAAAATATCAATGCTGAATGAAGTGGTGAGTGCAGTAAGCGATCCATCGGCACTGGAATAGGCTGCTGCCACCAATCCTATCAGAAAAACGATACCCACAAAAGTCCCATGATACTTAAGGGCGATCAGGGGAAAGAGATCATCGGTACGTTCAGGAATAGCAATACCCATCTGCTCTGCATATATATACAACATAGCACCAAGGCTTAAAAACAGCAGGTTGACCGGGATTAAGGACCAGCTCATCAGATAGATGTTTTTTTTGGCATCCTTCAGGTTACGGCAGGTCAGGTTTTTCTGCATCATATCCTGATCCAGTCCGGTCATAACTATGGCAATAAAGGCTCCACTCACAAATTGCTTCAAAAAATGCCGCTTTTCATTGATTTCGGTAAAGAACATTTTTGAATACTGACTGGATTCTATTTCCCGGATCATTCCGGTGAAACTCAGTCCCAGCTCCCTCGAAATCATTATTGAAGAAACCACCACTGCAGCCAGCATAAAAGTAGTTTGTAAAGTATCTGTCCAGACTATTGTTTTGATGCCACCGCGGAAAGTATACAACAAAATCAGGCTCATAAAAATACCCACATTCAATATAAAAGGTAAATTCCAGGCATCAAAAACAAATATCTGAAGCACATTTACCACGAGGAAGACCCGGAAAGAAGAACCAATACTGCGAGATAAAATAAAAAAAGAAGCTCCGGTCTTATAGGTTCGGTTTCCAAAGCGCTGCCTGAGGTAGGTGTAAATTGAGGTGAGATTGCGTCCGTAATATACCGGTAGCAGGACGCCGGCAATAAATGCATAGCCCAGCAGATAACCCAGTACAAGAACCATATATGAAAATGCACTGTTTCCCACTTCACCTGGAATGGAAATAAAAGTAACTCCCGAAAGGGAAGCTCCGATCATGCCATAAGCTACTACATACCAGGGAGAATTGCGGTTACCGGTAAAATAGGTAGCATTGTTCGATTTGCGGCCAGTAACTCCGGCGATGATAAAAAGCAATATTGAGTAGGCCAGAAATACGCCCAGAATAATTACGGGAGGCACGAAGTCAGCAGTTAGGGTTGGTTTTTAATGTCGCGTGCAAAGGTAATTAAATCATCATAGCGCCAGTCGACCTGATGTAATCCATTAAAATGAGCAGGAAAGTTTCCAATAAAAACCGTTTTCATTCCCAGACGTTTACCAAAAAGCATGTCTCCCGGTGAATCTCCAACCATAATGGATTTCTTAAAACTGATTTCGGGGTAATCTTTTTTGGCCATTAAGCCCATGCCTACATTTGGTTTGCGGCTATGGTGATTCTCTTTTTCCAGGTGGGGCGAATGGTAAATGGCATCAATGCGTCCGCCGGATGATAGTATCTCAGAAAGCATTTTTTTATGCAGGTCATCCAGATCAGATGAACTCATCAACCCTTTGCCCACCCCCTGCTGATTGGTGACCATTACAATGCGGCCAAAAATACTGGCAAATACAGGGAGCGCTTCAAGTACACCATTGGCAAACACAAACTGAGCCCAGGAGCGCACATAATCGCCCGGCAGTTTCTGGTTTATCACGCCATCCCGGTCGAGGAAGAGTGACCAGGTTTTATCAATATTTAAACCGGAGAAATTCATGCTGTGCGCGTTTGTAATCTTCAGGAATGCCAATATCGAGGAAGTAGGCATCGAATGCCTGCCCATAGAGTTGCTCTTTTTTGACCAGTTCAGGAAAAAGGTCTTTTTCTGCAGAAAAAATTTCAGGCAGATTAAGCTTTTTAAAAAAGCGGGAGGCAAACAGATAAATACCACCATTAATGAGGCTTTCACCACTTTGAGCCAGCTTTTCAGCAAAAGAAGTAATCACCCCTACTCTATTCATTTTAACCGTTCCATATCTGCTGGCATCACTTACTTTGCGAAGGGCCACTGAAACAGGTGCCAGTTCCTCCACATGCTTCTGGAAAAACTTATCCAGGTCGATATTAAACATGGTATCGCCGTTCATTACCATAAAATGAGGGGTTTGCACCCGTGAAAATGCAAATTTAATGGCCCCACCTGTACCCATGGGCTGGGGTTCGGCAGCGTATTCCAGTTCAAGTTCTTTATAGCTGTCACCAAAAAAAGTTTCAATGACCTGTCCAAGGTATCCTGTTGAAAAAATAACGCGTTTAAAACCCAGGCTATGGATAAAATCGAGCTGGTATTCCAGAAACGGCTTGTTGTTTATGGGCGCCATGGGTTTGGGCAGGTCGGGCACCGCTTCACGAAGTCTGGAACCGCTGCCACCGGCTAAAATGATAATATCTGGCAATGACATGAACATTATCGGGGAAATAATTCTGATTCAACAAGTTCACAAATGATGTGTCCAAGCGTAATGTGTGATTCCTGAATGCGCGGAGTATCGCCTGAGGGGATATTGAGCAGCAAATCACACAAGGGATTTAAATTACCACCCGACTTTCCGGTCATACCCACGACGATAAGGCCTATTTCACGTGCGGCAGTGGCGGCTTTCAGTATGTTGGGCGAATTTCCGGAGGTAGATAAAGCCACCAACACATCACCCGGCTTACCAGCTGCGAAGATCATTCGGGCATACACATCATCAAAGGAATAATCATTTCCCACAGCCGTTAAAAAGCTGGTATTCACATGTAATGCTTCGGCATTGAGCGGAGCGCGGTCATAATAAAATCTACCTGACAACTCTGCCGCCAGGTGCTGCGCATCAGCGGCACTTCCGCCATTCCCGCATAAAAGGACTTTCCCCCCGTTGCGATAGCAGTTAACGATAGCATCGATTACTTTACGGGTAGTAGCCAGCAGATTTTCATCGGCAAGAACCAGTGCCTTAACTGCGATGGACGATTGAATAATTTCCTTGATTCTTGTATACATATTTATAGCTTTGCGGCAAAAATAAGCAAAACAGCAATAGGAATTATGCCTATAACTATGCTTAAATACTCCAGGTAGTGAGTCCGAATGAAGTGAAATCGTATCTTTTGGCTTCTCCGCCAAATTTCTTCAGTGCATGGATCACTGAATTGCGGGTTTCACCGGGACAATAAAAGATCATAAAACCACCGCCACCGGCTCCACTGATCTTACCGCCCGAAGCTCCGGCTTTTCGCACTGTATCATATATGTCATCAATCAGTGGGTTTGTAATGCCATCGGCCATTCGTTTTTTGTTCCTCCATCCAAAGTCAAGGATTTCGCCAATGCTGTCAAGTTCCCCTTTAAGCAAAGCCTCTTTCATCATTACTGCCTGATCCTTAAGCTGATGCATGGCTTCAATAGACCGTTGATTTTTATTAATAACATTGGTAGCCTGGGTTTCAATAATGGTTGAGGAATAGCGGCTGGTCTGAGTGTAGTAAAGTACCAGATTATGGGCCAGTTCATTGAGATAAATATCCTTTATTCTCAAAGGATTAACAATTACTTTGTTATTGGCTGAAAATTCCATAAAATTAACTCCGCCAAAAGTAGCGGCATATTGATCCTGTTTGCCTCCGGCCATTCCCAGATCGACGCGTTCAATATCATAAGCCAGTTGAGCAAGATCATACTCTCCCAATGGAAGTTTAAGCCATTCAGCGAAAGCGCCCAAAATGGCCACCACCAGCGTAGATGAAGTGCCCAGCCCCGACCCGGGCAGGGCATCCACGTAAGTGGTAAGGGTAAAAGCCAACGGTTTATGGATGAAATCACGGATAACCCGGTTATAAACACCACGGTGAAGATCCAGATTTCCATCAATGGGCAGGCTCTGTGTTAAATCAAATTCAAAAAACTCGTTTTTATCCGTAGAATGCAATACTATTTTATTGTCATTTCTGGGTTCAATGCTGGCATAAGCGTAAAGGCTGATGGTAGCATTCAGGATGGCTCCGCCATATATGTCTGAATAGGGGGCAACGTCGGTACCGCCACCGGCCAAACCCAGACGAAGCGGAGCTTTTGATCTGTATAACATACGCAACTCTTTTTTTTACTACAATCCAACGGTTTAAGCACTTAATTGTTGCTTATATGCGCTGATAGCAATGTTGTTCATCAGCAAAGATAATTGATAATACATCTTAACCGGGGATAAAAACCATTTAACGACCTCTTTATCAACCTAAAAACGACTATTGCCCTAAAACCCAATGTCTTCATAAGCCAAACATCGATGTTAAGTTATCAAGGAAATATTTCCAGGAATACTTTTCTTTTAATTTAGAAACATTGTTTGAAAACTGTTCTTCTTTTTTCTCTTTATAAAAAGAAACAATGGATTCGGCCACAGCTTTACTCTCGGGTTCAGCCACATAGCCTGCCACGCCATCCGGCACGAATTCACCCAGGCCACCCACATTGGTGATGATCATTGGTTTGTTAAAATGGTAAGCAATTTGTGTAACTCCGCTTTGAGTAGCACTTTTATAAGGTTGTACGACCACATCGCAGGCACTAAAATAAGCACCTACTTCACTATCGGGGATAAAGTCGTTCGACATTATGACAATGTCTTCTATACCCAATTTCATTATTTGTTCAAAATAGGGGGATGAATCCGTATAAAACTCACCCGCCACCAGCAACTTGATATTGAGCGCCCTAATTTCAGGCCGCGCCATGGCTTCAAGGAGGATATCCAATCCCTTATAATCCCTTATAAATCCAAAAAAAAGCAGATAGTTAAATTCAGGATCAAGCTTTAAGCGGTGCCGGGCTACTGTTTTTTCCAGGGGAGCTCCAAAATTATCATAAATCGGATGCGGACTAAACACCCTGGGCTTGTTAACATCAAACAGTGCAATATCGTCCATTACCTTTCTTGACATGGCAACAAATCCATCAATGCTGTTGCTGAAATATTGTGCAAGGATGCGATCACCGGGACGTTTTTCGTGGGGAATTATATTATCAATAATGGTAACCACTTTGGTTGTTCTATTGGTTCTGGCTATGCGGGCAATGGTTCCCAGACAGGGCGCCATAAAAGGTATCCAGAATTTTACAACCATCAGATCAGGCTTCATTTTCCTGAGAATCATTCCCACCCTGATCCAGTTGAAAGGATTGATTGAATTAATGATTACCCGGATAGGAACATTACCCGAATAACTTTCTGTAGAAAGCTGGGTTTTACCAGGAAACAATAATTTGGGATATTGCAATGAGAAGGTATAAATTTCAGTACTCCAGCCTTCATTGGCGAATTCGAGCGCCAACCTTTCATTAAAGTTGGCCAGCCCTCCCCTCAATGGATGAGCGGAACCAATAATAACTACCTTATGTTTTGTCATCTGTCGCTGTTTGACTAAATTATCTCTTCCACCAGGTAATGGTTTCTGTCGCTGGAACTCCGGCTTATCAGTTCCCCCAGGAAACCGGCCAGAAACAACTGTGTTCCCAGCACCATAGCCAATAAGCCAAAATAAAATAACGGCCGGTCGGTCATTTTATATCCAGCCATGAAAATTTTGGCATATGCCAGATATACTGCAACAACAAATCCGAATAAAAACAAAACACTTCCCAGTGCACCAAACAAATGCATGGGTTTTTTGCCAAATCTTGACACAAACATTATGGAAATCAGATCCAGAAAACCATTGATGAACCTTTCCCAGCCAAATTTGGTTACTCCATACTTGCGTTTTTGGTGTTCTACTACCTTCTCCCCTATTTTATTGAAACCAGCCCATTTGGCAATTACCGGGATATAACGGTGCATCTCGCCATATACCTCAATGGATTTGACTACTTCACGGCGATAGGATTTTAGGCCGCAATTCATATCGTGAAGTTTAATTCCGGAAATCTTGCGGGTAGTGGCATTATATAATTTGGAAGGCAGATTTTTGGTCACTTTTGAGTCATGCCTCTTTTTCTTCCAGCCGGACACCAAATCGTAGCCATCTTCAACAATCATGCGATAAAGTCCGGGAATTTCATCGGGGCTATCCTGAAGGTCAGCATCCATAGTAATGACAACATTGCCCGAAGCGAGTTCAAAACCTTTATTCAAAGCAGCAGATTTGCCATAATTGCGTCTGAATTTGACGCCTTTTACACAGGCATGTTCAGCTTTCAACCTGTTGATGACACCCCAGGAACCATCATTACTACCATCATCAACAAAAATAACTTCATAGGTATACTTATGGGTCTTCATTACCTTATTGATCCATTGCAAAAGCTCAGGTAAAGACTCTTCCTCATTATAAAGGGGAATAACTACAGAAATATCCATAATTTAAAGTTGGAGCCCATGTTTAGTTTTCGGGAAAGGCAGCATCAAAGCTGGTATCTTCCTTTTTAGTAAATATAGAAGTTATGAGCGAGAATATGGTGCCATAAAAAGTGAGTGATAACATAGAAATGATAGCCAGACCAATTGGAGTCATGGTTTTGGCAGAAAAACTCATCGCCTGGTCAATCTGATCTTCGGTCATTCCCCTGTCTGCCAGATTCTGAGCAGCGGTATCTAACATTTGATTGATCAATTCAGGATCAAAAAATTTAAAAAACACATACGTATATACAGCCATTACAACTCCCGCGACCAAACTAATAAGCGCTCCTGAAGCAAGACTTCTGCCATAGGTAATAAAACCCTGTGAATGTTTGTCACGATAAGCTATTGTACCTATAACTATACCTATTATGAGTACAATAAATGAAACAAAACTGACCCAGGACTCCTGGGAAAAACCAAAACTGTAAAACAGCAATGACAGAAGAATATATCCTGCACCGGTTAACAGTCCATAACGTAATGCATTGTTAAACAGGCTCACTTTTGGTGGGTTGCCGCTAAAGGCGGTTTCATTTGTACTTGTTTCCATTTGAAATGTGTTTTAAAGTTATGCAAATGTAATAAATCCCTTTACCTACTCAAAAAATAAAATGAATTTACGGTTACAATTCTCTAAAATGAAAACATCTCCCTCCTCATGCATGCGTAGGTATTTTTACATACGAATGCCGGTTTTCGACAGACAATTTTTTATATAAAAGTTGTTTTCAGGATAAAAAGTTGTATTTTTGCACCGGGTAAGTCTTATACGACCAGCTCCCATTTAACTCCCCCAGGTCAGGAATGAAGCAAGGGTACAATGGTTGTAGCGGTGCGATGTAAGTAGCTTACCCTTTTTTATTGGCTTTATTTTGCTTATTTTTGTAAAAAATCCGGAGCCATGTTATTAAAAGTATATCCCGAAAACCCCAATCCCCGTCACATACATACCGTGGTGGAATGCCTGATGGATGGAGGCATTATCATTTACCCCACTGATACAGTATATGGTCTTGGATGTGACATCTTTAAATCGAAAGCTGTTGAACGTATCGCATTGATTAAGGGCATCAAGGCCGAGAAGTCCAATTTTTCATTTATCTGCGATGATTTGAGTCAACTCTCTGATTATAGCAAACCAATTCCCAACGAGGTATTTAAGTTAATGCGTAAAAACCTGCCCGGGCCTTTCACATTTATCCTGAATGCAAGTAATAACGTGCCCAAGCTTATACAGAGTAAGAAAAAAACGGTGGGTATCCGCATTCCCGATAATAACATTCCCAGAGTCATTGTTAAAGAACTGGGGCATCCCATCATGTCTACTTCTATTCATGATGATGATGAAATCATTGAATATACCACCGATCCGGAACTTATTTATGAAAAATACAGCAATCTGGTGGACATTGTGATAGATGGTGGTTATGGTGACAATGAACCTTCCACCGTAATTGACTGTACCGGGCCTGAACCGCTGATTATCCGTGAAGGCAAAGGCATCCTGATATAAAGCGGATGGGTTTATGAAGGAATACAACAGCAAAACCACCGGCAACCTATTTGACCTAAACGGTATAGATCCCAATGGATCAGAATGGTTTGAGACACTCGCTTCAGGCAATAATCTGAGCATCGAACGCATTGTTTCACATGGGCAAATCACCCCAGGAAATCAGTGGTACAATCAGCAATCCGACGAATGGGTGGTATTATTACAGGGAGAAGCTACCCTGGAATTTCAGAATGGATCAATTATAAAATTGCATAAGGGCGACTATATTTTTATACCAGCCCACAAAAAACACCGCGTTAGTTATACCAGCACTACCCCTCCCTGCATTTGGCTGGCCATTCATTTTTTAAATTTGAATCTACAGTAAGCTGAAAATGTGAAAATTACCCTTTCAGGAGAAAAAATTGTAAAAAAACATTTGGAGATTAAACCAAAAGCACTACTTTTGCAGTCCCTTAAACGATTCCGTAGCTCAGCAGGTAGAGCACATCCCTTTTAAGGATGGGGTCCTGGGTTCGAGCCCCAGCGGGATCACAACCAACAACCAAAACCACTTGTAAAACCATACTTTACAGGTGGTTTTTTCTATTATATACAAGAACCCGAAAAAACATTAACCCCATTTTATTAAATGTGGGCAGGATTAGTTTGAAGAAATAAATGTTTTTTTTGAATCCTACTCTTTTTTCCTCCATTATATTTTTGTAAATTAGTTTTTTATATTCATAAAGATTGAGCGCCGGCTTAAAAGCTTTTAAATCATTAGTATAACCAGCATTGGCTGACTTATTTGGGTAGGAGATTCGTTTTTTTATTATTTTTTATACAAAGACTATTCCTGAAAGCATTAGTAAAACCACAACACACAATTACACACTAAAAAAAAACCTTATGAAAAATTCTTATTATTTTTCAGCCTCATCATGGTGTTTGCAACTTCATGTAAAAAAGAAGAAGAAAGAGACAGCAGGGATCAATTTGTTGGCACCTATTATGGAACGCAAACCGTAACTGTTCCGGAACTTGAAATATCAGAGACGGCAAGTGGAACGATGAACATTACAAAGAGCAGTGAAAAATTCAAAATCCTTTTCAATGATGGTACTGTAACTCAGAAAGCTTCTGTAAACGGGAATAGGTATGATTATGAAAAGTACACGCAAACAGAAATCATTGAAGGAACAAAAGTTACGATAGAAATTTCCGGTTCGGGTACGTTTATCAACGGTAAGCCTTGTTGAATCGGGCACCGTGACTTACTTTTTATTGGGAATGAAATTTAGCGGTACCTGGATAGCCGTATTCACCCGACAATAGAGTATGTATCAATCAACAAAAAACGTTCAGGAATTTTTTGAGTGAGTTTGGGGCCAGTTTCTCGACTGTCTTTTTTTATATGAAGTCAGATTTTCATACCAATGCCGGTTTAAGTTTTTGCCATAATTGTAAAAATCCCAAAAAACTATTGCAGGCCATTAATCTTATTGGTAGTTTTGCTTTTTTATAATCAATCATTATTTTAAAATCCAATTTATGAAAATTACCATAGTCGGTACGGGTTATGTAGGCCTGGTTACCGGCACCTGTTTTGCAGAAGTAGGCATCAATGTAGTATGCATTGATATTGACTATCAAAAGATCGAGAATCTGAAAAAAGGCATCAGTCCGATATATGAGCCTGGCCTGGACGAAATGATAGAACGCAATGTTGAGAAGGGACGACTACATTTTTCCACTGACCTGGCATCCGCAATAAACGACACTGAGGTAATATTTATAGCTGTTGGCACGCCTCCTGATGAAGATGGCAGCGCAGATTTGAAACATGTACTTGACGTGGCCCGGACGATAGGCATGCATATGGAGCGTCCGCTTACCATAGTTACCAAAAGTACCGTGCCTGTGGGTACCGCCCTTAAAGTAAGGGGAGCCATACAACAGGCTTTAACCGAACGAAAATCTGAGTTGACATTTAATGTAGCTTCAAATCCGGAGTTTCTGAAAGAAGGCGATGCCATCAGTGATTTTATGAAACCCGACCGCATTGTAGTAGGCGTAGAATCAAAGCAGGCCGAAGAGATCATGTCAAGGCTTTACAAACCTTTTACACTGAATGGTCATCCGGTTATTTTCATGGATGTACCTTCGGCCGAAATGACCAAATATGCAGCCAATGCCATGCTGGCCACCAAAATAAGTTTTATGAACGACATCGCCAATGTATGTGAAATATTGGGTGCCGATGTAAATATGGTTCGTAAAGGCATTGGTAGCGATTCACGTATTGGTAACAAATTTATTTATCCGGGTATAGGTTATGGTGGCTCCTGCTTTCCTAAAGATGTGAAAGCTTTGATAAAAACTGCTGACGATGTAGGTTATCCCATGCGAATTTTAAAATCGGTTGAAGCTGTGAACGATGATCAGAAATCTGTGCTGTTCAATAAACTGAAATCTTATTATAAGAACGATTTAGACGGAAAAACCATTGGTTTATGGGGTCTTTCATTTAAACCTCAAACCGATGATATGCGTGAAGCTCCTGCGATGGTGATTATCAAGCATCTTCTGAAAAGCAATTGCCGGGTAAAAGCCTATGACCCGGTAGCCATGGAGGAAGCAAAACGACGCATTGGAAATACAATTGAATACTGTGCCGATCCTTATGAAGTAGTGATAGATGCCGATGCCTTATTGCTCATTACAGAATGGACTGAATTTAGGTTCCCCAACTGGAATGTGATTAAAAAACTGATGAAAAAAGCGGTTATCTTCGATGGTCGCAATATATATGATGTTAAAGAGATACAGCGTCATGGCTTCGATTATTTCGGTATAGGAATAAAGAACGGCAAATTGATCCATTCAACCATCGATAACACAACCAACAATGGGTAAAAAAATACTGGTAACGGGTGGAGCAGGATTTCTGGGTTCACATTTGTGCGAACGTTTGCTTAACGAGGGCAACGAGGTAACATGTCTGGACAATTTTTTTACCGGCGAGAAATCAAACATTGTTCATCTGTTGGCAAATCCCTATTTTGAACTGGTTCGCCATGATGTTACCATGCCTTATTATATTGAAGTAGACCAAATATATAATCTTGCCTGCCCGGCTTCTCCCATTCACTATCAGTATAATCCGATAAAAACGGTAAAAACTTCCGTTATGGGAGCCATCAATATGCTTGGTCTGGCAAAACGGGTTAAGGCAAAAATACTACAGGCTTCCACCAGCGAAGTTTATGGTGATCCTAAAGTTCATCCGCAAACCGAAAGTTATTGGGGACATGTAAATCCCATTGGTGAACGGGCATGTTATGATGAGGGCAAGCGCGCAGCCGAAACTTTATTTGTAAACTATCATGCCCAAAACAAGGTGCGCATCAAAATTATGCGTATATTTAACACTTACGGTCCACGCATGCATCCCACAGACGGCCGGGTGGTTTCCAACTTTATTGTACAGGCCCTGCAAGGGCAGGACATTACCATTTATGGAGGGGGAGAACAAACCCGAAGTTTCTGCTATTATACCGACCTGCTTGAAGGCATGATTAGATTAATGGAAACAGGTGATGAAGTAATTGGTCCGGTAAATGTGGGTAATCCCAATGAATTTACCATTCTGGAACTGGCTGAACTGGTGATCCGGCTGACAGAATCTTCATCAAAAATCGTGTTTCAGCCACTCCCAAGTGATGATCCAATGCAAAGGCAGCCCGACATCACCCTGGCCCGGCAATTGCTCAACTGGGAGCCTAAAGTGCAATTGGAAGATGGCTTAAAGGAAACCATTGCCTATTTTAAAACCATTGTTAAATAACTAAACTGTCATGAGGATACTTGTTACTGGTAGTAATGGCCAATTGGGAAATGAATTAAAGCAATTATCCAACCAAGGACATGAGTTTTTATTTACCGACTTCCTGGAGCTCGACATTACACAACAAGTGATGATTGATGGTGTGTGTAAGGAATTTGCCCCGCACCAAATCATCAACTGTGCTGCTTATACTAACGTTGACCGGGCAGAACAGGAACCCGGTGTCGCATTTTCGTTGAATGGCGATGGCCCCGCACTGCTGGCATTGGGAGCCAAAAAGTGTGGTGCACGATTGCTGCATGTTTCCACCGATTATGTTTTCAGTGGAAAAAACTACAAGCCGTATGTTGAAGAGGATGTTCCTGATCCTGCCGGCGTGTATGCCAGAAGTAAAGCTGCCGGTGAAATCAAGGTTCTGGAGAATAATCCGGAATCACTCATTGTGCGCACTTCATGGCTTTATTCAGCTTATGGACATAATTTTGTAAAGACCATTCGCAAAGCTGGTAGAAACCATGGAGAACTAAAAGTGGTAGCCGACCAGATAGGTACTCCCACCTGGGGCCACGATCTGGCGAAAGCTTTGCTTTTACTCGCAGAACTGGGTAATCAGAGTGGCATTGTTCATTTTTCTAACCAGGGCGTTTGCAGTTGGTATGATTTCGCTTTGGCTATCGTTGAATTTTCGGACATAGATACCCGTGTTTGTCCAACAGATACCGAAGGTTATCCCCTACCCTCACCCAGACCTTATTACAGTGTGCTGAATAAGAACAAATATGAATTATTAACCCGGACAAGCATACCGCACTGGCGCCAAAGCCTGAAGAAATGTATAAAAATTCTCGATGAGCAAGGCTGAACTTAACCGCATACATACCCGGATTTTTGAAGCCGCCTCGGAAATATATGCCAACCTTGGTCAGGGACTTGATACTGAGATATACCTTACCTGTTTTATGCATGAATTGAGGTTAAAAGGATTACTGTTCAAACGTGGAGTAACATTTCCCGTCATTTACAAAAACATAAAAACCAACCGGGAAATCATCGTTGATTTGATGATTGAAAACCAACTGCTGGTAGATGTAACTCCATCGGAATCAATTACACCCTTGCAAATGAGCAGTATGTCAAGCAAATTGAAGATTGCACAAAAGCGTATGGGAATTTTACTTACTTTTAATGCCCTTACAGTAACTGAAGGCTATCGAAAAATATTGAACAACAGCTGAAAATAGTCTGTTTATCTCATTTAAAAACCGTATAATTATGAGTCTCCAAAACATCGATCCCAACATTGTAACCAAAGCCACAGGCTGGCTCAGTGAAATTTACGATCCGGCAACCCGAAAGGCTGTCCAGGACATGATGAATAACCATACGACAGAACTAATCGATAGTTTCTACCGGAATCTTGAGTTCGGCACCGGGGGTCTGCGCGGAATTATGGGAGCCGGCACCAACCGCATGAATAAATATACCGTGGGCACTGCAACCCAGGGGCTGGCCAATTATATAAAGAAGACTTTTCCTGGTTCAGAAGAAATCAGGGCAGTCATAGCTTTCGACTCAAGGAATCAGAGTCCTTATTTTGCCCGCATTGCAGCCGAGGTGCTTGCTGCCAATGGAATTAAAGTCTTTTTATTCGACAGCCTGCGTCCAACCCCTGAATTGTCATTTGCCGTCAGAAAACTAAAATGCCATACCGGCATTGTAGTTACTGCTTCACACAATCCTAAGGAATATAATGGTTATAAGGTTTACTGGAGCGATGGCGGACAACTGGTTCCTCCTCACGATAAAAATGTGATTGCCGAAGTACAAAAAATTGCATCCGTTGAGGATGTTAAGTTCAGTGGAAAAGAAGATAACATTGAAATTATTGGTGAAGAGATTGACAAAGCCTATCTTGCTACCCTTAAGTCGCTTTCCCTCTCTCCTGAAATCATTAGAAAACAGCAGGATTTAAAGATTGTATATACAGCCATACATGGAACCGGATACAAACTGGTGCCTGAGGCACTTAAAAAGTTTGGTTTTAACAATGTGATCACTGTAAAGGAGCAGATGGAGCCGGACGGAAACTTCCCAACGGTGGTTTCTCCCAATCCTGAAGAAAAAGCTGCCATGCAAATGGCTCTGGATCTGGCTCAAAAAGAGAAAGCAGATATCATCCTGGCCACCGATCCCGATGCTGACCGTGTGGGCATGGGCGTGCGCGACAACGCCGGTAACTATATCCTGCTCAATGGAAATCAATCGGCTTCACTGCTGATTTACTATTTGCTTAGCCAATGGAAAGCCAAAGGCAAGCTTACCGGCAAAGAATTTATCGCTAAAACCATTGTAACTTCTGAACTTTTGAAGGATATTGCCGACAGCTTTGAAGTAGAAACCTTTGATGTACTTACCGGTTTCAAATACATTGCCGAAGTGATTCGTGAAAATGAAGGAAAAAAGCAGTTTATTGGAGGAGGTGAAGAAAGTTATGGTTATTTGATTGGCGATGCAGTAAGAGATAAGGATGCAGTAGCCTCCTGTGCCATGCTCTGTGAAACCGCCGCCTGGGCACGTGAACAAGGACTTAGCATGTATCAAATGTTGATAGACATTTATCATGAATATGGTTTTTACCTTGAAGAATTGGTGTCCATCACCAAAAAAGGAAAATCCGGAGCAGAAGAAATCCAGCAAATGATGGCTGATTATCGCAGCAATCCGCCTAAAGAAATCAATGGCATCAAGGTAGTTAAGATAAAAGATTATCTGATTCAGAAAGAGCAACATGTATCAAGCGGTGAAGTCAAACCCATTGACTTACCTAAATCCGATGTGCTGCAGTTCTTTTTGGAAGGCGGAAGCAAGATTACCGTGCGGCCCTCGGGTACAGAGCCTAAAATAAAATTCTATTTCGGTGTAAAAGGTCAGCTTCAGGACAAAGCAAAATTTGATGAGGTGAACCGGAAGATGCGTGAAAAACTTGAAGAGATGATTGATGCAATGAAACTCAGATAAAGGGCATTCAGGCGAACCAAGCGGAAGTGATTGGAGAGCGGAATGGCATATTCCGCTCAACCACGATATAGCTTAAGCGGAATGCTGAGGTCAAAAAGAATACTAAGCTTTGATTCTGCCTGATTGCTATCAGGATTAAATCAGCTGAAAAAAAAAATTCAGGATCGAACTTATTCGTCCTCTCAAACCTTAGTAAAAGTATGAAGGCCTTATCATAAAATTAAATCCCTAATCTTCCAATAGCAGATTATTTCAACAATTCAAGCATGCGTTTCCCGATTTCTGCGGGTGAATCAACTACATTTACGCCACATTCACGCAAAATAGCCTTTTTAGCATCAGCGGTATCGCCTTCACCGCCTACTATGGCCCCGGCATGCCCCATGGTGCGACCTTTGGGTGCTGTTGCTCCGGCAATAAAACTAACTACAGGTTTAGTGCCGTGTTCCTTAATCCAGTAAGCAGCCTCTGCTTCCATGCCGCCTCCTATTTCTCCAATCATCACAATGCCGCTGGTTTCGGGATCATTCATAAAAAGCTCTACCGCATCACATGTAGTTGTACCTATAATTGGATCACCCCCTATTCCAATAGCAGTACTCTGACCCAAACCTGCCTTGGTAAGCTGATCAACTGCTTCATAGGTTAAGGTTCCTGAACGACTGACAATACCTACCTTGCCCTTTTGGTGAATGAAGCCGGGCATAATACCTATTTTTGCTTCTCCAGGAGTGATGATGCCCGGACAGTTGGGACCAATCAAACGGCTGTCGCGTCCTTTCAGATATTCCTTGGTCTTCATCATATCTTTAACCGGAATGCCTTCTGTAATGCACACAATTACTTTGATGCCTGCTTCGGCAGCTTCCATAATGGCATCTGCTGCGAATGCAGGTGGAACAAATATAAGCGACACATTGGCATCAGTAGCTTTTACTGCTTCCGCCACTGTATTAAATACCGGCTTGCCCAAATGGAATCGGCCTCCCTTGCCTGGTGTGATGCCACCCACTACGTTGGTACCGTACTCTATCATTTGGGTGGCATGAAATGTACCCTCAGTGCCGGTAAAACCCTGCACAACAACTCTTGAATCTTTGTTGACTAAAATGCTCATTTTTGATCTTTTTCAGTTGATTGATTTGGAAATGCTACTTTAAAAAGGAAAATTACCTATTTTTGTTCATATGTTGACATGAAAATGTTAATTTAATGCAAAAAAAGCACATTTCCTGCAAGTTCTAAACCAATGAATGCTGTTTGCGATGAAATGATACCTTATGTCGTGTAAACCCTAAACCACTTTGCCATGAACTTAGATTTTCTACATTCTGAAGATACCATTTGCGCACTTTCGACCTCTCCGGGTGTAGGCGCCATAGCCGTAATCAGGTTATCGGGTCCAAAAGCTATAAGCATTACCGATGCATTATTCAAGTCAAAAAGGGACACATTCACCCTCTCTAAAGGTGAAAGCCATACCCTGCATTTCGGAGACTTCTATGATGGGGAAAATGTATTGGACGAAGTGGTGGTTTCAATCTTTAAGGCTCCTCACTCATATACGGGTGAAGACGTAATAGAGATTTCATGCCATGGTTCCCTATACATTCAGCAGCGGGTGCTGGAATTGCTGATTCAGACGGGTGCGCGGTTAGCGGCCCCTGGTGAATTTACTTTCAGGGCATTTATGCATGGCAAATTTGATCTTTCGCAAGCCGAGGCAGTGGCTGACCTCATTGCATCAAATTCAGAATCATCGCATCAATTGGCAATACAGCAAATGAGGGGTGGCTTTTCTCAAAAAATTGCCCGCCTGCGGGCACGATTGATTGAATTTGCTTCACTTATCGAACTGGAACTTGATTTTAGTGAAGAAGATGTAGAGTTTGCTAACCGGGATGAACTCAATAACCTGCTCCAGGCCATTAAATCCGAAATTGATCACCTGAAACAAAGTTTTGAATTGGGCAATGTAATGAAACATGGCATACCTGTGGCGATAGCCGGTAAAACAAATGTAGGCAAATCCACCCTGCTTAATGCACTGCTGAATGAAGAAAAGGCCATCGTTTCAGAGATTCCGGGAACAACACGCGATGCCATTGAAGATACCATAAGTATTCAGGGAGTTCTTTTCCGGTTTATCGATACTGCCGGTATCCGCCATACCGAAGAACCTATTGAAACTATAGGCATTGGACGTACATTTGAAAAAATGAACCAGGCAGCAGTAGTTTTATATGTATTTGATATTACTACTGCTTCAGGCGATGAAATAGATGAAGCTCTGGATGATATTCGCAGTCAGCTCCATGATCCTGAAAAAGTGATCATTCCTATTGCCAACAAAACTGACCTGCTCACCGAGGCTCCTCATACCTTTAAGAAGTTGGTTGAAATGGAAACAATTTTTATATCGGCCAAGCGAAACGAAAATATCAATCTTATTGCCGACAAACTGCTTCAGACAACGCACAACGGTAGTCCTCATGATCGCACAATAGTGTATAGTCTGCGTCATTTTGATGCTCTGAGCAAGGCTGGTCAAAGCATTGAAAATATAGAAAGAGGCTTTGCTGAAAAAATCCCCTCCGATCTGGTAGCCATTGACATCCGTCAGGCTTTGCATCACTTGGGCACCATTACGGGCGAAGTAACTAACGATGAGCTACTTACGAATATTTTCGGGAAGTTTTGCATCGGGAAGTAATAGCCCTGAAAGGGCGAAACACCTGAACGATGGGTGAAGCCCATCGACCTTAACGACGGGTGAAGCCCATCGACCTTATCGACCTTAACGACGGATGAAGCCATCAGGATAAGACAGCCCTGAAAGGGCGGAATACCTTAACGATGGGTGAAGCCCATCGACCTTAACGACGGATGAAGCCATCAGGATAAGACAGCCCTGAAAGGGCGGAATACCTTAACGATGGGTGAAGCCCATCGAAAAAGGAGTAATCTTCAAACCTAAGCCCTGAAAGGGCGAAATACTCATTACTATGGGACAATCATTAGTTAAAAACTACATGCACATCACCTTCAGCACCAAACACCGGGTGCATTTAATCCATCCCCCTTATGAAGCGGAACTGCACAGTTATTTAGGTGGCATCTGTAAAAATATGAACTGTCAGCCGATAAAAATCGGTGGGTTCACCAATCATGTTCACATACTTTGCATGTTGTCAAAAAATGTCGCATTAGCTAAACTTCTTGACGAAGTAAAATCACATTCATCAAAATGGTTCAAGACATTAGATCCATCACTTCAAAAGTTCTACTGGCAAGACGGTTATGGTGCTTTCTCGGTAAATCCGGCAGAGGTAGATGTAGTTATCGCGTATATTCAGAATCAGCATGAACATCACAGAAAGAAGACCTTTGAGGAGGAGTACCTGGCCTTTTTGAAGAAGTATGGGATAGCTTATGATGAAAGGTACGTATGGGATTAACTATTTCGCCCTTTCAGGGCTTAACACCTTAACGATGGGTGAAGCCCATCGACATTAACGACGGATGAAGCCATCAGGATAAGACAGCCCTGAAAGGGCGGAATACCTTAACGATGGGTGAAGCCCGTCGACATTAACGACGGATGAAGCCATCAGGATAAGCCAGCCCTGAAAGGGCGGAATACCTTAACGATGGGTGAAGCCCATCGACATTAACGACGGATGAAGCCATCAGGATAAGACAGCCCTGAAAGGGCGGAATACATTAACGATGGGTGAAGCCATCGACATCAACGACGGATGAAGCCATCAGGATAAGACAGCCCTGAAAGGGCGGAATACTCCTTCCGAAGTTCACTCTTCTACCACCACTCCAAACCCTTCATCAAAACGCAGCACACCATCCACTTTTTGGCCATTAACGGTCAGGCCTGTAATTTTGGGCGATTTACCTTTTTGAATCAGGGTGAAGGCTTGCTTCTCGGTGAGTTTTTTTCCATACTGCTCAAACATTACTATAAAGGTACAGCCAACTTTGTATTCGCTACAGCCATAAGCAGTATTGCCTTTGAGAATCATGCCTTTTTTACATTTTGGGCAGTATAACGTAGAAAAATCAACTACTTTTTCTTCCCTTTTCCTAGCTACGGGCTTTTCAGGCACTGATTTCTCAGGGTTCTCTTCTTTTTCCGTTTTTTTCTCTTCCGCAGATTGCTCAATCACAATTTTCTCGTGATGCTCCAACCTTACCTCTGCAACAAGGCTGGTAACCATCTCCTTCATTTCGTCGAGGAAAGTTTTGGGATCGTATTCTCCTTTTTCAATCTGCCGCAATTTGCGTTCCCAAATACCGGTAAGCTCAGCAGATTTAAGTAACTCATTCTGTATGGTATTTATCAATTGAATCCCGGTTTTGGTAGGAACCAGGTTCTTCTTTTCACGCACCATATACTTACGTTTGAAGAGTGTTTCTATGATATTTGCCCGGGTAGAAGGGCGACCAATACCATTTTCCTTCATTAGTTCGCGCAGTTCTTCATCTTCCATTTGTTTGCCGGCAGTTTCCATAGCCCTAAGCAGGGTGGCTTCGGTGAGCATTTTTGGTGGCTGAGTCATTTTTTCGAGCAAATCGGGGGTGTGCTTTCCCGTTTCACCCTTCACAAAAATGGGCATAAGCTGCTCCTGGTCGGCTTCAGCATTCTCCTCCTTATCGGTTTCCTTTTTGGGATAAAGCACCCGCCAGCCTTCTTCCAGAATAACTTTTCCGGTGGCCTTAAACTCATAATCGATAACCATGCCCAGCACGGTGGTATTGGAAACGATACAATCGGGATAAAAGGCAGCGATGAACCTTCGAGCGATAAGATCATAGACCCGTTTCTCTTCAAGTATCAGACCAGAAGGTCTTACACCAGTAGGTATGATGGCATGATGATCGGTAATTTTGGTATCGTCAAATACTTTTTTGCTTTTACGGATGGGCTGCCTGAGCAAGGGTTCAATAAAATTGGCATAAGGCTCCATTGCTCTTAAAGTGTCTTCTATTTTCGGGTAAACATCGTTGGGTAAAAATGTAGTATCTACACGCGGATAGGTTACCATCTTTTTCTCGTAAAGGTTTTGGATGTATTTGAGTGTGTCATCTGCGCTAAAACCGAACTTCTTATTACACTCTACCTGCAAAGAGGTGAGATCAAACAGTTTTGGAGGCGCTTCTTTCCCTTTCTTTTGCTCAAAAGATACAATCTCAAATAGATTTTCTTTGATCTCTTCAATAACTTTTGTGGCATCTTCCACTGTGTCAAATCGTCCGCTGGTTGCACTGAAGATCACGTCCCGATAATTGGTTTTTATTTCCCAATATTGTTTAGGAATAAAATGCTGAATCTCTTCAAACCGGCGGACAATAAGTGCGAGCGTAGGAGTTTGTACCCGTCCCACAGAAAGTACACCTTTCCCGTTGGCATATTTGAGCGTATACAGACGGCTTGCATTCATTCCAAGCAACCAGTCGCCAATAGCGCGGGCATTTCCTGCGGCATACAAACGGTCAAATTCCCTTCCGTCCCTGAGTTTCTCAAACCCTTCTTTTATGGCTTCGTCGGTCAATGAAGATATCCAAAGACGGCGCAAAGGTTTCTTATTTCCCGCCAGGGTGAGCACCCAGCGCTGAATGAGTTCACCCTCAATGCCGGCATCACCACAGTTTATCACTTCATCGCAACTTTCCACCAGGGATTTAATGATTTCAAACTGTTTCTTAACGCCTTCATTGTCTATAAGTTTTATACCAAACCGTTGCGGAATCATCGGTAAAGAATTCAGATGCCACTGTTTCCAGCCTTGGGTATAGTCATCGGGATTTTTAAGTGAGCAAAGATGGCCAAAAGTCCAGGTTATCTGATAGCCATTGCCTTCAAAGTAGCCATCACGGCGGTTTCCCGCATGGAGAACCCGGGCTATTTCTTTGGCTACACTGGGCTTTTCCGCTATACACAGTTTCATAAAATGAGGAGTTCTTTTAATCCTCAAAATTAAGAAATCCCGGGCAATGTCACAGATTAATCTACAATCAATTGACAAACAGTATTATAACTATATATTTAAAATGGAAAAATAAAATAATTCCTTAAATTTCAGCTTAGAACAAAATGTAACCGCCACAATCATGAAACAACCTTAATTTTGTAGAAAAAGCATTCACGAATTTTATAATGATCCCCTGCAATGATTTGGACCAAGCTGGGAATATTGCTCATCGGATTTACAAGCGCCGGGGCGCTGCCATACACAGTTGGTAAAGCCCTGGCCCATGTTAAATTTGACATCAATACTCAAACTCTTAGTTTTTTAAGCAATAAGAACATTTATGGTGAAAGATATAAAAAAGGTTATAAATGGCTACTTTTCTCAACTGCCCTGTTTACCTATTTGTTTTTTTGGTTGCTCACCCGGTACTACGATCTGGGAGAGCATGAGCGGCTAATGGGTTATATTGATCTTAGTTTTGTTTCTCTTGCCCTTCTTGCATTTATGCCGCACAACATAGAACCCTACAGTCTGAAAAGCCTGGCTCCCACTCTTCAGCGCTTCCTGCATAATGTACTTGCCGTGATTGTATTTCTTACATTACCGGCACTTATTATCACTTTTCAGGTCATTATACTTCAAGATTTTATTTTTCTGGGCATTTCAGGATTGATCATTATTGCTATAAATCTGTTAAGTGTTCTTCTTGCAATTTTTAAAAAACGGCTTGAATGGAATAGCTGAATTGATTTTTATCAATGGCATCAGTCTCTGGATTATTCTTATCACCATTCTCACGTTTTTGAATTGATGCCAATTATCTTATATTTGCTGCAGATTGCCGGATTTAATTTAATTATTGCCATAACCTGAAAAATCATTGGTTTTAAAGTTTATTCCCAACCTTATGCAAAAAAATCAGCTTGCGATTGTCGCTAATTCTACTGCTTTTTTTTTACTGGCTTACTTGTTTGCCTTTTTGTTGTTTCAGTCTTTTACGGTAATTGCGGCACTTTTATTTGATTTTACGGTAGAAGTAAATTATACCCGGATTTTTTTTCTCGTAAAACGGTCGGAATGGTCTTTCGATTCAGTAAAAACAATTTTTAGTAGTGGTCCCATCATCAGTTTTATCGTTTCCATTGCCATGATAGCCATAGCGGTACGTTTCAAAGAATACAACGGATTGTTAAAACTTTTTTTTCTTTGGGCGTTTATACATTGCATTAATCTGTTGTTGGGTCCGGCTTTTGCGGGAGCGCTTCTGGGTGAAGGCTTCGGTCATGTGCTCATCTGGTTGTTTTTACCTGATACCGGTAAACTACTTGTTACACTAATCTCTTTATTCTTGCTCGCTATCGTGGGGTTTTCCATCAGTGGCCTTTTTATGCTCGGCGCCAACACTTATTACAACCAGCTTAAGCCTGAAAATGTGCGGAGATTTTTATTGAATCAGGCAATTCTCCCCTATATAATAGGTACGGCAATCATTGTGCTTATCAGACTTCCTCTTGAATATTATGATGTTGCTTTGCTGCTGACTCCCATAATTATTTTGTTAACTGTATTGCTTAACAGTACGGGCCGGCCCACACTATTCTTTGATGAGGTACCCAAAAATATAAAAATAAACGGCAGCCTGGTGGCTACGGCGATTATTGTGCTGCTAATTTACCGTATTGGTTTAAGCTTACCGATTCGTTTCTAACGGCTTATCACTATTTTAAATTGTTTCTGCATGGTAGCAGTATAAACCGAAAGAAAATAAAACCCGGGAGCTAATGTTGAAACATCAACCCTACCTTCAAATGAAAAGGGCTGCAGTAAATACAACAATGAGCCATCAGATGCATACAGTTTTATCTGTTCAATAAGATGGTCTGATTTAACGACAAACAAATCGTTCTCCACCGGATTGGGATATACTTTGAGGTAGCTTTTCTCCTTAAATTCAGCATTCACATCATCCACACAGCTAACCATCGCACTCCATCCCTGCCCCTGAATAAGGTCGTTGGATACAAACCGGAATGTAAGCGCCCCGCCAGCTTCACTGCCATATATATCATCCGGCAGGCTTGAGCCACATAACCTTGCAAGCAAAGGGTAAGAAACATCAGGCCCGTCGTATACATAAAGACCATCATCACCGCAGTTTTCACTCTGCTCCACATCAAAGGATAAAAAACTAATTCGTAACACTTGATCGGGATTTGATGATAAAAGGGTTGTCAAAAGATCTTCATGGGGTTGGTATGGATAATCGGGCCCCTGACTATCATAAAACATTGCCTGACAAGTTGCACTTCCCTGCATACCAATGTAATAACCGGGAGTTACGGTTATATAGCCTTGTTTCAACAGTTGGTTCCCTCCAATAATATTGGCAACATACAAGGTAACATTGTATGTACCTGGCGTATTGTAGGTTACTTTGGGATTGCGCTCTGTTGAAGAGGGTGTATCTGCTCCTTCAAAAGTCCACAACCACTGGGTGGGATTTCCGCCAGAGAGATCGGTAAACTGTATTTCATGACCTGATGCAATCACCGTATCACTGGCAGTAAAAGCCGGAATGGCTGTGCCATCCCACAATTTAACATTTCTGGTTATGCTGGTATAATCACTTACTGATACATTGGTTATCGTCTTTGGGAAATAACCTTCTGCAAAATAGCTAATGTTATAGCTACCTCCTTTTAGTGGCCGGTAGTAATCTCCAAATTCAGGGTTACTAAAAACCATAGAACTGTCTATATCATGACCATTAATAAAAACCTGGGCAACAATAGGTGCTCCGGTAATGGTATCGGTCACAAAACCCCTGATGCCATACTTAACCTGTTCGATGTAATTCAGCAAAGAGCGGTAATTATAATTCCAATGAGGAATTAACTTATTAACAGACAATAGTTTAGTATTTGATATCTCCATGGTGACTTCACGACACTGCTGAAAATAATTCATATAATCCTGACGCCCTCCCGATATTGAATACCAGGCATAGCCATTAGTAATTCCGTTATCAAAACCAGTCATATATCCTGAAGGGCTGTTAGCCTGTGCTGTATCGGCGTATTCGCGACTGATCATAACATACCAGTTGTTGTCTGCATGAAGTTTACTCCAGGTATCCCATGGGTAATTAATCACTTCGGCACCACCATGAAAGTTGGCTGACATTACAAAATTATGCTCCTCCGCAAAATCCATAAATGCAACTGTTTCAGGTTGCCAGGCATTTCCATCAGGATGAGGTCCATCTTCGGGGTCAGGATAATTGCGATTGAGATCAACAAAATTGGCATTGTATCTCCGGGCTCCATTCACGGTATAGTTTCCTCCGGCATAAGTGCCATCAGGATTGGCCAGTGGATTAATCCACAAATCAATTTCATTGACAATTTGTGTAATGCGGGGGTCGTTATTATAATTGGCAAGTAGATAATCTGCAAGATGTAACATCAGAATATATCCTGTGGTTTCATCGCCATGCATCGATGATGTATACAGAAATTCAGGTTCTGCTTCTCTGGTACCGACGTTGTCAGAGATATGCAAGGCAAGAAGTTTGCGACCGCTGGGAAGTACCCCAATGGTAACCAGTTCACAAAGTTCGGGATAATCATCAGCAAACTGTTGCATCACTGCCTCATAGCCTTCATAGGTGGGATAATAATTCCACTCGAGTACCTGACGTGGATCGCTGCTCATGGCCACATCGCCTACATCACCGGGATGTGGCAATACAATCACCTCACTGATGCCTGCTGCAAAAAGCCTTTGATATTCAGTTTTACTGGCATAAGCAAAAACCGTATCGCCCTTAATCTGGTCAACGCCGATAATGCGGCTCAGCATATTCACCTGTTTCCCTGCATTGGGCAGGGCGAAATAAATTTCACCTTCGGTGCCGAATATTTTGTCACTATCTGGCAGGGGCAAATTTTGGGCATACAATTGAATGTAAATCAGGGATAATCCCAAAAAAGTAAAAAACTTAATCATAGTTTATGAATTTTGCAGCAGCACTAACAGTCAATGTTTTTTTCCTTAAGTTCAGCTATTGCTGCATTAATTTGGTTTTGAATAGCTTTACCCACTTTAACTACTGGCAGACGAAGATTATTAGATACAATTTTCATGTTATCCAGTGCAGCTTTGATCCCGCCAGGACTTCCGTCGGCGAATAACACCTGCATAAATGGAAGTAACAGGTAGTGCAATTTTCGGGCTTCATCAAATTTACCTGCCAGTGCCTCATTTACCATGCGTGAGAATGCTGAGGGATAAGCATTTGCAGTTACCGATATTACCCCTTGGGCACCGGCTGCAATTAAGGGCAATGTCATGGCATCATCTCCAGAAATAACCAGAAAGTCGTTGGGTTTATGGTTTATGATGTCCATAATTTGTCCCATATTTCCCGAAGCTTCTTTAATACCAATAATTCCGTTAACTTCATTGGCTAGTTGCAGCGTGGTTTCAGCGGTCATATTCACACTGGTTCTTCCGGGTACATTATAAAGAATTACAGGTAAAGGACTGGCACTTGCAATGTTCTTATAATGAAGAAATAATCCGCGCTGGCTGGGCTTATTGTAATACGGGGTAACCGACAGTATGGCGTCAACACCCTTGAGATCAGTTGTTTGCAGATTATTAATAACCTCCTGTGTATTGTACCCTCCCATGCCCAATATCAATGGGATACGTCCATTCAGGTGTTCCTTTACAAAGTCAAGCAAAGCAAATTTTTCATCTTTCGATAAGGTAACAGCCTCTCCGGTAGTTCCCATTAAAACCAGATAATCCACTTTATTTGAAACTGTATAATTAAGCAGTTTTTCCAGTGAACCAAAATCAATGGTTCCCTGCTTGTGAAATGGTGTTACAAGAGCCACACCTGTACCGGTAAATTTTTGCATATTTTAAATATTTTGTGTGTAAATATATGTGTAAGTGCTGTTTGGTTTTTAAATCATGGATTCTTTAGCCGGCCCTTCCGCCCATATTGAACGAACTGGTATAGTGAACCATCTGTTCAATGAGTTCATCGGTATTATGAATATCCATATCAATCATCAAATCATAAGGCCAGGGTTCAATCCCTTTTTTTTGTCCCAGCTTAAAGCCTGCTTTCGATATGGTTGACAGATAATAAAGCGGAAAATCGTCCGGGGAACCGAGATTTATCAACATGTCAAAAGATTGCCCGAGAAATGGGGGTATAAATTTAGCCTTTGGCCTCAAAAAAAGATCAAGATCGGCAGGTGTAATTACATCATAGGACAATTTTGGTGAATAAAAAGGGGGTAATTTTCGATATTTGAATGAACCCACTACCATCACCTTTTTGCCGGTGTCCTGCAATTGCATTACAAAGCGGCTTATCCTTTCATATTCTATCTCTGAATCGAGGGAAAACAGCACACCAATATTGCGGGCATCCTTTAAATTCACAGCCTTAACTTTTCGCTTCATGCGATTGACCTCACGAAGTACCCCCCGCATGCCGATACGTGAACGGATCTTTTCCAGAATAATCAATTTTTCAAGCTTTTTCGATGATAAAAAAAGAGATTCCCTATTTATTCCCCTTAACATTGCTCCCAAAAGTAACAAACAATCCAATAGTTGTCAACCTTTTTCAAAAAAAAATTATTCTTTAGTACCCACCCCGGTGATTTCTCCAATATACATTTGGTGATAATCCTGTAATGGATAATGTTTGTGAATGGTGTTACTGAGAAAATTTTCGGGTTTAATGGCCTCAGTATAAATTTTGCGACATTCAATGTACATTTTAGCCTGCTTAAAAATAACGCCATGATCCGATGATAAAGGATAAAGTCCGGTTTCTGCTGCCTTATCCACATCACGACCAGAGTTTTCACCGCAAAAATTTAAGGTTTTGCGATAAGATTTATCAAAAAAACAGCAAGTAAAGAAATCGTTATGCTCCACAAATTCGTAAGTGAGTCGCTGGGGACGAATAAAAATAAATACAACGGGCTTGTTCCACAACTCACCCATGCCCCCCCAACTTGCCGTCATGGTATTGTATTTTTCCAGGCTTCCGGCTGTTATCAGCATCCATTGCCTGCCAATCAGGTCAACAGCATTCAGATCAATGGTATGAATATCCACCATATTAAATTCATTTTTCATGATTATTTTTTTTAACCGTTTTTAAATTAAGCAGATTGAGGGGATTGGAGCCTAATCCCGCAATATTTTTTCCTGAAAAGCGGAGCACCTGATCATAATAGAGCACCACCACGGGCGATTGTTCCATCATCAGGCTATCCATTTCGCGATAATATCTTATTCTTATACGTTCATCGGTAGTAGCAATGGCTTTTTGGTACAGTCTATCGAAATCCGAACAATTAAACTGCGTATAATTTGGCCCCTGAGGCGATCTGTTGGGTGAATAAAATAAAGAAAGATAGTTTTCTGCATCCGGATAATCGGCTATCCATGAACCCCGGAAGAAGGTGACTCTTGCCTGAGCCATATTTTCCCGCAAGGTGCCCGGTGGGCTTACATCTATTTTTAGATTGATGCCCAAATGAGCCAGTTCACTTTGAATAAACTGGCACAAATCCAGGTATGAGGCATTGGTTGAGAGCGTTATTGGCGGCAAGCCTTTGCCTGAGGGAAAGCCAGCCTCAGTCAACAATTTTCGGGCTTCGTCAGGGCGGTAGTCGTAACCAAATCCGGCATTGGCAGCATGGCCGGGCATTCCGGCAGGTATAATACCCTGATTGGCAGGCTGCCCAATTCCATTACGTAGATACCGTATCATTTTATTCCGGTCAAATCCCATATTGATGGCCTGACGAATACGGAGATCGGACAAGGGGTTACCTTTAAGTAACTTATTGGATGTATCGGTTAAAAAACCAAGGTATTCGGTATTCAAATAGGGTTGACTGGTAAAATGTATCCGGTCTGCATATTTTGGATTGAGTTTCCCGGTGGAAGTGAGCAATTCATCCTTGTATCCGGCATCAAGCCCTGACATAAAGTCGAGCTTGCCTTTAACAAATTCCAGGAAGGCCGATTGCTTATCAATGATAAATGAAACGGAGACGGCATCCAGAAAAGGAAGCCTTTCTCCATCGGCTGATGTTTCAAAATAAGTTGGGTTTCGCAACAGTACAAGCTTTACCCCTTCTTTCCAGGTATTAAAAACAAACGGCCCTGTACCAACGGGATGTGATCTGAAATCTTCTTTATAATATTCAACAGCTTCGTGAGGAACAACAGCACAATACTGCATTCCAAGCATTCCTAAAAAAGGTGGGAAAGGCTTTTCCAGAAAAATATCCAAAATAGAATCATTAAGTGCCTGAATTGCCGGTTCATCTGAAATTTTGGCCACCGGATTCATTACCCAGGCTCCTGGTGATGCCAGTACAGGATTCATTAAACGTTTCAAACTGTAGGCTACATCTGAAGCAATCAGTTTCCGGCCTTTACCAGTTTCAAATGCGGCATCATCGTGGAAATAAACATCCTGTCTGAGTAAAAACCGATAATGCAGGCCATCGGGTGATATTTCCCAGCTTTGAGCTATACACGGCATTATATTTAAGCTGCTGTCAAATTGAATCAGGTTATTAAACAATTGATTTATTACCCATATATTGGCCTGATTACGTGCAAATGCCGGATCAAGAGAAGATATACCGGCCGATTCATTATAACGGAAAACGGTTTGCCCTTTATGTTCTTTTCCCAGGCGGGTACAGCCAGAAAATATCAGGAAAACAGAAACATAAAGAAGAATTCTTTTCATGTGAAGTTTGCTTACAATAATCTTACAAATTTACACGAATTGAGCTTCATGCGGCAAAATACGCCAACTTCTTGCCAGGAAAAGGGATTTATTTATCTTTGTAAAACAAACGATAATCCTTATTATGAAAAGATTAACCCTTTTTCTTTTGCTATTTTTTATTTATAACCTTTCGGGTGGCCAGGAGTGGCAGCATGATGGTGGGGGACAATGCGCACACCGAAAGCAGCAAATGAAGCTGTCGCCGGGAAGTTCTGATCGTTCAGCAAATAGTCCGCGTCATAGTTTCGATGTATTAAATTATAGCCTCGACCTTGATCTTTATCACAATTATACCGATCCCTATCCACATAATTTTAATGCACAAAATAAGGTAACTTTCCGGGTGGATACTGCTTTGACAGAAATCAGACTTAATGCTGACCAGACTTCTTTGCAAATCAATGGGGTAGGATTGGCCGGTTCCACATTTGAACATCTTCCCGATACACTGGTCATCGTGCTTGATCGCGAATATCAACCTGGTGAAATAGCGGAAGTAAGCATTGATTATGAGCATCTGAATGTCCCCGATCAGGCTTTTTATGTGGATGCAGGCAATGTGTTTACGGATTGTGAACCGGAAGGTGCCCGTCGTTGGTTTCCCTGTTGGGATAAACCTTCGGACAAAGCTACCCTGAACCTGAGGGCCAAAGTACCCGCTAATGTTAAACTTGGTTCAAACGGGCGACTTGCCGACTCATTAACCATTGCCGATACAACCTGGTACACCTGGATAAGCAGAGATCCCATCGCTACATACATTATGGTATTGACATCGCGCCTAAATTACAACCTTGATATTGTATATTGGGAAAAACCATCCCCTTCAACTGATACCCTTCCCATTCGTTTCTATTACAATCCGGGTGAAAATCCATCGAGAATAAAAAATATGATTGTGCCTATCTCCGACTTTTATTATTCCATGTTTGGCGATCATCCCTTTGAAAAAGACGGTTTTGCTACGGTAACCCGGCAATTCTCCTGGGGTGGCATGGAAAATCAATCTCTTACAACCTTGTGTCAGGGCTGCTGGAATGATGAGCTACTGGTCGCCCACGAATATGCCCATCAATGGTTTGGAGACATGATAACCTGTGCTACCTGGGCTGACATTTGGCTGAATGAAGGTTTTGCATCTTATTTTGAAGCCGAATGGATGGGAAAGCAAAACGGAACGGCTGCTTACAAATCACGCATTCAATATTATGCAAATTACTATCTGAGCTCAAACCCCGGTTGGGCAATAAGCAATCCTGAATGGGCCTTAAACACACCACCTAGTAACGTGTTGTTTAATTATGCCATCACCTATGCCAAAGGAGCCAGTGTGATGCATATGTTCAGATATGTGGCTGGCGATTCACTGTTTTATCATACATTATATGAATATGCCAATGATACTGCCGAATTTAGATATAAATCTGCTACCATTCCAGATTTTATGGATAAAGTGAATGAAGCAACTGCTCAGGATTTCGACTGGTTTTTTAATCAGTGGATTTTTGAACCCAATCACCCGGTTTACCGGAATACCTATAATTTTAATCAAAAAGCCGGCGAGAGTTGGGAAGTATTTTTCAGGGCAAACCAAATTCAAACCAATACCGTATTTTTCAGAATGCCTCTGGAAATAAAGATTAATTTTACCGATGGCAGCGATACTTTGTTAAGGGTGATGAATGATGTGAATCAACAGGATTTTTATTTTAGCTTCAACAAAGAGCCACAATCCCTCACTTTTGACCCTGACAATCAAATTATTCTTAAAAACGCCAGCACTGTGGTGGGTGGTAAGGTATCGAAGGTCAGAAATTTCGCAATCACTGTTCATCCAAATCCCGCCAAAGAGAGAACATTACTGAGTTTCTATGCAGGGTCTACCGGAGTCTACACCTATACTCTTGTTGATTTGGCTGGAAATATTATTAAATCAGGGCAAAAAACCATTACTGCTGCCGGTGAATATACCATCGAGATTCCAACGGGGGAATATCCTGCTGGTATGTACATTGTTACATTGAGTAATGGAGAAGTAAATGAGTACAGCAAATTTTCAGTCATCCACTAGTGGTGTCTAACGCAGCATCCGGCCTAATTTCTCCACTTTTACCAACCATTGCATCCGTTTGGCTTCGGAGGAGGTTTTTATGGGCCCTATGGTAGTGATTCTAACGGGTTTTATACCACAAAATTCGAGTATGCCCCGTTTCATCGCATTGTGTCCGGGTCTTCTATATACAAGCCGGTAAAACCAGGCCGGCGTATCCATGGTCACAATGATTCTGGCTGACCGGCCTGTGAGCAGCCGATCCCATAGCAAACTACCCTTCCGGTATTTAAAGGCAAAACCGGGCAAAAAGGTACGGTCAATAAACCCCTTTACCAAAGCCGGGAAGGTGCTCCACCAGTTGGGATAAATAAATACAAGGTGTTCTGCCCAGGCAATAAGTTCCTGAGCCAGTATTAGGTCAGGCTCCAGAGGTTGGGTGCCACGATAACCAGTTCTAAAATTCAGTTCAAATTTTAAATCACTCAATATCAGGGTTTTAATCTCCGCTCCCGAAGCAGTGGCTCCTTTCACATAGCGGTCAAACAATATTCCTGAAAAAGTGTCCTTTACAGGATGACCCTGAATGATCAGAATTTTTTTAGTCATTAACTATGTTTCTGATCAATAATTTATTTTAAGTGGGGAGGCTGCCTTTTTAGTGGTCAGAGCCAGGTTGATCACCTCAATCATTTGACTTACATAATGGAAATTAAGGCCTTTGAGATAAACTGGTTTAATCTCATTAATGTCCTTTTCATTTTCTTTAGGCAGAATAATGTCCTGTATTCCCGCCCTGCGGGCAGCAAGTATTTTTTCTTTGATCCCTCCAACCGGTAATACTTTACCTCTGAGGGTAATTTCACCGGTCATGGCTGTACGGGGCTTAATCAGGCGCTGAGTAAAAGCGGATGCTATTGCGGTGAACATAGCAATACCGGCAGAAGGCCCATCTTTGGGTGTTGCTCCTTCGGGAATGTGAATGTGCACGTTCCATTTTTCAAACACTTCAGGTTCCAGCCCAAGGTCTTTGCTATGCGATTTTAGATACTCATAGGCCAGGGTAGCCGACTCCTTCATTACCTCTCCTAAATTTCCGGTAATGCCCAGATTTCCTTTGCCATGGCTTAGGCTGGATTCTACATATAAAATCTCCCCTCCTACCTGCGTCCAGGCCAAACCGGTAACTACACCAGGGGCATGAGGATGTGAATCCCTTTCTTTGTTATAACGGGGTGACCCCAATATTTTATGAAGGTCTTCAACGGTGATGTTCACATTGTACTCCTCACCGCTAACAATAAAACGTGCAAGGTAACGAATTACCTTGGCAATTTTTTTCTCCAGATCACGAACTCCGGATTCACGGGTGTAATATTCGATGATGAATTCCAGCATTTTTTTGCTGAAAACAATCTGAGATTTTTTAACTCCGTGCTCAGCCAACTGCTTAGGAACAAGATGACGACGGGCAATTTCAACTTTCTCTTCCAGCAGATAGCCATTAATTTCAATCACCTCCATACGGTCGCGTAAAGCAGGATGTATGGCACTGAGGTTATTTGCCGTTGCTATAAACATTACTTTCGAAAGATCGTATTCAAGCTCAACGAAATTATCGTAAAACGAGTTATTTTGTTCGGGATCAAGCACTTCGAGCAGAGCTGCTGAAGGATCACCACTGATGTTAGCTCCGATTACCTTATCAATTTCGTCGAGCACGAAAACCGGATTAGAAGCTTTGGCCTTTCTGATGCTTTGCAGAATACGACCAGGCATAGCACCAATATATGTTTTACGGTGACCCCGAATTTCTGCTTCATCGCGCAGCCCACCCAGCGACATGCGGATATATTTACGGCCTACTGCGTTGGCAATGGAACGTCCCAAAGAAGTTTTTCCTACTCCCGGAGGGCCGAATAAACACAGGATGGGAGATTTCATATCACCCTTAAGTTTGAGCACTGCCAGATACTCCAGAATACGATCTTTTACTTCTTCAAGTCCAAAATGATCACTGTCGAGTACTTTACGGGCATGTTTAAGATCAAAATTATCAATGGTATATTCATTCCATGGAAGCTCAATGAGTACGTCGAGGTAATTCATTTGCATGGAGTATTCCATGGCAGCAGGATTCATGCGCTGAAGCTTACCCAACTCTTTCTCAAAGACTTCAGCTACATTTTCATTCCATTTCTTTTTGGCAGCTCTTTCCTTTAGTTCACCGATTTCCTGGGTATGCGGATTGCCTCCGAGCTCGTCCTGAATGGTTTTCAACTGCTGGTTCAACAGATAATCACGCTGCTGTTTGTCCAGGTCGATTTTCACCTTGCTTTGAATCTGATTCTTGAGTTCGATAATCTGAAGCTCACGGGTGAGCAGGCCCAACACCATATTTGCTCGTTCTACCAGATCGTCAATAGCAAGAAGCATTTGCTTTTCCTCCAGTGAAACATTTAAATTGGAACAGATAAAGTTTACCAGAAAAACCGGACTTTCAATGTTTCGGATGGCAAATACAGAATCAGAAGGAAGATTGGGCGACAGGTTGATAATTTGAATGGCCAGGTCTTTTATGGAGGCCATCAATGCGTTGAATTTCTTATCTTTAACCGGTTTTTTGGCAGCATCAAACTGACTGACCCTGGCCATGAAATAGGGATCCTCCTGAAGCATGGCCATAATACGAAATCGTTTTTTGCCCTGGATAATAGCGGTGGTGCTGCCATCGGGCATTTGCAATAATTTAATGATGTAAGCTATGGTACCAATCTCATTTAAATCACTGAATGAAGGATCTTCAATTTCAAAATCTTTTTGTGCCACAGCACCAATTAATCGGTCTCCTTTATAATAATCTTTAATTAATTTTATTGATTTATCACGTCCCACAGTAATGGGTATCACCACGCCAGGAAACAATACCGTATTTCTAAGCGGAAGAATGGGCAAAGTATCAGGGACCTCTTCCGCATTCATCTGCTCTTCATCTTCAGCAGAAAGAAGCGGTATAAATTCGGTTTCATTTTCAATCATTTCAGTAAATCCAAAGCTGTTGTCGCTCATGTGCAGGTTATAGTTTTATAATAAATTGGTGGTACTGGTCATTTATAAAGAACAGAGTTGAACAGTATAATCAAAATCTGTGCCGTCAAAAAAAATCCGGCACAGGGAGGTACCGGATAAACAAGCCTTTCGAAGAAATGTTTCACATTCTTCGATAAGAATGTGTGAGGCTATAAACATCTTCAATTAATCGGGCATCATCATCAGTAAAAGCCAGATCGCGACGCTTGTACATGCCCCGGGCTATTTCAATGGCCTTCTTTGGTAAAAAAGTAGAAAAGCCTGAAACCCCGCCCCAACGGAATGAAGAAATAAAATTACGCTGGAATCCGGAGCCAAAAATATTACTACTTACTCCTACAACAGTTCCGGTATTGAACATGGTATTGATGCCACATTTTGAATGATCTCCCATAATTAACCCGCAAAACAGTTCGCCAGTATCTACAAAGGATTCTTCAGGATAACTCCACAATTTCACCTGATCGTAAGTATTTTTTAGATTTGAAGTATTGGTATCGGCGCCCAGATTACACCACTCTGCTATGACAGAATGGCCGAGAAATCCGTCATGGGCTTTGTTGGAATAACCAAAAATGACAGAATTATTCACCTCGCCTCCCACTTTTGAATAAGGACCTATGGTTGTACCACCATAAATTTTAGCCCCCATTTTTATCTGGGCATGCTCGCAAAGGGCAAAGGGGCCTCTGATATGACTACCCTCCATAACGATGGCGTCTTTACCAATATAAATTGGCCCAAAACTACCATTTAAGGTGCAGGCATAAAGTTCGGCTCCTGGTTCAATAAAAATATTCTCTGGAGCAATGCCTATACAATGATCAGGCAGCGGAGCAGATTTTCTACCTTTGGTAATCAATTTAAAATCAGCCTCAATGGCTTTGGGGTTTTTTGCAAAAATATCCCAGGTATTGGTGATGTCGAGATACTCAACTTCAGTTTCAATCTCAGAAATGGCGCCGGATTGCTTCTCAATATCCTTATCACTCAGGTACATGGCAATAACCGTATCGCCTTTTATAAGTGCCTGGGCCGGTTCCAGTTTGTTGATCTCTTCCACCAGCAAAGGATTGGGACATATGGCACCATTGATAATGATATTGTCTTTCTCTTTTACCACTGGAAACTTCCTGGAAAGATAAGTCTCGGTAAGCGAGGAAGTCTTACAGTTTAAATATCTTTCCCACTTTTCACGGATGGTGAGAATGCCAAACCTGATCTCAGCTACAGGGCGTAGAAAAGTAAGCGGCAGCAGATTATTTCGTCTTGATTCGTCAAAAAGTATGTAATTCATAAATTGTAATTTACCACAATTGCAAAAAGCAGGTTACAAAAATACAGAAAAAGCCCTTTAAAATTAAAGGGCTTAAAAAATATTATCAACATCGGAGTGCTGATACGCTTCAGCTTATTTACTCCGGTTTTCGAAATGTTTCTGATATTTGGTCTTGAACTTATCAACCCTTCCGGCAGTATCAATAAGCTTGATTTTGCCAGTATAGAAAGGATGTGAAGTATTCGAAATTTCAAGTTTCACCAGCGGGTACTCTTTACCGTCTTCCCATTCAATGGTATCACGCGTTGCCACCGTTGATTTGGTCATAAAGGCATAGTCGTTAGACATGTCTTTAAAAACAACCATTCTGTATTCCTTGGGATGAATTTCTTTTTTCATAATCAAAATTTGTTAAATGCCTTCCTGCTCGTTTTGCCTGCCCGGTCGGTATTTTTAGAGCCGTTCACAGGCTCAAATGCCCGGGCGTTTTGGGTTTGCAAAAGTAAGAAGATTTATTTATTCACACAAGAAAACTGAAATTTATTTAATTCCGATCCCCGAAAAAATGCTGTGTTACTATTACATGTTTGATAACCAATTGTTTAAGACTGTGCTTTGTTGAAAAAACCGCTTCCCGCTTTGACCAAAACCAACACAGAGGTTCTTTTCAATGTGTGTTTGGAAAGTTACCACCGCTATTTTTCCTCTGTAACTGATATCATCACATATCAATACATATCCATTGTCAATATGTGGAATGCTATTAACCAGCATGGCAGCCTTCTGATATTCATAATGTTTGAAATACCTAGAATGAAACTGATTGTCCGAATATGTTTCCAGGGCATTGACCAATGGATCAAAGTCATAAGCAGTGGGAACCTGAATATTTCGTACACTATCGGCAGCCCTTCCAAAGTGTATGGTAATATCCCTGGCAACCAGGTGTAACATTTCAGGGGTTTCTTTGCCGGTTAAAAATACCGGAAATTCTTTATTCCTGAGTTCCAGCAGATGTTTATGATTAAGATAGCTTCGCCATGTTTCATTCATCTGCGGGCCATCATAAACTATGCAATCTACATTTGAAAACCTTTGATTTACTGAAGTTATGCCCAAAGAAAGTTGGGGCAGGTGCGTATGCAACAACTCCAGAAAGAGCTTCAACAATTCCTCCTGCGATTGATGAATGCTTAACTGACAGGTATTTCCCTTTAAAAGCAAGTGGAGCAATATATCAAAACCTTCGAGAGGAGCATCATTTCTTAATATCAATGCTATCCTTTTATGTTGTAGATTTAATGTGATTAGTTCAATGAAATTTTTCTTTATTGAATGCGCAAAAGCATCAAATGCAAAAGCCAGATGAGGCGAGATATACCAGGGATGCTGTATTTCGGCAGAGTGATTTGTAAAGGAATCTGAAATGCTTTTGAGCCCATTCATAAAACTTTTTAGTCCTTTTTCGATGCCATTTGTTGTAATGTTCATAAACTGGCCTTTATTTTGCAGCAAAAGTAACATTTTGATGTCAAAAATACCTTTACCTCAAAATCAACAGCCATGCGCCTTATATTATTATTAATGATCTGGGTTACCTGCCTTACCGGACTTTCGCAGGAAATTAATTTTACAGAAACTGAATCACGGCTTAAATTGCTTCTCGACAGTACCCGTACTGAAAAAAATGACAGCATTCGACTGGCACTAAACAGCTTGTTTTACGATGAATTATATGCAGCCATTCAGCAGGACTCCAATGGCGAATGGCCTTTCGATTCCCTGTATATAGGAAAGCCTGCATCTGAGGATGGCCGGGTTCAATTATTTAATTGGAATATTCAGCAAAACAATGGCCGGAATATATATTTTCTGATTATTCATCATTTACCTTCACATGAAGTCTTCAGAATGAGCCCTGTGACTGCTCTGGAGCACATTGAAAGTGACCGGATATTCACCAGTAAGGATTGGCCGGGAGGCTTGATTTACAAAATTATCTCCCGGAAAGAGGCAAAGCAGCCGTTTTACACCCTGTTGTCCTGGGACGGTTTTAGCAGAAGTACGGTGCGCAAAAGTATAGATGTACTGAGTTTTGATAAAGGCATCCCTGTTTTTGGCTTACCGGTTTTTAAAACTATGGATGGAATTCAACACAGAGTTGTTAAAGAGTATTCAAGTGAAGCACGATTTACGTTTATCTATGATAAGCAAAGCATAAAAATATCAAACGTCAGGAAATCAAAACAAAGAATAACCGACTATATGATTGTACTGGACAAGCTGGTTCCCTTAAATGAAACCCTGGTTGGGGAATACTGGGCTTATGTGCCGGCCGGCGATACCTATGATGCTTTTGTGTTTTTAAATCAATACTGGACATTTGTCGAGGACATTTCCCCCCGTAATCCTGCTGAGCCGAAAACAAAAGCTAAAAAAGTAGAATATGATTTATTCCCTCCACCGGGGCAATAAGTGACTGACTTGCTGGATTATCGCATTTGTTTTGTTACATTCAGGAAACTTAAGCTTTATAACTATTTGATATATAATAGTATAAAAAGTATTTAAAAGTTGCAAAATAAGTTTGCAACTCTATTTTTCTTTATACCTTTGTCAGGTTATTAAACTGAAAACCAATTTCTTTTTAAGCTATATTTTTAAATCATTTAATTTCACATCATGAAAAAGCACAACTTCAGTGCAGGTCCTTCCATCCTGCCACAAGTCGCCATTGAAAACACGGCAAAAGCTGTTAATGAGTTAAACGGCATCGGTTTATCCTTGCTTGAAATCTCTCACCGCAGCAAAGATTTTCAAGCGGTAATGGATGAAACAGTTGATCTATTTAAGGAATTATTGAATATTCCCGAAGGTTATCAGGTGTTGTTTTTGGGAGGTGGAGCCAGTTTGCAGTTCGCTATGGTTCCTTTTAACCTGATGAAAACTAAGGCTGCCTACCTGGAAACAGGAGTATGGGCCAAAAAAGCGGCCAAAGAAGCCAAATTATTTGGCCCATACAAATATTGTCGCTTCTTCCGCAGATAAGAATTTTAATTTTATCCCCCGTGGATATACCGTTCCCTCCGATTCAGATTATTTCCACATAACTACCAACAATACCATCTATGGTACTGAGATCAGAACCGATTACGATTGCCGCGTTCCTTTAGTAGCCGATATGTCATCCGACATTTTTAGCCGTAAAATGGATGTATCCAAATATGCACTTATTTATGGCGGTGCTCAGAAAAACTTAGGCCCTGCAGGGGTCACCTTCATTATTGTCCGTGAGGATATCCTTGGTCAGGTTGAACGGGCAATCCCTACCATGCTCGACTATCGTACCCACATTAAAGAGGGTTCTATGTTTAATACCCCTCCTGTATTGCCGATTTTTACCATCCGTGAAACATTACGCTGGATAAAATCATTGGGCGGAGTGGAAGCCATTGAAAAAATGAACATTGAAAAGGCAGACCTGCTATACAATGCTATTGACCAAAGTAAAATGTATATAGGAACTGCTGAAAAAGAATCGCGTTCACTCATGAATATTTGCTTTGTAATGAAGGATCAATATAAAGACAAAGAAGAGGCCTTTATGGAACATACCAAAAAATATGGAATGGTAGGTCTTAAAGGGCATCGCTCCGTTGGCGGTTTCAGAGCTTCTACTTACAATGCACTACCAAAAGAAAGTGTTGAAGCACTGATAAAATGCATGCAGGATTTCGAAAAAGAAAACGCTTAAACTTTTGATGACGTTTTTATTGAAACAGCTGTCTCCGGCGAGACAGCTGTTTTTAATATATGCTGATTCACGCAAACGGAATCTGTTTTTTTTTACTATTTTTACTGTTTGATAACGGGTGACTTAATGGATTATAATGGAATTGAATTTCTGGATGGAACATCAGATGACTTTCCTCAGGTTCTGGTGGGTGATCCCTATGGGTTGATAGCCATCGGAGGAAACCTTAAAGTAAGCACCCTGATAAAAGCATACCGGCAAGGACTTTTTCCCTGGTTTGAGGATTGGTCACCAATCATGTGGTATTCACCTCCCATGCGGTGCATCATTTCAAATGGAAATTTTAAGGCATCGAAAAGTCTGAAACAGAAAATAAACCGCAAGCTTTTTTCAGTAACAGCAGACCGGGATTTTGCAAATGTATTGAATCGTTGTGCCACAGTGGAACGGGAAGATCAGAATGGTACCTGGATAGATGAACGGATGGCTTCGGCATATGTTTCATTACATCAGGCCGGCTATGCCCATTCCATTGAAGTTTGGAGTGATGGTGAATTGGCCGGAGGTCTGTATGGAGTATCCCTGGGCAGAGCTTTTTTTGGAGAATCAATGTTTCATCAAAAAAAAGATGCGTCAAAAGTGGCACTTTATTATCTTTGCAACTGGCTCGACAGTTTAGGCTTCAATTTCGTGGACGCACAAATTCCAACACCCCATCTGCTGACGTTGGGAGGTATTGAGATAAGCCGGGCCGATTATCTAAAATTGCTTCACCAGGCCATGGCATATCCGGATTTTACCGGTTCATGGACCAACGCATTTAACAGTTATCATGACAAATAATGATCGAAAAACCTTCATGTCGGCAGCCATTCAATTGGCTTCTGACAATGTGGAAACGGGAAGTGGCGGCCCTTTTGGAGCCGTGGTGGTTTTGGATGGCCAAATAATTGCGCGGGGCAATAACCGGGTAACAGTTGATAATGATCCTACGGCTCATGCGGAAATTGTCGCCATTCGTCAGGCGAGTAAAGTGCTGGGCTCTTTTCAACTTACCAATTGCGATATATACTGTTCATGTGAGCCTTGCCCCATGTGTCTGGGAGCAATATACTGGGCCCGGCCGGCCAGAGTTTTTTTTGCTGCAAACCGGCATGATGCCGCCAAAGCTCAGTTTGACGACAGCTTTATTTATGAACAGCTAAATCTTGACAATGATGATCGGGCCATACCCATGCAACAGTTCATGCGCGATGAAGCCGTGACTATTTTTGAACAATGGCTCGATTCAAACCGAAAAATTCCTTATTAATCAAATTAAAATACTATTAACATGAGCTTTGACATTACCGGAAAATTGATTGACAAACTGCAAACGCTTCAAACTTCCGAAAAATTCAGAAAGAGAGAATTTGTGGTTGAATATCAAGACAATCCAAATTCAATGTATTCAGAATTACTGAAATTTCAACTTACCAATGACCGTTGCGAAATGATCGATCCATTTAATCTCGGACAAGAGATTAAAGTTTCATTTAACCTAAAGGGCCGCAAATGGGTGAAAGACAATAATGTAACTTATTTCACCAACCTCGAAGCCTGGCGCATTGAAGCTGTGGGTTCTGCCAATAACGCACCCGCTGCCCAATCAATACCTGAGGCAGGTGAAATTGCACCGCAAGGCAACGATGATCTACCTTTTTAGAAAATATCCGAAGCTGAATAATCAGGCCATAGCTATATACACTATGGCCTGATGATTTTTTCTGATTTCTATACTATTATTTGGATGATTTTGCCAGATTAAGAGAAAAGGTAAAGGTACTTCCTTTGCCTGGTGTGCTCTCGGCTGTAATTACTGATTTATGAATATTCATAAATTCCTGACACAAAATCAGTCCCAGACCCGTACCGGTTTCGCTATTGGTACCACTATTTTTCAGATTGCCATCAATGCGAAACAGGCGTGACAATTCATCTTCAGTCATTCCTACCCCGGTATCGGTAACACTCACATAAGCGCTTGTTTCTTTCACCCGGCAACTTACAGTGACCGATCCGCCATTGGGAGTGAATTTTATGGCATTACTCAGCAAGTTCCTCATTATCGTAAACAACATGTTTTTATCTGCGATTACGGTTATTTTTCCAGGTATATCCGTGTAAAGCGATAGCTGTTTATTATCAGCTGAAGAACGTACAACTTCTATGGATGATTCAACGATTTCAGCAATATCAACGGGTTGCGGATTGAACTCAATGCGTCCGGACTGTGCTCTGGACCAGGTAAGCAAATTTTCGAGCAAAGCATATATGTGCTGACTCGACTGCCGGATGATGCCAAGATAGGAGCGCTTTTCTGCATCGCTTATCTCATCAAATTCAGTATAAGCCAGATCGACAAATCCAAGCAGGGAAGTAAATGGGTTCTTTAGATCATGGGCTATAATGGACAGAAAACGATCTTTAGTTTCAATTAGTTTCTCTAACTCTGATTTCTCAGATTCACTCAATGTATTACTTTGAGCGCTGTTAGCTTTTGATTTAGTCTTATGTAATTGCTGAAGGACAATGATTATTAACAATATGATTACAAAGACAGAGAGTGCAATCAATGCCATTTTGGTATTCGTATTCTGCTCAAGCTTTAAAGATTGCTCCAGATTTTCACGCAGTAAATATTCGCTTTCACTCCGTTCATACATCCGGTAATTCTCCTGCGACTGGTTGAGCAGTTTCAACTGTTGATCATTATAGAGACTGTCCTGAAGCTCTATATACTGTTCGAGATAAGTAAAAGCAATAGCTGGTTGCTTTAATGCCATGGTGATACGAGCAAGTTTTGAATAAGCGCTCAGCACCAAATCCATTAAATTTGAACTACGGGCAATGGCCAATCCACCCTCTATACTTTTATAAGCTTCCACCCTTTTGCCACTTTCAAAAAAGACTTCACCTAATTGAATGAGAGCGGTTGCCTCGTATTGCTCATTTTTAACCTCGCGTGACAGATTCAGTGCAAGAAAAAGAAACTTTTCGGCCTGAAGAATCTCATTCTTTTCCTTATATAACTCACCCAGAGTAGTATATATCAGAAGCAAGGAGTGTTTATTTATGACAGACTGTACTGCTGTGGTCCCTGCATTCAAATTCCCGTTTACATGGGTATCGTCAATAGTGCCCAGGTTTAAATAAGATGCTTCGAGATCATCTCTGGAAGATAAATTTTCGATAATATTTAGTGCGCGAAGAAAATAATCCAGCGAAAGTTCAGTTTGCCGCTTCTCGTGATAGATAACTCCCAGATTGATGGCTGCATTTGCTGCTTCAGAAAACATGCGGTTCCGGTGAAAATAGTCCAGTGCGGTGAGGCTGTTCAGAATCGCTCTGTCAAAGTTTCTTAACCGCGAATACACCATACCAAGTGTATAATGTGCATTGGCCCAACCAATAGAATCTCCCGCAGCTTTGCGCTCATCGGCTTCACGGGTGAGATAATCTGCTGCATCGCTAAAGGCATGTATTGACATGGCATTACGCGAAAGCTGCTGCAAGAGGCTGGCGCGATAGACCGGGTCTGCAGTAGTTTCTAACTGCATCCTCAGACTATCGGTTCTGTTCACTTGCGCAATTAACGGAAATGTGATAACGAAAGCGGTAAAAAGAAGCATCAGTATCCTTAAGGACCTGAAACAACATATACCGGTTAGCGCTGATTTTTGCAAAATGTTTTCTTTATTTTTATGTCAGTTTTATTTCAAAGGGATGAAACTCATTAAAATCGGGCAGATAACAGTCGTTGCTTTCCAGTTCCTGAATATAGCCATTACTTATTCCCAAATCTTCCATGTGCCTTAGAACCCGGTTATACTCTGCAGAAGAAAGGCTGCGATTTAAACCTGGTACAGTTTCAACAGCGGGCATGGGATGGTACTGGGCCATCAATGAAACCCACATACCGGGTGAAAACGCTTCAGCTATTATATTTAATACCCCAATACTGTTCTCAATATATCCTGGAAGCACCAAATGTCTTATTAAAATTCCACTTACGGCAAGTTCCATATCATTGGTAATCAGCTTGCGGCCTTTTTGCCTGATCATTTCTTTGATGGCGGCAGTGGCTGTTTGAACATAGTGAGTAACGCCTGAAAAGGTTTTTGCCAGTGCATCATCAGCATATTTAAAATCCGGCAGATATACATCAACCAGGCCTTCGAGCGATTGCAAAGTTTCAAGTTTATCGTATCCATTAGAGTTATATACAATTACCGGAAATCTGCCGCAGTCATTCAACAGTGAAATGATGTGCTTCATTTGTGGCACCTGATGTGATGGTGACACAAAACCAACTGCAGTACAACCCTGATCCAAACACGCCCCAATGCGTTTCACTACTTCTTCAAAGCTAAGTTCCGGCATTCCACCATTCAACGGGGGAGCGCTGATTTGAATGTTCTGGCAATACGTGCATCTTAGGTTACAATTACCGAAAAACACATTGCATATACCAGATTCGCCCGAAAGACAGGGCTCCTCGCCGTGATGTACACAAATTGAAACAACCCCCGACCCTGCTCCGGCTCCACAGAAACCGGTTTGTCCAATACTTCTGTGAACTTTACAGACGTGTGGGCAAATACCGCATGCATCCAGATGATTATCTGAGAAATTAGGAGATATGTTTAAGCTACGAATCATTCGTCTATATTAAATGTTTCACACAAAATCTGATAAAAAAATGTTTCCAGCTCATATGGTTGTTGTTTATTAACTTTGTGGCCAATTGTAATGTGCACTTTATGTTAGTATTTCAGAATTATTTTTTTTTGACTGAAGAACGCTTTAAGCCTGATAATTCAGCTGAGTTGAATATTACCCAAAAGGATATAAAAACAGGAAAAAGTGTAAAATATTTTCATTTCAAACCTCCTTATTATATTACTTTTAATAACTCAGCTATCAAACGCATACTTAAAGGCCACTGTTTTAATTCTTACCGGCGGTTGATCCAGGTAATTCGTGTAAAAATACTTTACAATCAACCTCAATGCCGATTTGATGTAACCTATTGATTACCAGACAAAAGTAAATCATTTTCGGCCAAAAAGCAATAGATTGTTGATAAATTAGGTATTAATACTTAGCTTATGGGTGATCTGTAATCTGTGATCTGTAATCTGTGGGTTTGTTGATTTGTTGATTTGT